>BNJU01004489.1_pt1 | contig 82078 bp, 102 predicted proteins | sample 8539281 | NCBI WGS metagenome assembly BNJU01 (sample SAMD00202456, study PRJDB9452) | human saliva metagenome | isolation source: human saliva | place: Japan | reverse complement strand
GTTACGTATTGCTTCAGATCGTTGATTGCGACGACTTCATAGCCGGGCGCATCGAACATCTGACGGAAGGCGAGACGACCGATACGACCGAATCCATTGATAGCAACTTTTGCTGCCATTGAAATACCCCTGTGCGTTCCTTAAACATCATGCGCTAGGGCATTCCTGCCGCGCTCTCATTACACTTTATATTATAAACCATTCCCAATAAAAAGTCAAACTGTTTATCCTCCTCATCAGCACTCATTTTTCATGATTTCTTCTGGAAAAATGCTTGCAAAAGCCCTCGTGAATTTTCGCTAAAATATGACTATGGATAAGGAGGAGCGGCATCATGTTGGAAGCAATCAAAAGAAACGGTACTCCACTATGCACAGCAGGCGGAACGCGACGGGTTGTGCCGTCATCGTGCGGGCAATTTCAGCATCCGCGACATAGAGAGTGGCTATATCTGCATCACGCCGACGGGCGCGGACCGCATGGAGATGCAGACGGACGACTATCGTTGTCATCGACGGCACAGGACACACCGTCGAGGCCTGCAGCGGACGAGCGGCCGACGAGCGAACTGATGATGCACTGCGCCATCTATCGGAAACCGCAGCGACGCACACGCCGTTGCGCATACCCACTCGCGCGCAGCGACCGCGCTTTGCGTCATGAATAAGCCCATCCCGCCATCGTCTATGAGCTCTCCTCCTCGGCTGCCGCGAGGCTGCATGTTCCGTTGCTCCCTATGGTCGGCCCTGGTACACGAGCGGCTGCAGAAAATGTTCTCAGCCGCTCTCCATTGCCAATGTCGCCCTCATGCAGGCACACGGCGTCGTCGCCGTTGCCGCCGATCCCGCGAAGCACTCCTGCGCGCGAGCTACGTCGAAGAACTCGCCGACATCTACTATCGCACTCTCACCGTCCTCGGACACGAGCCGAGACCATCCCAGCAGACGAACTCGCCAAAGTGGAGTATCCGACCATGTATTTAGTCGTCAACCGCTGCGCCCTTGGTTGCATTCTTTGACAGGTCGAGGGCAGGGCGACCACTTGCGGCGACGAGGTCACATCCGTTATACGAAAAGAGGCACAATGAACACAAATATTCTCGCCATGGAAACCGTCGCCCTCGACGACAGCGAGCGCGCCCTCGTCATCATCGACCAAACGAAGCTCCCGAACTGTGCCGAGTACCTCCATCTCAAAACACAGGGCGAAATCTGGACGGCCATCCGTGAACTTCAGGTGCGCGGTGCACCTGCCATCGGCGACGCTGCTGCCATCGGCATCTACCTCGCCGCACTTGAGATGACACCGACGACTACAGCGCATTCGCGCGCCGCTTTCATGCGGCGGCCGACTACCTGAACTCCTCCCGTCCCACCGCCGTCAACCTCATGCGGGCGCTGAACCGTATGGAGCATCGTCAAGGCCAACGCGGATCATCTCCTGAAATCCGCAGCCTCCTTCGCGATGAAGCTCTCCGCATCAAACAGGAGGACATCGACATCTGCAAAAAAATAGGTGAGCACGCGCTCACCCTCGTAAAGCCCGGCGATGGACTCCTCACCCACTGCAACGCAGGCCAGCTCGCCACCGCCAAATACGGCACGGCCACCGCCGTCATGTACCTTGGACACGAAAAAGGCTACAACTTCCGCATCTTTGCCGACGAGACACGCCCCCTGCTCCAGGGTGCGCGCCTCACCGCGTATGAACTCCAGCGCGGCCGGCATGGACGTCACCCTCATCTGCGACAACTATGGCATCCACTGCGTCATGAAAAACGGCTGGATCGACGCCATCTTCGTCGGCTGCGACCGCGTTGCCGCCAATGGAGACGTGGCGAACAAAATCGGCACCTCCGGCGTCGCCATCCTCGCCAAACACTACGGCATCCCCTTCTACGTCTGCGCCCCCAGTTCCACCATCGACCTCGCCACCCCCACGGGCAGGACATCCAGATCGAACAGCGTCCGCCCGAGGAAGTCACCGACATGTGGTACAAAGAGCGCATGGCACCGACGGAATAAACGTCTATAACCCCGCCTTCGATGTGACAGACCACGAACTCATCACGGCGCTCATTACGGAGGATGGTGTTATCACCAGACTTTGCGCATGGTTTCACACGTAAACACAGTTTTCCCAATAGCAAAAGCCGTCAGCAAACGAAACTGACGGGCTTTATTCCGGGCAGACACTTTCGTATTTCTGTCTACGTGGTTTTTCCCTCTGTGCTCTCCAGCCAATCGGTCATCAACTGATCGAATGCCTCCAACAGCATTTTGCGATACCGCCCTTCACTTCACGATAAATCTCACGCGCTGCATTTTCATCGTAGGGTATGCGAAGACAGTTTTCGCTTCTCCATCATCTCCAACCACCCCTGTGCGTCCGGTATCAGTCCCTGTTTCCAACTCTCACGAATACAGCTGCGCGGACTGTTCGCCTCGATTCCGTCATATTGCAAAACAGCCTTCATCGGTTTCACGCAAGCTCAAAACAAAATTCAAATCGCTGGATCATTTGCGTCAAATACATATCATCTGAATCCGCATCTTTTTCGAGTGCCGTTTGCAGCCGTATGAAGGCATGATGATAATCTTCTTTTTTAGGCGAATTTGCTCAATTGTCACAAGAATTCTTCCTCCTTCAACGCAAAGCAGGACCAACGCAAAAGCAGTTTCCTCACCGTCAATCGCATCCCGTAATCTTTTGATTGTGCTGCCCATCAATAAAGAACAGCATCGAACGTATGAGAAGGCAGCTCGCCTCAAATCCAGCCAAAAAGCGCAGCCCTAATATCAAAATCACTGACAATCGCCAAATCGACATCGAAGTCTTGTGATAATCCCATGCATGCGCAGACAACACAGCATGACCTTACGAATATGGTCGCGATACATCTCTAAAATGCGATAGATCTGCTTCCAATGTTCGCTCGTCAAACCATGCACGCCTCATCCACTCTCCCCATACTTTGCTATATATTCTCCTACGAAATAGAATCCTTCAAAAACAATCAAAAAGCAGTATCATATCCCGCATCACGCGTGAATACGATACTGCTCATTCCTACAAATTCTCTTTTATATCACTGAGCATCTCCTTAAAACGACGAACAGTCAATATTGTATGCAAAAGTTTCGCCATATGAGCCCTAGGCGGTAAACTAAAACTGGACACAGAGGGTAGAAAATGGACACTAGCTTGCAGTATCCTGTGCACAGGATAACAAGCAGTGCACAACATCCTCCCAATGTAGACAGTTATCACATGAAGCACTACCAAGGAGGAAACGGCTTGACCATAGGACGTCGATATATGACGGCGAGCTCACAAGGTATGAAGCAGCCGAAGAATACGAGATCAGCGAGCAGACCGCACGCAATTACATGCGGCTGTACGCGATGTCAACCATCTTCCGCCGCGAAAGGGTCGCGCAACATATCTGTGGCCTTGCCAAAAACAAGATCTGTGCTCGACTCCAACGGGGCTGGAAGAACTCCAATCCATGACAAAAGAAGAACTGATCGATGCCCTCGTGATGGCAAAAATCACGGAGGCACGCTTAGGCTATCTGGTGGAAGGAGTTGGTGCGCACAAGAAGTTCATTCCTATCGGCAGGAAGAGTACCAAGTAGTGATGGAGCTTTCCGGTCAATTTCCCGTTCAGCTGCTCTGCGAAAGAATCGGCATCCCACGCAGCAACTTCTACCACTGGAAAAAGAGTGTGGAACATCCGTCTAAGCAGAAGAAGCGGCTTGTACAGAGTATCCTGTTGTTTCAGGAATACCATATACGTTTTCCTCTCACGGGTACCAGTTGGCTGAACGCCAAAATCAGACTGGATAAGGGAATCATCTTTTCCGATCCCTATGCCCATAAATGCTGCAAGATGGCAGGAATCAAGAGTGTTTCCAAAACACTACAAATACAAGAAGCCCGGGGATCCGTTTAGAATCTATCCGAACCTGTTGCTCGCAGGAATCGACATCCAAGGCCCTATGGAACTATATGGCATTCAAGACTCCATGAATAATTTTCAGACGTTTGTGTCCAGTTTTTGTTGACTAGTGCAACGAAACACGCAATAAAAAGAATTTATCATGTTTTCCTTAAATTACAGCTGTATGTACTGACCTGTTAATTTCGTTGATCCTCTTTGTATTTTGCCAACACACACACTGTGTCAGCAACGCCATATTTTCTTCTTTCTCGTAAGATTATTTCCTCACAAGCATAATCGCATCTTTGAATAATCGTTTTTCTTCAGAGATACAAATATCTTTTCTTGTATCTCTTCTTAAGATTGCAAATGCATTCATCAATATAATATCCCCAGTGTTCATGTATTTAAACTCATCTATATGACTTTAAAAATTATATCCGGTTCAATCTCCACTAATTTGCAATTCAGTTTTTCTATTCCTCCTAGTCTTTCTTGTATGCAGTCACACTTCAGAAATACTTTATAAAGCCAACATTGACTCGATTACACCAGCAGCAGAAAGTGCCAGACAATATATCCTCTCATCCTATTCTTATCAAACAAAGCATCCACGTTTAGCCAAACTAGCATACGCTGATTATTCCAATATCCGACATAGTATTGTATTACTGATCAGTTGAATAACAATTTTATCTTGAACATCATCTCCATGTGCTTTCATAAATCTGCACTCATTTTAATTCTGCTGCTCGGAGAAAATAGCCCCTTGCCAAGCTAGCTCTTCTTGTAAATCTCTTTGCAACAGGGATGATTAGCGATAAAACAATCCTCCTCTGATAGGGTTTTGAGAGTTCAAACACTCTGTTATCCTCATTCTTTTCTTGCTATAATCAGATATAACAATCATCCGAACCAGAAGGCAAGTTCTGTTTAATTCATTTTTCTGTTTCACGTTATAAAGGACATTAAGGGTCTGACATCCATTGACAACCGAGGCACCTTCTAATTCGATTTCATTAGAGGCAGGGCTATTCTTGCTTTATCACATATAGAGAAACGACTCCATTATTATAAAAATAAAACATATCAGCCTGATGACTAGATGTAGCGTATCGATTAATTCACTATTTACATCCGAGCAAAATTCAAACAAACGAATATTTTCATCAAAATAGTAGAAATATCCTCCGATATAGCTTCAACAACATCAGCTCCACTAGTAAGACCGACATAAGAATCAAGTTGTCTTCCTTTACGTTATACGCCGATTGCATTTGCTTGTATTTTTAGTTTTATGCGGACATCATTTTTCGTATTTAATCGCTCATAGATGTTTGAAATTACATCTCTATTATGATAGAGGACTTCGAGATTAGTGCCCGTATTTTTGACAAAACGCTTCTCGCTTATCGGATAAAATATCTACATTACTATAACTTTTATTAGCTCACAAAGACTATCCTAAATTTTTATAAACATATCTTTTTAGTTGATCCTTTATTTCTTTAAACTGTATTATCTCCAGATATACTCGATCATTGAAATAAGCATCAAATCCATTCCATGTTTTTAATATACTTGCTTGATCAATCTCTCGGTTAACATTTTCTGGTTTATTGGGAAATTTAAATTGCATTATTGGGCTCAAAGACTGATTCCTTCATCTAGTATCGCAGTATCTATCCGCAAATCTTCTTTTACCATCAACTATCGCTCAACAACTCTTTGTTGGCTCATTTTATAATATTGTGATAAATACCAATGTAAAAAGCCACTGAATCTGTCTTGTATTCATTACTATCAAATTTTGTTTTACTTGCTCAGATATTTTCTTATAATAAGATTCATACTTTGTGATTGCCTAAAACATTCTCCTTCACGTCTATACCTTAATAGCAATCAAACAAAGGCGATTTTATGATCCTCAAGACATCCAGTGCTATGACGAATATAACCTTTTGTGCCATACCTAAATACAGGCTACTTAAATTGTATACGTCTCCAGTTGCTCATGCAGCAACATATACAAGAAGTTTGACGGATCCTCCTCCTCACATAGACGAAATCCTGCGACTGCTTCCCTCAGTACGTTAATCACCAGCGACGTATCGCGTATAGCACACACAGGTAATCTGTTATATCACCTCTGCACAGAGACTGTTTGAATACGTAGAAAAGGCCTTGCCACTGCCGTACTACTATAAGGTCATTGTGACCATCATCACACTCTCTGGTGACTTAGACACTCTAATTGCCAATATGGCTTTTTAAAGCCTTACGCCTCTGTTGGGAATCAGCATAGCGGACAGAAATACAATTCAGCAGTATATTGAATATACTCGCACCACAAAAACCTATGCCTACCAACAGAAAAACATCGTTCTCATTCACGGCAACACCTTTATAAAGCAATTGGCGGATGATGTCAAAGACATCACTATCATTGTAAATACTAGGTCGCAGAACGAACTCCTTCCGATCTGTTTTATACGGCATCACTTTATCGCGATATTCTTTTCGATAGTTGATGAGATAGGCTCGGATCCTTTCTGCTTCTCTGCTGTGCTATAGTCCTTAGAGACACAGCGTCTCCGTATATATATCCATCAAAACAGAATAAACTGTAGCCATTGACATGGCGAAATAGCGTATCGCTCACTCACTCCCTCTCTTCAAGATTTGAAGTTTTTCCTTTGTAGGAGCTATCCCATCCTTACAAAGGAGAGAATGCCTCCTCGAAAGGCAATTGTTTGCTCTCACCACCGGAAAAATAAGTATTCAACATATCCTGCCAGTTTCCTAATCACAAAACAGCAAGAGCAATCGCCTCTGCGTACACGGAAGAAAATCGTTTATCTCATCGAACTCAAGCATATATCCCTCTTTCCTGCTAGGCTGCATGTCACTCATAAACGATGTCCCATCTCATGTATTAGACAATGCACCACTTCTTCTGATCCACTCTGTCACAACAGTGTTCAGTCGCTTCTTGATATCCGCTTTGTACCTTCTTATCATAATTCTTTTTCATCATAGGCAGGGCAGATGTCCGACCGTCATATACACCATGCCGAAATGTCTTTTTAGCAAAGTCCGGCAACACTTTCTTGATATCCCCATAGAGTTCACGGCGAATCTCAGCCGCATTACGGAAGTTATCCTTTTTATCATCGATGTTCGCTCTGCAGCTTCACCGCCAGTATATAGGCGCCAGCCTGCTCCGCCTCATCCATTGTCCCCGAGAAATTGACATCGTTTTCAAATTGTAAATACAGATCCTCGATATGTTCGATTGAGTCCCCATCGCTTTCAACACAGTTTCTGCATCAAAGATATGAAACCACATCCCATAAACCCACCGGAGCATTGTTCAGTAGCCCCAGCCCTCGACATCGTACTCTGACGGTCTATTTTGCAGGCTCACAAGAAAACCACGTGTGCCGTCATATCCCATGCATTGATAGGGAGCTGCTTAAATCCTTCTGTGCGAGCCTCGATCTGCTCCAAGTGCGCCAAATAGTCTTGAAAAATATCATTTTGCAGGCCTTATACTTGCACAAAATGTCGAGAATGTCGAACGTGTATACTCTCGATCTACGCGTTCACGATTGGGCTGCTCCACTATTTTGTAGAACACCGTTCGGATACGGCTTTTGTGGAATTCGCTCTTAACAAGACTGTTCGTATAGACATCAATTTGATTGTCGTGGAGATTCGATAGGTCTTATCCTCGATGATAACATGCATATTCCGACAATGACGAGTACATCAATTTTCAAATATTGCTGTTTGATCTCATCGATTTGCTGCGCATTCTCCAGTCCCGGCACTCGGCGAATGAAGTCAAGCGCACACGCGCAGAGCAGCGGATCCTCTGCTTGGTGCCTCCATCCCATGGGCCAAAAGCCAGCAATAAAAGCATCCTAGTGACAGTTCACTCGTCGCATAGTGAAACAAATTTTACCTTTAGACATTCCTCTCCCCTATCCACTTTCACTCAGATGCGTATGGTACGTTAATCTTTCCAGCTTACCTCAATGTTTATAACTTCAATTCTTATATTCATCAAAAACTATCAATCATCCTTCTTATTGTCGAAAATTTTTCTTTCTTCTTTGACTTATCAAATAGATAACGGCATCAAGAAAGCAAGCCTTCTCAATGCCGTTTCATGATTCGTTTTTAAAGAATATACTATCTCACAATATTATGTTCTCGCCACGCACTTGATCTCATAAGTAAAGATTCTCGACCTGATGCGTGATAGGTGCTTAATACCGAAAAACCTTTGCTAATACCCATCCACTTTTACGAGGAAATTATCTCTTCATACAGATCATTATATTGCCGTACTATAGCTTTTAGGTCAAACATGGTCTCCATCTTTTCTTGCTGCATATCTCCAAATCACGCAGCTCTCTCGTCTTCCAGAACCCAACGAATTCCATTGGCGAAATCGTCCACATCATATGGTCGTGCGAGATATCCATTTCTTTTGTGTTTATCTGATCGAGAAGACCGCCAATCGCAACGCTACCACCGGTAGTTCAGATGCCATGCTCTCCAAGCAAACATTCGGAAAATTTTTCTGACCTAGAACGGCACGACCATGACATCAGCCGCATTGTAAAAGCAGAGTAAGCGAAACATCGTCATACAAACGTCCTGTATATGTAGTTGGCATACCAAAGTCAGGAGGAACACTCGGCTTTTTCGCTACAAAAACGACAATCTGTACAGCAGAAATTCACATTGTCAGCAGCAGTCTCCCCAGTGCTTCGAACAGTAGAGTCGAACCCCTTTGTTCCAATCCGAGTTGCACTCATCGCACCGGAACAAGATCAGCTTACAGTCCTGTGAAACACCAATATATCCTTGCCATGCATTTTATTCATTGGACGATATTTCTGAACATCTACGCCATTTGGAATCACACGAATATCATATTCCGAAAAAGTGCACTTGACTGTGCAGCGTCAGTCATCCAGCGACTCGGTGCAACGATATGCATCGACTTTGGATAACATTGGTTCTTACGCTGAAAAACCCACCGCGCAACGTCAATTCTTGTACGTTCATCCAATTCAGGGCAATCATAGCACCCCGTCTCATAGCGCATACAGTCAAATGGAATATGACACCCCTGTGAACGCCATGAGTCATGGAGCAACCACACCATAGGTGTTTTGATATGCTCTTAGTGTTGCAATATCGAAGAACCCTCCATTGACCCAGTGCAAATGTATCACATCGAATGATGCATCCGATAAAAACGGTGAAATCGACATCAAATGGAGCATATCCCATGCTCCACGGATGAATTGTTTCAGCATTAAACAGTTTACGTATTAGAGGCTCAAACTGCCTACTGATCAACGTCTTGAAACGATTCTTCTTCCCTTTCGGAAAATGACATCAGCATCCCCGAAAGATTTCTCTGTGCAAAGAAATAGACTGTGTGCCAAAGATCACGAAGACCTTTATGAATGCGCAGTTTGCTGCAACGGCCGCACCGCCATCCCGATCATTCGTATTGATATGCAAGACCCGCAAAAGAAATTCTCCTAGTAATGTTCTTCTGTCCAACTTCCCCAATGTTCTTCAATGAACTCCGAGCCTCTGATCTAATATTTTCTCGATAGACTCCAAAGAACTTGAGGAACTGTTGTTTCAACAAGATTATTTTTCATCTGAGTAATCTACATTTTCTCCACTATACTCGGTGTCATAAAAATAATATGGAACATCACAAGCTATTTGCATAGCCAATATGTGTGCCTATTGAATTCCCCATCGCAACATCCGCCAAAAGAAAAATGGTCTTTAGTCTAAGAAGGAAATTAGGATCGTATATATGTCCTGCTGTTACAATCTGATATCCACTTGGCATCAACGCTTCGTCAAAATGCAACAAAATATCTTTCCAATATAGGCAGACCAAAACCGTTATGCGAACTTATACCGTATACGGATATGTTCAACTTCAGAAAAAAATTGAGTTTTATTAAATGTCATTTTTACATGATGGGTTGAATGACTCGGAAATACTAGCAACGTCTTGCCCAAACGTTTACGTTGCTCATCAATCCACTCAATTGATTGGAAAGAGTTCACATACTGTATATATGGGCCCTATTGAGTGTATCTTTTTCTGGAAATTGTTTCTGTAGATACTCTTGACGTATTTTTCCCATAACATACACATTTTTAACGGAAGTTCAATCTCACTAACGTCATCGCGGCAAACAAAACCCAGTCTATTATTCCATTAAAAGGCTGTCCCTGTGGTAGATGGAATTTTTCTTTTTACAATACCTGCTATACCATAAAGGCATTATATCCGTATTCTCTCGTAACCAATGGCATATCAACAGCCAACTGTTTATAGTCAAAAACAGAATACTTCTCTCTTCTTCGTACCTCAATTGTATATCGATAAGAAGTTATATAAAAACAAATATTGCTCTTTTTAACCACCTAGGGAAAAAGTGTTTTTATACTGCGCACACTCAACAGCACATCCACTTCATTTTCTACGACATTTAAAAGTAACGCTAATTCAAGACTATTCAAGGAACCATATATTTTCTCTGAGCCACTTTGTCCCTACTCTTCCAAAAACGCCTGTAATATTATTGAATTGTTTCGTTTCACTATGAATAATATACCCTATACATTTTCTGTCTAAGCTCATCATCACATGTATATTGCACTGTTCCGTGCAATATATCATACATTTCTTCTGCAACATCTAAAATCTCTTGTGGAGAATTATGTATTATATTCAAATGGTCTGTTGCATATTCCAAAAGCATCCAGTCCATGTTTCTCCATGTTTTGATTTTCAACTCTACCTATGTGTATCAATTCACGCAGAGTTAAACAGCGCTGTTTTTCTTCACTATACCATTTCGCATAAATCAACTAGGGTGATACGGCATTGTAGGCTCACCAATGAGGCGATACACATGGAAAGTCAACGGCAACTATAGGTTTCGAGAATAATCTCGCTATACATTCAATACCACTGCTATTTCCAATGTAAAATTCGGTTCGGGAAAATAAAAAAACATCCATGAACTCGGTTCTTCCCAATGATGCATAGTCGACAACACCTTTACAAGAGAGTCCTTATTGACTCTCAGCCCATTCGCACAGCTTGCATGTCATGAGATTCATAAAATTTCATTGCTAGCTTGGCAAAATTATCTATATCAAATTCCTTGCAAAAGTTTGGATCGGCTTCCTGTCTCTACTCATGGTAAGCAGAATCACGTGCAAAATACAAATAAAAGTCTATCCCAAGTTCTCTCATCACCTGCTGTCCATCATCTATCTCCTGTTGTGAAAATATCACACTAGGTCGATCAAATGGATTGACAGTTCTCACCCATCCCTATGGAAAATAGGACTTTGCTGCACGAAAATAAAAAGCATCTGTCTCCTCCGTATCCAACAACAACAAACGCTGAGGATATTTCTGTATATAGTCATGCCATGCAATTTTAGGGTAATGTCACGCAGGCATCTGTTCAGTAAACTTTCTATACAGGTATTTGTTTGGCAATTGTTGTCCCACTGCTAATTTTCTCGTATTCGGCACAATAAGATAACATGTTTCTTTCGATTTTTTCTTTTTAACTATTCGCTGATAAGCATAATGATACACTGTACAACAATGCCCAATAATCCAAACAGGAAGCCAACAGATAACGACTGTATTGTATTTTCTCTCTAACCATAATAAGTTACTATGCCCCGAAGGCGGCTCACTTCCATATACCTCTGGAGAAGATCTCCGAGACACATCATCAAAAAAGCGGGTTTTCGTCCCCACCTCTCTATTCTTTTTCCAATAAATTTTCAACAAAAATTGGGGGCTAAGTTTCTTCACTGACATATTTGATCAAGCGTTGCCCATCCACAGCAATACCTCCTACTACATGAACACAAAGGCTGTTAATACATTTGTTAAAAAGCTAGTCAAATATCTCCCCCATCATGTAAGGAAATACGGATAAATAACTGATAATCACATACATATGATCTGCAGTCACAGATTTTTACAAACAGCAGTAAATAGTATTCTGCACCACTTCGATAGCGTCTCCTGTATCTCACCGTTTGAGCGAGAAATCATACGCATCTATTCCATCGTCATACAAAACACTCTTTACATTCCTGCCCACAGGCACATAACAAGATTCACCGGGCAATGAGCCAACTAGTATTTTGGCAATGTTGTAGTCCTCGTCTGAAAGGACAGGTATTTCTCGGAGCTACGGATGATGTTCCCTTTTCCTTCGTCGTCTTGCGCTTTCCTATATTGTAACATTGGGAAGGCATATCATCTATCTATAAGTTTACACTGAGAGAAAAACAAAGCTCCTCACACCACATCATTTACTCTTCCCTCATTTTTCTCTGTATCATACTTATCATGCTATCAATTGACGTAAAAATTTCTCTGGAATAATGTCCTCGGAGAAAGATCAATCTGAAAATATTCTTCCAGTGCAGGCACAATATTTGCAATGCCAAAGGAATCAATATACCCTCTCACTTAGTAAGTTCTCAGAGGAATCTATGGGAATATCCACTTGATAGCCCGAACAATATTAAAAACTTCTTGAGTTAAATGATTCAAAGTATTCACCTCATCACAGTAGATGTCATTCCGTTAAATTCTTCATCAAAGCCACGCTGATCTATCTTGCCATTTTAAATTTAGAGGTAGTTCATTCAGGTGGATTTTTCGATTTGGCAGCATATACACAGGAGCAACAGATTTAAGTCGCTGAAAAGAATAGTTTCTTCAATTGCTCCTTGTGTAAAACAGCATAATTCACCGTTGTTGCTCATAAACACAACAGCACTGTTCTATCTCTGCTAGAGTCATAGTTGATGATCTGATTTCTCCCAGTTCAATTCGGTGCCCCATGTGCTAACCTGCTAAATCTTTTCTTCCCACATAAAGCAACTCCCCTATCATTATAACAGAACGAGATCTCCGGTTCGATATATGGTTTCAGGATAATTTCGTTTAATGGATTTGTGTAAAATACGGATACAGTTTTTCGTTATTGTTATAATAGCCGGAAGCAAGGATCAAATACCATATCGCATAGTTCTCCCACACTTTCACCTTTGAACCATGTCGATCATTTTTCGTCCAACACAAAAGGCACCGATCATTCCCACAAGCCTTTCCGATCGGAAGAGGCTCATCATTACCAATAGGTCTATCAACCCTTAAAGAAAGTGCAGATATCAGTAACTTCCGTTGGACCAAACAGATTTACAAACATACAGCATGGAAAGGTCTCTCTCCACATATTAAATTGTTTAGTGGCATCGTCTCTCCTGCAAAGAGTATCTTTTGAAGAGAGGCTATTTGTACATGTCCCTAAAGCTTTTAGGTTTGCTACAATGCACAACGCAGAAGGAACCCAGTAAATCAAACTAACGCTTGTTAGCCAAATACGCCATTAATTTAACAGGAAAAGAAAATAATTCATGTGGAATAATATAGGTCGTGCACCCATTTTTCAGTGCTTGAAAAATATCAAAGACAGACATACTAAAAATAGAATGGTGTTTGATTTCCTATAATAGTGTGTTCATCAATAGAAAAACTCCGCTGAAGCCCATTCCGTGTATGCAACAACAGCGCGATGTGGTACAACCACACCTTTAGGAACTCCTGTTGAGCCAGAGGTAAAAGAACATACAACGTATCTGAACCGTACTTGTCCTATTGTATCATCGAGATTGTTCTCTTCTTTTGTGCCACCTGAATATCTTCATATATCAAAATCTGAGCGGTACCTGCAAATATCGGTGCAGATACAGCATGGTCTATATCGGTAATAACCGCAACGGGGAAAGGATCTCCACTATATGCGCTCAAGTGGCATCTTCGTATCAATCGGTGTATAAAGTTGCCACTGTATGCCACACCTCAAAAATGCCGCTACACAACGAGGCTCCTTATCCATAAAGACAACAATGGGTTGCTTGAAGATACCATATTGTGCGATTGTTGCCCCTATACGCCTAGCTTCATTCCTAAGTTCTCCAAACGACAAACTGATCTTCTCATCAGCAAATGCAATTTTCTGCGGGAATGCAACGCGGTTCGTTCTAAATAATCAGTGACTAAGATCGTCCTCATGGGTTGCTCTCTACCCAATCTATTCGATAGTTCTTAAAGTGATAACACTGCTCTCCGCCACAATGCAACAAATCATTACACACAATGTCATATGCGCGAGATAAATCAATTGTCTTAACCACTCCGCACACACCATGTCTGAGCTTGCATCACCCTGCTGATTCTAGCATTTCATCTGGCAAGTTTTCTACAGAATCGATCGCAAGATCTCGAACGTATAAAATATACCGTCGTTCTTCTGTGCATCCATTTTCATTCGTATAACTTCACGAGCTCTTTTAGATAACGATAGGGAACCTTTTATAGAACGCTCTACATAATGCATAAACGTAAAGGAACGCTGTAAAGATACATTCATAAGCAACATCTTTCCTTATGCGTATGAAGAAAGGCAAATGGCGACTCTTCATCCCAAGCATCAATATTATCAAGAGAAAGAAGTTCCTCCGCCTTCTCTCCCCATACCATAAAAGAATATATTGATGTTGCGTTCGCCGAAAGTCACTCCGATTAGCAAGGATCCAATTGTTAAGAGCACCAACTTCACTTTTTGTATTTTGATCAAATGGCACCCCTTGCAAAACGACCAAGTAAAAGCAGGAAATAGAAGTGTGCCTGTTGAGCCAACCACCTCTTGTAACATATCTACAAACGAGATGCAAAAATACATCTTGGTCAAAACTGCCCCACCCACCTAACTGCTTACGAGCAACAGTCAGTAAATATGTTACATCAGAGGAAATATAAACTATATCTCCTGTTCCTATGCCTATATTTTTAAAAGCATACTGTAAGTCATCATACATCTCTACATTTAGTCCTCTTGCTCAAACTCTGATCTTCCGATCGTCCGAATTTAGGAATAACCGATAAACTGTGTACAATTACATCCACATATCTTTGGGGACACTGCTTTTCACAAACATCATTGAAAAGCAGTGTGCTCTCGTCCCTGATGGTGCCCATCGGCTTACAAAACGCTCTTGTCTCCCGGGACCGGCGGTCGCATAAGGAGAAAACTTGCACAGAACGAAGCATCCAAGGTCATGATGCTTTGTTCTCCTGCAGGAGACGAAAGTGACGACAAAAACCCCGAGCACTATACGGTGTTTGACACGTGGCTCTCCCTCCGACACTACTCCTGTCCATCCATGAACTTGTGTATGAAGTCATCACGGTAACAAAAACAAATCGAAAAATATTGGTATATGTTTCGATGCACAAAGTTTAAGTTAACATCTCAGAAAATACGCAGAATCTCCTCACCATCTCCATCGGCGACATGGACGCATAGCCCATCTCCAGTGCACGACTGTCATCCAAACAAAATGGTGTGCGCATGCCATCATCCACAATAATTTCGAGGCAGATCCGGTCAGACGCTTCATCTCGTAAACGAGCTCCCGCACTGTTGTCTTCTCATGGGAGGCAAGACATACATCATACTTCCATGATTCCATTTGCAGGAGATGCACGACAAAGTTCGCCAAATCATCGTTCCAGACAAAATTCCGCGTTGCAAAATCCGGCGAATAAATGCGTACCGGCTCATTGCGCCGAAACTTCTCGATGGTATTCGGCAACCAGACACCACGAGAGCCGACACCAATAATGCCCGGCATCCGCAAACTGACGCTCTCAATCGATGGCTCTTCACGGAGCAGGCACTCTGCAGCATACTTTCGTCGTCCGTATGCGTCTGGATTGATGCGGTCAGAGTTTTCATCAATGTCCTCGTCACGAAACTCGCCATAGACACCGATTGTTGAAAAATAAACGACTCTGTGCACATCATGTTGTCTTTGCATAGTCGATAAGGCATCTCATCACATCGACATTGTTCCGCATATATCGGGAAAATCTTCTCTCGCGATAGGGCAGACTGCCAGCGGCATGGACAATCGCATCGAATTGCCCCATTTCCATCCACGGCTCGGCAAGATCCATCTGCACTGTTTCAAACGGCGCTTCGATACGGCTGGAATGTACCGTTCAACTACATCAAATCCGCATAGATGAAGTTGTCCGCCGTCCGACACCCCGCAAAGCCTCCAGCACCTGTCACGAGAACTCTCATCGCACCAACATCTCCCGAACATTCACTGCAATATTTTTCAGATGCAAGTCCATTGATCTCCCGCATCGCCTCGCGATTGCCGCAGCCTTTCGCACAGCTATCGAGCCCCATGCGTCGGAACGATACCGCAAGACCACACTCCGCAGCACCTCTGCAACAGCACCGCAGCCCGCCATGGATGCTGTGCTCTTCCAGTGATGATGTGTCCTGCTCTCTTTGCCGCCGCAACAATCAAGTCTCGGTCAATCGGATGCACCATGGGCATATTGATAACGCGCAGACGAATGCCATCTGACTCCAATCCTCGGCTGCTTTGAGCGCCTCATTGACGACAGACCCATGGAGATGACCGTCGCATCCCTGCCATCTCTCAGAACATATCCCCGTCCTACAACGAATTGATAATCCTCGCCATAAAACTCTGGCTCATTAAATCCTTCCAGACGAATATATACGGGACCATTATGCTGATAGGAAAAATTTCGTCGCTTCTCTCGCTCCCGATCGGTGTGGCCGGTGTGATGACAAGCATATTGGGAAGAGCTCGGAGAAGAGCAACCTCTTCCGTCCCCTGATGCGTCGCCCCATGCTGTTGCTCACCAGTCCAGAGGAGCGTCCGAGAAACTTGACATTCTGATTCGCGATACAGACATCATTCCGAATGAACTCAGCATGCATCGACATGAAGTTCGTAATCGTATAGAGAAAGGGAATCTTGCCACAGGATGCAAGCCCTGCAGCACTCCGCCACCATATTTTCTTCAGCAATCCCATAATCCATATATTGCTTCGGCATATGGCACTTCAACTCATTATAAATTTCATTTGCATTATCCGCCGTCAATGCCATGACATTCTTGTCCTGTTTTGCCAACTCATAGACCATCCGAGTGCTTGCATTTTCTCATAGATGCGTCAGCTCCTCTTTTTCAATATGGTATTCCCCGCATATCTTATCCCACTCTGGTCCCTTCGGCGCACGACTGTGCCATGCAGGATTGTTCTCTGCAAAAGAGGCACCTTTCCCCTTGATTGTCCGCGCTAGAATAACAGTTGGACGATCCATCTTTTGGCACGTCCAAAAGCATGTAAAAGCTCGAAAAGTTATGCCCTGAGCATTCCAATACCGCCTAGCCGAAAGATTGCCACTTATTTTTCAATGGTTCGATCGGTGATATGTCATCAATATACGTACTTGCCTGCAATCCATTGCAGTCCACAACAACCGTCATATTTGACAACCCCTGATTCGCAGCAAAAGCAGCAGCTTCCCACACTGAGCCTTCTTGAGACTCACCGTCTCCCATGACGACATAGGTTCTATACGACTTTTCATCAATTTTTGCAGCAAGTGCCGTTCCTGTAGCAAAACATATACCGTGTCCTAGTGCGCCTGTAGCAGTCTCGATACCATGCAGGGCAACACAAGGATGACCTCCAAGACGCGTGTTCTTTTGATAAAAGTCAAGAGTTCCTCGCGCGGAAAATATCCTGCACGAGCCAGAACCGCATAAAGAGCAGCACAGGCATGTCCTTTGCTTAGAATAACGCGATCTCGCTCTTCTGAGAACCTCTCATCCCATGAAATGACATCTCCAAAATAAAGTGTTGTAAAGATATCCACACAGGAGAGTGCCGGCGCCATATGTCCGGTACCCGAATGATAAAACATTCTCAAAATGTCCAACCGAAGATCACTGTGCTATTTTTTTCCAAGTCCATAGTTGTTATCACACTCGTTCCACATTAACTGATACAGTTGAATAAGATGTTCTCAATTCACGCTCTATTACATCAATTGCATAGACGATGGAATCAATGGGGAATATCTCCATAATGTCTCATAGAATTTATAGCCTTGATTCAGTTCGTGCAATCGCAAAGGAATAGCGAAAATGTCTTCTTTTTGGTAGACAGAAAATGCAATTGTTGGTTTATACTCTCTGATCATACTTTTCTGCGCCCTTTGATCGCCTGCATCTCTGCGCCTCTATATCCGCCTTCATAAAGGTAACCCTATCTCCAATCTCCTCATCAAGAGCACAAACGGATACTTCAATGTCCCCTCGATCATCCAAGAAAGAAGTCCATGTTCCTTCCGCAGAAAAGTGCAGAATCGTATTCTCCGAATACGCCCCCTTATTGATATAGGAGATATTAGGATATTGTGCAGTGCGCCGCTGGAGTTCAGCAAAATTATCTGGATCGGGCTCGAACGCATAAATATGATCATACGATGCACCAGATTTACGGATATGCTCACAAAGGAATCAACCGTATCACCAATGTGGGCACCTTAGATCGGCGAATACTTCTCCTTGACCAAAGTTCACGATCGATCTATCAAAATACTGGTCGCAACAACCAAGGTCATTGATGGATGTGACTAAAGAAATATCCCGGCTCACCTTATAATTTAAAAGAGGTTTCGAAACACTTCCTTCGACCGTTCATCTTCGAGCAATCCATAGACTTGTTCGAGTTCTGTTGCATGTTTCATATAATAAGAATAGTAGCTCAAACCATCTTCCCATAAGAAGAACTCCGACCACAATACGCGTTTCAACAAGTCCGGACTAATCCTTCCAAGCGCTTCATAAGAGTGTTTGGCCCATACGAAGAAATTAGAATTGTGCCAGCACATCCCTCTATCATTTCAGGAGAAAGAACAGATTTTCCATGAGCCCATTTTCTGTTTCTTAGGATCATCGTCTAGCTTCTACTGATATGCCGTTTTCGCCCAACACATGCAAATAGTGCTCACCGCAATTACCCGCACCAAAAAGATACAACGGCCCGAAACAGTCTTCAGGTCTTCTAACAACAATGTCATTTTATTCGGTGCTTTTACCAGAAAATCCACCCTATCAATCCTCTCACAATCCGTTAAGCGTCAATGTATATACTCAACTAAAGTTGACATGCCGCATGTCTGTGTCAAAATAGGCTTGAATTAACTGATTTCGCCTCATATACGCAGAAATTACGACAATCCTGTTGCGGTTGAAGGTTTTCCAACCGTTTTTTCGTCTGTGTCGGAAAACCACATCTCACGAAAATGATTGGTGATGAAGGTCTCCAACCACAGCCTGCGAGATCGTACGCGCGCTATGGACACAATAGACCTCTCGATCCGCCGCTATGACCGTAGATCAAGCGGCAAGTGTAACAAAGTCTCAAAGAGGCTGGTGGTAAAGTTCTTATCCATCAATCGTTCTCGTAATTGTTAACGATGCGAAACATATGCCCGTCAAAAGGATCCACAAGCTCCTTTTGCGCACGATGCAACTGCTCAATCACCTTGTCTTTGATATCGAGGTGATAGTGTGGTTCGTTCTCCACAACAGCAGCGAATTTGACATTGTCCACCCCTAAGTCTTTCAGTAGCCGCAGCCTCGTATACATAGATCACAGTTCGCCTTGCTGATGACGAAATTCACGCCGAGCACGACAGTCCCTATCTTTATTCTGTGCGAAAGCTGGGATATTCTCACAGACTCTTATAAAAAGGAGGTTTCGGGATACGGCGCAGGGACGAAATACACGGATGCCAGCGGAGCATCAAACGAAATCTGCACCCATTTTGCCGAATAGAACTCTTCTGCAATATTGCCTTTTAAAAGCTGACCATTGGTGATCAGAGAGAGGTCAATGCCATGTCTTTTTACTTGCTGCACGGCCTCTCGGATGTACGGATAGGTCAAGGGCTCTCCCCCACCGGAAAAGGTGATTGCCTTGACCCCCATCACGCCCATATCGGCGATGATCTCTTGGAGCTTATCCCACGGTATCATATCGCGATGCTCGATACTGTCGCGGTTCTCCGTCTTCTGATAGGTATCTCCGGATCCATAGGTACAGTATGCACAATGGTGATTGCAGAAATTCGTCGGTTTTAAGCGAATATAGATCGGCGCTCTATGTTCCTTGCGTTCCAAGGAATCCAGAGCGTCTTTATGATGAAAAATCTTCAGTGAGACTATACGGGGTTTCCCATCAGTCTCCTTTTTATGATAGCACTTAATCATCCAGATAGATTTCTCCTTTCGGCGGCATGCAATACCGTCTCAATCACTGTCGGTGAATAATGTCGATATAGTAATCATATAGCATTGGGACATTTTTCCAATCAAGAGCTGCAGACGGAAGAGATCCTCCACCCTTATGATAGATGGACACCATGAGAACAGGATGATTCCGAAGCGTCTCCCATACCCAGAGATCGCATCGTATTCCGCGCCCTCGATATCCATCTTGATGGTGTCACGGCTTCCCGTCCAGAATATGATCGACCGAATCGACATCCAAGACAGCCGTGCCATCTTCACTGAGCAGCTGTTCTGGCATCATTCAATTCAAAGCGGACTTGATCCTCTTTCCTTATAGATGCCGATGTTGACGCACCGAACGCGGGGAAGATTCTCGTGTTTTCACCAGCATATCATAGTTTTTGCGACTCTGCTTTGACCGCAATGATTTTTCTTTATATCTGTCTCCTGTATATTCTATGAAGCCTTCGCAGGAATCACCGTCATATGCTCCTAGATCGAGAAAGACATCATCGCCATCCCACAAGACAGGGATAGAATCGTCTTTGGGCGGAAAATACTGGTTTTCCTCTTCCATTCCAACGAGGCACTTCAGATCACGGCTGATGCGATAATCCACCAAATCTGCAATATTTCGCGCGATCTTTCATCTGCCAGCAGATTCCATGCTCGCTTCAGTTCATTTCTCATGTTCCTTAAGTAGGAAGGGGTTTCCTTATCGGCATCGTAACGGCCAAAAATCCACTTCACGATAATGCGGCAAAAGATTCAGCGAAGAAAAGCCGTTGCTCATCTTGGCATTGAACCCACTCGTGATAAAGATAACTGTATGATCATCTGGATGAATATCCAGACGGACAATGCATAACCGTCAGTTCTTCCTGCTCGAAAATCATCACAGACAGCTCGCACAGGAACCCATACTGTTGCATCAGGGAAAGAGCCTCATGGCCGCAGTATCCTGCACCATAAAGAATTACATCGTTGCCATCGGCCTTCAGCCTCTTCAGGGCATTCGGAGCACAACATTGACGCCGTCTCGTATTTCCATATCGTACTCCTCCAGCGCTAAGCCCTCACAGATCAAATGGCATCTTTTTGCCAACGCCTCATTGATAACAAGCACATCCGCTTTCAAATATAGCGTAAATGCTGCAGCTCTTTTTGCAAAGTCGCTTGAAGTTCTTGACACCATTTATCTTCCAATCGCTTGACAACCAGAAGAAATATCATCTTCCAGGATGATTCAATACCCTCGATCAACTTATTTCCATCTCAAGAAGCTCCCTGATCTATCCCATGAAGAGCTCTGCGTGTACATTTGGATGCTATGTTCATACTTCAGCTCTTAAGCTAGCCATATATTCATCCAATGCCATCTCGCTCTCCCGTTCCACTAGGATTCGAGAGCGCCTTTCGCTTTCTATAAAGAGAATATGTTCCTCTCTGACGCTCATACAAAGTCACGCACTCCACCGAAGATACCCGCATGGCTGTTTTATCGCCTGATACACTGGACTTTTTCCAAGTGACAGGCTCTCTCTCTTGCATCTCGAATGCCATGTCGGATTCTATAAAGCGAATCATATCTCTCCTCCGAGTACAGCATCCACTTCATCTTGATACAAGCGAACCGATTCATCGACAATGCTGTTGTCCGGCATCCCATGAATCATATCCTCGTAGTTGCAGGGGGATCGTTTCATCCTTGCTTAATCCCAAGGAATCAGTACTGTCTCTCGCGAGCAATCGACATAGTTTCTTGATGACAAAATATGAATGTGTCGCAAGGAATATCTGCATGCCATTCTTCGCCATGTCATAAAGAAATTCCATGAACTCCGAAATCGCTTTGGGATGAAGCGACGCCTCCGGCTCATCGATAAAAACGATGGACTGCTGCGACAAGTATCCGATTGGCTAAGTTGATCGAAAATCGCCAGTTTCTTGATGCCTTCCGACATCACTCCCCACAGAAAATCTTGTGTATATTTTGAAATACCACCGCTTGCTCTTTTCCATCATAAAACAGCTTTTCCGCCTCAAGAGGACGATCCATGTCGACCAGCAGCAAAGACTCTTGAATTCCTGCCCCTTTGAGGCGGTATGCTCAAGGCATGGACAAGATCCAGATACGTATCATCGAACCTGAACATCTTATCTTGCTCGCGCGATTTTATGATGACCGAAAAAAGAGACAAGACCTCCTTGGCAGGAATGAAGACGGTCGTATTCCCCCAAGATTCCTCGAAATCCGTTTTCAGGCTTTTGATCGTCAGATTCGTATCGCTGCCAAATTCAAACTCGATATTCTTCCCATCCATCGCCATACGACATCTCAGCGAACTTTTCGTTCCTTTTTACCAGCTCTCCCAGTTTGTTCACTTGAAAATGTCCAGTACAATTTATCGGGCAGGATTCTCCCCAAGCTATATGGATCGTTCCTCTTATTCAGTTCAAGGAGCGCAAAACGGCATACAGCATCTTCAAAACAGATGTCTTGCCGCCCCGTTCTCGCCGATTAAGACATTGATTCCTGCAAGCTTCTCCCACGCAATGTGTTGATTAACGCCGAAGTTCTTCATCTCAAATCTCTCAATCATCCATCTCACCTCACAGGATAAGGCCGCAGGAACGATTCCTTATACATTCATGACCGTACTGCGAGGAATGGAGCAGATCGACCTTGTTCACGGCTTCCTTGTTGCCGACGACATTCGTCTTGAGTGCTCCTGCGGCATTGGCGAGCAAGGTCGCCAGATCAAGCGGCATCTTGTACAGAGCGGCAAGCGCGGCAAGCGCATAGAACGCATCTCCCGCGCCGATCGTATCCTTCACGCGCAGCAGGAGTGCGGAATCCGCACCTGTTCATCCTCGGAGTGCCAATGGCGCTGTCTGCCCCGATCGCTGCCACGAGACGCCTGGCATGAAGCTTCTGAGAGCTGTTTCAGCAACCGATGGCGCGATGTCAGCGCCTCGCCCTGAAGGCAAGGCGCAGCTCGCGTCTCATCCACGACGAAGCAATCGGCTCCGATGATACTTCGTAATCAGGTTCGTTCCGTAGTTCGAGCTGTTCGTCTGGCAGTTCACGGCGAGGAACTTCGCCTTTTTCCTCAAGGATACGGAGCGCCCTCATCATCCAGAAGACCTGCGACCATAATCGCATACGACGACAAGATCATAGTCCCCCGCCAGATCGCGCGCAGCTTCTGATGAAAGGCGGAATAATCAAACCGTTTTTCGCTGGCCCTGCTTGAGGAAGATAGTTCACAGAAAAGAGCTTCGTATATTCCGTCGAACGGAGTTTTGTTTCAGATAGCGACGCTTTAGCGGCGTAACGAAAGGCGTCTATCTTGCAGCAGTTCCAGCCGAACGCCTTCCATTTTGTCCTCAATGAACTCTCTGAGGCCGTATTCCGTCCCCATCATCGAGAGTAGCGTAACATTCCTGTGAAAAAGTTCGCCAAATGGCGCGCGCAATGGCAAGAGAGCCGCCCGCATAGTTTTTCCTCGCTGTCACAGAACGCTGACAGTGTTGCATCCTTCATCGTAACGCCCTGCACGTTGCAAAAACATACGCATCGATGATCACATCACCGACAACCAAGACTTTGGTGTCTGCAAATTGCTCCACTGTATCTCGCACTTGAGTAAAGGCTTCTTTTCCATGTCGCAGAGAGAACGCCATTTCCCTTGACATTTTCGGGCAACGCAGCAAAAATTATTCAGCAGTTTCGTGGAACTGTGTACTTCGCCTTGGGTGAAGAAAAATCTTGCCGCCGTATTGCTCTACGATACTTTGCTCTGCCCCTTATGTTGCCGGTCACATCATCTTCTGCATGGGCGTACTCCTGCCCTTTTTGCATAGATATCCGGCTGCACATAGGAGACAATCTCATGAACAGTGACCGCCTCGCTCAGGAGAACGTAGTCCACAATTTCAAGGCTTGACAAAAAGGCCATCCGCTGACGATCATCAAAATACGGACGACCTGGTCCTTTGTTGACATACTTGTAGCAGTCACAGAAACGACCAGAATGTCACCCTGTCGTTTTGCGTCTTCCAGATGCTCGATATGTCCATAGTGCAGGAGATCAAAGACCCCATGGCAAAGCACAACCTTTTTCTTTCATCACGAAACCGCTGTCGGAGCTTCAGGAAGTCTTCTTTACTGATAATCTTTTGCATCTGTCATAGCAGCTATCCTCAATTTCCGAGATACTTGAACCAATCCGCCGTCGCTTCCTGAATCGTGTCCGGCGTCCAGACAGGAGCCTTCCTCCAATAGTCGATATGCTCAGGATGTGCTGAACCCTCTTCCAAAGTCACCTTCGGATGCCAATCGAGCATTTCGTTGATCTTCGTTGTGTCAGCCCATGTACAGTCTGGTTCTCCAGGACGTTTTGGGATATGCACCACCTCGGCATCCACTCCGCCAAGAAGCTCCACCAAACGATTGACCGAATAGGTATGCTCGTTGCCAACATTGAAACGCTCACCGACCACATCTGATTTCGCAGCCGTGATCGAATGCATCAACAATGTCCGTCACGTAGGTGAAGTCACGCGTCTGCTCTCCCGTGCCAACGATCGATATGGTTTTCCCGCCAGCTTTTTGTCCGAGGAACACGCCGAATATTGCGCCATACGTTCCCGAGGTGCGGGAACGCGGACCACAGACGCTGAACAGGCAGAGCGAAACGACAGGGAGACTGATAGACTTTCGCCCAATGGAGAGCCAGTTCTTCCCTGCCGCTTTGTCAATGCGTATGGGTATTCCGGACGTATATCTGCCTGTTCATTGGTCGGAAAAGTGATCTGGGATCCCATAGCACGAGGACGATGCCGCATACATAAATCGTTTGACATTTGCTTCCTTTGCCGCCTGAAGCACAGAGAATGTGCCGTCCACATTGGAGTGAAAATACTCCTGCGGCTTCTGAATTGAGGGCACGATATCCGCGAGTGCAGCCATGTGAACACCCAATCGCGTCCGCAAAGAGCGGCGCAATCTCGTAATCACAAATATCCGCTTCAACAATCGTAAGCGCGCATTTCCCTGATGATGCGCCAGATTCTCCAAACGCTCCTGTACTGCAGTTGTCGATGACGACAACATCCTGCCCTTTCGGCCAGAAGCCGATCGACGATATGCGAGCCGATAAAGCCGCAGCCGCCCGTAACAATAGATTTATTTCATCGTCCTTCCTGCGCATCCAGCGCCGATGATCTCATCAACCACTTGTTGCAAAATCTGGTTGTGGATGGACTCTACAATCCCATACCCATCGAGGGCACATAGAGATTGCGGTCGCCCATCTTCCGCAGACAGTTATCACTCTTGAATCCCGTAAATGTAACAACATACCACCCTCTGCTCGCATGGCTTCGGCAGCACGCAGGATATTTGGCGAGTTCCCGGAGCTCGAGATTGCTACCAGCACGTCGCCTTGATCCGCCAGAGTTCCAACTGTTTACTGAAAACATATTCATAGCCGTAGTCATTCCCAAGACAGGTGAGCGTTGTAGAGCATAGAGGTCAATAGTACGCATCTGCCCATTTTTGAGAAAGTCTGCTGTCATATGTACGGAAATGCCAGCGTTGCCGCCATTCCCAACAAAAACAGCTTCCGTCGCTCTGTTCTCGCCTCGCCGCATGAGAAATGACAGATCTTCCACAACGGTGCAGCTGACAAACGACCGTCGCGATCCGTATATAGTTTCTCATCGTATGCCGTACGATACTGTGCCTTTATAGTTTTTGTATTACCATGTATATTCACCTTTTAATATGCCCACAAACCGATTTCTTCCACATAGTGCATCATACTAGGTGTGTCATCTATTCTCCTGTAATAGTGCATCATCAAAATCCTGTCTCTATCACAAAAGACTGGCTGTCTTCAATCTCTCCACCACTATAGTCAGATGCCGTACTGATGCGCCAGTCATTACTTATATCAATCAGATCATTCATCCCTGTCTGCATAGGCAATAAAGTTTGACATAACTCTCACAGCACCGGAACTCCCTTCTGACTGATCGTTGATATAGCCCCTGCTTCCCCAGCTGTGGTCTCACCGAGGCACTGAATCCGGTACTTATGATTATATTCTAATGCCTCGATCATGTCACGATAAACTTCATACGCGCCCTGCAGTCCAGTTGGCGAAATCAGCCCCATATTATCCTTACTTGTATGGTACTCAGGGATACTCACCTACTTTAGAGCGGCAGACAGCACAAACGGGCAAGTCTACGCCCGGTGCATTGTACTGGCGCTCATCGGAGCCGCGCTGAAGAAACGAGTACCGCTTTGTATTCAGGATAACGAAAGGACAGAACATTCTTCGCAACCTTATCAGCAAGCGTATTGCCATATCGAGAGGCAACGTAAGAGTACGTCCGATCATCCCCCACACAAGAGATATTGAATCCAGCACGTATATTTTTTTTCATTTCAGGCAGGTGCTGGCTAAGATAGGTGATCGCGCCCTGATTGTCTCGGGGATAAAGATGATGCGGTAGTTATATCGACGATGTTTTTCTCCCACAGCCATTTCGCAAGATAAATGGTAACAGCAGGACCGGACAGCTCGATTATTTGCCATAGACGGGTGGCAGACATAGGTCGAAAGAAAAAAATCTCATCCTTATTCCCTCTGTCGAAGGGATCAAGATCTCCCCATACGTCAGACTGCCGTCCTTCAAATCACCGTCAATATAGATATGATAGGTGTCCTCCTGTAGTGCATCCTTCTGTTCCTGCGACATACAAAAAGCCATAGCGTTCCTTGTAGTAGCTTGTAACGTATGGAATTGCATCCGGCTGATCGGGCTGTGTATGGATGAGTGGGAGCAGTTCCTCCAGTGTTACTTTCTGATTCACAGGAATCGAATACCCCATGACGTGCAGATTTGATTTTGCAAAGTCAAGAATCTTCTCGCCCTTGCTGTTTTTTATCCATGCATCACGGATATTCCATTCCTTCGGCACAGTCCAATCAAAAACCTGTGTCCCTGTCGGAACTTCATGCAGCGTCATCGCAGGGCAGATGCTCTGCAAGACACGCAGCGTCTCACGAACGCCATTGCCTGTAATGCTGCGGCAAATAGGAAATAGTCGGTCGCAGAGTGCATACATCTCATTGCCTATACTCATCAATTCTCACACTCCGAAAGCAGTCTGGATTTCTATCGATTACATATGCATATTCTCACATATTGTCGGTCAGCATCTGCCAATTCAAAAGGGAATCTTTTTTTATATCAGTCCGCGCAGCTCGTCCCACGATTTTTTTCAAATCACGCGGTGAGATTCCTGTCCCCGGACGCTTAAACATCAGCATCTTCTCTGTCAAAATGTCCCCTGCAGAAATATCTACTGCAGCGACACTGAACGGCGGGCGTCTCACGTGCAGCCTGTTCTGTTGAAAGAGAATGAAGTTCTGCCGATCCTTTCAAGCGTTCAATGTGCCGGATGCCTTGCAAAATCGCTTCTGCGTCGTGCGGATCCATGGCATGATAATGATCATTCCCCACCAGTGTTTTGTCGAGCGTAAAATGCTTTCTCAATCACGACGGCGCCAAGAAGATACGCTGTCTTGAGCGACATCGTACGATGCATCCGGTTTCGTATGATCCGAGTATCCGACATATACCTGTGGGAACTCTTGCTTGAGGGCATTGATCTTGCTCAGATTCGCATGCTCGTATGGCGTCGGATATTCTAACACACAATGAAGCAATACAAGTTCTCTGTCGTTATATTGGCGGATGCAGTCGACCGCCCTCATGAATCTCATCCAGATTCGAGGCTCCCCTGTAGAAAGAAGAATCGACTTTGCCTTTTTTGCCATATACGCAATAAAAGGAAGATTGGTAAGATCGGATGATGATATTTTATAAACATCCATCATCGCATCCAGATAGTCTGCTGATTCAAAAATCAAACGGCGTCGAGCAAAAACTCTATTCCCCACCTGTGTGCAGAACTCATGGATTTCTGATACTCTGCTTCTCCAAAAAGATCAAACTTCTGAATAGAGCATACTGTGAAGTTGTTGGCTCTTCTGACGTATCCCAATAGGACGGGGAGTACTTTGACGCAAGTGTTTCCGCTTTGTATGATTGGAATTTTACTGCGTGAATCCTCGCGTTCTTTGCAGAAAGAACCATCGTCTTTGCTGCATCCATCAGAGAGATATTAAGTTTCCTTGCTATATCGTAGTAGTTTCACACCGATTTCAGCAATTAAGGAGAACTCATTGTTCTTACAGCGTTCGATGATCGTGCTCAACGTCGTATTCCCCCAAGATAATCTGCTTCACGCGTTCCAATCCTTTTTTCAAAGGTGTTTGCAGCATCAGTCGATGCATATTTTCTCGTACTGCCCGCGTATGGATCAGCCACTCCAAGGTGTTGGTGATCAGTGACGGATCTGCTTCATTCCCCAGCCCTAGATTTAAAAAGCCATGTTCCATCTGTGCAAAGCTTGGGTTGTCTCCCGTTCATTCTGCAGAAAGAACGACAGCAGGAACGCCCATGCAGGCAGCCTCAAAGATAGAGCGCCCTGCCCCATAATCACGAGATCAGCCTCTTTAGATACTTCGTCACACGAGGAACATTCGGGCAGACGAACACATTCTCTTTGGGGCGAGTGACAACACCATTGATTTCATTGTCATATCCGATTCCCGTGATGAAGTAAAACGTATGCCGGAAAAATCGCTCGATTCGCGACAATATCGCATCATAAACAAGACGGTTTCAAATTAGAAGGATCTGTTCCACCGAACATGACAATTATATTTTTTTACTGTCGATGAAAAACTTCTTCGGCTGTTCTACTTGAAACTCATCACGAAGACAAACATACTGATATCCACTGTAAATATTCTGGCGTGGTTCATTCTCATCGTAGAGAGCATTGACTACCGCATCCGCAGCCTTTGTACCTTTCTCCCAAGTCCTCAATGGTAACGACACGCGGAACATTTGTTTTCAAACTCATTCAATATACTCTTTGGACGTGTTTAGACAGTCATTCACCCATACATCTGGCTGAAAGTCTTGAATAATATCTTTTAACTCTGTTTCTTCTCGAAACGTTCGATATGGGAGATTGGTCTCCTTTATATCCCAGGTCTCTGCATCCTCATGGGTAACGAGAAGAACATCATGCTCAACCATACTGAGAGCTAATGTAATACAATTATAGATATGACCGAGACCCAGCTTAACATACCCATCAACGCGAAACAGTATTTTTCGACGCATCAAGCTCTCAGACAGCACCCAATCTCCTGCGCTATCAATATCAATGCTCTCACGTTCATCTACTTCAAAGACAGATACTTTTTCACCTATACGTGTATGTTCTTTGACACATGCTTCCCTGTGCCACCACAAAAGCCCCTGTCTCCATATATTGGGGAGGAAGTTCCTGCCGATTTTTCGTTCCTGATAGAGCGGGCAGAGTTTGCCGCCGTCATCACGCCCCCATGACAAGTGCGGCTTATTGACGACACTGATGACAGTATCAAAACCTTCCCTATTGTATAGTCAATTCTGCATCCAGCGTCTCCACCTGCAGAAAGGGAGAGGTCGGCTGCATGGTAACGATATAATCAAACGTACAATTACATTGCTTTCTGCTTCTTTTTTTGCATGAAAGATAACAGGATCCAGCGTAACAAGATCACTTGAAAGACAGTGATCACGCTCAACGATGCGTGCTCCATACGAGCGTGCAATATCTGCGATCTCTGCACTGTCCGTCGATACAAAAGACATCGGTGATGTATTGACTTGCACGAGCGTTTGCAATCGCATACGAAATGAGAGGTCTGCCATTCATCAATCGTATATTCTTGCGTGGAATCCCCTTAGAGCCGCCACGAGCCGGTATGACTGCCAATATGCGCACCGCTATTCCTCTTTTCACTCGGATATAATTTTGTCACGCCATCTTCAAACCGCACCTTGAAATCGCACTCCGCCAGTGTGCTGACGCGATGCGCGATAGCGATAATGGTGATCTGCCCTTTCAGCTTCAGTATCGTGTCGGTGATACTCCGCTCTGTCTCGTTATCAAGCGCCGAGGTTGCCTCGTCGAGGACGAGGACTTCGGGGCGCTGATAGAGCGCCCGTGCGATGCCGATGCGCTGGCGCTGCCCGCCGGAGAGCTTGACGCCGCGTTCGCCGACCATCGTTTCGATTCCCTGTGTCTGCGTACGCACGAAATCATCGAGCTCCGCCATAGCAAGTGCCTGATGTACGCGCTCATCATCAATCTCATCCGGAGACTCACCGAGGGCAACATTCTCGCGAATGGTCGCATCGGTCAGATAGATGGACTGCGGGACATAGGCGATATTCGCCTGCCACGCGCGCAAGTCATGGCGGATATCAACACCATCGACGGTGATCTTGCCGCGTGCAGGGAGAAACAGCCCGAGCAGAATATCCACAAAGGTCGTTTTCCCCTGCGCCCGAGGGACCGACAATGCCGACAAAACTCCCCTTTCGGGGACAGAAAAACTGACATCCGTCAGCACTTCCTCACCGGCAGGATACGAGAATCCCAGATGCTCGCACGTATCTCCTTCGCAAAGGAGAGCGGCGGCGGTACATCGGCGATTTTGAGTTGTCGGTGATGATACTTGCGGGATTTGATGGCAATCAACTCCCGATACAGTTCGTTAAACAGCGGCAGCTGGAACTTGATGCCATTCGAGAGGTTCACGATACGGTTTGCGCTCGGCATCAGACGAAATGCTGCCAGTGCCAGAACACCAGCAATGGAACAATCTTCGACGGCGCATAGCCAACAGCGAGTCTTGCCGATGATGAGCAGGAGACGCGCATACGACGAGTGTCTCGATGATCATGCGCGAAGCTGGTTCAAAAACATGAACTTCCCGTTCGCCAGTCCATATTTTTCGTAGTTCTCATCGAATGCCTGAAGGAAAAACTGCTCCTTTGCGCATGATCTTCGTTTCTTTGATCTGCCCCCAGCCCCTGATTCACAGCCTGAACATATGCCGCAGCATACGTCGTTCTGTATCTGCCCTGTCTCATCGATCCTGCGCCGAAACGAGCGAAGCAGTGCGTAGATCAGGCCACCCATGACGCCTGCCACGACGATCGCCGTGAAGGGATCGGCAAAGACCAGCATTCCCCAGATGGTCAATGCCGTGATGATCTCCGTCAGAAGCTGAATGTGGGAACCAAAATATTGGAGAATATGAGAGCGCCACTGCTATTGACGTTACGCAGGAGGATTGCCGTGTTGTGATTCAGATGAAAGAGATACGGCTTGGCAAGATAGCTCGCCATCAGTTCCTTGGAAAACTGAATCTGGTTGAAAATGGAAAAATTGATCTGCAAGCGGAGCTGCCAAGTGAGATAGAGATTCTTCAAGATATAGAGCAGAATGAGCAGGGCGAGAGTCCGATGATCAGCTCCGTATGCGTCGTGATCCCAAGCTTCGCTGCATACGCTGCAATCTCTGCGTGACGAGCAGGAAGTCCGGCTGTCCCATCAGCGAGATGAGCGGCAGGATTGCTCCGATGCCGACCGCCTCGAGAACAGCACCGACTATCATCACAACAACGAGAAAGGCACAATGCCTGAGTTCACGCGGTGTAAAGATCGAGAAAATCCGAAAGAATAATTTCATCGATAAAAAGACTCCCTGCCCCCATATAATTGAAATAAAAACGCCACTATGACAAAACGTCCATCTAATAAACAACAGTATAGATACATGCAGACAGTCTGTCAATATATGCCAGCAGTACAGAGGTCAAAATAGAGCTGCACCATTCTACCGCTCGGCCCGCATCGGGTTGTTCAGAAAATCCTCGTATGCGAGTCGAATGCCATCCTCGAGCTCCGTTGTATACCGCCACCCCAGAGCCTCCGCCTTGGAGACATCGAGCAGCTTGCGCGGCGTACCGTTTGGTTTCGTCGTATCCCAGCGGATCTCGCCGCGATAGCCGACCACTCGGGCAACCATCTCCGCGAGAGAGCAGATCGAGAGTTCCTTCCCCGTTCCCGCATTGACCGTCTCATCGCCGCTGTAGTGATTCATAAGGAACACACAGAGATTGGCAAGGTCATCGACATAGAGGAACTCACGCAGCGGCGATCCGTCACCCCAACAGGTCACAGACGGTGCCCCCTGCCTTTGCCTCGTGAAAGCGCCGAATCAGCGCGGGAGAACATGGCTGTGCTCCGGATGGTAGTTGTCATTGGGACCATAGAGATTCGTCGGCATCACGGAGATATAGTCCGCGCCGTACTGTCGATTCAGATAGGAACAGTATTTCAGTCCCGCAATCTTCGCGAGAGCATACGCCCTCATTCGTCTCCTCGAGTGCCGACGTCAGCAGACAGTCCTCCTTCATCGGCTGCTGTGCGAGACGCGGGTAGATACAGGAGGAGCCGAGAAACTCGAGTTTCCGACATCCATTCTTCCACGCCGCATGGATCACATTCATCTCAAGCATCATATTCTGATACATGAAATCCGCAGGAGCCTCAGCATTTGCCTGTATGCCGCCCACCTTTGCCGCCGCCAGAAACACATACGCCGGCTTCTCCTCGGCAAAACGCCTCAACGGCATCCTGCCGACAAAGATCGAGCTGCGCGTGGGTGCGTGTCACGACGCATGTGTAGCCCTGACGTTTCAGCTCGCGGCAATCGCTGAGCCGACCATCCCGCGATGTCCTGCCACATAGATTTTTTTGCGTTCTTTTTCCATCATCGCACTGTCCTCAGTTCTCTTCTTCCCACTTTACTTTGTCCTCTTTCGAGATGGATGATCCCACCCTGCACCTCGATCACCACCATCCGCTCCCGCGCGCTGATTTTATGTCTTCATCCCTGCGGGAATGTCGATCACATCCCCGCAGCAGCAGGACGCATCCATGCCATCGAGTCGCACGGTGCCGCAGCCGCTGACCACCGTCCAAATCTCGCGTCGATGTGCGTGGCTGTGATAGTTCATTGCGTGCCCCGCATTCAATGTGACCTTGATGGTCAGGCTCTCATCCTCGACATCGATGATGCGAAAGCTTCCCCATGACTTCTCTGCGAACATGACCGGCTGGCTGATATGCTCGACATAGGGCTTCATGTAGCTCGACGCCGCCTTGTCCGCGACGAGGATTCCTTCGGGGCTCGCCGCATGACGAGATTCTGTGCCCCGCATGACGAGCACAGGAACATCCATCTCGTTGACTACATGCGTATTGCGGCATCCATCGTCCAGCACAGCATCCCGAGCGCCGTTTCTTCCATGATCTCCGTCAGTGTGTTCCACGTGCCGAGATCTTTCCACGCGCCGCCATAACGGAGCACGCCAATGTTGCTCTCATGCTCGACAACGGCATAGTCGAAGCTGATCTTCTCAAGGCTCTCATACGCGGCGAGAAGCCCCTCATAATCCGAACAGCCGAGAAGCTGGCGCGCCCGTGTCAGCACATAGCCCCAGACAATAGGCGAACACGCCGCTGTTCCAGAGGGCTCCCTCGTCGATATATCGCTGTGCCGCGTCTGCATCCGGCTTTTTCGCGAAAGGAGAGGACATGGCTCACTGGCTCCTTGTTCTGCGGCAGGATATAGCCATACTTCTCACTTGGATAGGTCGGTTCAATCCCCATCAGCATCAGTTCCGCCGCTCCTGTTTCCACGAGCTGTGTCAGCTGATGCACGGCAGCAAAAATAGCCGTCCTCCACGTATGGATCGACAGGACAGACGGCAACGGCTTCGTTTTCATCGACGCCTTTCACATCGTGCAGGTAGGCGCTGACGAGTGCAATCGCAGGAAACGTATCGCGGCGACAAGGCTCAACAGCAGATATCGACTGCATCACCTAGCTGGTTCGCAGCACAGAGACCTGCGCCTTCGATGTCGCAATCGTGATCTGTGCACCGGGAATCGCATGACGTACCTGTCCGCAGACACGCTGCGCCATCGAGTGCCGCGTCCCGTCACTCTGCCGAAAGAACGGAATGAACTGCTTTGACCGAATGTCATTCGACAGCGGCCAGAGCCGCTTCCCAGAGCCGCCAGAAAGCAGGACAATGTGCATATGCGTCCTCCATAGAATTTATCAATCTGATAACTGCTGTATCACAGATTCAACGATCTACTCGACAGGCATCATCATTTTTCGCTTGCACTTCATAAGCCAAGCTTCACAAGCTTCACAAACACTTCACAAATATTGAATATGCTGCTCGATCTACTGGATTTACGGGGTTTTAAGCCTTTCCGTTGATCGAAGTGCCTACTATCTTCATCAAGAGTTTCACAAACTTCGCAAGCAGATTGCGAAGTTCTTTTTAATGCAAGGCATATGTTTGTTTTGGATCATGCCTACTCCCCTGTCTCTTTATCAAGCCCTTGTTATCAGTTGATTCAAGTGACGTAATCGTTCCTGCTGATTTCCCAATAATATTGGCCAGTTCCGCTCTTGTCATTTGCCGGTGACTTCCCATGAGCGCAGAATCTCTCTCTCCACCTCATCGAGGTTTTTTCCACACTTCACTCCCCCACAGCCTCTACTGCCCGATCCTGCCGACGAAGCTTCCTCACCTTGATATTATTTTTGAGTGTCAGCCGAACCGACGCTCCACTCGGCTCCGTATATTCAGGCTCTTCCAGAAAGTACTCTGCCATATCTGAATAAATCCGTTTTACCCTTCATTTAGTTCTCATGCCCATCTAAATTCTGTCAGCACCCTGGCAATCCGCATGTGCGTGAAAAGCTGAGTATCACGAATATTATCCACGGTCACAATGTTCGGCAGTCTCCCAGGGCTTTGTATCTCCAATCGGTCATCATACATAGAAACCCGAATATAATCACCGCTCATCGCATACCACGATGTGTGATCGCGATTGATCAGCCCTTCCCTGCCATGCAAACTCAGGATATTCAGGAACGGTGCGGAACCGCCCCGTTGTCGGGTCAAGCGAGGTAAATTGACGAGCTGTGCTCCGATAATCTCCTGTGCTTTCTCAACCATACGCAAAATAGGCAATTTCCAGACCGATATCCTTCACCAGATTCATCCGTGTTCCCGTGTCGGCGGTCTCTCCTTCATAACGCAAAACGCACCCGGACACGTCGGATAGAATCTCATAACATTCTTCGCAAAAAGCAGCACTGCTGCATGTGTCAAATGTGGCTCGCCATGCCAATCCGTCAAAGAGCCGCGAGACCGCAAGACCTGCTCGGACGGTAAAATCGCTTTGCGTCAATATGGTCTTTGTACTGAGACAGCAAGTCCTCGTCCAAATCTTCGAGTTTCGCGTCCATATTGCACTCATCTTCATAGTGGCGTGTCCCCTTGCTATATTCAAGTCGACGTATATCCCCACCTTTGATTTCACGCGTTCTATCTCCAATACGCAAATAAAACCGAATCATTACTCATATAAATCAGCCGATCTACGCTGGCCTCCACGTGCAGCAACAAAATGCGATCTGGTTCTCCATGTTCATTGACAATGTTCAAAATTCTTCCTGCATCTGTGGCATAGGCAGCAATAATCCTTCGCCATGTTGAGAAAAAGCATTGATCTTATCTTCACCGACCGCGATTTATACCTTCCACGCGAAGTGTTTTATCACTAATACCAACAACAATAGCTCCGCCTTCAGCATTTGCAAAAGCCGGCAACCAACGGAGCCAAATCCGAGGCTTAATCTGTGCCGATTTACGATCAAAATATTTATTTTTCCGGCTCCGTCATCATATATGATAAAAGTCAAAATTGTATTCTTTTCGGGATTGCACACAGTATCCCTCCTTCCAGAGCTCCACTCTCTACCATATCAACATCGCTATTTTCAATAACTATCTCCCATATCCGCCCGTACCATCATACGGACAAGTTCCGAAAAGACACCTTGCGCTGCCAGCCGAGTTCTTTCTCCGCCTTTGGATGGATTCCCCCAGAGGAGCTCCACCTCAGCAGGACGGAAATAGCGTGGATCGACATCGACCAAGAGTCGACCTGACTTGGCATCATAGCCCTTTTCCTCGACGCCCTCGCCGCGCCACTCGATCTCAATGCCTGCCTCGCGGAAAGCCATCTCGACAAATTCGCGTACAGTATGCGTCTCGTTCGTCGCGAGGACATAGTCGTCCGGTGTATCCTGCTGGAGCATCCGCCACATCCCTCAACATAGTCCCCGGCAAAGCCCCAGTCGCGCTTTGCATCAAGATTGCCAAGGAGAGTTTCTCCTGTCTCCCGCCATGATGCGGGCAACAGCAAGCGTGATCTTGCGCGGTGACGAAACGTCTCGCCACGCCGCGGCGACTCGTGATTGAAGAGAATGCCATTCACGGCGAACATGCCGTATGACCTCGCGGTAGTTCTTCGTGATCCAGAAGCTGTAGAGCTTTGCCGCACCGCATACGGGCGACTTCGGATAAAATGGCGTTATCTCGCTCTGCGGCGCCGTATCCGGGAAGCCCGCCGAAAAGCTCCGAGGTCGATGCCTGATAGAAGCGTGCATCCGGTTTGACCTGACGCACTGCCTCAAGAAGGCGGATTGTCCCTGACGCCCGTTGCCTCTGCCGTGTACTCAGGCACCTCAAACGATACCGCAACATGGGACTGCGCAGCGAGGTTGTAGACCCTCATCCGGGCTGAATCTCACGAATCAGTGCATGTGCATTGCTCGAATCCGTCAGATCACCGTAGTGGAGGAAAGATAGCCGCCCATCATACTGAGCGTCGGACAGAAGATGATCGATCCGCTCCGTACACGGCGTACTATGGCGACGAATCACGCCATGTACCTCATAGCCCTTTTTCAAGCAGCACCGTCAGATAGGAGCCATCCTGTCCTGTGATACCTGTGATTAGTGCTCATAGAACCTTCTCCCTGAGAATTTTACTACATAAAATCATAATATGTTACAACTATTATCACAAGACTATCCTATTGAAATTCCTCGTAAACGGACATAATTTGATCCACCATTTTTCCCGTTGTAAAACGTTCAAGAAATAATTGGCGTCCCTCTCTCCCATATCAGAAACGCCTCTCTGTGCTCTGCTGCGTATCGCAGCTTCTCTGTCAAATCATCCACACTGTCCCGCAGAACGAGAAGACCTGTTTGCCATGAATAACTTCTTCGCAGACGACTCTCACATCCGAAGCAATGACCGGCAGCTCTGCCCGCATTGCCCTCAAGGATACTGATTGGAAACCCTTCCCAGCGACTGATGACAAAAATCCATCGTACGCTGGCAAAAGTTCCTCGACATGTGTTTGGCTGCCCAGAAAGCGAACTTGATCGGATAAAGACAGACGATCCACAAGCTGACGTACCATCAAGTTCCAGACCATCTCCAACAAAATCAACAAGGACTTTTATTCCACTTTCCTTTAAGGAAAAAGAGATTTGATAACATCTCCTGTGCTTTTTGATGAGAAAACCGTGCTACCATGACAAGGCGTAATGGTTCGGAAGAACCTTCTGTACGAATAGGAGCTTCTTCCGAAACAGCATTATAGACCGTAAGCATTTTCTCTCTATGCCGCCGAAGTTTTTCTGCTCCAAGTCTGCGGTCATATTCGGATACACAAATAATCGCGCTGAAAAGTATCCTCCCACCCATTCCTATACATTGATATATACGTCGCTTCATCAGGGCAACCCTCTGTGAAGGCCCATCCATGCACAGTAAAAATAGCAGGAACGCCAAAGCGACCAGCACGCAATCCGCCCGACTATCCCTGCCTTGCTCGAATGACAATGCACAAGATCAGGCTGATATTTCCTGACGATACGTCGGAGATGCCACTACCGCTGCAAAATCATGACAAAATGAAATCTCCGTCTTGAGACTGGGTAGTAGTGATACAATGGACGCCGTGTTCCTCCAGCGCCTCAGTCAGCCAGCCTGCAGCACCGACGACAACAGCGACCTCATGCCCTCTTTTCATCAGCTCGGCAGCAATCGTAAATCAAATGAACTGCGCACCGCCGATCTGCGGCAGTGTAATGATATATAGTATTTTCATCCTACTTCTCCCCAGCAGGTGCTTCAAGTGCATTGTCCAGACCAGTTTCTTCAATACATGCTCACATCAGAGTCTTCTATTGATGTAATATTGAAAGAATGTACTCAGCTCATTCCAATCAAATCCCGAAAAATCCTCTCGTATTTTATAAAGCGCATTCTTCGCTGCGCCTCAAACTAGTTGACCCATTGGTATGACGTTGTAACTACAACTTCATTCCAAAGCGCTACGTATTCCAACAATTTTGTTGATGTCTGCAACGAATATGGATATTTTGTCTGGGATATAGTTCAATGCATATTGTGCTTCGCTTCACGAGGTCAGAACATCTTGATAAGAAACAAGTCCCGTAAAGTCATGTTTTTATATCTTTTATATATCGTAGAGATCGCTGTCTGGCTTACCAATCAGTAAAAATACTATGGCTCGGTTTCGTGAAAAATCAGCACGTTATGATTACGGTTTTGAGTCCATAGCACCAACATAGACAAAATCATAAACAATCTCAGGTATCACTGCTTGGAAAAATTTGGATCTACGCCCCATATCCCGATAGCAATAAGGAACGCTGTCCCTGAATGCGTAGGCATTTCGAAATAGATTCGTTCAGAAGACACGCATGGAAGGGGCGTGCATTTCACCCACCGCTTGATGATATCTTTAACTGATTTGCCTTGCCCTACCGAAGCGATGCATACTCATGGATCGTCAGGGATTGCTTTTTCAAAATGCAAATCAAGACCCATAAACTGCCATATCAAATCAAAATCCGTCCAGCAGATACGAGGACAGATCTTGACAATTCACAAAAGCTATACTGGGAAAATGTCGCTTTTTATAAATAGCGATTTCGGGAGGTTCGCTTTTCCTGGGTGTAGAAACAGGATCTTCTTCATCTAAACTGTCCTTTTTATTTTCCGCACCTTAGCTAAAGCGGATGCAAAATAAAAATAGCAACTGGAAATCCCAAGCTCTTGTTTTTATTTCCATGATCCGCATCTTAAAAACACTTTGCATACAATATGTACCAGACGCAACCTTCATTTCCCCACCATATATCTTTTTTATAAACGAACCATTCTTTAAAATATAGCAACGTAGACCGGGGACTATTTTTCATATGTGTCTCAATATTCGCACTCAGTCCATCTTCTAGATACTCACATGTCTTAAAAATCTCATTGACACAAAAAGTTTATACCCATCGTACGCCATGCGAGTGCTCAGACGATAGCTTCAGAACAAAATTTTCGTCACGTTCCTGGGGAAATGGATATTTTTGGCGTGGGAGAGATAAAACACTCTGCTTTATCTCCCAACAACACCATTTTCTTCCAATCAAGAAAAGCTCGTAAACTCATTTTCATAATGAGCAGGGAAAAAGGTGTTCCAATCACATGTCCATTTCTAGTTTCAGATGAACCGGCAATTCCTGCTAACAAGCTATTATTTTTCTTTTACCCTATTTGCCGAAAAAGTTCTCTAATCTTTTCAAAACATTATTTCTTAAAAATGTCATCTGAATCTACAATATTTCTCCTTGTGCCATTTGCATACCACGATTAATCGCAATATGCTTTCCGGAATTTCTCTGCTTTACAAAATGAATGGGAAAGGCCGCCTCCAACTCCCATTCTTTCATAAGAGCTTCCGTGTTATCCTCAGAGCCATCGTCACGACAAGCCATCTCAAAGAATCATAGTTTTGTGCTTTCAAAGAAGCATATAACTCTTAAAGCGATGTGCTCTGTTATATGGCCGTAAAAACTGTGATCTTTATCATGCTTTTATATTCGCTTTCCCCAAAGAACTGATTCTTGAAACACTTTTTGACAACATATCATGTAAGAAATCGTATTATCACCGTGATTTTTGCGCCATATACTTTATAGGTAGAAACGAGTCGTGCCATCCCACTTGCTAAGCATTCGATTGGTATATAGGCCCGTAACGAAAGATAATTTTTCTGATATAACTCCTTTTCCCTTACCGCCTCCTCTGAAAAGCCACGAACCCGCAAAATGATGGATGGCATACGTCTCATTTGATTTAAAAAGTTCACCTGTCTGGAATGATTTTGCGCAGAGGTATTCAAAATGGAAAAAATGGCTATGTTTCCATCCAAAATTCGCATTTTTACCATTGAAGGTCGTGTTATAAAGTTTTTGTCCAATTCGTTATTCGAAGTACATTTGTTGTTAGGTCATAAGAACCATCTGTCTTAACAGAAATGAATTGTTTCATATTCTCGTAACAACGCCGCAATCCAAGAATTATGCTTCTCAGCACCCATGATCCCTGTCGAAATATGGCATCGATTCATAGCCCGAAAAAGGCAGCATAAGCTAACAACTCATCAAGTGGTTTTGACAACTTCGACATCCGTGTCCATATATATCCACCATGAGTAAAGTCAAAACCTTCAGTCGGACATAATCTGTGACAAACGCCCATTTTTGCTTCATAGGCTTCTCTACAATATTGATTTTCATTAATATCAAAAATTTTCTTCGTTCCATTCGATGATCCGATAGTCCGGGCAGTCCATGTTGCGATATACGATTTTATTTGCTCTGTCTTTCGGAGCATGACCAAACCAACAATAGTGTATAATTTTAGGTATCACACAATGCTCCCCCTTCACAAGTGTTACTGTATATTGGAAGATATCAGCTTCTCTTACACCAACGGCAATGCTCCCATGTACAATGATGCTGTTTCCATTTTTAAACGTACATAGAAACCATCCCCAAAAGATGCACATCGATCAATATAGTTACGTATAAAGGCTCTTCAGCTTTACACTCGTTCCATGTGGCAATAGAGCACTCGCATGATCTGACAAGGCAAGATCCTTGATAATTCTTTGGTTCTCCATTTCTGCGTGTTTTTGCATGCTTATTGCTTACCTCCAAGACTAAAATATGTCACTGGAAAATCTGCAAACTGAAAATTTTTGCATCGTGTAATATAACTTTAGAAGCAACTTCAAATCACAACATTCGATAGGATGTATCAAATTGCTGTTGCTTTCAAAAGCATCACTTTTGACAAACACGCCTGGATGCGGAAACTTCGGCAACGAACTAACATCTTCTTTTGACACCCCTCAGCATCCAGTAGTCCCTACAATGATATTTTTCATTTACGGCAATACAAGGTGCACTAAACACATCTGTATCATCTAGATTGCATGCAAAACACGCTCTATTGTATATGGATCAACTAAACAATCATCAGCACCTAGAAACTGATATATAATCGCCTGTTGCAACTACGAATACCTTTATTCATGGCGTCATATATGCCATTGTCATCTTCTGAAATAATTGTTGATATTTGTGCATCATAAGAATGAACAATGTCCATTGTCCCATCTTTTAGAATGCCCATCAACAATAATATACTCTATATTCGCATAGGTCTGTTGGACGACACTACGTATAGTCTGTTCAATCGTATCCTCTGCATTATAGCGAGACCGTAATAATCGAGATCCGCATCAGTTATCCTCTGTGCCTAAAAATCCCCATATATGTTCTTCTGTATGTCAAAGTCCTTCAAAGCTGTCCTTTGTTCGCACATCATGCACGCCCTCGGTTGCACTCTTTTGAAAAGAGCACACGTACTGTCTGGATGATGATGGTGAGATCCGTGCGAATACCGGCGTTTTGGATGTAGACGAGGTCGTAGATGAGTTTATCATACGCCGTGGTATGTGCTTCCATGAGACCTGTCAAGCCCCGTGATGCCTGGCTTTGACGTTCATCCGATAGATATATTCAGGGATCTCCTGCTGAACTGCTCGACAAAGAAGGGACGTTCAGGGCGCGGGCCGACAATGCTCATATCCCCCACGAGAACATTCCAAATCTGTGGAAGTTCGTCGAGACGAACGGCACGCAGGAATGCACCGAGGCGGGTAATTCATGGTCATTTTCCTAGTGCGAACGCATGGGACCGCTCAGTTTCTCCGCATCAACGCGCATCGTGCGGAATTTATACACGCAATGGCTTTTCGCAGCGGCCTGACCGCTCCTGACTGTAGAAAACAGGTCCTGGATCAAAAATCTTAATGGCAATCGCCGTCAGGAGAATGAACGGAAGTGCGGCAAGAAAGCCCAACAACGCCACTACGATGTCCAAGATTCGCTTTAGGCTGCGCTGTTCCAGCGTCAGGCGGAGACGCTGCGGACGAAAACACGGGAACATCATCAATCTTGTCAAGTGTCATGCCGCTGCAGAACACCTCGTATGCATTGGGGATCAGGAGTGCCTGCTTTTCGTGCAGATTGCAGTAGTGAACAATCTTTGCTTTGTCCTTAAGCCGTATGTCGGGGCAAATGATGAGGACATCCACCTGCTCTGCCGCAGTCTCCCAGTCACTGTTCTTCAGGTCTGTCACAGACAGAACGAAGCTCCATCGCGGCTGCGGCTGCTGCTTCATGCGATGGTAGACATGCCGACACTCTTCCTCACTGCCGATCAGCATGACGCCGCGTGTATTCTGGATGTGCTCTGACATACCGCCAAAGCAGATGCCGCCAAATGGCAAGGAGGACAAAATCCATTCCGGCGCACCACAGGAGTACGCCGCGTGACAAGGCAAACTCACGAATGAAAAAGGTGAGTGCCATCATAAGGACGAGCATCTGCACCATGCTGACTGCTACAGAGAGGAGTATTTCGGCAAACCGTTTGCGCTCAATGGTGTAAAGACCATTGATATTAAACAAAAAGTCCCGTTAGGATAACCTGTACAGGAGCGATTCCTTGATATAGGGTCAAAATTACTGATCAGACTGCCGCGAACCAAAAATCACAGTGGTCACAAAGAGGTACATCGACACTACAATCCCCATATCGCCAAGAAGAAGCACCAGCTTCTGCGACATGGGAAACGCTCTGTTTCCCATGGTGTACCACATCCCTCCGCTTATTCTCACTTCATTATAGGGTAGTTCAGATCGGCATGTCAACCAACGCAGGCATTGCAACCCTGTCGACACGAGGATGAAAGACAGCCAACGCGAAAAGGATTGATCCCGTCACGCATCGGCCTCCAGTTGCCCCGCGAGAGGGAAAGTCCCCATCAGCATACAATACTCGGTCAAGATGGACGGCTGATTGATGTTCGTATCGGTCATCCCCTCGAGATGCACGCCCAGAAAAACGAGGATGCCCGCGAGTGCACAGGAGAACGCGGCTGTGTTGCGTTCCTTTTCGGTACTGCCGCCACAAGCGCAGGAGGATATAGCCATGCAGGACGAAGTAGGCAGCAAGCCCTAGGGATCCCCCTCGGAAGATGTTTGAGGATATTGTTGTGCGGATGCCCATGCCCGGTCTCAGGGCGTCCCTCAACCACCGGCCGCTCCTTTGCCTCCGGCGGGGATATAGATGGTGTTGTAATACCAGCCGTACTCATCCATGCCGACACCTGTCACAGGATGCTCCTCCCACATGGAGACAGCCGCACGCCACATATAGGTACGCTCAAATTGCTCTGCATCTGTGGGTTTGTGATCGTCGCAAGACGCTGACTGTAGTTCGAGGATAGGAGCATGACGCCAGCTATGCAAAGGACTCCAATAGCGCCTCCGAGAAGTAGCTGACGGCGAAACCGCCGCTCAAGGAGGATATGAGGCGATCATGACGAGAACAAAGGCGATCCACGCCCCGCGCGTTTGGGTCAAAACTAGGATAATGAGTGAAAAGACAGCCATTCCCAGGAGGAAGCGCCGCTCGATCGGACGAAAGTAGTTTTTTCTTGAAAAGAAGAAAAAACTCGGTATCGCCATCAGCATGTGAGAGCCTAGAAAAGTAGCACTGTGAACAAGGCCCTTCGGACGCCACCAAACCTCTCCGTGCACCGCAATCTGCCATAGAGAGACGATGTTATTGATACACACAGAAACAGCAAACACAAGAACGAGAAGTCGTACTTGTTCTTTCGTACGGACATAAAGGAGGACGAAAAAGAGCGGCAGAAAGCGATATGATGTACCGATCACAGAATGCATGGACATCATCTGCTCTCTGGCGCCGACAGCGCAGACAATCCACACGATAAGATAGAACAGTACTGCTTTCGCCAAGCCTGTGTCCGCCATAGGCAGTGCTCTGCGCCGCAGGACACCGGCGAGGACAATCAGGCCGCCAAGGGCGATCGCCCCCACCATTACTCCGGTAGAGACATTCGACGCAAGTGCCATGAGCAGGAGAACACGAAACATCCATTTGTTTTCTGTCTCTGTCATCATTCCTTGACTGCTCCTCTCATCATCATGGTAAATGCTGTGTTGTATATTTCTCTTTGGGCATACAGAATAGGAGTGCTTCTCTCATTTGTTTGGGAAACACTCCTATCGCTTCATTATGCTTTCAAGTTTTCTTTATACCACTGGATCGCCTCAGTGATGCCCCGTGAGAAATCGTACTCCGGTGCATAGCCGAGGTTCTTTTTATCTTCGAGATGTCCGCACCGCTGTGTCGGATGTCACCCTTGCGCTCGGGACCAAAGACAGGTTTCAGGTCTTTGCCGAAGAGTTTGCTGAGTACGGCATACATTTCATTGAGGCTCGACCGTTTTCCCGCCGCGACGTTGTACGTCTCCCCTGCCGCCTCATGCGGTGCAGCACACGCGAGGAGGTTCGCCTGCACGACATCCTCCACATAGACGAAGTCGCGCGACTGTTCACCATCGCCGTTGATCGTCGGCGGCTCATCGCGCAGGAGGCACTCGATGAATTTTGGAATGACCGCTGCGTATGCTCCGTTCGGATCCTGCCGCCGCCCATAGACGTTGAAGTAGCGCATCCCATAGCAGTCGAGCCCATAATTCAGCGTGTACTGATACGCATACTCCTCATCAACGAATTTCGTCACTGCATACGTCGAGAGCCGTCGTCCGACGATCTCCTCTCGCTTTGGCATCGTCTCATCGTCGCCGTAGACGGCCGCGCTTGAGGCATAGGTCATCTTCTTTACGCCATGCTTTGCCGCCGCCTCCATCACGTTCACCGTGCCGATGATGTTTGTCATCGTATAGCTGACCGGCTGCTCGATGCTCTCCGGGACGCTACCTCTGCCGCCTGATGCAGACATAGTCAACACCCTCGCACGCACGGTCGCACGTTGCGGCGTCGCGGATATCCCCCTTTGATAAATTCAAACTTCGGGTTGCCGCGGAATCCTGCGATGTTCTTCTCGTATCCAGTCAGCAGGTTATCCAGCACGCGCACTCTGTATCCCATCGAGAGCAGAGCCTCGGTCAGATTCGATCCGATGAAGCCCGCACCGCCTGTGACGAGGAATAAGCTGTTTTCCGGAAATGCAATCTCACGATAGTTCATAATAGCCCCCATATCGAAACGATGAATATATAATTTTTATGGCAGGTGATTGCAGCATGTGTGCCGCATAACAACAGTATAACACAGGGGGAGCAAATTGTTTAGAACAGCTCCAACGTCTTGAACAAAAATACCCAGCCGAAGATGGTAAAGCAGGCAAGCGCGCTGCTGTAGACGACACTGTTGCCCGCGAGCTCGGCGTCCGCCCGCATCTGCTGTGCCATGGCAAAGCCCGCTACGGCACAGGGCGTGGCAAAGATCGCAATGAGCGTGACGAGCTCGACGCCGCGAAAGCCGAGTGCAACGGCACAGGCGAGTACGACGGCAGGTACGAGGACAAGACGCGAAGCGACCGAGAAGATGAGCTGGGGCAGATGTGTGTGATAGCTGCCGCCGTGGAATGACGCCCCGAGGATGATCAGCGCGACGGGGGTGGTCGCCGCCGCGATCTGCGCGACGGGTTTCAGCACGGGCATAGGAATCGGCAGTTCTACGATACGACACAATGCCCCGACAATCGCGCCGAGGATCATCGGGTTCATGACAACGCCGCGCAGGATGTGCAGCAGGTCGAAATGCCCGCCGCGAAATGTCTCCAGAACAAACACGCCGAGGATGTTGTAGAGGGGAACGATGACGGCGATCATCATGGTCGGTATCGCAATCGCCTCGTCGCCGAAGATGTTGCCGACAAGCGGGATGCCCATGAGGACGTAGTTGCCGCGAAAAGGCCGCCTGGATCATCGGCCCGCGCCGCGCATTGTCCTTTTCGATCATGCAGACAATCGCGCCGAAAGACGAGTGCCGTCAGGAGGACGCCGCCCGCACCGAAGATCATGAGCATCGGCTGAAATGCCGTCTGCGGATCAGAGATGTAGATGTTGTAGAACATCATGAAGAAGAAGAACACGCGGAAGACCATGCTGTTCACGTGCCTCAGCTCTTCCTCGGTAAGGAGGCGCGAGTGCTTGACGAAAAGGCCGACGGCCATCAGACAAAACAGAGGGACGACGCCACCGAGTGCGACAAAAAAATTACTCAACACGACAAATCCCCTCCATCCATTGTCCCTATATTATAGCAGGAAAAGAAAAAGGAGGGCAATGGATAAACCCGTGGATGAAACATCGACAAATTGGTTGTCGTTTTATCGTCTATATAGTAATATATAGACGAAGGAAGGAATCAATATGTCACTGGCAATGCCGCTCAACAAAACTGTACCGATTACCGCATTTAATCGTGGAAAGGCGGGTCAAATCTTCTCGGAGGTGAAAAACACGGGTATGACCGTTGTCATGAAGAACAACGAGCCGGAATGTGTTCTGCTGTCTCCTGCACAATATGAGTCGCTGCTCGACGCACAGTGTGATGCAGATCTATACACCATCGCAGAGAAGCGTCTTCAGTCACTCATGCCAAATGATATGATTTCATTTGATGATGTATGCCATGGGGCAGGCATTACGCGAGATGAACTTGAGCGAATGGATGAGGTTGAGCTCGAATGAGTTGGATTGTCTACTTTCTCAAAGGACGAAGGACTTCAATCACCTGGAGTCAGCAAGAAGTTGTTGCGAAGGCAATTCGCGTCTCACAAAATCCGTTGCCTGTCGCAGAAGGTGGCTACGGTAAGCCACTAGGGAACCATACAAAGACAAAACTCAGTGGGCTGTCAGTGAAGCTAAAGCAACATGGTCTGCCATTGTCTATCAATACGCCGTGTTGAGGACAAATGGTAATTGTCGTCATCGGTGTACGCGCAGACGATCAGGTATATAAAAGCGCGCAGGAGCGCATCAATATGCTTCACTTGTCACATATCTGCATTTTCCGCTCGCGGAAGGTGACGACGGTGAGGTCAAAAGGCATGGGCGAGCTCACATGCGCGGTCGTAGTTTCGTCCGATGCCCTCGGGGACGTGGGCATCCGAGCCGATGGTGACATAGCGTCCGCCGAGCTCGCGGTAGCGGCGGCAGACGGGCGCGAGTTCCTTGATGCCGCGCGGCGCGAGAGGCGGCGCGTGTTGATCTCGATGACGGTATCCGTCTCGATGAGCGCACGCAGGACGGCGTCGATGTCGCCTGTGAAGTCGCCATAGCTGATCTCGGGATGCGCGAACGTGGCATTCCGCGCATATAGTCGATATGCGCGAGGGCGTCGATGAAAGGGATGCGCGTAGATCTCGTCGCGCATGACGGTAAAGTACTCATGGTACATCTCCGCCTTTTCGCGCCCCGCAAAGGTCTCAGGATAGTAGAGATCCTTGCACTCCAAAAAGTGAATCGAGCCGAGGACAAAGTCAAACGGAACACGCTGCACGAACGCGGCGTTTTTGCGTGCGCTCGCCATCATCCCCATCTCGACACCGAGCGAAAGCTCCCTGCTGTGCGCAGGGGCTCGTACGCCGTCAATACGCCTCGGGATCAAAGATGAACTGCTCCTCTCCCGCCGACGGGTAGTCATAGTCCAGATGCTCGGTGAAGACAAGCCCGATCTCCTGCTCCTCTGCACGGGCGAGTGCCTCCTCCGCCCGCATCTCGGAGTCGGCAGAAAACGATGTATGAATATGGCTGTCAAAGAACATGGTCATTCCTCCTCCGGCAGGATCCCGCCCACCGCATCAGAGAGCCGCGCAAAGTCCGCGAGGGAGAGCTGCTCGCCGCGCAACGATTCGGCAATCCCTGCCGCCGCAAGTCCTGCACGGCACTGTTCCTTCGTCAGCCCCGCCCCGTGAGGGCATTGAGAGGTCTTGCGCCGCTGGCCGAAAGGCGGCGCGAACGAGACGGAAGAACAGTTTTTCATCGGAGGGATGAACGGCCGGCGTCTCGCGTACGCGGCAGGCGATCACGGCACTCGTGACCTCAGGCGCGGGCATGAAGGCACGCGGCGGCACGTCCATCACGATGCGCGCATCCGTATGATACTGCACGGCAACGGAGAGTGCGCCGTAGTCCTTCGAGCCGGGACGCGCGGTCATGCGGACAGCGACCTCCTTCTGCACCATGGTCACCATGCGCTCGATGGGCAGATGCTGTTCGAGGGTGCCATGAGGATCGGGGTGGTGATGTAGTAGGGAAGATTCGCAACGACTTTGAACCGCTCTCCGCACCGAGGTTCAGGATGCGGAGGATGTCCAGTTTCAGGATGTCGCCCGGCACGACGGTCACGTTGTCATAGCCCTTCAGTGTCTCGGCGAGAACGGCAGGGAGTTTTTGATCCAGCTCGACGGCGACGATGCGCGCACCGCTCTCCGCGAGCCCTTGCGTCAGCGTGCCGATGCCGGGGCCGATCTCGAGGACAGTATCTGCGGGGCTGAGGTCAGCCGCATCCACGATGGCACGCACCACGCCCGCATCCACGAGGAAGTTCTGCCCGAGCCGCTTGCTCGCGCGCAGGTGAAAGGCGCTCAGGATGTGGCGCGTGACCTTGGGGATCGGCGATCACGGGGATACTGCGTTCATTCCATGTCCTCCAATGCGGCAGTAAACTCCGCGCGTGCAATGCCATAGGTGTTGAGTCGGCGCAGAAATGTCTTTGCATTCGCAAAGCCGAGCCCAAGACGGCGTCCGAGCTGTGCGCGCCGTGCGGCGGCATCCCCCGTTCCCGTCAGTCCCGCGTGCATCATATCACTCATGGAAAACGTCTCCTCCGGTTCTTCCATCGGCGTGCGTACCTTGTCGAGTGCTGCACGGACAGCCGCGGGGACGCCTGCTCCACGCCGATATCGCCGTCTCCCGCATTCGTCGCGTCCTCCACGGGGATAAAGGCATGGCGGGCGCGCGGGAACATCTCGGTCAGGCGCGCACGGATGCGCTCACCGACTGTATCGGGATCGGTGAGGATGATGATGCCGCGCTTTTCATAGGCGGCACGGATATTTTTGATCGCCGCACTGCGCAGGCGAAATCCATCGGTGATGATGCAGTCTGCATCGACCGCACGCCGCACCGCCGCAACGTCCATCTTGCCCTCGACGATGATGACTTCTTTGATCACAATCGGCTCTTACACTCCTCATCCTGACACATCACTGCTTCGCCTCCTCCCCCGTAAACGGGGGAGGCTTTTTCGATACGAGCATCATTCCGTCAAAAACTTCCCCACTTCCGCATACAGCCGTTCATGAATCTCCTCGATGGGGAGCGGTGTGCCGTCCGCGCTCGATGGGATGCGTACCCAGCCGCAGCGTGCGGCGAGCAGGACGTAGGCATCGTGGGTGCAGCGCAGGTAGTCTGCGTCGCGCTCGTGGATGTCAGGCGTCTCTCCCTTCGCCTGCGCACGCGCGGCGATCAGGCGCTCTGCCGCACGGCTCCATGTCGAGGAAGAATACGGCGTCGGGGACGGGCAGTCCGAGTTTGTTGAACTCGAAGTCATAGAGCCAGTCGAGAAGGCATCGCGCTCCGCCGCGTCCCCGATCTTCACCGCCTGATGCACCATGTTCGATGTGGTATAGCGGTCAGCGAGGATGATCGTCCCGCCGCATAGTCCGCTCCCCACTTCATCCGATAGGAGGCGTAGCGGTCAACGGCAAAGAAGGTCGAGGCGGCGTACGGATTCACCTCGTCCGCCTGCGTGCCGAAGTCACCGCGCAGGTACATCCGCACGGGCATCGACGCATCCGCCGCGTAGTCGGGGAAAGGTAACGGCGCGTACGCGATGCCCCTCGCGTATGAGGCGCTGCGTGAGAAGGCGCGTCTGCGTTTCTGCCCGAGCCGTCGCCCGCTTCGATGATAAAGAGCTTTCCGCGTGCCATGCTTATCCTTTCGCAATTACCGTCACCGTATCGAGAGACGCGTCCGCCGCCCCCACAACACGCGCACCGATCGCGCGCATCGTCTGCAGGTAGCGGAGGGTCGCCGCGTCGATCACGTCGCCGGGTGCGAGGACGGGGATGCCCGGCGGGTAGAACACGATCGTCTCTGCCGCTGTGCGCCCCACGGCATGCGTCACAGATACGTGCTCCGTACGTGCAAAATACGCCTCGCGCGGCGTGAGCGCCGTCTCCGGCAGCGGGGGCAGCGCGCAGAGTGCCGCCTCCCCCGCTCCGCGCGAGGTGCAGAGCGGCGCACAGGTCTTCGCCATCGTGCGCAGTGCCGCATAGAGCCGTTCCGTCTCCTGTGCGCCGTCCGCATAGGAGGAGAAAAGAGCACGTTGCGTGCATCTGCCATCTCACAGGCGATCCCCTGCTTTCCTGCAGCTCCTCCTCTGCCGCAAAGCCCGTCATGCCAGAGCCCCATCACCTGCACGGTGAGCTTGGTGCGATCGAGCGCCGCCATCTCCGGGCGCCCCCATGTGCTCTGCACCGAACGCCCACAGTCCCGGAATCTCATTGATGCGCTGCCGCAGATCATCGGCACGGCGAATGAGTGCCCCGAGGCGCTCTGCGCCATCCTGCTCCATCTGCTCCCGCGCCAGATCGAGTGCCGCAAGAAAGATCTCATTCGGACTGGTCGTCTGGAGTACCCCCGATGCTGCGCGAATCCGCTCGGCAGGCACGCGTCCGCCGCGTGCGAGGAGCATCGAGGTCTGCGTCAGTGAGCCGAGCATCTTGTGCGTGCTCTCCGCCGAGAGGTCTGCGCCCGCCGCCATGGCAGACGGCGGCAGCTCCTCCGCAAAGGCAAAATGAGCCCCGTGCGCACTGTCTGTGAGGAGGAGCATCCCGTGCGCGTGAAGATGCGCGGCAATCGTCGACAGCTCCGAGGTCACTCCGTAGTAGGTCGGATGGATGAGGAGCGCGGCACGCGCCTCGGGATGCTCCCGTACCGCGCGTTCCACCGTCGCGTACGATACGCCCATCGCGATCCCGAGCCGTGTGTCGATCGCGGGGGCAAGCCAGACGGGGCGCACGCCCGTGAGGATCATCGCGCCGACGATGGAGCGGTGTGCGTTGCGCGGCACGAGGATGGTATCGCCGGGCGCGGCCGCCGCCATCAGCATCGTGTGGACAGCACCGTCGTCCCGTTCACCATAAAGTATGCTGCGTCCGCACCGTACGCGCGCGCCGCCAGCTCCTCCGCCGTACGGATGCAGCCCGTCGGCGCATGGAAGTCATCGAGCTCCGCCGAGAGCGAGACATCCGCGCGTAGGCCCTCGTCCGTCAGCAGCCGACGCAGCAGCGGATGTGCCCCGCGCCCGCCCTTGTGTCCCGGTGTGTGATGAGGGGCAACGCCCAGTCCCCGCATAGCGGAGCAGAGCCTCGGCAATCGGTGCGCTCACGCGTCCTCCACCATGCGGTTGCGCACGCAGATGCACCTTCGTCCCCTGCCCGGCTCAGGAGAGATCTGGATCTCGGCGCCGATGAGCTTTGCCCGCTCCTCCATGCCGATCATGCCGAAGTGCCGCCCGCGCCGTTTGCGCTGCGCCTCCATGTCGAGCGAATCGCCCTCCGCCTCATCCTCAGGCTCGTCGATCTGATCGGGGCCAGCCGACCCCTCATCCGCGATCAGGAGGGTGAGCGCCTGCGACGTATAGTGCATACGCACGCGCACCTTATCCGTCCGTGCATGCTGGGCGACGTTGTTGAGCGCCTCCTGGACGATACGGAACACGGCGATCTCCACATGTTTTGGCAGGGGCATAGTAGTCGCCCTCCAGACTGAATGTCCCGTGCAGGTTTGCCGCGCTCGCCAAAGAGGGCGATCAGCTGCTCCACCGCCTGCAGGGAGCCCGAGATCGTCGAGTGCCATCGGCCGCATATCGAAGATGATCTGGCGGACGCTCGTCAGGCATTTGCGAATCTCGCCGCGCAGCTCTTCGAGTGTTTCCTTTGCCTCCGCCATGTCCTGATCCATCAGGCGCTCTGACAATGGTCGTCGTGAACAGGCTGTTCGCGAGGTCCTGCGCGGGGCCGTCGTGGATCTCGCGCGAGATGCGGTAGCGCTCCTCCTCAGTCGCCTTGATGATACGCGCACCGACGAATTTGTCCTTCTGCACCGCCTCGATCTTCCACAGGACACCGCTCACCTGCGTACTGAGATAGCTGACGACAGAGCCGATGGAGAGTGCCATGTGCTCTGCCCGCGCCACGACCTTCAGCAGGTAACGCAGGCGGATCTCGAGCTTGTCGCGCTCGACGCGGAGGGACTGCTCCTTCTCGCGCTCGATCGCAAGGTTGATCTGGATGATGGAGACTGCCTCGTAGGTCTTTCGGATCTCGTCCTCCGTGTACTCCGTGAACTTCTCGCTGACCTCTGCGAGCCGCAGACGCGCGCGCCGCTCATCCTCGGCCAGTCCGTCCACGCGCTCAATGGTCTCGCCGACCCGTTCCTTCAGCTCTGCGAGGCGGCGGCGTGTCTCCTCCACCTCGGTCCGCATATTCTCGCAGATGTCAAAAGATCTGCGTTTTATTATCTTCAATGGTATTGATCGTATTGGTCAGCAGTCGGCGCAGGTGCCCCTCTTCGGCGCCCTCCGCGGGCGTCTCATCCGCCGTGGCACTGCTCATACGCCATTTTTCCGTTTTACGCATCGTATCCTCCTATCTCTTTGCGCCCTATTGTACCCCATTTGACGCGAAAAAGTCACGCCGCCTCCTCCTCTTGCATTTTTCTGTCAAAAAAATCGGTAAAATGTCAAAACGGAGAAAAAATACAAGAACACGAAACGAAAGCATAGGTGAACCCGATGAGTATTTTTTCACGTTTTCTGCCGAAGCGCAAGCCGCCCGAGCTGAAGAATAATATCCCGAAGGAGAAGGAGAACATTCGCAAGACCTTCGCCGTCTACTGCGCGAAGCATCACAAGCCGAAGAACGGCAAGCTCTGCCCCGCCTGCACGGCACTGCTCGCGACCGTGTTTACGAAAATGGATCGCTGCCCCTACGGCATCACGAAGCCGATCTGCGACCGCTGCGACCGTCCGTGCTTCGGTGCGAAGGCGACGCAGGATTTCCTCACGATCATGAAGTCCGCGCAGCGCGGGATGTTCCTGCGCCACCCCGTCATGGCGATCAAGCACAAGCTCGCGAGCATGGGCGTGGATTACGCAAAGTATCAGCAGGAGAAGACGACGGATAAAGGCAAAGGCAGAAGGAGAAGGCGGCAAAGGGGCGCGCCAAGGGCAAAGAAAAGAAGAAGTAAAGCACTACGCAAAAAGGACGGCAGATGAAGTCACCGCTTCGTCTGCCGTCCTTTACATGCACTACTTATGCGGAGGCTCTTGACGTAGTCCCTGAGCTGCTCGGTGGCACGCGTCACCTGCGAGAGGTTCGCCGTGATCTCCTGCGTGGAGGCCGCCTGCTGCTCACTGATGGAGCCCGTCGTCTCGATGGAATGCGAGATGTCCTCGACCGCGCGGTTCATCTCCGTCAGCGTCACCTGGATGCGCTCTGTCGCCTCACGCGACTGCTCGGCGAGCTTGCGCACCTCCTCAGCAACGACGGCAAAGCCGCGTCCCTGCTCGCCCGCACGCGCCGCCTCGATGGCTGCGTTCAGGCCGAGCAGATTCGTCTGTCCTGCGATGTTCGTGATGAAGTCGATGACCTTGATCGTGTCGGCGTTGCGCTCCTGGAGAAATTTTGCCTGCTGGACGGACTCCTGCCCTGCCTTTGCGAGCTCCGTCGCACTCTTGGCGACCTGCTCGATCGCCTGAAAGACGGTCTGGGTCGATGTCGCGATCTGCTCGATCGACGTCATCAGGCGCTCGTGATCGATCTTCGCATCGACCGTCTCCGCTACGACCTTATTTTCTTTCACTGCTTCTGCCATATCTCTTCCTCCCTGATCCACCCGAGGATCATGCTCTCTTTCATTGTCACTTAATTTATTCCACAGAGATAAAAATACCTTCTCATGATAAAGATTTTTGCCGTTATTCGGGCAAGAGAATGATGTTCACGGGCAAATTCGATGCTCCCGGCGGCGAGTAGGTAAAGTGACGGGATGAACGGCGCTGTACGTCCCGAGATCGGCCAGCTCCGTATACTGTGTGAGGACGAGCAGTCCCTCTGTGCGTGCCTGTGCGATCTGCGGCGGTTCGGGCAGCGTCTGGTCGCCGAAGTACGCCCGCGATGCAGGCGTCTCGATGAGGCGACTGTGTCCGTCGCTGACGGCCGTCACCGCGCCCGCATAGACGCCACCGAGCGGACTGAGGAAGCAGCGCACCTGCCGCGTCCCGTCATGGGCAGCGCAATGTGGTAGAGGATGCCGTAGTTGCCGTAGTTGACGACGGGCGTCCCGTCCGTTGCATCCACGCCGCTGCGATAGATATCGTGAACGTTGTCGCCGATGGGGAAATACGCAGCACCATCCCGCAGGGGATCGTAGGCGCGCGGCAGCGTGACGACGCGATCCATACTCTGGAACGTGCCGCGCAGGGCGACCTCGTCGCGCGGCAGGACACGCGCCGTGCGCAGGAAGGAAAACGGATCGACATCTGCCCCGTACATGACGACGGAGACGCGCACGGGAGCATTGGCGTGAAAGTCGTAGACCCCGTAGACCAGCTCACCGGGCGCGAGCACGGTCGTATTCATCACGGGGGAGAGCAGGCGCGGCCGCTCCTTCGCCACGTAGATGCGCTCCTCGTGCTGCGCGGGGTCAAAGTAGGCGATCTGCGTTGCCTTGCCGACGCGCAGGTAGTCTGTGCTCGGCGTACTCGTGCCGCCGCGCGTGACAGAGACGATGGCGAGGTTGGCCTCCGTCTCGAGGATGACTGCGACCTTCTTCGGCTGTGCCGTGTCGTTCAGATGATAGTAGAGAACACGCGCATCGCCCTCCACCGTGTCACGATAGAGGATGCCGCTCTCCTTGACATACTCCGGGCTGTCCGAAAAGAGCAGCGTTCCGCCCGTATCCTCCGTCATCACATCCCAGCGGCGCATCATGCGCGAGCGGCCGGGGGCAAATACAGGGTTTTGCGGCGGCGTCGTTTCCCCGATGATGCCTGCGACGCGTTCGCGAATGTTCGTCTTGCCTGTGGTGCGTTCATGGATATTTTGTTCCGCCGCACCGCGCTCACGTACCACGGTCGTCCCCTCACTGTACGGAGTGGCAGCTCCCGCATGCCCCGCGCAAAGCAGGACAGCAGCCATTGCTGCCGCCCGCAGCCCCTTGATCCCCTTCTTCATTCCCCTATCGTCCCTTTCCTTATGAATATCAATGTCCACGCACCGTGCGGCACAGCTTCTCGATCGGCGCACGCAGTCCTCGGCAGCTCTGCCACCCGCACGGCAGCACGCGCCGCGAGATCTGCCTTCAGCAGCCGCAGGCGGAACTCCGTCAGGCCGAGATGCGGCGCGGGGATGTTGACGCGGTGCAGGCGATACGGATTCGTCTCGAACGTGTTGAGCCCCGCCTCGCCCGTCACCGCCGTCAGGTAGTTCTCCTCGGCGAGCATGGTCACGATGCTGTCGTCATACGCGCCGTTCGGATAGGAAAAAGCTGTAGATCGTCTTCATCCCGCGCCACTCGAGGAGCAGTTTCGAGAGCCGCAGCTCGTCGCGCTGCTCCGTCGGCGTGAGCGTCGTGAGCGGGATGTGGTTCGCCGTGTGACTGCCGATCTCCATGCCACTGTGCTCGAGATCAAAGAGGTTGTCCCACGTCATGTAGCCGGGCTGTCCGATGTCGTTCGTCACGACGTAGAACACCGCCTTCATCCCGCGCTCCTGCAGCATTGGGAGCACGACGCGCCAGTTGTCCTCATAGCCGTCGTCAAAGGAGAGGATCACGGGCTTTGCGGGCAGTTCCTGCTTGCCCTTGCGCGCACGTGCATAGTCCTGCGGCGTGATGGTCGTATAGCCCTCCTGCGCGAGGTAGTCCAGCTGTGCCGCAAACGCGGCGGGTGGGACGGCGTAGCGCACCTCATCCGGTTTTGCGTCATCCTTCACCATGTGATATTCCAGTATGGGAAAGCCCGACGGCTGTGCCGTCAGCAGCCATGCAGCAGCCGCCAAAATAATGAGCAGCGGCAGCGGCAGTCCATGAGTGAGCCGCCGCGCAATACCTCGCATCAATCCTGTTCCTCCTCCGACGCCTTGCGGATCTTCCGCAGACGATGACTCATGCCTGATTTACTGATGTGGCAGAGCGCAGCCAGCTCTGCCATGCTGATCTCGGGATGGGCGCGCCGCATCTCTGCCGTCTCGCGCAGGTCGGCGGGCAGCGCGGCGAGCCGTCCGCTGCGCGCCAGCCGCTCAATCGCCGCGAGCTGATCTGCCGCCGCATCCACCGCACGCTGGAGGTTCGCCGTCTCGACGTTGACGAGGCGGTTCACCTGTGCGCGCACTTCCTTGAGGTTACGCGCGACCTCGATCTCCTCTGCCGCCTCCTCCGCGCCGATGAGCGAGAGGAAATCCATGACGGCGTCGCCCTCCTTGAGATAGACAACGTACATCTCGTGGCGGTCGGTCAGCCCGACAGGGAAATGCAAGCGACGCAGGAGTGTATGGAGTGCGCGCGCCATCTCCTCGCTCCGCGCCGTGATCTCGAGGTGGCACGCCGCCTCGGGACGATTGACGCTGCCGCCGCCGAGAAATGCACCGCGCAGATAGGCGGCGCGACAGCACTTTTTGCGCAGCAGGGCGAGATCGCTCGTGCTGCGCAGGCTCCACCGCAAAGCCGAGCTGCGCGAGCAGCGGCGTCACGGCTGCCGGCGGCAATATTGACGATGTAGGTGCGCCGCCGCAGCTGCGGCATGCGCTCCATCGCGACGGAGGTCTCAATCGCGCCGTCCATCGCGCGCAGCAGACGGATGACGCGGCGCGCTACGGCAGCACTCGCCGCCGTATAGCGCAGCCCCGCCCCGCGCGCACCGTCCGTCTGCACGGAGGCGCACCATGCGCAGGAGTGCCGCGAGCTCTGCCGTCTGACAGCAGGCACGGTCGACATCCGTGCGCGAGCGCATTTTTACATCCGCAGCAAAGGACGGCATCTCAGTTCACCCGAAAGTCGTAGACCATGCGCATGACGTTGCGGCTGAGCTTGTCGGGATCGTGGCGCACGGCATCCGTCTGACTGATGATGTCCGCCGCAACGAATCCGATGCCGAGGGCGTTGATCGCCTCCTCGTCCACGGCAACGGGGTAGATGTCCTGTGCGGCGTACTGTTTGCGCAGCTCGGCAGAGATCGGCGCGTTATTGACGAGCATGAAGTCGATCGTTCCGCGCCCTGCGTGCTTGAGGATCGCCTCTGCGTGCATGGACGCCGTATAGCCATCGGTCTCACCGGGCTGGGTCATCACGTTGCAGATGTAGATCTTGAGGGCGCTGCTTTTGCGCAGCTCCTCAGCGACACCGCTGACGAGGAGGTTCGGCATGATGCTCGTATAGAGACTGCCGGGGCCGAGGATGATCGCATCTGCCGTACGGATCGCCTCGAGGGCGGAGGGCACAGGTGCGACATCCTGCGGGAACAGGCGCACGCGGCGGATGCGTCCCGGCACCTCGGGGATGCGTGACTCGCCCTCGACGACCGTACCGTCCTCGAGGATCGCGTCGAGCCGCACGGACTCCTTCGATGCGGGCAGGACACGCCCCTTGACCGCGAGAACCTTCGAGGACTCGCGCAGTGCCGTCTCCATGTCGCCCGTGACCTCCGCCATCGCCGCGAGGAAGAGATTGCCGAAGCTGTGTCCCGCGAGGTCGCTTTGAGCCCCTCAAAGCGGTGCTGAAAGAGTTTTTCCATCAGCGGCTCGGTATCGGCAAGCGCGACGAGACAGTTGCGCAGATCGCCCGGCGGGATGATGCCGAGCTCCTCACGCAGACGCCCCGAGGAGCCGCCGTCGTCCGCCACCGTCACGACGGCAGTCACGTTGCTCGTCAGTTCCTTGATACCGCGCAGGAGCACCGAGAGTCCCATGTCCGCCGCCGATCACCGTGACGGTCGGAGCCGCGGCTGAGCCGCGTTTTTCATAGACCATATCCACGAGACGCGCCGACGTGCCCTCGGGCATCAGGGCCGTGATGACGGAGCGGATAACGTGACGCGTCGCCACGAGCATGAGAACGCTGCCGACGAGGAAGGCAAGTGCGCCGGCCACTGCCGTGAAGCCGTAGTCGTAGCTGCCCTGCCATGTATAGACAAAGCGGAAGATCGCCTCCTCGATGGCATCGATGTACTTATAGTTGAAGATCAGTGCAACGCCAAGTCCGACAAGGAGCGTGCCCAGCGCAAAAGACAAAGAGCCAGCGCTTGAACCCCATGCCGGGATAGAGCCATTTTATCAGATGCATGGATTCGTCATCCCTCGCTCACGTGTTCCTGCACCTCATTCTTCATGAGGTCACGATGTTCCAGCCGTGCCGCGTAGTGCTTCTTGATACGGTCGTAGAGATGCTTTGCGATAAAGACACTGCGGTGCATCCCGCCCGTACAGCCGACGGCGATCACGAGCTGGCTTTTTCTCTCCTTCACATACTGCGGCAGGAGAAAATCGACGAAGTTGTCGAGATGTTCCTCAAACTTCTGCGTCACATCCCATGACTCGATGTAGGATGCGACCTGCGGAACGGTGCCGCTCTTGCTGCGGAGGGAGTCGATGTAGAACGGGTTCGGCAAAAAGCGCACGTCAAAGACGAGATCGGCATCGAGCGGGATGCCGTACTTAAAGCCAAACGACAGGATGTTCACGCTCATCTGCGCATCCGCGCCCGGCGCATCGTAGTGGCGGCGGATGATGTCGCGCAGCTCCGCCTTGCGCAGCTTCGATGTGTCGACGATCTGCGTCGCACGCTCCCGTATGGGTGCGAGACGGTTCCGCTCGCGCGTCACGCCCTCGGAGATACGCGCATCCGGGGCGAGCGGATGCGGCCGCCGCGTCTCCTTGTAGCGGCGGATGATCACGTCGTCCGATGCCTCGATAAAGAGCAGCTCGTAGGGTACGCCGCCCGCATCCAGCTCACCGAGCACGCGCACAAAGTCATCGAAGAACTCACGGCTGCGTGTGTCCACCACGATGGCGGCACGGCTGATCTGCCCGTGCGTCTCACGGCAGAGATCAATGAACTTCGGGATGAATACCGGCGGGAGATTATCCACACAAAAGTAGCCGAGATCCTCCATATAACGCGCGGCGAGCGACTTTCCGCCCCCCGACAGCCCCGTCACGATCACGGGACGGAATTTCTCTGTGGGATGTTTCATATCCATCATCGTCCCCCTTACAGTACAAATTTTTCCACGGCGGCGGCAATCCCGTTTTCATCGTTGGATGCAGTGACATAGGACGCAAGTTCCTTCGCCGCCGGAAGGCCGTTCGCCGGGACGACAGAGAATGCGCCCATCGCGAGCATCTCCACATCGTTGTCCGCATCGCCTGCGACCATGACCTCGTCCATGGTCAGCCCCAGCGCATCGGCGAGGGCGCGCACGCCGACCGCCTTGCTCGTGCCGGGCGGCGTGATGTCGACGCTGGTTCCCGTGTTCTGCTGGACACAGACGGCATCGCCGAACGCCTCCGCCACGGTGCGTGCATGATGGGCAATCCCCTGATCGAGGTCGCGCAGGACGAACTGCGGCACCTCATCAACGTAGCGCAGGTAGTCCTCCCCCGCCGCATGGACGCGGAAGTTCGCCGTCGTCCGATAGGCGGTGAAATAGTCCTCCCGATACGTGGGCGCATAGATCTCCGCCCCGCTGTACCAGTTCACATACCAGTCCCGCGCATAGCAGAACGTCAGGAACTCCCCAACAAATGCAGGGTCAAAATAGCGGGCAAAGAGCGGCGCCTCCGTCCCCGTGCCGACGTATGCCCCGTTGCAGCAGACGACGGGCGCACGTGAGCCGAGCAGCCGCGCAAAGTGGAGTGCGGAGCACAGCATCCGCCCCGTCGCAATGGTGACGGTGACGCCGCGCGCCATGGCGCGTGCGAGGATGTCCTTCGTCCGCACCGTGATCGTCTTGTCCGAGGTCAGGAGCGTGCCGTCGAGATCGAGTGCGATGAGTTTGATCGCCATTCCTTTATCCTCTCCGCATCGGAACAGGTGCATCCGCACCCATGCCGAGCACATACGTATAGATTGCCGCCGCAAGGCCGTTCTCAGTGCAGGACAGCGTCTCGCAGTCCGCCTCCGCCTTGACCTCGGGGAAGGCGTTCCCCATTGCAACGCTCGTGCCCGCCGCCTTCAGCATCGGCAGGTCGTTGTACGCATCACCGATCGCCATCGTCTCCGCAATGGGGATATCCAGCTTTGCCGCGAGTGCCGTGAGCGCCGACGCCTTCGAAACGCCCTTCACGACGATCTCGACGAGCCGATCTGCCGAGCGCGTCACGTCGATGTGCGCGCCGAACGCACCTAGGATCTCCTGCGCGCGCGCCTCACTCACGTCGCGCCCCTCCGTCACGAGGAGCAGCTTGCAGTTCCCCGCGAGATGCGCGAGCATCCCGTCCTGCCCGACCGCCTCGCCTGTGAGTTTCTGCGAGTCCTCGTAAAAGCGCGACTCCTCGCAGGCGGCGGCGTAGCGGAGCACGCCCCGCTGTAGCTCTGGATGTACCAGCCGCGCGCCTGCGCAGAATGTGATGATGTCGCGTGCGAGCGACGGGGCAGGGCGTACTCCTCATAGACGCGTCCGCTCGGGCTCTTGATGAGCGCCCCGTTGTAGGCGATGATCGGCACATCGACGCCGAGTGCCTCAGCGACGGGCAGTGCCGCCTCGAACATGCGCCCCGTCGCAATTGTCACGGTAAATCCCCGCGCGCACGGCGCACTGCACCGCTGCGATATTCTCTGCTGAAACGACATTGCCGTTTGGCAGCATCGTACCATCCAAAGTCCGACACAAATAACTTTACCGCCATAGTAGTCTCCCTCCGTATCCATTTCCCAAAGGGAATCGCTGATAAAATGAAGTCCGTCAGATTGGCGTAGATTTTTCGTCCGAACAAGGAGGAAAAACCGGACGCATAGCTAAAAGCTATGTGGAGGATTTTCCGACAGTGCGAGCAAAAAGATACGCTAAGATAGCGGTGCTGAGTATCAGTGCTTCCCAACATTCCCCTGCACATCCCACGAAACTGCTGACAAAATCATTTCCCCTATGCTATAATCATCTCAATCAAGAAAGGAGCGTTCCTGTGCTCAGCATCTTTCGCTAACTGATCGTCGTCGTCGCCCTGCTCCTCATCCTCGTCGGCATCTTCGGGCTCTCGTACACGTACCGCATCGATCATCGCAGTGCGCGCAGTCTCTCTGCGTACGCGACCATTGATTTTCGCGCATCCTATACCGGAGAGGGACGGCTCGAGGGCGCGACGCTGTCCCTGCTCGACTATCGCTACGACGGCGCAAAATTTTTGCCCGACGTCATCCTCTACACCGACGGAGCGGCGTGGGAGATGAAGGCGGCGACAAAGTATACGCCGCATCCCGTAGAGGGCGCGGACAGCCCCTACAAGAACGAGAACAAGATGTTCCTCGTGTTCCCGCGCGCCAGCCTGCCCGCCATCCGCAAGGCAGTGAGCCTCCGTCTGCGCTTCTATTACGACAACGGGCAGACCGTCGACCTCCCGCTGAACGAGTCCGACCTCGCCTATTGGCAGCGCGAGCTCAGTCAGGGGATTTGAGAAAAGTGCTGTTTATGGAAGCACGGATAAATGCAATGATTCCTTATTTATTGTACTGTGATAAAAAACATTCGTCAAGGCAGGACTGACCATGAAGAAAAATGACCTCATACTGATCGCTGCGCTGCTCCTCCTCTGCGGGATCGGCGCAATATTTTTTGCGCTGCGCACGGACGGTGCAGCACGTCACGCAGTCATCACGCAGGACGGCACACAGCTCTCATGACATCCCGCTCACGGGACACACGGGGACGGAGGACATACCGATTGCGGACGCACGGCGAGAACACGATCCGCATTGAGGGGAGAGTATTGCCGTCGTCCATGCGGACTGCCCCGATCAGGTCTGCGTGCGGACGGGACGCGCGGAGAAAAAGGGCGACGTGATCGCCTGCCTCCCGCATAAACTCCTGATCGAAGTGAAATGACATGAGACCGCTTCGTCTTACGGCGCGCATCGCCCTCCTCACCGCGCTCTCCTCATCCTCTTCCTCCTAGAGGGCTTTCTCCCCTGCCGCTGCCGTGCCGGGCGCGAAACTCAGGCTTGCCGCCATCGTCACCCTCGTCGCGCTCCGCATCCTGCCGCGCACGCGCGACGCCGCCGCCGTTCTCCTCCTGCGCATCTTCCTCTCCGCCTTCCTCGGCGGCGGATTCGCTCCACTCCTCTACAGCATGGCGGGCGGACTGGCAAGTTTTGCTGCGATGGCTCTCCTCCTGCGGCGCACACAGCTCTCCCTCGTCGGCATCAGCGCCGTCGGCGGGCTCCTCCACAATATGGCGCAGCTGCTCGTCGCCGCCGCCGTCATGGAGAGCAGCGCGCTCCTCCTCTACGCCCCGCTCCTCGGCGTCGTCGGCATCCTAACCGGCACGGGCATCGGCATCCTCGCGCAATCCATCGTGAAAAATAAACACTAGATAAATATTCTCAATCACAATATTTTTGTGCTATACTGTTCCTGTCGGAATATTGTGGTTCTAAACTGTCCCTGCAATCGCCTAAGCAATTCCTCGTAAAGCAAGCGCACGACCGTTTGCGCAACGAGGTGTTTGCGTGGCGTATGCAGACGGCACACCGCAATATCTATCCTTTCTTGTGACAGGAGGTTCATATCCATGGAGTATCGCATTGAGCATGATTCCCTCGGCGAGGTCAAAGTCCCCGCAGACAAGTACTGGGCGGCGCAGACGGGCGCAGCTTCGAGAACTTCCCCATCGGCATTGAGAAGATGCCCGCCGAGATCATCCACGCATTCGGCATCCTGAAAAAGTCTGCCGCCATCGCCAACCACACGCTCGGCAAACTGGACGAGAAGCGGCTCTCCGCCATCTGCAAGGCATGTGATGAAATTCTCGACGGCAAGCTCGCCGCCCACTTCCCGCTCGCTGTATGGCAGACGGGCAGCGGCACGCAGTCCAATATGAACGTCAACGAGGTCATCGCGAACCGCGGCAACGAGATCGCGGGGAAAAATTCTCCATCCAAACGATCACGCGAATATGTCGCAAAGCTCGAACGACACCTTCCCGACCGCCATGCACATCGCCGCTGTCATCGCCATCGAGGACGGGCTGTTCCCCGCGATCGACCTCCTCGCCGCGACCTTCCGCCGCCTCATGGCGAGAGAACGACGGCATCGTCAAGACGGGACGCACGCATCTGCAGGACGCCGTCCCCATCTCCTTCATGCAGGGAGATCAGCGGCTGGCTCGATATGCTTGAGCAGTCGAAGAAGCAGCTGCAGGCATCCTCCCCTTCCTCCACGAGCTTGCCCTCGGCGGCACCGCCGTCGGCACGGGGCTCAACGCACCGAAAGGGGATTCGATGTCGCCGTCGCGCGTGCGGCGAGCGAGCTGACGGGCAAGCCCTTCGTCACCGCATCGAACAAGTTCCACGCACTCACGAGCAAGGACGCCGTCGTCTTTGCCCACGGCGCACTCGAAGGGCTTGCCGCCAACATGATGAAAATTGCAGAACGATGTGCGCTGGCTCGCCTCGGGGCCGCGCTGCGGGCTCGGTGAGATCACGATCCCCGCAAACGAACCGGGCAGCTCGATCATGCCGGGCAAGGTCAACCCGACCCAGTGTGAGTCCGTCACGATGGTCGCCGTACAGGTCATGGGCAACGATGCCGCCATCGGTTTTGCCGCCTCACAGGGCAATTTCGAGCTCAATGTCTTCATGCCCGTCATCATCTACAACTTCCTGCAGTCGACGCGCCTGCTCACCGACTCCCTCAAGTCGTTCAACGACCGCTGCGCTGTCGGCATCAAGGCGAACCGTGAGAAGATGCACGAGAACCTGCACCGCTCGCTCATGCTCGTCACGGCGCTCAATCCGTACATCGGCTATGAGAACGCTGCCAAGACGGCACACAAGGCGTTTGATGAGAACATCAGCCTGAAGGAGGCATGCGTCGCGCTCGGCTTCCTCACCGCAGAGAAGTTCGACGAGGTATTCCATCCCGAGGAGATGGTGTAAGGTACACATATCTGCTCCAGTAGAACGGGGCTGCTGCACGAAGCTGCAAACTTCGTACAGCAGCCCCGTTTTTTTCACAATATTTCTCTTTATGGGGTCAAAAAATGCTATAATAACAGCAGTCACACAGAATGTTAGCAGAAATGGAGCAAGCCATGCAGAACGCAACATATCAAAACCTCATCATCGGCTTTGGCAAGGCAGGCAAGACGCTTGCGGGCTTCCTCGCGAAGAAGGGCGAGAGTGTCGCCCTCGTCGAACGGTCAAAGGAGCGCTACGGCGGTACCTGCATCAACGTCGCCTGCATCCCGTCGAAGTCGCTGGAGTACAGCGCGCGTCTCTCGGCGGCGGCGGGCGGCGACTTTGCGGCAAAGGCAGAGCGCTATCGTGCGGCGATTGCGGAGAAACGCCGCCTCACGAAAATGCTGCGCGAAAAGAACTACGCCAAGGTGACGGGCGCGGGTGCTGTCGTCATAGACGGAGAGGCATCGTTTGTCGATGCGCATACCGTGCGCATTGCTGGCGCGGACGGCGAGCAGACCGTCACGGCGGAGCGTATTTTCATCAATACGGGCGCGCTTCCCTTCGTCCCGCCGATCAAAGGTGCGGCAGAGCACGCACGTCTACACGAGCGAGACGATGATGGAGCTGGACGAGCTGCCCGAAGCTCGTCATCATCGGGGGCGGCTACATTGGGACTGGAGTTCGCGTCATACTATGCCAACTTCGGGTCATCCGTCACCGTCGTACAGGACGGCACGGCCTTCATCCCGCGTGAGGATGCAGAAATCGCCGCACGCGTCCTGCAGCAGACAAAAGATCGCGGCATCCATATCCTGATGGGGGCAAAGGTGCAGCGCATCGAGGACAGCGCGGAGGCTGCGAACGTCGTCGTGCAGACGGCGGACGGAGAGAAGACGCTTGCGGCGAACGCCATCCTCATTGCTACGGGCCGCCGCCCGAACATCGAGGGCTGAATCTTGCGGCGGCGGGCGTTGCTGTGACGGAGCGCGGTGCGATCGCCGTTGACGAGCATCTGCGCACGAACGTCCCGCATATGGGCGATGGGCGATGTCGCGGGCGGCCTGCAGTTCACCTACATCTCTCGACGACTTTCCGCATTGTCAAGGATCAGCTCGCGGGCAGCGGAACACGCACAACGGCAAATCGCGGCGCCGTCCCTACTCCGTCTTCCTCGATCCGCCGCTCTCGCGCGTCGGTATGACGGAGGCACAGGCGGAGACGGCAGGCTTTGACGTGCGCGTCCTCCGCCTAGAGGTCGCCGCCATCCCGAAGGCGCAGGTCTACAAGAAAGCCCGCCGGCATGCTCAAGGCCGTGGTTGACGCAAAGACCAACACCGTCCTCGGTGCGCATTTCTTCTGTCCAGAGTCACAGGAGATGATCAACCTCATGAAAATGGCCATCGACCACGGCATTACCGCCGCTGCGCTTGGCTCTGCCATCTACACCCACCCGACCATGACCGAGGCTCTGAACGACTTATTTAGCTAAGGAGACGACGATGACATTTGCACACAAAGCGGCGCGATTCTGCTGCGCCGCCATATTCGCCCCTCTGCTCCTCCTCGGGGCAGCAGGCTGAGGCGGCACCCGAGACAGCCCCCATACCGGCGACAAGAACGGCGCCCGTCGAGAACACTGCCCATACAGCAGCTCTCGATGGAGTTTCGCCATCCTGTCGCAGACGGCACGCTCATGCGCATGATCTGCCTGATCGACGTCCCCGCGAAAAATGCCCTCTCCGCCGAGGAGCTCGCGGCACGCGGCATCGACGGCGAGCACTTCATCACCTGCCTCGGCGAGTTCGTTGGCAAGGAGTTCGCAGACGGCCGCTTTCAGGATATCGCCGAGCACTACGTCCCGTGGACGGAGGCGCGTGAGGCAGACTTTCGTGCGATGCTCGACGCGCACAATCTCGCCGCTGAGAACGACTACGGTGCACGGGCGGAGAGGGTGCAGAATCCCGCCTACAACATCGTCATCGCCTATCAGAGCGGACGCAGCCTGCACATCACCTCCGCAGGAGCGGCGCTGAACGAGCATGAAAACGCCGTCGAGGACGCCGTCCTCACTTGGGTGGATGACGCGTTTGCAGCAAAAAAATAATATCTTTATAAACGAGCAACTATACATTAGTTGCTCGTTTATGTTTCCCATGCTATACTATAGAAACACTGATAAATTTGGCACGACCAGATTGGCATAGCTCATTTTATCAGCGATTCCTAGACACGAGGTGATCTCCGTGCCGACAAAAAATGCTGCTCCAAAAAAATTAGCCGCATACCTATACCAACCAACTTACGATACGTGACCTCGATGCCCTAATGAAAAATGTGGCTGTGAAAAGTTCCAAGGGGGCGTGGTTCTGGCATAGGCTACCTTCATCTGGAGACACAGCGTGTACTGGCATTTGACGGTCCACATCCGGGCAAAAGAACTGTATCGCTATCAAATCAAGAAAGTCATTCAATTTTTGAAAGAGATCGGAGCATACTGAGGAGGACACATTATGTGGGAATACAAGGGCTATCATGCGAAGATTTCATTTGATGAAGAGGATGCTCTGTTCATCGGTGAGGTGTTCGGCATCAATGACTCCCTAAACTTTCATGGCAGGAGTGTCGACGAATTAAAGGCATCCTTTCATGACTGCGTGACAACTATCTAGATGCCTGCGCAAAAAATATAACAAAGTACCAGATAAAGAATTTAAGGGCAGTTTTAATATCCGTATCCCAAGTGACCTGCACCGCAGACTGGCATTGGAAGCAGCAAAACGAGATCTATCCCTGAACCAGTTCATCAAAAACACATTATCACAGGCGATTCCCCAATCAACTGCACAAATCTAAAAACAGGAGATCACGCCATGCGCGACGTGATCTCCTGTTTTTCTATTCATGCCTCTTTGCGGTCAAACGGAACCTGCCCCAGCTCGAGATCGAGGGTTGTTCTCGCGGATCAGCCGAGTGCCCACTCGTTGTTGACGAGGAGGACGGGATTGCCGTTGCGGTCGTGAACGAACATGCCGCGATCCGCACCGCGCAGATCGGCGGGCTTTATCTCGCGCCCGTCGGGGAACGCGAGCCAGCGCGCCGTCTCGAAACGGCTGCATCTGCATCGTGATCTCCGTGTTGTACTCGTTCTTCAGACGGTATTCGAGCACCTCGAACTGCAGCGTGCCGACCGTGCCGACGATGTAGCTGTCAGGCCCGCACCGACCTGCTCAAAGAGCTGGATCGCGCCCTCCTGCGTCAGCTGCTCGATGCCCTTGACGAACTGCTTGCGCTTCATCGTATCCTTTGCCGCGACGCGCGCGAAGCGCTCAGGGCGGGAACACGGGAAGTCCTCGAACTTGAACTTGTGCGCGGGGTCGCAGAGCGTATCGCCGATGCCGAATACGCCGGGGTCAAACAGCCCCACGATGTCGCCCGGGTACGCCGTGTCGATGATCTGGCGATCCTGCGCGAGGAACTGCTGCGGCTGGGCGAGCTTGATGAGCTTGCCGCTCGGCGCGTGCCAGACGCTCATGTTGCGGTCGAATTTGCCCGGTGATGCGGATAAAGGCGAGGCGGTCGCGGTGCGCGGGGTTCATATTCGCCTGAATCTTAAAGACGAATCCCGAGAACTGCTCATCGTCCGGCGCAATCACACCATCCGAGGAATTGCGCGGTGCGGGTGTCGGCGCGAGACGGATATACTCCTCAAGGAAGTTCTGCACGCCGAAATTCGTCATCGCAGAGCCGAAGAACATCGGCGTCAGCTCCCCCGCATCAATCGCCGCGCGGTCAAACGCCTCGCCTGCGTCGCGCAACGCTCGATGTCGTCCGCAAGGGCGGCGGCGGCCTCCGCGCCGACACGCTCCTTCCACGCGGGATCATCCATCTCAAACACCTCGGAGACGCGCGTCTCCTGCCCGTGGCTCGTATCCTCGGCAAAGAGCTCGATGCGGTTCTTCTCGCGGTCATAGACGCCGCGATACGTGCCGTCCGTTCCCGATCGGCCAGTTCATCGGGTAGGAGCGGATGCCGAGCACGTTCTCGAGCTCGTCCATGAGATCGAGCGGTGCCTTGCCGAAGCGGTCGAGCTTGTTGACAAAGGTAAAGATGGGGATGCCGCGCTGACGGCAGACGCGGAAGAGTTTGCGCGTCTGCGCCTCGACGCCCTTTGCCGCGTCGATGATCATGACGGCGCTGTCCACCGCCATCAGCGTGCGGTACGTGTCCTCACTGAAGTCCTGATGCCCCGGCGTATCGAGGATATTGATCCGATAGCCGTCATAGTCGAACTGCAGCACGGAGGACGTGACCGAGATGCCGCGCTGTTTTTCGATCTCCATCCAGTCGGAGACGGCATGACGCTGCGTCTTGCGCGACTTAATCGAGCCCGCGAGATGGATTGCCCCGCCGTAGAGCAGCAGCTTCTCGGTGAGCGTCGTCTTGCCCGCGTCCGGATGCGAGATGATGGCAAAGGTGCGTCGCTTCGCGATCTCGCGGTCGAGTTCTTCTTTCAGAGCTCCCATAAATCTCCCTTACTTTGAGTGTCAGTGATACGGGGCGGTGATCGCTCCGAATACATCCGCATGGATCTCCGCCGCCGCGATGCGGTCACGCAGCTCCTCGGAGACGAGGAAGTAGTCGATGCGCCACCCTGCATTCGTCTCGCGTGCATGGCGCAGATACGACCACCACGTATACGCCCCCGTGAGGTCGGGATAGAGCGCGCGGAACGTATCGACAAAGCCCGCATCGAGCAGCTCCCGTGAACTTGCCGCGCTCCTCGTCCGTAAAAGCCCGCGTTGCGGCGGTTGCTCTTCGGGTTCTTGAGGTCGATCTCCGTATGCGCGACGTTGAGGTCGCCGCAGACGACAACGAGCTTTTTCGCACGCAGATCGAGCAGGGAATGCACGGAACGCATCCTCCACGTCATGCGGTATTCGAGCCGCTCGAGTGCGCGCTTTGCGTTCGGCGTGTAGACTGTGACGAGATAGACATCATCGAACTCCATCGTGATGACGCGCCCTCGTGGTCGTGCTCGGGGATGCCGATGCCGTAGGCCACGAGAGCGGCTTCACGCGTGAAAGATCGCCGTGCCCGAATAGCCCTTTTTCTCCGCACTGTAAAAATACTGCTCGTAGCCGGGCAGATCGAGGATCGCCTGCCCCTCCTGCATCTTCGTCTCCTGCAGGCAGAAGGCATCGGCGTCGAGCTCCTTGAACGCCTCCATGAAGCCCTTTTTGAGGGCGGCGCGCAGGCCGTTGACATTCCATGATACAAAGCGCATCGCGTCGTCCTCCGTCAGAGCGTCTTATACGCCGAAATCGGCCAGAATACGAGCATTGCCTTCCCCTTGATGAGATCGTACGGAACGAATCCCACATCGGCAAAGCGGCTGTCCTCAGAGTTGTTGCGGTTGTCGCCCATGACGAAGATATGCCCCTCGGGCACGGTCGCCTTCGGATACTCACTCCGCGTCTTTTTCGAGGATATAGTCCTCTGTGAGCAGCTGATCGTTGACGAGCACGCGCCCCTCGCGGATCTCGATCGTATCCCCGGCACGGCGATCACGCGCTTGATGAAGTCGCGGCTCGGATCGCGCGGGTACTGAAAGACGAGTACGTCCCCTTCTCGGGCGGATGGAACCGGTAGATGAACTTGTTGACGACAAGGCGCTGCTCCGACTCGAGCGTCGGGCGCATCGACGGTCCGTCAACGACGTAGAGTTCGACGATAAAGGTGCGAATGAACATCGCAAGAGCAACGGCGACGACGATGGAGACAATCCAGTCCTTGATCTCGGACGCCGTTGATGTTTCCTGTTCCGCAGAGGCCTCCTCCCAGCCATACGAGGAAGCACGGATAAAGACTGCGTCGCTCTGACGGGTTATCTTATCCCGTGATTCCTAAGAAAAAGATGAAAGAAACGCGAAAAATAGGGACTGCCGCAGCGGTCCCCATCTTCCATCGATTAGCGTTTTTCCCGAATACGAGCTGCCTTGCCCGTGAGACCGCGCAGATAGTAGAGCTTGGCGCGGCGGACGATGCCGCGGCGCGTCACCTCGATCTTGGCGATACGCGGGGAATGCACGGGGAAGAGACGCTCGACGCCGACGCCCGATGCGATGCGGCGCACGGTGAACGTCTCGCGGACACCCGTGCCCTGGCGGGCGATCACAACGCCCTCGAACACCTGGATACGCTCGCGCGTGCCCTCGACGATGCGGGCATGGACGCGCACGGTATCGCCCGGTGCGAACTGCGGGATGTCGGAGCGGAGCTGTTCCTTCTCCAGGACTTCGATGATGTTCATAGGTTTTCCTCCTTCGATCCGGGCGTTCATACGCGACCCTTTGTCGCCCAGCGGACCACCCACACATACCCAGTGACTATATCACAAGATGAAGGTCTGTGCAAGAAAGAAATTTTTCAGCGTCGCCGCAGATCGACGACGTTACTCTTCGCGGACTCTCCCGCTGCTCCTTGTCGTGCGCCTTCTCCTTCGGGCGGCGCGGCGGCATGTGCTTCTGCCAGTCCGGTTCACAGGTGACGCGATTGCGCCCATTTTCCTTTGACTCGTAGAGCGCGGTATCTGCACGCTTGACCAGCGTCGTCGTATCGTCGCTCGATCCGTTCCAGACGCCGACACCGCCGCTGCACGTCACCTGACGCTCCGGCAGGAGGCGTGTCTCAGCGACGCCCTCACGAATCTGATCGGCAAATTCCTTCGCCTGATCTCCGTCATAGTGCAGGCAGAGCAGGATGAACTCCTCCCCGCCCCAGCGGATGAGGACATGGCGTCGATCGAGGAAGGAGAGGATCTTCTGTGAAAAGCCATAGAGCACCTCGTCGCCCGCATCGTGCCCGTACGTATCATTGATCGACTTAAAGTGATCGATGTCGAACATGACGAGGGAGAGCGGCTCGCCCGTATCCCGTGCGATCTTCGTGAAGTCGCGCATCGCGGACGGGAATCGGTTGCGGTTGTAGATGCCCGTGAGCGGGTCGATCTCCATGCGCTTTTTGACTTCCATAACCTCCTCCTCGAGCGTCGAGGCATGCTCCAGGAGCTGGCGCTCCGCCTCTGCACGGTCCAGGATGAGCTGGATGATGAAGAAGCCGATGGTGTAGATGCTGAACGGCGTAAAGAAGGTCTGCCCCTCATAGAGCCGGTACTGGAACGCGAGTGCGTCGATGATGCCGATCGGCACGATGATGAGGAGGGCGATCAAGAGCGCTGCGGCGTGCTTGTTGCCTGCCTTGCTCGACTTCCAGAGTGCGTATGCGACGTAGCTGCCCCAGACGGCGAGTCCCGGCACATAGGGGAACTGCATCATGTAGAGGCCGAACTGCCCCATCATCTCTATGATGATACCGACCACGAGGAGCACGACGAAGATGTTGTTCAGCCGCATGATCCACGAGCGGTACTGCCGGTTCACGACCTCGACGAGGAGGATGCTGCCCGTGACGGGCAGCAGGTAGGACGAGATCAGCTCTGTGCGCCACCAAAGAACCGGCCAGTCCATCCACATGAAGATGAGGTTCGAGGAGCTGAACATCCAGACAAAGAACGTCATCAGGAAGAGCATGAGACGCAGATAGATGCCGCGCCGCGCCGCATCGACGACAAAGTAAACGCCGATCACCATCATAAAAGATGACAATGGCCGTCAGCCCGCGACGTACGGAAAGTCATAAATGAAGAGCCGCTTGACGAGTTCGGATTCCTTATCGATATGCACGCGGTTGAGCTGCGTGAGCACCCACGGATTGTCCGCGGTCACGCGGACGATGAGCTCCCGTCCTGCCGCCCATGCGGGCAGATTGACAAGATGCCACTTTGCGTCCGTACTTCTCCAGCTGCGGGTCACTGCTCCATAGCGATAGATGGACGATCCATCCAGATAGACACGGACGGACTGATCAATGGTCGCAAGAAGAAGCTCTCATCGCTCCGCATATCCGCCGGGACATGGACGCGCAGCCATGCGTTTCGCGTTCCTCGGGGACAGAGGCACCCTCACGCGGGTCGAACAGCACCCACGTCCCATCACTCGGAGAAAGGAGGGCGGCGTCTTCATCGCCTTGACGTTGGTGTCGACGGTATTCTCCTGCCAGTATTCCCACGTCAGCGTTTCATCCTCTGCCGACGCACTGCTCCCAACGCCCAGAACCAGCACAAACAGTGCAATGGACAGAAAAATCATCACTTCGCTTCATACATCCGTCACCTCCCTATCTATTGTTTCGTTTCATTGCATGCTTTTCTTAATAGCGGGGGTAAAAGTCCTAAAATATTTTCGCGAACGATCTCCTCGGGTACGTCGCTGCGCACACATACCCTGCCGATGTCCTCGGCGAGCACCCAGTGAATCCGCCCGCCCACAGTCTTTTTGTCATGAAAGAGATCGTCGTACATCGCATCCGGCGACGCGCCCTCGACAGAGCAGGGCAGCCCCATCGCGGCAATCAGCCGCTCGATGCGTGCACACGTCTCCGCAGGAAGGAGCCCCATCGCCGTACTGATGCGCGCCGCGCCGATCATGCCGATGGCGACTGCCTCGCCGTGGCGGTAGCACGTGTAGCCCGTCTCTTTCTCAATCGCATGGGCGATGGTATGTCCGAAGTTCAGGATGCGGCGCAGGCCGCCTCGCGCTCATCCTGACGGACGACGTCTGCCCTGATTTCGCAGGAGCGCGCGATCGTGAGATGCCGCTGCGGGAGTGAGGGCGAGCACATCGTCACGATGCTGCTCCAGCCATGCGAAGAACTCCGCATCCGCAATGACGCCGTGCCGATGATCTCCCCCAGAGCCCGTCGCGATCTCGCGCGCGGGCAGTGTCCTCGGGCGGTCGAGATCCATGATGACGGCGTCGGGCTGGTAGGAATGCGCCGATGAGGGTTCTTGCCGAGCGCATGGTTGACGGCGACCTGCCGCCGACGCTCGAGTCCACCTGTGCGAGGAGGGCTCGTCGGCAGCTGTACGAACGGCACACCGCGCATGTAGGGTCGCGGCAACAAAGCCCGCAAGATCGCCGACAACGCCGCCGCCGAGCGCAAAGATCGGCGATTTGACGGTCAAGCCCCAGCTCAATCGCACGCGTATAGAGATCGTTCGCTATGGTAGGCTCTTCGAGGACTCCCCGGCAGGGACGGTGACGATCGCAGCATCCACGCCGCCGCGCGATCTGCTCTGCCGTATGGGCGGCATAGCGCGGCCCGACGTTCGTATCCGTGACGATCATGCCGCGTGAGGGAGTATCCGCATGGCGGACGAACGCCGTGAGCACCTCATCCATCCCGCTGCCGATCTCGATGGCGTAGCTGCGCGCGCCAAGCGCGACCTCTACCGTACGTCTCATATCACTTTCTCCATATCCGCGTCGCCTGTACGATGTACTCCGCCACCTCGAGCGGCGAGCGACGACTCGTATCCACCGTAATGTCCGCCCCCGCGTAGAGGGTGTGGCGTTCCTCCAGCAGCTGCACAACGGCGGCACGGCGGTCACCCGCATCGGCGCCGTCGAGTACGGGACGCGCGCCGCGTGCTGCCGTCCGCTGCAGAATGGTATCGACATCGGCGGTCAGCGCGACGAGGACACCGTTCTCGCGCAAGAAATGGCAGCGTTCTCTGCGTCCTGACCGTTCCGCCGCCCGTTGCGATGACGAGCCGCTCCGCGCGGCGGCGGCGCGTACGGCTTCCTTTTCCCGTGCGCGAAAGTACGGTTCACCGTGCTGTGCGAACATCTGCGGAATCGAGATGCCGCACGCCTCCTCAATCTTTTTATCGAGATCGTGAAAGGCGCAGCCGAGCCGTCCCGCGAGGAGGGCGTCCGACGCTCGTCTTGCCCGTCCCCATAAAGCCGATCAGTACAATGTTTTTCATGCGTTCTGCCACACCTCGGCGAGCCGTGCACGGTAGGCATTGAGCGACGCCTGAAGATCCGTCATATTGTCCGCGCTGAACTGCGAGCACACGGCATCCGCCAGCACGAATGCTGTCATCGCCTCACCGACCACGGACGCGGCAGGGACGGCGCAGGTGTCGCTGCGCTCCTCGCTCGCCGAGACCGCCTCCCCGTCGCGAGGTCGATGGTCTGCAGCGGTGCCATCAGGGTCGGGATGGGCTTCATCGCCGCACGCACGATGAGTGGCTCTCCGTTTGTCATGCCGCCCTCAAGGCCGCCCGCGCGGTTGGTCTTGCGATAGGGACGTCCATCTGCGCCCTATAGAGCTCATCGTGGATCTCACTGCCGGGCAGATGCGCGCACGCAAAGCCCGCGCCAATCTCACGCCCTTGATCGCCTGAATGGACATGCGTGCGCCCGCCAGACGAGCGTCGAGCCGCCGATCCCACTGCGTATGCGTACCAAGTCCCCGTGGGCAGGCCGCGACGACGATCTCAAAAGATGCCGCCGAGCGTATCCCCTGCCAGTTTTGCCTCGTCGATGCGCTCTCATAGCGCGCCCCGCCGCCGCGTCACAGCAGTTCAAATCGTCGGGTTGGTCACTCCGATATCGTCGGCACGGATGGCCGCCGCATCGACGGCCACACCACCGATCTCCGTGACGTGGGACGCAATATCGATACCGAGCGCCGCGAGAAGCTGGCGGCAGACAGCGCCGACCGCGACGCGCATCGTCGTCTCGCGTGCACTCGAGCGCTCGAGGATGTCACGCGCATCCCTGCGGTCGTACTTCAGCACGCCCGCCAGATCGGCGTGTCCGGGGGCGCACGGCCGTGATCCGCTCCCCCGTCGGTGTGCCGAAGGGATCCATGCGATCCGTCCAGTTCACAAAGTCGCGGTTCACGACCTGCAGGGGTAAGCGGTGCGCCGATGGTCTCGCCAAAGCGCAGTCCCGAGAGCACGAGCACGCGATCCGTCTCGATCTTCATGCGCCCGCCGCGTCCATAGCCGCGCTGGCGGCGCGCAAAGCTGGGCATCGAGCTCCGCACGCGAGCTGCAGCCCGCCGGCAGACCATCGATGATTGCCGTCAGTGCCGCGCCATGCGATTCTCCCCGTGATAAAACCGCAGCTGTCCCATGAATCCCCTCTGATCGTCCCGACTATTCTATATATATGTATGTATTTGTAATAATTTCGATATATTAAGTACTTTTCCTGCCAACGAACAATTAAAAAGTTCATGCCTCGCTGCTCGTGCGCCGCCAGCGCCGCTGTCTCAAGTGTAATCACTGCATGGAGCATCGTGCCGTCCGCTGTCAGACGTAGCGCCTTGAACACGGCTGTGCGTTCCCCGCTTTCCACCTGCGCAGAAAGGAGATCAGCGCAAAAATAATCGCCGCTCACGTGAACCTCAGCACGCTGCCGCACGATCTCCCCATCGAAACAGCGGGTTGCGGAACCATGCGGACAAGTGTCACCCCCGCATGGCGGGCATGCGCTCCACGGACGAAAAGAAAGCCCCTGTGCATGTTCCTCAGGCAGAGCAGCCGCAAGGCGTGCCTCACGCAGACGCAGCTTGTCCTCCGCCTGCGCATCCGCGTGAACCGTGCGCTGATACACCTCTGTTCGCGCGAGGGACAGCACGCGCCGCATCACGCTCCGCCCGTGCGGCCTCCTGCCCTGCAGAAAAAAATACGGCGACAGCAGTCCCCGCGTATAAAGGGCAGAAACACACGCAGATCAGTGCCGCCGTCATCCGCTGACGCTCCGTCTCCCGCCGCATCACGGTCCCACACCATCCGTGCGCAGAACGAAGCGGATGTGTCCATCCTCCCGCGATGCCTCTGCCAAGACCGGCGGGGCACGGAAAAATCCATCCTCTGCGATGTGCTCCGTCATTGTCGCGAGGCCTCGTATCTCCGCCTCCCCCTCAATCTCCAGCATCTGTCCCACGCGCAGCGCGGTGAGGTGAGATGCCTTTGAGCGGCAGCGTGCCGAGATGTACGAGGAGCGCACGCAGGGGCAGGGACTCCGCCTGTACTTCCGCCAGCACCGCTCACGCTCTGCCACAGCGGCACGCCGCATGGCATAGTCCTCCATGCGGCGTACATCCGCATCATGAAGGCGCAGCTCCTCCTGCACCGTCTCTGTCGCTGTGCGCTCCGCCATAAGGCCGGCCGCATCCGCCGACACAGCTGCGGCAAAGATGAGCGTCGCCGCTCCGCGAGTCAGCTCTGGGTGCGTGGCGGCGCAGATGTGGAAAGATACGGTGCTCTGCTGCCGAGAGAGCGGCGGAGGAGGATGCTGGGGACGAGCAGCCCGCATGGATTGCGGCGCACTCTCCCGTGAGCTCCTCCGGCTCCTCCCACGGCATTTGTGGATCCCGTGCCGCCGCAATCAATGGGGCAAGAGTGCCGCCGTCGGGCGGAGCAGATCGTCAGCCGACGCAGACGGAGCCGCGCGCGAGAACGCCGAAAAATATGCCTGCACACGGCGCTCCGTCGCGGCTGCCGTCCAATAGCGATGTGTGTTGGCATCCGTCTCCATAGGCGCACAGCAGAGCCGCAGATCGGCGGGCAGTGTGCTCCCCTCTCTATCCGCCTCCGCGCGCATCGCCCAGAGGAGTGCCGCCTGCAGCTCTGCCCCCGTCAGTGCGGCGGGAGCTCGTGCTCCGCCGTCACGGCAAGCTCCACAGGAAGTGCAAGTCCGAGCGGCAGGTGCGCCCATCCGAGCGAGACGCAGCTGCTGCGCAAGCAGCGGCAAGGGCAGCGGCATCTGCTCCGTCACAGGAGCACGCCGCTCCCGATGATGCGGTGACCGTCCACGCACCATCCCTCTCCTCCGGTGCAGCAAGGCGGACGAGCCGCAGCCCCTCCGCCGTCATGCTGATGCCCACGGCCTCGCGCGGACGCGAGCTCAAAACCATCGACGCCAAACGCTAGTGCCCATCCTTCTTTTCCATCTGCGCACGGACGATCTTCGCCCGCGTCCAGTGCTCACCATCCGATACATCCGTATCATGCCGCTGATCTACGGCGGCGGCAGTGACCCAGATCGTTCCGTCCGTCTGCGGCTCGATCACGACGTGCAGGTCGATGTCCGCCGCCATGGGGACTATCGTGCACGGCGACGCTCCGCCGTTCCCCAGCGGACAATTTCCGGCGGCGGATGGACGATGCTCCAGCTCGTCTGCCACTGTCAGTACACCGCTCTCCGCCGCAAGGCGCAGCTGCATCTCACGCTCTACTCCGCCGCGACCGTTCCGCCGCTGCGCGTCGAGGGACGCGGCGGTCATGGCGATGAGGATAAGCAGTGCGAGAATGCACAGTCCGAGCGCCGAGGCGAAAACCATCCTGCCCGCACCGGGAAATTGTTTGAGGAATCACTGATAAAATGAGGTCTGCCAGATTGGCGTAGATTTTTCGTCCGAACGGGTGGAAAACCGGACGCAGGTGGGTGCTCTGGAGGATTTTCCGCCGAGAGTGCGGCAAAAAATGACGTCAAGATGGTGTGCCGATGTATCAGTGCTTTACTGCTACGCCTATGATCCTCCCGCAGATAGACGGAGGTTGCAGTAGTGCAGCTTCTGCCCGTCGCCACGCTCTCGCCCGTCATCTCGATGTGATAGAGGCGCGGGCATTGTGCGTCCGGCCGTATGGAAAAACGACGAGATGTGCACGCCTGCGCCTGCATAGCCGCCCGTCAGCGGCGCAGCGGACGTCTGATACACCAGTCTGCCGCCGGTGAGCCAATAGAAGGTCCAGCGGCGTCCCCACATGCTTTTTCCTCCATGCTGTGCCGCATCCGATAGATGCCCTGCGTATCCTGCGCAACGTATGACGAGAGAGCACGGACTCCGTAATGCGCGCCATGGCGAGCTGCATCTCCTGCCGCAGCTCGGCATCGGCGACCGTACGCTGATAGCTGCGCCAGCCCCACACGAGGGCAAAGACAAGAAAGGTCAGCAGGAGCGCGAAAAATCGGCAGACTGACGGCGAGCTCTGTCAGCACGACGCCGCGCTCCCCACACGCTCTACGGATCCGCCTGCGTATCATATCGCTTCATCCTCCGCACGTAGTCTGCCGTCTCCGTGCGCCCCAAGACGCGCCACGAGAGGTGCAGGGGTCATCATCAAAAATCTCCTGACGCACAACATCTGCACGCAGGGTACAGGTCACATCGTTCACGCGAGACCGAGGGCGCGCTGACCGCCGGAAACGATCCATGCGCAAGACCCGCCTCCATCACGAGAGCTCCTGCCGTGCCAAGAACGCCGCATCCATGCGCGCGGCGGACTGCTCTTCGAGCAGCGCACTGCGAGCAAGATCCCGAGCACGGCGGCGGCGGAAAGCACAATGCAGCCGAGGATCACCGCCTCCATGAGCACCCAGCCGCACGCGTCATTCCTCATCGCGGCCTCCCCGCGCTGGAGACGGATGCGTGCGGCACTGTCGATGATGACGTTCAGCGCATCCCGCGCGTGTCCCCTCTGCCTCGATGCGGATGGTCATGTTGCTGCTCCCCTGCCCGATGCCGCCGTTGCGGTCAAATGACATGGGTTTCCATCCCGCCGTCACCTGTGTGATTCGCACGAGCGGGAAGCATCCGATGGGCACGTCCCGCCCCGCCGTGCGGCGTCGATTTCATAGCTGCCGCCCGCACGTAGAGCTGCGGTTCGCGCGCCCTGCCGCCGTTCCCTCCAAGCATGTAGAGCGGCATCGCCGTCGTGCGGCTGACCGCCTGGATGCGGCGCAGCTCGCCGATGAGATGCACCGCCTCATACTCACGGCCGCCCGCACATAGAGAGCGCGCGCACGCGAGTGCTGCGGCGCCGAGCACGGCTATGATCGACGCGGCGAGCAGGACGTGCGGGAGCATCATGCCGCGCATCCTCTCCGCATCACGGCAGCCCCCAGTAGAGCTGCCAGAGCTGCCGCCTCGCAAGGTAGCCCACTAGCCGCCGACGGCGAGGAATGGACCAAACGGGATGCCGTCATGCCGGCTCTTGCGCCCCGTGAGGAGAAGAAACGCCGCCGCTGCGCCGCCGAGCAGGAACGCCGTCCATACAGCGACAATCGCCGCCTCCCAGCCGAGCCAGAGGCCCAAGTCCAGCAGCGAGCTTTACATCACCGCCGCCAAGTCCGCCGCGTCGCAGCAGTATACAGGCAATAAAATAAGACGCCGCATAAAGCGTCCCGCCCAAAAGTGCATCTGAAATTGGGTCAGTCCGAGGCCATCAGTCCGAGGACGGCAAACGGCATTGTGATGCAGTCGCGAGCATCCCATCACGCAGATCGAGATAGGAGAGCCAGAGCAGCACCGCCGTAAAGAGCACGCCGCATCCGCCGCGCAGTCCCACGCCGTAGGTCGAGAGAATGCAAGACTGCCCGCACACAGAGCAGGAGAGGACAGGCGCGGCACAGCGCGACGGACAAAACGTGTGCGCTGTCTCCTGCATCACGCCATCCTCCTCCAAGATGTCCTAATTCCGTGTATGGTACTCCTCCGCCGTGCGTCCCTGCACAGGTCGCACGCCAGACACCATCCTTTTTCTCTACCTGATAGGAGACGTTCTCCGTGGAGAGCTCCTGATGCGCCGGCGCGTATCGTCCCGCAGGCGGTTTCAGATGCTTCAGATCCGTCACGTAGTCCGTGGGATCATCAACACCCGCAGGGGTTTTTCCCCTTGCCGTCTGATAGAGGGCACAATCGCCGTATCGAGTGCCGTGGAGATCCGCCTGCACCTTCACCGTATTTGCCGTCGCGAGCGCTGAGGAAAAGCGGCACGGCAATCGCAAGGATCACGGCCAGAATCGCGACGGCAAGGAGTGTCGAGAGCAGAGAGCCTCGCTCGCTGCGCATCTCGCCGTCCATCTGTGATCGACAATTCCATGCGCACACCGTCCCTTCGCCATTGGGCTCCACGAAACTGCGGCACATCCATCACAATCACACGCGGGTGCGTACGATCCTCCAACGCCTTGCTGAGCGCCGCCACAAACTCATCCTGCGTCGACACGCGCACAGCCTTGATGCCGAAAGCTCTCCGCGTATTTTACATAGTCCATCTCATGATCCAGCTCACAGGCGATATAGCGCTCCTTGTAGAGCACCCTTCTGCAGCTGACGGATCATCCCGAGGCTGCGGTTGTTCGCGATAATCGTAGATCACGGGCAGGCCCCGAGACGCGCAATGGTATAGAACTCATTGCCCGTCATCTTGAGACTGCCGTCGCCCGTGATATGGATCACGCAGCGCTCGATCGCCCCACGCGACCTGCGCCCCCATCGCCGCCGAGGACCCATAGCCCATCGTTCCGAGCCCGCCCGGAGGTCAGCCACGTCCGCGGTTCCTCCACATGCAGGTGAGTGCCGCCCACATCTGATGCTGTCCCACATCCGTCACATAGGCGTAGGGACTTCCCTGCCGTCATGCTGCGCGACCTGATGGAGCGCCCATGGGACGGTCAGGCGAGTCGACGTGGTAATCGTCGTCAAACTCCTCCTGCCACGTATGGATCTGCTGCCACCATGCCGTGAGGTCGCGTTTGGGCTCTTGCTGCATGAGCAGGTTCAGCATCAACGCATATCCCCCGCCAGCCCGATGCTGCTGCCGACAATCTTGTCGATCTCGGCGGGGTCGATGTCGATGTGGATGAAACCTGCGGTTCGCCGTAAACTTGCTGAGATTGCCCGTCAGGCGGTCGGCAAAAGCGGCTGCCGAGTGCAATGACGAGATCGGCGGCACCGACGGCGTAGTTCGCCGCCTTTGCTCCATGCATCCCGACAGCCAGCATCTGCGGATGCGTGCTGGGACGACGCCCATCCCCATCAGAGTATGAACCACGGGGAGCTGGTATTTCTCGATGAATGCGACGTGTCTCCGCCGATGCCCGGCGGAGATCACACCACCGCCCACAATGACAAGCGGACGCTCTGCATTCACGATCTCCGTCGCCGCCTCGGCCGCGCAGATGATGAAATCCGCATCGGGCTTTCCGGGCTGATGCTCCGCCCGCTTTTGCTCCGTATAGGCGACCTCCCTCGAAAAAGAGGTTGCGCGGTACATCGATGAGCACAGGCCCGGGCGCCCGCTGCGTGCAAGATCAAACGCCTCGCGGATCGTCGGTACGAGATCAGCGGCGTTCTTGACCTTGTAGTTATGCTTTGTCACGGGCATCGTCACATCAAGGATGTCCGTCTCCTGGAACGCATCGCGACCGAGCATCGATAGATCGACCTGTCCCGTGATGGCCACCATCGGGATCGAGTCCATGTACGCCGTCGCGATACCTGTCACGAGATTTGTCGCGCCGGGCCCCGAGGTCGCGATACAGACGCCGACGCGCCCCGTCGCACGCGCATAGCCGTCGGCGGCGTGCGCCGCATTCTGCTCATGCGTCACGGATCTGACGGATCTCCGTCTGCCCATAGAGTGCATCGTAGAGCGGCAGAATCATGCCGCCAGGGTATCAAACACCGTATCTACGTCCTGCTCTCGCAGACAC
>BNJU01004520.1_pt1 | contig 82086 bp, 119 predicted proteins | sample 8539281 | NCBI WGS metagenome assembly BNJU01 (sample SAMD00202456, study PRJDB9452) | human saliva metagenome | isolation source: human saliva | place: Japan | reverse complement strand
AGTATATCACCTACTACTCTTCTTGTCAATACCTTTTTCATCTCTAATGCTAAAGTTTTTAAAAACGAACCGAAAGTTCTGAAAATGAAGTTAGCTACTTAGAAAATAGAAATAAATATCTTAGAAACATGTCTACTGCCCCCAAGAATTAAATACAATGATTAAAAAGAGCCGATTCCAATATCTTAATAAACTGAAAACCAGCCATTCAAGACTGTACTATTTTTATGAGTACGATTCGACACAAAATCGTCTAAAGTTTTTATGCACATTCAGTCTAACATCTTATTCATCAAGCAGGTATCGTTTTTGTGTGACGCCTTTGGATCTATCACAAACAATAAGAAAAAGTAATAATAGTTTGATTTATCACTCGTCATAAAAATAATTTTTATTGAAAAGTTGATATCTTTTGTAAATGGTAGAAAAAGATTTAATCCTGTCCAATACAGAACTAAATCTTTCAATATTTTCTTATACAACTTTCGGACAATATACTTATGCTTTATAGAATTTTCTCATCATACTTGCATATAGTTAGCTCAAAGAATCTTCTCATCTATCCTATTTATGTCTTTAATTTTCTAGTCAAAAATCACCACAACTGGATAGTAAAGATAAGAATAATGATAATCACTGTTGCTAAAATAGTGACATCATTGTTATAACGATTGAAACCATAAGCAATAGCAACATTGCCAATCCCGCCGCTCCGACAGCACCAGCCATCGTAGTTTCACCCACAAGTGAAATAAGAGTCACGGTCGTCACACGAATCAAATCTGGCAGACCTTCGCGTAGATGAGACCCCTACTAGGTCACTGAAAGTCGCTCCACTTGCCTGGGCAGCACTCACAACACCATTGTCTAATTCGGCGAGAACAACCTGAACTTGACGAGCAAAGAAAGCAAATACAGCAAAAGAAAGTGGTACGATAGCTGCATTTGGTCCAATGCTAGTTCCTACAATCAAATGGGAAAACGGAGAAAGGACTGCTAACAGAATAATAAATGGAATTGCGCGAAAGATTGACGTGATTTTATCTAAAAGCCCAAAAATTACTTTATTTTCTAAGACTCCTCCCGGAGCAGTCAAAACAAGAAAAAGCCCAGCAATTAACCCTAATAATCCACCAATAATAAAAAGAAGCGACTGTCATATATAATGTCAAGTAAATAGCTGTTCCCCATCCTGCCTGACCACTCCACCCATTCGATAAACATTTCGGCAAATATGTTTGAATAAAGTTTTCCATTTATGCTTCTCCTTCAATACCGTTAATTGAACACCAACTTCACGAATAGCTGTTTTTAGCTGTTGCTAGATTTTCTCTTTTCACCAGATAAAACAACAACCAGTTCTCCAACAGGTGTTCCACCTAAAATTTCAATATTTCCATAAAAGTATGTTGGCAGTAACTTGATGATGTTTGTAAATCTCATTCAGCAAGGGTTCATCTGCAGATGTTCCCGCGTACTTCATTTTGCACCAAAAGGCTATTTGAAGCTAAATACTTTACAATTTCTTGCTGTTCAATCTTATCCATAGCTCATCAATTCCTGTTGCAGTTGAGATAAAATCTTTGGTTAAAGTCTTGCTGAGGGTTAGAAAAATATCCAAGACAGATCCTTCTTCAATCAGTCGTCCATTCTGCATGACTGCAACACGATTAGCGATATCTTTGACAATTTGCATCTCATGAGTAATCAAAACAATCGTTAATCCGAGCTTTTGATTCAAATCTTGTAACAATGCTAAGATTTGTTTTAGTCGTTTTGGGATCAAGTGCAGGTTGATTCATCCGAAATTAAGATTTTGGGGATCATTGGCAGAGCACGTGCAATTGCAACCGTTGTTTTTGCCCTCCAGAAAGCTGAGAGGATAATTTTTCAGCGCGATCTGCTAAGCCAACGAGCTCCAACAACGTGTGTACTTTCTCTTTCTTCTCTTCTTTGACAAACTAGAATGTTTCAACGCAAACGCAACATTTTCTTCCGCTGTTAATTGACTCATCAAATTAAAATGTTGGAAAATCATGCCAATATCTTGACGTTTACGGCGCAATTGTTCTGCTGTTAAGGTTACTTTCTTGTCAAAAAGAACATCCCCATCTACAATAATTTTTCCACTTGTGGGTACCTGCAAAAGGTTAATCACACGCACCAGGTTGATTTCCCAGCTCCAGAATAGCCAACAATTCCATAAATGTCTCCTTCCCGAATATGAATGGTCACATCTTTAACTGCTTGAATCTGACGTTTCTTTTGTTGAAAAAGTTACGTCAATATGCTCTAACTGAATCATTTCTTTACTCATAACTTACAATCAGCTCCTCTACTAATTCAATATGGGTGTAATAATCTGCAATGCGTACATTCTCATCACCACCATGGTCTCGACTATTTGCATTACCAAGTCCAAAAAGCGACCATCGGCACTTCAAGAGCTTCAAATACTGTATGCATCGGACCTGTACCAGCTGTGGTCGGCAAGACAGAAACTCCTTTTTTATAGAATTTCTTAGCCAGTTCAATAACCTTTAAAATCGGTGGCGCACTCATATCACTACGATAACTCATTTCGCCCAAAGTATAGACTAATTCTACCTTATCAAAACCATTTTTATCGAGTTGTTTTCGGATTAATTCTAATACTCTATGAGGTTCTAGTCCTGGAACTAAACGAACTTCTACTTTTGCTGAGGCTTCTGCAGGAAGGATTGTCTTTGACCCCTTGTCCTTGGTAAACCAGAGTAATCCTTCAATATTAAAAGAGGGTTCAAAGAATATTCGATTTAAAAAATCTTTTTTCTCCGCTTGTAATAAAGGTAATTTCAAACCGTAAATGGCTTCTACTTCTTCTGGACTGCGCTGAGCGTATCTCTCCACCAAAGCCAATTCTCGTTGATTGGGTGTCATTACTTGTTCATAAAGTCCTTCTACTTTAATGCGTCCATCCTTATTTCTCAAACTAGTATGGGGCATTAATCAAGTACCAAGAAGCTGAATCAATCACGCCACCAAAACTGGAGTGAATGTCCACTTCTGCACTTTTTAACCTTGATATCAAACGTGACAATTCCCTTATTTCCACCAGAAATTTCAAGTTGACCTAAAGAATTTTTAATACCTTGCTCCCAAACCAACAGGTCTGCTCCGTGTAGAAAGAGATTTGTGTTTCTCTAGATATTTCTCCAAATCAACTGAAGCTGATTCCTCCCACCTTCCATGATAAAAAAATGACAGTAACAGGCAAAGTCATCATGCGTTTGTAGGTATTTTTGAACAGCCGTCAAACGTGCAATACTATGCCCTTTGTCATCATCGACTCCACGGCCATACATGCCACCATCCCGAATAGATAGAGTGAACGGATCATCTGTCCAAATTTGATCACTATCTGCCGGAACTGTATCATAGTGGTTGTAAAAATAATTGTCTTAGCTGTTGGATTCTGACTTTTAAATTTTTGCTATCACAAATGGCGCTGTATAGCTTTCATCTAATTCCACCTCTGCACCGGCTTTTGATAAAGATTTCTTTTAGATAAGCAGCAACTTCTTTGTAGACCAACCTGTTGGGCAAAAGATTGATTTTTAGAAATCAATGCCCGCAAAACGGCAATATAGTCTTGTGCCACCATATCCTCTTCAAATCTTTTAATTTGTTCTTCTTCACTTGAAAATGTCATCTTTTTCCTCATAGTATGGCGACAAAACTCAGTCGGCGATTCCAACTGAGTTTTGTCAAACTGAAATACAGATAAATAGGGTGAATCTTACCAAACTGGTTGATCTAGACCATCTGATGTTTCGTCAACTACTTTTTGACTTCATCTGTATGATAGGCTTTGATAATTTTCTTAATGGCATCTGCTTTTTGGAGATTTTTCCCAATCTTTTTTTAGCTGCAATGATATTAAACCATTGTTTTGAGTTTTTATCTTTTGGTTCAACAAACAGAGCTTTTTAAAATCAATTTTTGCTTCGGTAACAAAAAGTATTATTGACAACAGCTGCATCTACAGATGTCAATGAACGTGCTGTTTGACTGGCATCCAATTCTGTAATTTTCAATTTCTTTGGATTTTCTTTTGATATTTGCCACAGTTGCCAATTCATTCCCAGATTTGTCTAATTTAATCAGACCTGCAGATTGCAATAGATTGAGTGCTCGACTTTCATTTGTTGCATCATTTGGAACTGCGATTTCTGCACCATTTGGAATTTGACTTACTTTCGTATATTTATTTTTCCCATTTTTGTACCAGAATAGAGGCTGAATTGGGGCAATATAAGTTTCAGCTGCTGCGACTAAGTTTTGCTTGTTTTCCTTATTCCAGTTGTTCAAAAAAATAGTAGTGTTGGAAAGCATTGATATCCACTTCACCATCAGCAACTGCTTTATTCGGCTGAGAGTAATCCGTAAATTCTGTAAATTGCAACTTTGATGTTATCTTTTTTTCAACAACTCTTGAATCTTGTTCCAACGTTTTTCTTCCGAATCACTTTTTGTCATCACACCAATTTTAACTGTCTTGGCATCAGCATTTTTATTTCCCGAACCACAAGCTGCTAAACCAATTACTGCTGTCGCTGCTAGAGCTGTTATTCCAAAACCATTTTTCAATTTCATTTTTCATTCTCCTTTAAAAATCTTATGAAAAATAGTATCGCACATATTTACCTGATTGACAAATTGTTATTTCATAACAAGGGTTATAGTTTTAAACTATAACTAAATTTATTAAAAAACCAGCTGGCATTTAGCATCTAGCTGGTTTTAAGTTTCTTATTTCATCTGCTTCTGCTGGCAGTAACTACCACCAAAAGAATTTTTTTGAGATAATTTTTCCAGAGTCCCATCTTTGTACAAGTCTTGAATGCGCTTATTGACAAATGTTTTCAATTCATTTTGCCCCTTTGCTAAAAGTGGATAAACATAAGGTTGTTGATTGCTTGGTAGATCAATCACTTTTAGGTTATCCAGTTTTTTTGATTTTTAATAACTGTTTCAACACCGATTTTATCAAAAATCTTATAATCAAACTTTCCATCGTTTAAATGGTTCATAATTTGTTGAAAATCCGCTTTTTGTATAGCTAATTTTTGTTGGATTGTTAGCATGTGCTTGATTGTATTTTTCTAATTGTGCAGCAGTCGTTGTTCCCTGTACTACTTCTGTTTTCTTACCACCAATATCATCCAATGATTGAATAGTTTTATCCGATTTTTCACTACTAAGACATTTGGATTTTTAGCAGTCGGAGCTGCATACAAATACTTACCTGCACGTTCTTTTTGTATAGCTGATATTGTTCACTGCCATTTGGTAGCGGTCACTATCTAAACCAGCGAAAATACCAGACCACTCTGTCGTTTCAAATTTGACCTTGTATTTATTAGAACCTTTTAAAAATGGCACGAATAACTTCAATCTCATAGCTAGTTGGTTTCCATTTTCTTCATAGTTAAATGGCTTTGGTGAAGCATTCGTTGCAACTTTGACTTCCGTTTTCCCAGATGAAGTAGCTGACTTTGAATTAGAGCACGCTGCTAACATTCCTGCTGTTAAAAGTCCAAGAGCTACTAAAGAAGAGTATTTCAATACTTTTTCATATTCCTACATAACCTCTTTCATTAAGATAAATCCTATCATATCAAATATTTTTCTTCTTGACTATTATTTGATTTTAAACATGGGAATGTTTATAGATAACGATTCAAAAACAGCCCAATTCAAATCTTTGAAACTAGGCTGTTCTCATAATATTATACATTATACACTAACAATAGCATTTTTTAATAAGTATTTCCTCTAAATATACGCATCAACGATTCATAAGACGTATCGCTTGAAGTATCTACAGTCCACTTATTGCCTTTTTTTAACCAATTTTACTTCGTAACCATCACGACTAACTGAATTATTTGTAACTAATGGCAAACTTTCAAATTGGCTTAGCAGCGTTTTCTAAAAATATATTTTTCAGCAGCTTTTATATGCATCGTTATACTCCGTATACTCACCTTTGTGCTCATCAACAAATTTAGAAATTAAATCATAAGTTCGTAAATTTTTAAGTCCAATTGTTTCTGGACGAACATAAACAACTGCAGTCTCTGGCAAGAAAGTTTTTACTTTGTATGATATTTTAGCTCGTTTAGCATTAACCTAGCATAAGCTTCTACAAAAGTTCGTAATTCAGCTTCGGTTGGTTTATAGTAAGTAAAAGCTTTTACTAAGCTTATCGATGAATTTTTTCACAAATTCATTACGATCCTTTCTAGATCACCACCTACAGTAAAATCAGCATTTTTATCGTCTTTTTAGCTAACAAGGTAACAGCTGCTTGATCAGAATCTTGAGAAGTACTTAACTTTGAAGCTTTTTCCCTGAAGCATTTCCACTCAAAAATACTTTCTCTATATATTCCTTTGCAAGATCCGTTACTTTATCAACATTATCAGGGTATTTAGAAGCATCCACTTTCAGTTCAATATCTTTTGGAACCTTTTTGGCCAGTTCCAAAATCTAAAGGAGAGTAATGAAGTTTGTATTTTTCCTTCGGTTTTTACTTCAAAAACAACATAACCACTAGCACTCTTCTTTTTCGAAATACTTTTTCAAAAGCAAAAGTTTGAAATTTATTACTTGAATCATAAACCTGAATTGGTTTCACCTTTTCATCATCTGAATTGTAGAGATTGATATCTCTTGTTGTAAGATTTAGAGTTTTTATTGCTCTTATTTTTAATTTCGATATTTAATGCAAGGTATTTTTGAATCTGAAGACTCATCGCGTGGCAACACGTACATTCCATTTTTACTTTAAGATCGACATCATTATTTCCAGCAGTGTTCTTTTCCACTCGTTTTACCAGCACTACAAGCCACAAGAGTTAATGCTATACCAGCAATTAACAGATATTAAAATCTTTTTATAAATATTCTCCTTAAAATAATCTTTATCTATTTTACCATAGATATAGTACTAGGTAAACCAATTTTTGCAAATCATTTGAAATTTCCAATGAAAACATAAAAATGAGATAAGTTCCATTTCGAAACCCTACCTCACTTTTAGGTCTATTAAAATCCTTCTACATTTGTATAAATCTTTTGGACATCTTCGTCATCTTCCAAAACAGCATACAATTTTTCAAATGTTTCTAAGTCTTCACCTGATAAAGTCACATCAGATTGCGGAATCATTTCCAATTCGGTAACTTGAAATTCCTCCACACCAGATTCGCGGAGAGCAGTCAAGGCTTTGTGCAAATCTGTTGGTGCTGTATAAACGGTGATAGTACCATCTTCTCTTCTACATCATCCACATCAACATCAGCTTCTAGCAGTTGTTCAAACACACTATCAGCATCATCTCCTGTGAATACAATCACACCTTTATTATCAAACATATAAGACACTGAGCCACTCGCTCCCATGTTCCCACCATTTTTACCAAAGGCAGAACGAACATTTGCTGCGGTACGATTGACATTTGACGTTAAGGTATCAACGATGAGCATTGAACCATTTGGACCAAAAGCCTCATAACGTCCTTCAGTAAAGGTTTCGTCTGTACTTTCCTTTTGCCTTATCTAACGCTTTTGTCAATAACGTGCTTCGGCACTTGCGCTTGTTTAGCACGTTCAATAACAAATTTCAAAGCTGAATTTGATTCTGGATCTGGTTCTCCTTTTTAGCTGCTACGTAGATTTCAACACCAAATTTAGCATAAACCTTTGAGTTTGCTCCATCTTTTGCTGTTTTCTTTGCTACAATATTGGCCCATTTACGTCCCATTGGATATTCTCCTTTAGATTTTCACTTTTTCAATCTTTTTTATTATAACACAAGTCAACTTGAATTTCACTAGTAAATTAGTGACAAGATGCTGGTTTATAAAAACAATTTTTCATCAATCTACCATAATCAGGATTCTTCCAAAATTCTGTTCCTCTAGCTTTCATTTGCCTGGTTGGTAAATACGATCAGCTTGCTGCGTTAAGGAATCCCATGGTTCTTGACCAATGCGGCTGATGACTTCGATTTTCTTTTTCATCTTTTTAAGATGTTCTTGACCTGCTTGAGTAAAACCTAATACGTGAATCCCACTAGGCAAAAGCTCATCTCTTGCACCAACCAAATATAGGTCAAAACCCATCTGATTCGTGCTTTCGTATATCGCTTGGTAGCCACTTGTTCAACCAACTCTTCTGTAGTAGAACTGGTTTTTGCTGCTTCCCGCAAGCGCACCGCAAGTTCCTGATTAACCTGATAAAAAGTAGTCAGATCAGGATGACTAATCATCTGGTAACGCAAAAAAGGATAGAGTGCTGACCAGGTTACTTTAGGAGACCGAATCAGAAGTTCATGATCTGGGATAAATTTTGCTAGAAAACCTGAACAATTCATTCGCTTTCTTAGAGCAGTGGCCGAAGCATATTTTTCATTTTTCTGCCTGTGAATGGTAGCCTGCTCCCTGACGTATGATTGCTGTCAATTGAATATCTTTTCCAGCGCAAGCTTTGGCATAAGAAAGTCCTAAAATGTGGTTTGGCGTATCACCAGTGAAGTGCACACCAGCAAATTTTTTCCACATTTCCTGCGTTTTCTGCGGATAAGACAAATCTTCTGGCAAACTTTGCAAGTAATCCACCATTTTCGTTGATTATCCCCATAAATCTGTGAAAAAGTGTTGATAATCCAGATTTTCTTCCGTACCAAAAGCCAACTTATCCACACCTAGACGCTCTAAAATATCCAACGCACCTTGTGCAAAGTAATCCGCTGACTGAACAGCCACCAAAAATGGCAATTCAACCACTAAATCAGCGCCATTTCGCGAGAGCCATTTCGCGCGTGTCCACTTATCCACAATCGCAGGCTCACCACGTTGGACAAAAATTCCCCGACATGGCAACAATCTTGACCCCCTCAGCCTGCGACAGCAAATACTTATGCCCATTATGAAAAGGATTAAATTCAGCAATAATACCAGTAACAGTCATGGAGTGCTCCTAAATTTATACTAATAATCTATTCTTCTATATTCACGCCAACATTTTTGAAGTATACATATGTCCTCACATTCACTGCTTAAATGCACCATAAGTATAGCCATTTCCTAATTTTGGAACTGTAGGAACAATACTTGAATTTCACTAGAGTAATATTTTCTGCATTTTTCCAATTTCTTTTAATAAATCGCTTAAATTTAATCTTTCTTCTTTTGAGTTAAATACCAAAATGCTTTCAAAAAATTATTTCTAGAGATTCTTGCATCATCAGTATATTCTTTACAATACAAGAATTCATTAAGCTTAAAAATTAATGAATCTTTTCCATGTATTTAAACGTAATATCCCATCTTCTATTAGCATCGAAAGCTATACCATCAGTTTCTGGACATGGAGCAGCATATCTTCCACCATCTAAAGATAAACCTACAAAATCTGCTAGTAAAGTTTGATGATAATATAATTGTATTTTTAAATACCTGAGGTAGAATCTGATTGAAAAAGTGATAATATTCATAACCATGTCGACTTTCATCAAAATCATAGGTTAATCTATATTCTGGGAAAAATTTATAATACATTTCATAATATAATCTGCAAAGTATTTATCAATTCTTTTGTATCTTTAAATAAATTTCAAATTTTTCAATTGGTGTTTGAAGAATACCTAATCTTTTTCACCATAAATATTCAACCTTATCTATGTCTGCAGACTTATCTTTTGGAGTATTACTATCTTGGATTCTTGTATAAATGTGATTTTGCTTTTTAAATTTTTGACGCAGTTTTTTCTTTCAGATAGAATGTGTTTGTCCACTATTATGAATTACTATCACATCTAAAAGTGAACGATTCTATAAAAACTTGTTTTACAGTTACAACTGGTCGAATATCTCCTGCAAATTTTTATCCTTCACTCAACAATGAGTGTTTTTCCGATTTTTGATCTGCAACCACATCACACACAAGAAAAATTAGCATCATCCACGCCGATAATAATATAGCATCATGGTTAGCTAAATTATTTTCCATACATATAATATCATGTAAAAGATCAGCACTTTTACTAGAATCATACCATTGACGTTTAAAACCTAATATTCTCCTTCTTGATGAAGTTCAATCAAATAACTAATTTCATCTTCTAAATCACTATTTATATTACTATTTTTGAGAACATTCCATTTTGTACCACTTCTCTTTAAAAATCAACCACAGCTCTACTTCGACACACAAAAACCAACGCTTGCTTGTTTCTGTGGCGCTTCGTCTTCCAAAATCTGCATATACCTTGACATTTTAAAACCTGCTTGCTCTAACAAATATCATGGTCAAAATATCATAAGTGCGTTCTTCATGAACTTCGTCGTAGCGTGTGAAGCGTCCGTCCTCATCTTGCAGAAAAGAAAGTCAATTCATGCACAACAGAATGCGGTGCCTCATCAGCATAGGTATCCCAAACCATGGCAAATTCTTCTGCATTTTCATGGTAAGAATAACCAGGAAAAACAGTATCTGTCTGATAGATTGAGTGTACATCAGATGAAAACGCTGCCTTCGTTCAAACAGTCGTAAACTTGTTTAAAGACATCACCAACCTCAACTTCATCAGCCATATAACAGATGGAATCTAGAATCAACAGGTCACCAAATCGTATTTTCCTGCTTGCGACAAATCGAGCATATTACCTTGTTTGAATTCGATACTTCACCAGCTTCTTTGGCCGTTTTCTTGCGATTTCAAGCATCGTCCTACTCAAATCAGGTCCGGTCACATAAAAGCCAACTTTAGCAAAACGAACGGATTGAATCCTGTTCCTAAGCTAACTCTAAAGCTTTTTCTTATCTTTTGAAAATGGCGGGCGAAAGTCAGTCCATTTATCATAAAGGGAATCATCCATGATTGCATCGCATAAACAAATGCAAACTTTTCGTAATTATTGCTCATTTTTATACCTTTCTATAATGAGCGCAGACATCAAACCAACCTTCTGGTTCATGAGTAAAATTGCGCCTTAAAGCCTCATTTTTCGAAATCAATCAAATCATTTCTACTGATCTTATCCCCTAGCAGAAATCAGCTCGAAGGCTCGCTGCTGCTCACCTTTATCCTTTTTGATATTCTTCGTTTCAAAAAACTTGCCATTTGGGCAAGGTTGTTCTTAAACAAAATATTTTGACACGTCAACCATCGGTGCTTCATGCCAAAGTTTTTCAAGATTGTAGTGTTCCGTATTTCTTCAGAAAAATATGAACAACGACTCCATCTAAATCAACAGCACCCAGCCTCCAGCAGCATCCCCTTTCTACATGGCTGGCTGACAGCCCTACTTCTGTGACTTTTTCACGGATATTTTCTGCAATAACTTCTAGTTGACGACTATTCATAGAGCTAGCAATGACAAAATAATCAGTCATCGTCGTCAATCCTTGCAAAATCTAGCACAATGATATCTTCCGCTCGTTTCTCATCTGCTGCTTTTACGACCAATTCTAGTATTTTTGTTCTTTCATTTAATCCTCTTTTTAAAATTTCTTCCAAAGTTAGCCACTTGGGCAAAACGTCTATCCCAAATGTTTTTCATAATGCTGTATCAATTGTTCTGCTGCAATTTTTCTGTCATCAAAAGGTAGTCGTGCCATTTTTGACAACTGACAAATCATAGCCAAATTCAAATGCCACCTTAATAGTTGTATCAATGCAGTAATTCGTCGCCATGCCAACAATAATCAAATGCTCAATATCATGATTAGTCAGATAAGATTGTAAATGAGTCTCCTTAAAAAGCACTATTATAACGCTTATCAACGACTTGCTCACCAGTTTCTGGAGCAATACTTCCGTAAATTTCCCAACCACGACTTCCTGTCATTAATTCGCCGTCATTATGACGAACGTAAATCACTTCAATATTTTTCTCACGACAAGTGGCAATTACTTTTTGCCAAATAGACAAACATTTATCAACTGCATAAGGTCTAGCCTCTATCAAGGCTGTCTGAATATCAATCACTAACAGAGCTGTTTTTCATTTATTATCTTTCATAAAGCCAAACTAGCATTATAGGTCTCAAAGTTTGAGGATAAATCGGCAAGCCCTGATGAGCAAGATATTCCACTGTACGCGCTGTTTCATAAGCCACGGCTCGATTGAGCGAAATACGAGCAATTTCACGCGCCTCTGCCACCCCTGGAAAATCCCGATTGGGCTCAATATAGTCTGCTACATAAACGACTTTATCCAAATCAGACATTTGGGCAGAGCCTACAGTATGAATCTCAATCGAGCGCAAAATTTCTGGATCACTCAGTCCTAAATCTTCTCGAATTTTGTAAACACCGACCAAACCATGCCAAACATTACTTTCCCCAATCTTTCAGTTTTGGAGCCAGATCATACTTATCGATCAGCGCCAGAAATTCTTCGTCAGAAAGCTTTTTGCATAATCATGAAGGAGGCCTGCCAATCCGGCTTTTTCGCGATCAACTCCGAAACGTTCGGCTAATTCAATCGCTGTTTGCTCAACTCCCAAAGCAATGTTTAACCGTTTCTCTGGTAGAAGCTGCTGCATTTTTGACTAAAAGCTGATTACGAGAAATTCTCCGTAGCTTTCATACTCCATTGTAAAGTCCTTCTTTCTCAATATAGTCTAAAACCGGCTTAGGTAGAAGAAAATTCGGCACTCGTCCCTTGATTCAGAAAGTCCCGAACCATGCTAGGAAAAATATCCATCAACGGCACATCTACCCAAATAACAGGATAGGACGTTCCTGCTTTATACCTAGGGCGTTGAACACCAACAAATTGAACCAAATCAACCAATTCGTCAATTCGATACCATTTGGGAAGGTAGTCGACCATGTCCGCTCCGATAATGAAATAATAATCTGTATCTGGATGCTTTTCTGTCAAAACTCATCGTATCATAGTATAACTCAATGCCTTTTCTCTCGAGTTCAATAGTTTCAATTCCTAAACCTTCGATGCCTTCAATCGCTAACTCAACATTTTCAGTCGATGTTTCTCATCAATCGTCACTTCTTATCAACATGCGGTGGCTCATACTCAGGCATCAGCAGAACCTGCTCTAAGCATAGTTGCTGACGAACTTGATCAGCTACGACCAAATGAAACATTATAGGACTGGATTGAAGTTTCCACCTAAAATCCCAACTTTGCTTTCTGCTGTTTCTGGTTCCAACTCACTTTAGTGAAAGGAGTCAATAATTCAATTGCCATAGACTACTTCCTCTAAATTTCTTTTTACCTTTTACTGAAATTTTGCGGTTTTCCTTTTTGCTAGACTGCTTGTACAAAAATCAAAAATACGACCAATTTTTGAACAGTGTCACGCCGATTTCTTCTTCGAGAATTTCTGCAACTTCATGAATGTTCTCATCTGTATTTTGCGAGAAGGTCACTTTAATCAATTCTCTAGCATCTAGAGCTTGACGGACACTTGTTTTGGATTTGATCGTTAAGTCCATTTTACCAATCTGAATGATTGGTTTGAGACTAATGAGCTTGACTATTTAAAAGATCGCTGTTTAGATGTTAATGACATAGATTCCTCTTTTGTTTCTTATTCGTTTTCTGTATTCTCTTTTACTTTTCTAACAGCCATTTCTTCTTGAGATAATGGCTTTTATGATCACCACTGCTACTCCCTCTGGCACCCAAGCTGCAACCTGTGCCGGCTCCTACCACAGAATCAGCCTAAACCTGAAAAACCACATCTATTTTGGTTCAATTTTCAGTTCATGTTTGACCAACTTGGGAAAAGTTGGTAATTCTTGTTAGAGGGTGGTGTAAAAGAACCCACATGCTTATTAAAACTCTCCTGCTCCTGCAAGCTTGGTGCGATGCAGCTTTAGTTCATTGTCAAAATAAGCTGTAAAACCTTGCTTGTCACCTGATACAAAGTCAAAACGCCCTCAATCCACCTAAAGAGGTTTGCTCCGGATTGAGTTGGTAGTTTTGGGTTTAATCTCCTTTTTCGGACTGACATATTTGAGATGTTTTGACGGACAATATGAGCCATTTGATATCGGTGGATAATCCCTGGTGTATCATAGATATGACTACCATCAGCCAGCGGAATCTCAATCTTATCCAAAAGTAGTACCCAGGAAAAGCGGGAAGTAGTGATAATATCCTTGTCACCAGTGATTTCCTGAATAATGGCATTGATTAGCGCTGACTTGCAACATTAGTTACACCGACCACATAGACATCTCTCGGCCTTTCCGATACTGCTCAATCTTTCCATCAAGCTCTTTAATAAGCTTGTTTGTTTTGAGCTGAAGTCAGAACTACATCAATAGGGCGTAGGCCTTCCTCGTGAGCTCGCTCTGTCAGCCATTGGCTAACCTTGTTCGTCTTAACCGACTTAGGAAGGATATCTTTTTTATTTCCAACTAGTAGCACATCATTGCCGGCCACAAAGCGTGGTAAACCCGGAATGATGGAACCATTAAAATCAAAAATATCTACCACATTGACTACAAGGGCATTACTGTCACCAACTTCGTGGAGAAGCCTAAGAAAATCATCGTCTGTCAGCTGCCATCAGTAATTTCGTTGTAGTGACGGAGACGAAAACAGCGCTGGCAATACAGTTCGCCTGTCTCCAGTCCCTTTTCCAAAGCGGACTGAGGAGTATAGCCCATCTTGTCCTTGTGTTTTGTCTGAATCGGTGCTCCACACCCAATACAGAGAATATCTTCCATGTTTAAATTCCTTTTTATATACAATCGGTCCGTACTTTTCGTTATAGCACACGCCGTTCACGCGCTCGGTTTATCTGGGTTTTAAACGAATCATGTTCAACTAGTGGCTTGACCAAAATCGAACGAATTCCAGCTCTGTGAGCAGCTCGAATATCCGTCATAAGCTGATCGCCCACCATGACCACTTCGTTTTTCTCAAAATGGAATTCCTTTAACGCACGATCAATCCCCCAAGTAAAAGGCTTCATAGACCAACAAACATAATCAATCTCAAACTTTTCAAACTGCTCGTTTGACTCGTTTCTAGTATTATTGGACACCACAATGATTCCAAATTCCGCATCTCGCACATCATGAAGCCATTGCTTCGTTTCTGGTGTTCCATCTGGATTATTCCACGCAATGAGGGTATTGTCTAGGTCTACCAAAACTGCTTTGATGCCGTGTTTTTAAGCTTTCAACTGTCAAATCATAAACTGCCTCAATTGCAAAATCAGGCATGTAATTTTTCAATCGCCACATTTCTCTCCAAACATTATACTTCTACCTATTTTAACATAAAAGAAAGTTTTTCGCATCTTAGATATCTATTTTATATACAATTTGCCAAAAATTGTTTAAAAATGTTATAGTAAAGGATACTACATTGAACTCGGAGGAATTTATGGCAACTACAGGCAAGAAAATGACTGCCGTCTCTCCTTTTTGCAAAGAATTTATTAACGTAGTCTTCTATAGTTGGAGCACTTGGAACAGTGATTTTTCTGTATCTGGGCTTATTATGCTGGTATTTTTACAATCCAAAAGAAACCTTATCAGCTTTTTATTAAACAAGCTGGTGTTGGGGACCACCTACTTTTTATTTTCCTGCAAATCCCACAGACAGTTGTCCCTGTTATTCCCGGAGCGTTGACTTCGGTTGCTGGTGTTTTTATTTATGGTCATATCATTGGTACCATTTATAACTATGTTGGAATTGTCATCTGGCTGTGCTATTATTTTGCTAGCACGTACCTACGGACCTGCTTTTTGTCCAATCTGTCGTTAGCAAGCGTACGCATGACAAATACATTGGTTGGCTAGATGAAGGCAATCGTTTTGAACGTTTTTATCTATCTATGATGATTTGGCCCATCAGCAGCAGATTTTCTTTGTATGCTAGCCGCACTTACGAAAATGACTTTTAAAAATATATGAGTCATTATCGTCTTGTGCATGCCTATCACGCTTGTCATCTATACTTACGGTTTGACATACATTATCGACTTCTTTTGGCAATTATTTTCAAAATGAAAGACAGAGTAATGCAATTCGCTCTGTCTTTTATAATATTCCTTTTCTTTTCTAATATTAAATCTTTTATAGAAATTAAGACTACCGCTGATAAAATCATAAACATGCCGACAAAAATCTAATAAATAAAATTGCTTTGCATAAGGAGAAAAAGCAAAATACCGCCGATATCGGTTCAACCGCCGCTAAAAGGCTAGATTTGACAGGTCCAACCAAACTGGTTCCTTTGAGGAATAGCGTATAAGCGAGGATTGTTCCCACTAAGATAATGCCCACCAAAGCTAGGTATACTTCCATTGACAATCGCCAAGTGAAATGTAAGATACCACTAAATGGTGTTAGAGCAAGGCCTGCTAATGTCATCCCACTCAATCACCGGAATACTGCCCCACCTTTTTATCAATTGAATTGGAATTAAAATATATAAAGCGTAAGTGAAGGCGGCAAATAATCCCCAGAAAAGCCCTGCTGGCGTTACAGATAAGTGATCGAGCTGTCCATGAGTGGCAATCAAAAAAGTACCTCCAATAGCTAATATCATAGACAACATTTCTGTTATAGTAGGTGCAACCCAATCTTTAAGACAAGTATAAGCAAGAATTCCAACTGGACAGACATATTGCAGAACAGTAGCTGTAGCCTGCATTGCTTTCATAAATAGATTTTAAATAAAGCAAATTGATTGAGCAAAAGTCCTAATAAAGCAAAAAGCACTAATGACATCATCGCTTCCCGATCTTTTAGCATTTCAAATAGTTTTTTCTGATTGGTTAGTAGCATATACAATACCAAGAGAACCCTGCAATTAAAAGTCGAATATTCGTTAAAACTAAAACAGGAAATCCATGTACCATTAAGTATTGCCCACTCGTTCCAGACAATCCATGCAATCCCTGCCACTAATGTTAACAGTGTTCCTTTGGCTATTTTGACATTCTACTTCTCCCTTTCATCGTATGATTATAACGCATAAAACATAAAGAAAAATCAGCCAAGTTTGACTGATTTTTATCTCATCATCAAGAAAATATTTATTCTGGTGACGCAAAATTTTAATCTGTGCCTTGTCTGAGTCAGTTCGACAAATAACTTCCTGCACAATATCCTCTAGCTTAATCTTCTTGGTCTGCAAGCTTGTCAGCAGAAATACCCCTGCTCCATAAGCTCCAGCACCTTGGGAAAAATATGCCGATAAGCGATAATTCCCGCCCAGGCGATTTTTCTAACTGAATCGCAAATTCATTGGGATTGATACTGGCTTCACGTTCCCAGATAGAAACTACCATACATTCTCCAGCCTTGTGGACAGCAGCCAAAGCTTGTCCCAACACAACTGGTACCCCAGTTACTTCATAAGATACATCTGCCCCACCACCAGTCAAGCGCTGAACAGCAGCTACTGCATCCTCGCCTTCTTCTGGTCGCACTAACAATCGCCCCAAGCTCCTCTGCCTTTGCTTGGCGCTCTGGAGATAATTCAACAGCATAAATCTTAGAGGCACCGGCTGCTCAGCAAAGCTTCAACAATCAAGAGCCCGATTGGTCCTAAACCGAAAACGACTGCGGTATCACCTGCCTTAAGAGCTGACTGACGGACTGCATAAACAGCCACAGCAGCAGGTTCTGTCAAGGCTGCCTGCTCATAGCTAAGGCTGTCTGGAACTTTATGAACAAGCTCCCCATCCAAAACACAGTATTTGGCAAAACCACCATCTGCCGCCAAGCCGACAAAGTTTAGATTGGGATCCAGGTTGTAATCCCAGATAAGATTATGCTGGCTAAAATCGGCTCAACTGTCACTCGTGTCACCAACCTTAACCCGTGTCACGCTGCCAACCTCAACAATTTCTCCAGCAAACTCATGTCCCAAGGTTGCAGGAGCCTTCTGCCCAGATGGAGCATGCTCTGTTTCTGTCGGAATAAAAATAGGTCCATCCAGATATTCATGCAAATCAGTTCCACAGAATTCCTGTGAACTTAACCGCAATCTTGACCTGATGCGGTTTGACTTCCAGTACATCCACTTCTTCAATGCGGACATCTTTGGCGCCATACCAACGCGCAGCATTCATTTTTGCCATAAAAATACCTCGCTTTATAATTTGTTAATTTTTATTGTAAACCCTTTCAGAAATCTTGTCAAAGTTTAGCTACATTTTTCAAAAACAGTCATACACCAGCCTAACGACTGGTTTTTACATGTTCTATAATTTCTCCAACTCTTCATTGAGCAGTTTTTGTGCTACTTGTGGGTTGGCTGCATAGTGGCCTTCATCAGCTGAGCCGATCAAGGACTTGGCTGCATTCTTGTTACCGCGCCTGTAGTCATTGATGGCTTTTTCATTGTTGGCAAATACTTCTTGGATGATCGGCAGAAGCTGGGAAGGGTCTGATTTGAATCAGACCTGCTTTCTGCACATACTCTTTAGCAGAGCCACCATTTTTAGCTAGATGGACAAAGACCTTCTTAGCAATCTTAGAGGAAATCGTTCCATCTGCAATCAGAGCAATCATCTCAGTCAAGTTCTCAGGTGTCAGATCAATCTCAGAGATGGTCTACCTTCGGCATTGAGGTATTGCGCTACTTCTCCTGGGAGCCAATTAGGAGACAGCCTTAGCATCACCTCCTGCGGCAACAGCTGCTTCAAAGAAATCTGATACAGCCTTCGTCGCTGTCGCTGCTTTGGCATCGTGGTCAGACAGACCGTAATCGCCCACATGCTTGGCTCGGCGTTCTTTTGGAAAGGCGGGAGACTGCTGCCCGTACTGCTCAATCAGCATCCTCAATCTCAAAGATAGGCAGATCAGGCTCTGGAGAGTAACGGTGGTCAGCTGAACCTTCCTTAACCCGCATGAGCAGGGTTTCGCCGAGTTCTTCGTCATAACGACGAGTTTCCTGACGGATTTGGCCGCCACTGCGTAAGATTTCAACTTGACGTTTTTCCTCAAAGGCTAGACCCTTGCGAACAAAGTTGAAGGAGTTGAGGTTTTTCAGCTCAGTTTGGTACCGAACTCTTCCTGACCGCTAAGGACGGATGGAAATATTGGCGTCGACCCGCATGGAGCCCTCTTCCATTTTTAACATCTGAAAATGCCCAGTGTACTGGATGATTTCCTTAAGGGCTGTCAGATAGGCGCAGGCTTCTTCTGGACTGCGCATATCCGCTTCGGATACAATCTCAATCAGAGGCACCCTTGGCGGTTGAGGTCCACGCAAAATAGCCATCGCTGCCGTGGGTGATTCTTTCCGGCATCTTCTTCCAAGTGGGCCCGCTCAGTACGGATTTTCTTGGTTGTGCCGTCTTCTAGCTCAATCTCAATCCAGCCATTGTAGCCAATCGGCTCATCAAACTGAGAAATTTGATAGGCTTTTGGGATTGTCCGATAGAAGTAATTCTTGCGGTCAAAGTGCATCTTCTGGTGAATATCATGTTCAAAGCCAGCGCAGCTTTGATACCATAGTCGATAACACCTTTATTCATAACAGGCAGAACACCTGGGAAGGACCAGTCAATGATATTGGTGTTGGCGTTTTGGATCTTCACCGAAGTGAGCTGGAGCTGGTGAGAGTGAATTGGTCTTCAATTCAACATGGACTTCCAGTCCGATAACTGTTTCAAAGTTCATTATTTTTCACCTCCAAGATAACTGGCTGCTGTTTGTGGTGAGTCAGTCGTCGCTTCGAAAATGCTGCGGCGACCTGATAAATAGTCGCTTCATCGAAGTGGTTACCCAATCAGCTGCAGGCCGACAGGAAGACCATCTGCAAAGCCAGCTGGATTGAAATGCCCGGTAGGCCAGCCAGATTGACTGGAACCAGTCAAAGGTCATGCCAGATACATGGCTACTGGATCCTGGTTTGACTACCCAAGTCATAAGCCACCAGATTGGTGCAGTTGGGCCTAAGATCAGAATCATATGTTTCAAAAACCTTAGCAAAATCTTGCATAATCAAGGTCCGAACCTGACCAGCTTTCTTGAAGTAGGCATCGTGGTAACCAGATGACAAACTGAAAGTACCCAACATGATCCGGCGTTTCACTTCTTCACCAAAGCCTTCGCTACGAGATTTGACATAGACATCTTCTAGATTTTCAATGCCTTCTGCACGGTAGTATAGCGAATACCGTCAAAACGCTGCCAGGTTAGAGACTGGCTTCGAAGAAGCAATGATGACTAGTAAACTACCACGCCAGTACTTACTGTGGGGCAGGCTGACTGCTTCTTCAACGATAGCTCTAGACTTTCCAAGTGCTTCGCTGCTGCTAAAATTGTTTCCTGACCTTACTGTCAATTCCCTCACCCATGTATTCCTTAGGCGAGGCAATCTTCATCGCCCTTGATGTCTTGGCCAATCTTGCTAGTAAAAGTCTGGCACAACTTCGTGACGATGTCAGATCTTAGGATCATTACCGAAATAACATTCAGAGCTGTGCATTTTTCCTTAACCGTTTGAGAGAGGCCCAATCTGGTCTAAAGAAGAACCAAAAAGCAATAAGACCGAGCGGGAAACCCGTCCGTAGGTTGACGAGCCGACTACACACCGTTAAAGGAAGCTGGCTGGCGAATGGAGCCACCTGTATCTGATCCCAGCGACAGACGAACCTGACCAGAGGCAACGGCTGTTGCTGAACCGCAGATGATCCACCAGGAACCTTACCGCTATCCCATGCATTTTTGTCGTCTTAAAGTAGAGGTTTTCGCTGGAGCCACCATAGCAAACTCGTCCATGTTGGTCTTCCCGATGATAATCATGTCGCTGCCGTAAAAGCTTCTCCACGCTAGTCGCATCGAAAAATCGGCTTGTAGTTGTAGAGCATTTTTAGATGCAGCCGTCGTCAAAATTCCCTTGGTTGAGATATTATCCTTGACTGCCAGCGAGAATCCCGCTCATAAGATTGTCGGCATCAATCCCATGGCGTCCAGAGCCGCAGCCTGGGCCAATGCCTCCTCTTCGCTAACAGTAATGAGCTGTCAACAGCTTCTTCACGTTCTTTAATGTCAGCCAAAAGTTGCCTGAGTTAACTCTACCGCAGAAATTTCTTTCTTGACCAGCCAAGTCGTGCAGTTCTTCAATGGTCTTGTGATTAAAAGTCATTAGGCATCTCCTCCGTCATCTAGGATGGCAGGCACTTTGATGTAGCCCCGCTCTTTTCAGGTACATTTTTGGAAAAGCTCGTCCGATTCCATCCTGATTGAGCCACATCTTCTCGCATATAGTTGATATGGCAGCCACATTAGAGGTAAAAGGCACACCTCCGTATCCACTTCATTGAGCAATTCGACCATGTCGACAATTTTTGACAGAGTTGTCGCAAACTCTGCTGTTTCTTCTGGAGAAAAAGCGAGTTTTGACAAGTTAACAACATGCGTTACTTCCTCTTGAGTAATTTTTCACTCTCTGTTTCCTTTCTCTTTTTATTTTTCAGCATAACTGGAAAATAATCGTCTTCTGATTTTTATCATAAAATAGGCTTCGTTCTTCAATTCCAAATGCAGGTCTTTGAGCTGTCTCTGGTCAATCAAACTTGGACTTTCCAGCATTGGATCAAAGCCAGTACCATTTTTGGGAAAGGCAATAACGGCGTATGTTTTTCTTCCGGCCAAAATCATGACCAAAGCAGTCAGACCCAGCCAAGCCGCGTGCGGTGGGAAGCCGTACTCCAGCTTCTAGGAAGAAAGCCAGAGTCCCACTCATAGTCTTCTCGACTCATGCCCTAATAGCTCAAAACATCGCCTCCTGGGTCTTCCGGTCATGAATCGCAGACTTCCTCGCAATTTCACTAGCCATTCAAGACGATATCATAAGCCTCGCTGCGGAATTGACTTGGCTCCTGTCCATCTTCGAGATCCTGTGTGAAAGGATGGTGCATGGCTTGATAGCGATTTTGGTCTTCATTCACTCAGCAGCAGCCAATCACAACGCAGAATGCACGCAGACTTGGGTCAATCAAATCCAGCTTTTTGCGACTTCTATACGCAGATGGCCTAAGCTTCCTGAGCCCGACGCTTCTTGGCTGCTAACTGGCAGGATGAGATCTCCTTCCTTAGCCTCAAAAACATGCTGGTAAATCCTGACTTTCAGCCTCAAAAGTGCTGCCAAATCTCCAACCAATTGACCATTTTCAACGCTTGAAACTGGCAAAACGACTGCAGCCAAATTCCTTCGTTTTCCTGATAGTAGTGACTTAGCTGCTTCTTGCTAAAAGCACTGGCTGCATCAGGCACACAGATTCCCATCACTTCCTCTTGGTTGTCCAAAGGCTTTCTTGATGAGAAGAGTCATTGGACTGACACAAATCTGTCAAACTCTTCGGCTCTAAACCAAAAGCGTATCTGAGCTTATCAGAGCAAAGCGGCTCTATAGCCTCTTCATAGCTGATAGTCGGAAAATCTTCTGTCAACTCTAAACACATGCAGGTTTTCTTGACAACAGCCTTGACATAGCTTCAACCAGAGCTTGGATTTCTTCTTCGCTTACCAAAAACTCAACTCTAAGTCCACCTGAGTAAACTCTGGCTGACGATCGCCCCGTAAGTCTTCGTCACGAAAACAACGAACAATCTGATAATAGCGCTCGAGGCCAGCTCCCATCAGCAACTGCTTGAGCATCTGTGGGCTCTGCGGTAGTGCGTAGAATTGATTTTTAAAGACCCGACTAGGAACCAAGAAATCTCTAGCTCCTTCCAGGTGGTGACTTAGTCAGTAAGGCGTCTCAACTTAAAAGTCAAACCATTCAAAATATTCCCGAATGGTTGGTGACCTGATGACGAAGTTTGAGGTTATGTGTCATCTTCTCACGGCGCAAGTCCAGGTAGCGGTATTTCTGACGCAGGTCTTCACCGGTATGGGCATGCTGGTCCAGCTCAAAAGGCAGTGCTTTGCTGCTAGAAATGACCTCAATCTTCTCCGCTCTCAGCTCCACTTGTCCTGACTTAATAGCTGTTGACCAGCGCCCTTCTCGTTTGACAACTTTTCCTGTGACAGAGATAACGTCTTCCTTGTGCAAACGGTCAATTCAGCAAAAGCGGACTAGCACCTGCTACAAAAACTTGAAACAAGCCTTCTCGATCACGTAACTCTAAAAGCTAATTTCCATGGTTTCGAATATTTGCAACCCATCCAGTCAGCAGTCATTTCCGACCAACTTGTTTCTAACCCGTAGTTCCCAATAAAAACACTTCTTTCATATTCACTACCTCTTTCCATTCATTTCAGATTTCAATCACTAATTGCTCGCAAATTACACGTAAATCTCCACCCATAGTTCTTGAGTGCTAAAGAGCATTAGAACTATGGAAAAGCAACTTCCATCTGTATAAACAGACGAGCCGTGGTACCTGTTATTCATTGCATTGACAACCTCAGGCTCGTAACGTGAGCAGGCGTTTTGTGTTTTGATTCACAAATTATTTACAACGATATAATGGGTTTAGACAATGTTATCCACTACTACGAACCGTATAGAAAAACCACTCTATCATTGACGAGTACGTTCTTCAGTTTTGTCTCCTTGGCGCTGCTCTCAGCTTTCAGCACTCTCTGTGCAAGTTAACAAGCCTACTTTACTGCTTTTTACTTTTAAATTGTTATCTATTATAGTCAGACCTAAAACATTTTGCAGAGCAGTTTGAGAAGCCAAATTGATGATTTCTCTGCGAGAAGGGCTAGCGCAAGTTCTACCACCTCAGATTTGATACCTAAATTGTAGGCATCAGTTGGTGCCGTATGCAGGACTGCAAATATCCGTCGAGACTCCTGTCAGAACCACCGTGTCTACTTTTGCTTTCTCGCAGACGTATATCCAAATCTGTGCCAGAAAGAGGCAGAATAATGGCGCTTGTCCATCCAAAGACTCGAGTCCGCCGATGTCTCTTATAAAATCAGCTAGTGGGCCATAAAGATTGCGATCCACTAGTTCGCTTTGATATTGTGTGGTGGAAGAGGTTTACTTTCTGGGTGGGAAAGTATACTCACTTTCGTCATGGGCGTCAATTGCAAAAAGATATAATCTCCTCGCTCCAAAAGCTGCCTCGGTCACTTTGGGCAATGGTTTCGGAAATTAGCCTGAGCTGGTGCCTGCCGTGCATGTTTCCCATTATCTCTGCTACAAGTCCACTGTATAGTCAGGTGAAATTAGTCGCTTTTGTCGTATCGTAATCTCCTTTTTAATCTCTCTTCAAAAGATATCGAGGGATAAGAACTTTAAGATGAGGTTCCTTTCATTTCCTAGAGAACGACTTTCGATAAATGCCTGCACTTTCTAGTTTACGTAGAGCCCTGACAATCCTGAGCGCGTAATGCTAATACGATCTGCAATCACTGAAACTGTTAGCTGCCCTTCATTGCCATAATTCACCTAAAATAGCAGAAAACAGCTCGTAATTCTGAGATAAGACAAAGTATTTGCAGCCATAGTCGGCTGTTCGACGTCGAATATCATCTTCTTCTCGTTGGAGTTGAGTAGCTGAATACCAACCACTGTACTTGCAATTTCAGCAAGATCAAATCATCATCGTCAAATTCTTTATCATTAGCATAAAGCAATCAATGTCCCTAAACAGAATCGAAACGAATTGGTGAAATTGTCGTCAAAGCCATCATCTGAAATTCATCTTTTTGTCTCAATCGGGAAAAATAGATAAATCATGATTGACTGGAAGATTGGCCTCAGTATCATACATCAAATTTGCGGTGCGAACATACTCTTCTGGGAAGATTTTCGTTTGATAAAATGCTTCCACACGATCATTGTTTGTCTTGGACGCCAAATACCCCAAAGACGACTTGCTATTTACAATACAAAGCATTGCAATCCATAATTTCAACTAATTGTTGGTAATTGCATTATAAGGTAGTTCATCCTGCAATCACTCATCTGAACGACGCAAAATAGATGTTATTTTTCTTGTTTTTGCTAATAAGTTTGCCATAATTTACCTCGCATAATCTTATTGATTATACCATAAAAGCGCTTTAATCTTCAACAATTATCGAAAATTGTTTATTGGTACAATTATGCTGTTGCTTCTATAAAACGAAGATACCTAGCCTGATACAAAAGCAGCCAAAAGGGCTGCCATTTATCATCGTCGATATTGTTTTTAGAAACGAGGTCATCTTCTCTTGATTTTGTGCTAACTCATCTACACGAGCAGGTAAACAATCCGGAAATGGTCAGGATCCTTCAATTAAAAGCCCGTCCATGCACCAGTAAAATCTTTTCTTGCTTTAAGAAATCCAGCACGAATTGTTTCGTCATCATCTACTGATACATTTCTCTATCAATTTTAGGAAAATACAAGCCACCTTTAGGTTTTACTGCAGATAGACCTGGAATTTTCATTGATAACGCATAAATAAAATTCCGTTGCTCATAAAATTCTTCCACCGGGAGTAGTAACTCATCTACTGATTGATAACCGCCAAGCGATGTTTTGTACCACAGTGCTGAAGTGGGACATTTGAACACAGACAGCTATGTTGACAGCATATTTGGCCCTTCGATATAATCTACGCGTCTTTTGGCTAGATAGCACATCCATCCTACACGAAAACCTGCAATACAGTTGCATTTGAGACCAAACCGTTCATACTAACACAGAAAAGATCGAGGGCTAAACTTTCGATAGCTATGCTTTTCACCATCATTGCTAAACGATCATAAATCTCATCCGCAAAAATAATCAAATTATTTTTGCCGTGCAACGTCAACCAGCTCTTCTAAAACTTCATGGGATATGGAAGCTCCTGTCGGATTGTTTGGGTTGATAACGACAATAGCTTTTTAGTATTAGAAGTAATTTTTCGATCTAATGTCATCAATATCTGGGTGCCAATCAACAGCTTCATCCAAAGATGGTGAACAGCATTCCCTCCTGCTAAACTACAGCAGCAGTCAGAGGATAATCCGGCATAGGTACCCAGCACCTCATCACCATTGTCTAGCAAACCTTGCATAGACTGACAATCACTCGCTGACTCATTTCAAGGTAGACATCGTCAATATCAACTTTGGAATATTCTTTAACTGGCAATATTGCATAATAGCTTTCCGAGCAGATCCCTTTCAGTCTGAATAGCCCTCACTATCCACGTGCATTCATAATCAAATCATGAATCACTTCATCTAGTGCCGTAAACCAAAACTCGTCAGGGTTTCCTGTGTTCAATCCCAGAGGATTTTCTCACCATGTTTGCACGCATCCCTGCTTCTTCAGACAGGACCTCGGATATCATAAGCTACGTTCTCTTTGTCGATTTATTAAATTCTTTCCTCAATCCTCATTTTCAAAAAGAATCAATTTATTATAACGCAATTTTTCTAAAAATCTCAAAAACTTCTTGTAAAGTCTGCGAAAAGCACTTTACTTTTTCGTCATAAAGGGTTACTAATATAACTAAAGAAAAGAATGGAGGTATTCCTATGCTACAAAGATATCAAAACAGTATGGTTGCTGTTGATGGTTCTCACGAAGCCGAACTTGCCTTTGAAAAAGGGGTAAATGTGGCGCTAAGAAAATAATTCACGTCTAACAGTTGCACATGTTGATTGATACACGTGCGTGCAAGCGTTTCTACATTTGATGCGAAGTCTATGAAGAATTACGAAGACGCAAAAACTCATGGATCAATATGCTGAAAAAGCCAAAGAAGCTGGTGTGGGAAATGTTGTCACAGTTGTTGAAATGGGAAATCCGAAAACCCTTCTTGCCACTGATATTCCAGAAGAACAAAAAGTTGATCTCATCATGGTCGGTGCTACCAGGCTCAATGCACGCTGAACAGTTTACTGGTTGGTTCCTCATCTAGAATACATCTTGCGTCATGCAAAGTTGGCTCACTTGTTGTTCGTGATAAGGAAAAACATTATAATACAAAGATAAGAGGATTGGCATAGACCAGTCTCTCCTCTTTTTACTTCATTTTCTGCAGTTTCGTTGATAGCTTGAATTTGACGTTCAAGTTCTTTTTGATAACAGGTTCCGGTGCATAATCCCAATCATCTGGTTTTAAAATTTTATGAGTAACCGGGTCAAGTGCGCTTTACCATCTGGGAAGAGTTTCCCATATTCGCGGTGTGCAATTTCAAATAAACGCTCAGGATCTACTCCCATTAAAAACAAAACTACCATAAGTAAAAATATAGCATATCAATCAGTGCATCTACTTGTCCAACGAGAGACATCTCTGCGTTACTCTTCTGTTTAACCTTATCGAGGCTTTTATCTATCGCTTTGTAAGATTGAACAGACTGATTGAGAAATTTCTTCTGACGGACTGGCTGCACGTAAAAATTCCACTAGCTCTTCTACCTTGAAGCCTGCACGATGGCGAGCACCCTCTGTTTGTCCACAGAATGGGCTCTTCCTGCGATGCATTCATCCGATATCCATGAAATTCTTTAACGCTTATTAAAAGTGGTGGTCGCTACTGATAAAGACTTTTTCACTCATAAAATACCAAAATGCTCACAAGCCTTGTAATTCCGTCCTGACTATTACTGCTAGTAGTGTGTTTCGCAACTTCTTTCACGCGACTAGTTCCATTTCCATAGCGATGGACATCCAACCCCGCTAACATTTCAAAGCATCGTATCAGAATCACCAAAAGCCATGACTTGAGTTGATATCAAAAGATATTCCTTTCCAACCAGCTTAATCCCCTCTAGCTTGGACACCACCTGATTGATAATGTCAACTGCAAAGAGGACTGCTGCAGGTGAATTTTAGAAATTTGGAAAATCGGCTTCTATAGATGTGTGTTTCTCTCGGGTTGCCAACATTAACATGATAAATCGGCTCTTGAATGGTTAAATAAATCATTCTGTTGTTGAGGGAGCGCCTTACTGATTACATGATTGACAACCTTTTATTGACCAAATGTGTCATCTTTTTCCGGAACAAAACAGCTAGTCCATTGAGAAAAACTTGCTCATGCCAAAGTTCACTGATTTTTGAACCAACCATTCTGATTTTGTCCCAAATGATAATCTCTATTTTATGCTGATGCGCATATTGAATCAAAGTGACGTAAGCTCGTTTTTATCTATTGGCTTGGCGAAATGACTTTCTCTTTTTGAAAAATATATTGTCCATTATGAGGTTACTGCGAAATCTAAATCCAACTGTTCCATAAAGTTGAACAAAAGGGACCCCTTCCTGTTGCTAAACCAACTAAAATGCCTTGCTGTTTCAAACTATGGATTGCTTGTTCTGTGGATTTCAAGACCGTCCGACTATCATTTACTAATGTCCCGTCAATATCAAAAAAGACTGCTTTGATTTCCATTCATTTCTCATCTCTTTCTTTTTATGATACAATAATTATAGCATAGATTCAGGAAGCTCACTTATGACCAAAAAGAATTCTAGTTTACATACTGGCGTACTATTTCCATGCAAGCTGACACCACTGGAAAAGTCGTCACAAATGAGACATAATCCCATGAACCATGTCGCAGTTCCTCTAGAGGCGTTCAAGTGACTGCTCTTGATATATTTCAATATTCCTAGTCCTCCACATGACACCGCAGCTACATGCTGGTGTACAAAAGAAATCAAGGCAGATGGAAGCATTTTTGACGGTGTTGTGATTACTCACGGAACCGACACTCTAGAAAAACGGCATATGGATACGATGGAACTTCAAATATTCCTGTTGTTTTGACTGGTGCCATGCGAGCTCTAATGAACTAGGGAGTGACGGCGTTTACAATTACTTGTCTGCACTTCGTGTTTGCAAGTGATGAAAAGGCACGCGGAAAGGGCGTTCTAGTAGTTATGAATGAGTGAAATCCATTCTGCTAAATACGTAACAAAAACACATACAACAAATGTCGGTACCTTTCAAACGCCAACTCATGGTCACCCGGATTGATTATGAAGAAATCCTCTATTTTAAAACTGCCGAACCACGCGTGCATTTTCATTTGAATAGATTACTGGCTTGATTCTATTATCCCCACCTATGCATGGAGTGCAACCGAATTGCTGGATATGTTTAGATTTGAAAATAGACGGTCTCATCATTGAAGCCTTCGGGCTGGAATCTACCACAAGAAATGGCACAAAAAGCTCAGTCATATGACTGCTTTGTGGTCTCCCAATTGCATTGGTATCTCGTTGCTTCAATGGCATTGCAGAGCCAGTTTATGCTTATGAAGGAGGCGGTGTGACCCTTCATGAAGCAGGGATATGTTTGTTAAAGAATTAAATGCTCCTAAAGCTCGTATCAAACTTCTCATCGCCCTTAATGCTGGACTTCAGGGCAGACATTAAAAACTCATAGAGCTAGAGGTTCTTATATAGATAAAAAGCCTCGATTATTTCAAAGCTTTTTGGGAGATTTTATGTTTAGGAGATTTATGAAAAGTTTTTAACTCAAACTTGTTTTTAGTTATCTACCATATATTTCTAATTCCTTTCCTGAATTTTTGAATGTTTTGTTATAATTCCTTTAATGTTTGCTGTCATTGGACTTACCTCTTTCTTTTTGATGGGATGTAGTATGGCCGAAAAACTTAAAACGAACATAGATTTCTTTCGAAAACTTAGTTCTAAAGAGTATTGCAAAACGCCTCAATTTGTGAAAATATACGTGTGCAATAAACCAACGACACGTGATAATTGACTTTTAGTTTGGTGGTAGAACTTGCGAAACAGGGTCTCAAGGTTTATTTCACTTTTCAAGTTTAGTAGAGTTTTTAGATGAGAGATGGGACTAAAAATTTTAGTCCTATCTCATCTTTTGATGTATCCATCATGCTGACTAAAAGTCAAATCAAATAACCCTGCTTATCATAAAGTGCTACAATATGCCAATCTGCATGCGTTCGCCAATCGGAATAGATACAATTTGGCTAGCAACTTTTCTGGCTTCCTCTAAAATCGGATAATCCTCTACAGTATCCGCCACCTGAAATTCTGGTAAACCAGACTGCCGAGTGCCAAATTTCATCAGAACCACGCATTTTCAGGTCTTCCTCAGCTAAGACAAGAACCAGTTTAGTCGTTTCTGTCGCGATTTTCATGCGCTTCTTACCAGATTCAGTCTTGGGATTATGCCACGAGAACGCATAAGATGCTTGTCTCACGTCCTACCGACCGCGCAATTGAGTGGAGCTGACTGGGCCAAAACGATCGACATCGCATGATTAGCATAACCGTAGCATTTGGTACATTAACACCGACTTCAATGACTGTTGTAGATACCAGAATATCTGTTTTCCCTTTTCTTAAAAGCCCACCGTAATGGCATCTTTTTCATCGTTCTTCATTTTACCATGTAGCAGAGCATGCGCTTTGTCACCGAAATAAATCTTTAATTCCTCTTCCAAAGCAATAGCATTTTTAGATCCAGCGCTGACTCCTCAATCAGGGAGATGCATATACCTGAGCACCTCGCTGCAGCTCTTTCTCCAACCAATTGAGAACCATTCAGCTGCTCAGTGCTAACCAACGGTGATAATCGGCTTACGCGCTGAGCGATCAATAACCGACACATCCATATCGCCAAAGGCGGTGATCATGCAGTGTCCTCGGAATCGGTGTTGCAGTCATCATGAGAACATCAGTTATCCTTTTCCCGCAGAACCCGTCTCTGCTCCTCCAAAACGATGCTGCTCATCAATAATTACTGAGCCCAAACGATGAAACTAGCTCATGAATCAGGGGCATGGGTTCCAGCAATCATATCCACCTGTCCAGTTTTAACACATCTAATGCCTGCTTTCGTTCTCGAATTTCATTCCTCCTGTCAACAGAAATATCCGTAACTCAGGAAAAAGCTGAGTGAGGCTAGCAAAAGTGCTGTTCAGCCAAAAGTTCAGTCGGTGCCATAAGGCAGACTGCACCCCAGCTGAATAAGCGGCACACATAGCTAGACACGCAACCACTGTCTTTCCTGCCAGCATCTCCTGAAAAGTCGGTTCATGTGGATCAGGGGCTTGCATATCTGTAGAATGTCATCGAGACTCTGTTTCTAGTCCGTTGGCTCAAAAGCGAGCAACTGACACTACCTAATAAATCATCTCGCCAGAGAATAGCTAACCCTTGACTCGCATTCTTGCTTTCAGCTCTTTAGGACTTGTCTGCATTTCAAAGTAAGCTCTTCAAACTTGATTCGACATAAGCTTGTTTGTATTCTGCCAAATCTTTTGGAAAATGCATCGCGCTGCAACTTGACTTCGTCCCAATAGTGTGATAATAGCAAGAATTTGAGGTATATTGTCAATAGAAGGTCTAGGCCTTGGTCAAAAGCTATTTTAATAGAGTCTTTACTAAACTCGTTTGACTAATCCCTGAGCCACTCGATAGACTGGTTTGCCGTCATCTTCTACTTGTGCTGAATTTTCATTCCAGTCACAACGCAGCTATATCCCATTGCCAAAAATAGCAATGGATTGAACCAAGTGCTACCTTATCTGCTAGATAAGGTGATTAAAGTTGACGGCAGGACCACTTCACCTTGCTTGATAGTAAAACGCAGGCGATTACGCTTATAACCATAATACTGCATTAGCCGTTAACGACCACTCCTGAAACAACTACCTTTTCACCATCTTCAATTCTTACACTTTTACTTTTAAAGTCTTCTGCGAAATGGAAAATAGAGCAGCTAAATCCTGCACGAGTTCTCAATACCAAAGTTTACTCCAATTTTTCGAGCAATTTTGGTCCTACACCTGGCAGAACCGTTAAAGGTTGGTGTAAATTCGCATAATTCCCTTCAGTTCTGTTTCTCAAAAATTTACATAAAGCAATTAAAACAGATCCTCGACAAATCTTTGGAGTGTTTCGACTGCTTTTGTAGTAACTCTCTTTTTATAGATTCCTGGGTACACGGTCACTAACAAACGAGACCACTTCGCAATTAATCGTTCCTGATTTTTCTGCCACATCTGTTGCAGAAATAACCTCTTCCCTTTTCCGATGAAAACAACTGACCGTACCAATAGGATAAAATCAGAGGCAAACGAACGGTAATCTGATCCATAGACACACGTCCAACGACAGGACAAAAGCTTTCCCATCAATTAGAACATTAAAACCTTGCATATCTCGTCCAGCCGTCAGCATAGCCTAGTGGAATCGTCCCAATGAACTGTGGGCTATCGCTAGTGTAGGAGCTCGTAACCAATATCTTTGCCCTGCTTCTAATTGCTTCCACATGAAACCAGTTCTGAAATTAGAGAAAGAGCCGGTTTCATTTCATAAAGAAGCTCCAAGGTACGGCCGCTGGGATTGAGGCCATAGATTATATCACCCAAACGAACTGCTTTTCATAACAGTATCTGCATGCCGAAAAGTCGTCGCAGAATTGCGCGCATGAACAATCGGGGAACAATATCTAATCGCTCTAGATTTCTTTACAAAACTGCTAACTGTGCCTCAAATTTTTCGGATCACCTCATCAGCTGTCTACAAAATGGGTGAAAATTCCTTTCGACCTGAGCACCTACTTTTTCAAACGATGAATCCTTCTTGAGCGTCTTGGCTATTTCGAACCAATCCGACCCATTCCAGAGTCGATTTTATATGAACAACCAATCCAGTTACATCTATATTTGATTGTAACAACAAATCAATCCATTCTAAACTAGCAACCGTATAAGTAATCTTGTATTTCATTGCCAATGGAACAGACTGGATGGGTGATACTCCCAGAACCAGAATGAAAATACCAGCTTCTCTCAGTTCCAAGGCTTCATCAATATTGGAAACACAAAAACCATCACAATTGGCTCGATAGATTGCGTAACAGCAACTGCACCGTGACCATAGGCATCTGCTTTAACAATGGCCCATTTTTCAGCATCATCTGGTATATGTGCAATTTGTTTTATATTAAAAATGGATAGCCGCTAAATCCACAATTGCCTTAGTAGGTCGATGATTACTCGTTTTCACTGATATTCCTCCAAAATCACACTGAGCTGTAACAATATTACCGCATGGCTGAGTCGATACCCAGACCTTGCTCCGAAAAGAAAGGATTTGGTGAAAATAGGCGCTCCTTTTCATTATTTAAAATTTCTAAATCCTGAAGGTGACACAGCCAATGCCAGTTCCCCATGCTTTAGAAAAACGCCTCTTTAGCAGACCAACGCCCACAAATATTCCATTTTTCAACACCAGTCAGCTTTTTCAAATCGGTCAAATTCTACGGCTATCAAAACTTTCTTGGAAAAAGCAGGCATCATAAACTTTTTGAATAGAAGAAATTTCCTCATATCAATACCATGTCCTTGATCATCTTTTTATAAAGAGTTGAGACTAGTCTCAACTCCATCCTTTATTTTCATTTTTAGATAGAGTAGTATAAATTTCGACTAATCTGACTGTATTATCCCAGCAAACAAGGGTCTGTAATGGATTTTCAAATACTTCGGCTCATTTTGACAGCCATCTTCTATAAATGAACTGATCATAAAAGCACGTACAATGATTTTCTCATTCCAATCACGATTGATTAAAGTTTGACGGACAATTCGCACCTGTTCTAAATACTGTTTTCCAGATTATCATGGTTGGTATCAATGATGATAAAAGTTTTCTAAGCCCATTTTTCATATTGAGCAATCGTATCTAGTAAATTATCATAGTAATAATTTGGAATGTTCTTTCCGTATTCATCAAGACCACCGCGCAGAATGGCATGCGCTAAGGATTGCCTGCAGTTTCTACTTCCTTACCAGCAAACAAGAAACTTTGTTTGTTTTGGGCTGCATAAATCCCATTAAACATAACATTAAGATTTCCAGAAGTGGGGTTTTAAACCAGTCGCAACGTCAGCTCCACTAGCTACAAAACGGTGTTGCTGATCTTCCACAGAACGTGCCCCAACAACCATATAAGAAATCAAATCATCTACTAACGGAAGATTTTCCGGATACAGCATTTCATCAGCTGTCGTCATTCCCGTTTCTGTAATAACACGATAATGCAAATTGCGCACTGCTTTAATGCCAGTGATTAAACTTGGGGCTGCTTTCGCATTTGGTTGATGAATCAAGCCTTTATAGCCGTCACCATTGGTACGCGGTTTTGCCGTATACACACGCATCACCATAAAAGATACGGTCTTTTACCTCTTCTTGAAGGGTAGATAAACGTTTTGCATATTCTAGACAGCTGCTTCATTATCAGAAGAACATGGGCCAATAACCAGCAGAATTCGATCATCTTCTCCGCGAATAATTGCGTCTAGTTCCCGATCTCATTGCTTCTTTTGCTTGCTAAAAGCGTCTCCTTCTAATTTTGATATATTGCAGACTTTTGCTACATCAATTGGCTGACTAGTTGCTTTAAATGTCATAATCTCCCCCTATACACTACTTATCTATGGCGCCCATGACAATTTTTAAACTTCTTACCAGAACCACATGGACATAAGTCATTGCGCTTCACTTTTGTCAAATCGATATCACTAGGTAAGCCAGATTTTTGTGCTGCAATATTACGTGTTGCCGTTGTACTGATATGGTGTTCCGTCCGTGGACGCTCTTGCTCATGAATTTGAGCTTTCATCATCAGCCGTGTAACATCAAACTCAATCGAACCAATCATATCATTAAACATGCGGAAACTTTCTGCTTGATATTCAACAACCGGATTGTTTTGTAGCATAACCTCGAGTCCAACAGCATTACGTAATTGATCTAAAGCATCAATATGGTCAGTCCATTTATTGTCCACTACACGCAGAATCAAAACTTTTTGGAACTCTCTGATTGATTCTTCATCTCGCAATTTTGCGACCTGATTGTCATATACTTCCAGTGCTCGTTGATACAAGTTTTTCCTTTATTTCATCATCTGATAAATCGATTAAGTCTGATATGTTGATAGAATCTTCGGGCACCAGATTATATTTAGCAAAATTCACAATAGCTTCGATTTTTCTTGCTGTTCGGCACGACTATTGCCATCTACAAAGCGATTAGTAGTCCGCTTCATCATAGCGTGAATTTCCGGTGCTAAATCACGATCAGCCGTAATGACATCATAACGTTGTGCATAGATAATCTCACGTTGCTCACGCATGACATCATCATATTGAAGGACTTGTTTACGTGTATCGTAATTGTTCCCTTCAACACGCTTTTGGGCTCCTTCCACTTGACGAGTAAACATTTTGGATTTGATAACCGACTCTTCTTCACTCATTTTGAAGCGTTCCATAACTGCTTTTAATCCACTCTGAACCAAAACGACGCATGAGCTCATCTTCAAGTGACAGATGAAAATTGCGACTCCTGGATCTCCTGACGTCCGGAACGACCACGAAGCTGATTATCGATACGGCGACTTTCATGACGTTCTGTACCAATGACACAAAGCCCACCTAACTCGCGAACGCCTTCACCAAGTTTAATATCCGTACCTCGACCAGCCATATTGGTTGCAATCGTTACAGCACCTCGCTGACCAGCATTCATAATGATTTGCGCTTCTTTATAGTGATTTTTCGCATTCAATACTTCATGAGGAACTCCAGCTTCGACTAATTTTTTTAGAAATATAATCACTCGTTTCAACAGCAACTGTCCCCACAAGTACAGGTTGCCCTTTTTCGACGAGCTTTCACATCTTGGACAACTGCTTTAAATTTTGATTCAATACTTGGATAAAGAAGGTCTGGGTGATCAATACGAGCCACCGGACGGTTGGTAGGAATCAGAATCACTCGAGATGTTATAAGTTTCGCGGAATTCTTCTTCTTCTGTCTTGGCCGTTCCCGTCATCCCCGACAATTTCTTATACATACGGAACAGATTTTGGTAAGTGATAGAAGCTGAGGTCTTCGTTTCATCTTGAATTGGTACACCTTCTTTAGCTTCAATTGCTTGGTGGAGTCCATCAGAATAGCGGCGACCTTCCATTGTCCGACCTGTAAAGTGGTCAACAATCAAAATTTCCTGTTCTTCACTAACCACATAGTCAATGTCCAACAGCATAATATAATTTGACGAAGAGCATTGTCAACAAAGTGAGTCAGTGCTACATTTTTCAATGTCATACAGGTTTTTCTAGTTTGAAATAACTTTCTGCCTTATCAATCCCCGAATCAGAAAGTCAATAGTTTTAGACTGAACATCAATAATATAATCATCTTTGTTTAATGATTTTACAAAGCTATCCGCCATATGATAAAGCTGATTTGTATCAGACGAAGTTGGTCCAGACACAATTAAAGGTGTACGAGCTTCATCAATCAAAATAGAGTCCACTTCATCAACCAAAGCATAGTTAAGTGGGCGTTGCACCATATTTTCAGCACGCACTACCATATTGTCGCGCAAATAATCAAACCCAATCTCTGCATTCGTTGAATAGGTAATATCGCAAGCATAGGCTTCTTTCTTTTCTGCTGATGACTTTGCGGCAAGGTTAATACCAACAGAAAGTCCCAACCAAGAGTACAATTCACCCATTTCAGTTGCGTCACGTTCTGTCAGGTACTCATTTACTGTGACAACGTGTACACCTTCACCAGACAAAGCATTCAGATAAACCGGCATGGTCGCTGTCAAAGTTTTCCCTTCTCCAGTACGCATTTCTGGTACATCTCCATGGTGTAAGACAATCCCTCCCATAATCTGTACGGGGTATGGGAAGAGGCCCCAACACGCGCTTTGCCCTTCACGGACAACAGCAAAGGCCTCGTAAAAGCAAATCATCTAATGACTCGCCATTTTTGATACCGTTGCTTGAATTCATCTGTCTTTTGCTTTCAAAGCTTCATCTGACAAAGCAGCCATTTCGTCTTCATAAGCCATGACTCTCTTTGCCATTTTTCTAGTCTTCTTAACTCACCTTTATCGTTTTTCGATAATTGTTCTTAAAATATTCGCCATTTTCTTCCTTACTTGTCATAATTTTTATTTAAAAACGCTCTTTTCATTATAGCATTTTTGCTACATCTTTCAAGAAAATTAAAAAGATAAAAACAGCAGTTCCACTTTGACACCGCTGTTTATATTCTTATTCTTTTAAGTGATAAGAATAGCTAGCTACAACAACATTTTCATGCCATCTGAGAAAAATATTTCAATTTCAGACTCATTTGATTATGTAGCATATTTTGCCAGCTATGATTTGGAATGAACTGTGGCACTAATACCGTCACGGTATAACCTTTCTTCTGGGCATTACGAGCGACTTTTGTCACATACTGTACTGTTGGTCTGATGATATTACGGTAACTTGTTTCTACATTGACAAATTGGATATCTGAAAAATAGTGTTTAAATTCACTTTGCTACTTCTTCATCTTTTTCTTGTGTTTCTTTAGTAGATACGTGCATAGCAATCACTTCATCCCCAATACTACAGGCATAATTCATCGCACCGGCACTAACACGCGTAACATTCCCAACAGGACTAAAACCAGATTGCCTGCATAGTTCACTCGTTCGACTTCTTTTATTCAAGCGCAGTTGCTTAGCGACTTTATTATAATGATTTTTGATTGTTAAGAAAATCCAAAGCAAAATAATATATTGGGAAGAATGGCCAGATATCTCGCAAACGGAAAAAGCAACAAAATCGTCACAATCGTGTAACAAATCGCTGCACCCAGAATATTTGTTTCAGAATATTTTCAGAAATGTTTTTCCATGCTGTTTGCGCAATGTAGGACCATTCCTGTTTGAGAAAGCGCAAAAGGTACAAATACACCAATCGTATAAAGTGGAATGAGCCGCTCAGTATTCCCGTTGAAAATCAACAACAGAAAAATTGCACCAATAGCGAGGTCAAAATCCCATTTGAGTAGCCAAGGCGAGCGCCCTTCTCCATATACATATGTGGCATATATTTATTTTTGCCATGATTGTAAGATAGCATAGGAAAGGCCGAAAAGCCTGTATTAGCCGCCACAGCAAGAATGAGAGCTGTTGACAATTGGAAAACATAAAAAAGAAGTTGTCCAAGAGGTGAATTTCCTAAAATAGCCTGTGCCATTTGAGCAACGTCAGTAACACCCTTTTTATCGGAACAATTCCAATCCAATAATTTAAAAAGGTAATGCCAGCAAACATAAACCCAAGAATCGCTGCCATAATTGCCAAAGTTTTTGCCGCATTTTCAGCTTTTGGTGTTTTTGAAAAATGGGACAGAATTTGAAATAGCTTCCACACCTCACAGAGGCTGAACCGCTCGTAAAAGCACGTAACAGAAGCACTAGCTAACACCTGAGATGGATTTTCCGATAGGAGCCGTTGCATGATAGGATAAATTTCCCAGCAATAATTGCAATAAGCCAAAAGTCAATCAAGAAAACAGTACTTTGCGATAAACAAATACACTGGAATCATAAGAGAAACTGCAGATTCCCGCAAACCACGTAGATTCATCAACATAAAACCAGCACTAAAATAATAGAAATATGCAAATTATAAGGATGCAAAGCGGAATTGCTGACGTAATCGCATCTGCCCCAGACGAAACGGATACCGCTACTGTCAACATATAATCAACCAGCAAACTACCACCTGAAATCAGACCAGCTTTTTGGTGAAAGATTTTCCGTTGTAACCATATAAAGCCACCACCATGGCGGATAGGCGCGAATCACCTGACGATATGAAATAGTCAAACTAGCCAATAAAATCAGCACCACAATGCCAATTGGTAGCGACCGCAAATCGCACCAGCAGATGCAGATACCAACACTAAAACAACTTGTTCAGGACCATAAGCAATCGAAGATAAAGCATCACTTGATAACATAGCTAGAGCTTGCAACTTTGTTAATAGGTTTTTTCTTCTCCCTCATTGCTTGATTTCAAGACGCCCGATAAAAATATTCTTCAGCTACGGCATATCTCTAAATTTTTCAATATCAGCCATTATAACGTTTTTCTGAAATACTATCAACATTTTCGAAAATGACATCAATTTTTAATATGACTGACAATTCCTGCAAAATATAAGGATTATACAGTTGGGGAGCGCTTTGCAATTACGTATAAAAATAAGTAAATTAATGGAGAACTATGTCATAAGGTTTTAGATTTGAAAAGCACACACTCCGTGAAACTTCTGTTTTTACTTGGCGAACTTTTTCGACTGTACTATTTTCACTTCTTGATTTGGTTTAATGAGTATTGCAAGGCAATACGATTCTCTGAGATGTCTATCAACAAGATAGAGCACTAGTAAGAAAAACCATTCCAGTGGTTTCCATAAGAAATAAATCAAATCTGCCTGCCAAGCTTTAATGTGCCGCGAAATAGGATGAGCCGTAACGAGTCATAAAATCTCTGATGAGACGGTGGTTTTAGGGCATTTTTCTTCTAGAACTTGCTCAGCAGCATAGCAACGAGGGCTGGCGGTTAACCACAATCCGATGTCGTGCCGAACACTCCATGCAAGTGGTTTCACGATTTTTCGAGTGTCCTGAAGCACCTACAGTACATAGATAATGTTCATCATAAGGTTACACTAGGCGGTGATATTTTTGTGACGGCGTCCAATCACTAGTATTAACCCACATTTTAATTAAAGCAAAGCGGGCTCTTGACCAAATAAAGTCAGAATCATAAGGGCAACCCCTAAGATAGGTAGGAGGAAGCAGAGCCATAACTGGAAGATGATAGCTTTTGATAGAAGCCAGCTAATTTTGTTCGCAAGGCTGATAAGTAACCTGATGTTGCTGCTGATTCCATGAATGAATCGTCTGAGCGATAACGCGCAGACAACGATAAAAGCATAATTCCAAGGCATAAGACACGCTGAGAACATAGGCTGGTAAACCCAGTGAGTTAAATGACGGTAGTGATAATGTAAACATTTGAATAGACCAGGTAAAAGAAAGGGCGATTCCAAGATAAAGCAGTCCTATACAACTGGCCAGGACTAGAGGCGGTAGTTTTTGAAAGGAATAAAAATTTAAAACAAAAGTACCCAACAAGACTCAGCAGAATTAATGTAACAAAAAGTCGGAATAGCATCTGGCCAAATTGGAGCGATGTAGAGACGTCATTCACATTTACTTCAGTCCAAGGATTGTCACTAATCTTAAATATTTGATTCCCAACAAAAATTGTCAACAATGGTCCAAGGTAAGGATTAATATGTCATTAGTATCTGTGCATTTGATACTAAATCTGTGTTTAGTTTTTGCTGATGTAAGACCATTTATCGTTTTAGTAGTAACAATGATTGGGATTGCTATCAACAATAATATTAAGTGAAAACAATAAATAAACCAAGCATTTTCTCCTTTTTAAATGTAAAATAGTATAGCTACGATTTCTAAACTCACTCCTTCAAATAAGTAATTAATAGAGTGTCCCCTACCTGGTGATATTGATTTTTGCATAACAAATATTCAATATCTATCATATCTTCACTTTCTGGAGGAATGGAAATATTGTCAAAGATTACTGTCAAGAAGTCTCTTTTTCATCATTGGACCTCCTGTCACCGACTCTAGACGGCTTAAAACTTAGATACAGGTTAAAAATAGCCTTTACCACTTCTCCCACTGCGTTTTCACAGTTACTTGACCGTAATCCTTTGGCGAATACTTACTTTTTATAAATAGAGCACCAGTCTTTTAAAGACTTTTTGATTCACGATTTTTCATAGTGAGCGTCTAAATCCTTCGCAGTGATACCGTATTTCTTCAGATAAGCTCTCGACTTGGGTTTCGTCTTCAATATATTTGTCGGAATCACCCATTTTCTAAAGCGATTTTAACAGATTTTGTTAAAGTCCTATCCTGACGAGTATATTTATTCCATATTCTAACTCGGACATTTGGGCTAATTTCTTTTCAAAGTATATAAGAATATTATTATTTTTGTTTAAAAACTAAAATCTATCGCTATTTTTGTATAATTCCTGTTTTAGCAATATCCTTATACAAAATACTTGGATAAAATTTTGAATCATCGCTATATTCTTGATAGCTATGTACTTCTACATCAGTCAATTTGTTAAAATATTATTCAATCGATACGTTTTCTCCGTTTCTTGATAGATCTCATCAAAAATATTTTTGGGCTGATTCATATAGTAATAAATGCCGCCGATAAACTAAGTAGAAGACAAGCTAAAAATACTAGTTGTCTCATCATTGACCTCCTGTCACCGACTCTAGACGGCTAAAAACTTAGATACAGGTTAAAATAGCCTTTTACCACTTCTCCCACTGCGTTTTCACAGTTGCTTGACCGTAATCCTTTGGCGAATACTTGCTTTTATAAATAGAGCACCGGTCTTTTAAGACCTTTTGATTCACGATTTTTCATAGCGTAAGCATCTAAATCTTTCGCAGTGATGCGTGTTTGTTCAGATAAGACCTGGCTTGGGTTTCGTCTTCAATATAGTCATTTGAACCATTCTCTTTTATAACAATTTCTACTAGTTTTAGCTAAATATTTATCTTTAGCACTATACATATTCCATAGTGACACCAACTCTTTTGAATCCAATCTAAAGGATATTGATACTGTTTTTCTATTTCGTTTAAAATTAAATCCAACTCATATTAGAATAGTCACTACCTTCCTCTTCGATTTCATAGGTACCAAATAGAGTGTACTTATAACTGTCACTATCCACTAAACCAAACCGCTCTAATGTTAAAAGCCATCAATTTTCCTAAAATATTATTCATTCGGTATGTTCTCTCCGTCCTCCTGATAGATTTCATCAAAAATATTTTTGGGCTGATTCTATAAGTAATAAATGCCTACCGATAAAATAAGGAGAAGGCAAACTAAAATACTGATTATCTTTTTCATCATTGACCTCCTGCTAGCTTCAAGACGACTTAAAAACTTGCAAACATCTGAATAGAGCTGGGCAATATAATCCTTAACGGCAGGTTCGGCATTTTTGTTAATCCATTTGGAGACCAAACTGTCGTAAATGGTCTTCTTCACTCTCTTCCAATCCTTATTTTTCAGAAATTCTTTCTCCCGAACAGAATGGTCTTTTTGCACATCCTTGTAGTAGGAAGACATAGCACTTTGATAAGATTGCCCTTTTTTCATCCGACCAATGATATTGACAGAGTCCAGATCTGCCTTGTAATCATCCTCACCAATGCTCGGTTTTCTTTCGTTGGCATTATAGGTGGTATCTCCTTCCCAGCCTGCTAAATCCTTGACATGTTCCTGCCACCAGCAAATGTCAGACAGCTGCACACTAATCAGATTCAGATGGGTGCCGCATGGTGACAGATTGGTGGTGTGAAGTCTACATCAATTTTGCTGTAATAACCAAGCAATACTACCACTTCTCCCACTGCGTTTTCACAGTTACTTGACCGTAATCCTTTGGCGAATACTTACTTTTGTAAATAGAGCACCAGTCTTTTAAGACCTTTTGATTCACGATTTTTTCATAGTAAGCGTCTAAATCTTTCGCAGGTGATGCCGTATTTCTTCAGATAAGATCTGACTTGAGTTTCGTCTTCAATATATTTGTCAGGAATCACCTTTTCCTAAAATAATTTCCAAATTTTTCGTTAAAAATTTTTTCTGAATAATTGTATACCCCTTATTCTGAACTTTAACAAATGAATTAATATATTTATCAAAAGCGAATAAAAACTGGTTTGTTCAATGTTTTGAAATTAAAAACCTAATACAATATTATGATAATCACCCGAAACATGTATGTAGCATGCGGGCTATATTTCAAATATTCACTATCTCTTGGCCAGACAGAATGTACATCAACGCCATCAATTTTTCCTCAAAAATATTATTCGTTCGGTACGTTCTCTCCGTTTCTTGATAGATCTCATCAAAAATATTTTTGGGCTGATGAATATAGTAATAAATGCCTACCGATAAAATGAGGAGAAGGCAAACTAAAAATACTGATTATCTTTTTCATCATTGACCTCCTGCCATCGCTTCAAAACGACTTAAAAACTTAGAAACATCTGAATAGAGCTGCACATAATCCTTAACGGCAGGTTCAGCATTTTGTTAATCCCATTTGGAACCAAACTGCTCGTAAATGGTCTTTTTCACCTTTTCCCAATCTTTATTTTTCAGAAACTCTTTCTCCCGAACAGAATGACCTTTTTGCACATCACTGTAATAGGAAGACATGGCGCTTTTGATAGAGATTGCCCTTTTTCATCAGCCATGATATTAACGGCGTCCAGATCTGCCTTTGTAATCATCTTCACCAATACTCGGAGCCCTGTCATTGGCATTATAGGTGGTGTCTCCTTCCCAGCCTGCTAAATCCTTGACGTGTTCCCTACCGCCGTAAATGTCAGACAGCTGAATACTGGCAGGATTCAGATGAGTTGCCATGGTAATAGATTGGTGAGTAAAGTCCGCATTGCCTTTGCCATCATTGGAATAAGCTTTTAACTTCCCATTCCAAAACTGATCGAAACCTTCTGTTGTGCCATAAGCTTCTTTATATGCTTTCTTAGAGTTTTCATAAACTACTGGAAAATCCTTTTCCAAATCGCCAGCAAGACCATAGTCTCCCCCAGCCATTTCATGCTGTAAGCTGAGATTATACTGTAACTGCTTAGCTTCTGCCTTACTGAGCCCTAACTCCTGAAAGATGTCCAGCAAGGATTTCGGCACTTTCTGCTTCTCACCCGTTACTGGATTAGACACAACTTTTTATAAAAATACCTGCTCAAATAGTCAGCTGTCTCATCCCTTCACTCCATTATATGAAACGAGACCAATAATTCTAAATAGAAGATAATCTCTTTCTTCCTGAGTGTAGTCGTCAAAAATACTTGAAAACTTCCGTTCAAGTCCCTGTTTCAACTTCAATATCTGCCTTGCTGTGGTGCTGTCAAAACCATATTCTGTCATCAGATGTTCCAGAAAGACCTTATCTTGTTTGCTTAAGGTCAAATCCTTTAGTGCCGCATAAGCTGAGGGCGCTTGCTCCAACAAATCACTCGGCAGAGTGAATGTCTTCTTTTTACTATCCCAGCTCCGTTCTGCCTGTGCATGGCCTTTTGGAGTTGTAAATCAATCTCTTCCAACTCTTCAAATAAAAGCAGAATAAGTATCATAAACCCCCAAACCTTCTAAAATCACTCATAAACTCGTTTATTCGCTTGATGACCACGATCAGATCTGTATTCGTCCGGCGGAGATCTCGCTTTTCTGTCCCAAATCTCTAGTTCTAGAAATACTCTCAAATTGCCTCCAATTGATGAGTCTGCTCCTCTTCCTGACGAATCAAGCGAAGTAAGTCCTCTTCATCCCAGCTTTTGGTATCTACCTAGCCTGATACTCCTCAGGAAGTTTGGCAATGGCTTTTGTTTGTGGCTCGCATGAGCTCACTACTCTGAGCCAATGGTAAGAGAATCGTTGAAAAGTAGGCTCTTTGCGGAACTCATATGCTTTGCCTTTCAAACTTTCTGTATCATTTGCGAAAAACTTGAATGATTGTTGCAGGGCTTGATAGCCTGCCATTTGAGCTTGGCACATCTTCTTCACACTATCTGCCTGTGCTTAGTGATTTCAAGTCCATCTTGATACTCATCCTACTTCTTCTCCTCTTCTTTACAACTTTCCTTTAGTTTTTCGTAATAAATAACATCCATCTTATCTTCCAGCCGACGTTCTTCTAGCTTTGAGAGTAGTGATGCAATCATCGAAGTCATTGAAAAATTGTTTATAAACATTTAATTGGTGGCTAGTTTCCTCCAATTGATTGGCATATTTACTTTGGTGAGCAGCTTTACAAAGTTCCATTTCCAAAGACTGATTATTGCTCATATAAATCTCAATGTCGTCTCAAAATTCTTTTTCTGCTCGAAAACGACGATGAGACACTTCTTCTAACTGATACGACAATTGCCCTCTTGCTGGTACAGCTCGTCCCCATCCACTCATGATTTTCCCTTAAAAGATTTTGCACCAGCTTCATCAATAGCTTCAAACTCACTGGCTACCGAATGAAGATGATGGGATGCTGCATCAACAGCTGAAACAATTTTTATTTAATAAAGTCTTCGATTGCCCCCAGAACAGTATGTGCTCGTGCATTCCCTTCAAGCGTTGTTTGGTCATCTTTGTTCACGCCCGCAATCGCTTAGTTCTGACCTGCCTTTCTTAGATTCGTTGCATAAGTTTGTGCAACCCTGATTCACTTTTTATCATCCCCATATTATCTATCCTTTTATTAACAATTATTGCTATTTATTTTATCACAAATAACTGACCAAACATAGAAAAACTGCTAAATGTCTCTTTACAATGCTTCAAATATTTTTAATTCCTCATTTACAATAACTACGCCATAATACTTTACTCATATAAAAGAGGTCAGAAATTTCCTAACCTCTGATTTTATATCATTTTTACGGATGACTGACAATCATTTTCAAGATCTTGTCCTCAAAGAGTCCAAGCCTCCACGTCGCTTGGTAGGATAAAATGAGTTCTTTTGCAATTGGATAAGTTTTCTCATCTACTGTCCATCATCCTTGTCCTGCCAGCACACTCACTAATAAATAAGGAGCCGTTTTCTCAAGAGTAACTTTTCCTGATACTTCCCACTTATAAACAGCAAAAAAGTCACTGGCCACTAGCAGCGTTGAGGCCAAATCATCTGCTTTCACAGTAACTGGTCGACTATTGGCCGATTCCCCAATATTAAAGCACATCAATGGATTTTTCCAAATGCAATTCCCTGCAAATTACCTTGGGCATCTTTTCGATCAAAATCATAAACACGATAGGTTGTATCACCAGATTGTTGAGTTTCTAGAATCAGAATACCAGATCCAATCGCATGCATCGTTCCACTTGGCACATGAAAAATCCCAGCCTTGACTGGCACTTTTGTCAAGAGCGTATCCCATTCTTTTCTTTTCAATTCTGCTGGCGCAACTCTTCTCGTGACTTGGCATTGTGCCCATAAATAATCTCTCCTCCTTCATCTGCAGCAATCACATACCAGCACTCCGTTTTTCCTAATTCTCCTTCGTGCTCCATAGCATAGTGATCATCCGGATGAACTTGAACACTCAACCAATCATTGGCATCTAAGATTTTCGTTAAAAGTGGAAAGACAGGTTCGTTACTATTTCCAAACAGCTCACGGTGTTCAGCATAGACTTTGATCAAGCCCATACCAGCAAAACGACCATTCTTTATGGTAGAAACACCATGTGGATGAGCCGAAATCGCCCAGTATTCGCCCACTTTGTCACTGGGAATTTCATAGCCAAATTCATCTCGCAGCTTCGTTCCACCCCAGATTTTTTCATGCATAACAGATTGCAAAAATACTGGTTTCCGACATCATTGCCTCCTTTTAATTATAGATAACTTAAATATTTTTAAACATCTAAAGAGAATACCCTCTCGTGTCAAATCGATTGCGACTGCTTGAATACTCAATTGGACGTCCAGTTTCCAAATAAACAACTTGCTCTACTTGCAAAAATTGGATCCGTCTCTTGGCAAGACAAGTAGGTCTGATCGTATTCATCTGGTTTTTCAGCTGTACTATGGCGATAACTCCGGCAAATTTTTAAGTTTAATTCGTCCCATAAATAAGCATAAATAGACTGAAAGCAAAATGGTCTCATCCAATCCTGGCACCAACTCACACGGCATATAGGTATGTTCCAACACATAGGGTTTCTCATCAAGCAGACGCAAACGGATGATTTTATAAACCGGCGCCGTCACTTCTACTTGCAGGCGCTCTGCAATCTCGGCTTCTAGAAATTCAACTGTAAATTGAACAATTTTACTGGTTAATGTTCGATCATCATTTTTGAAATCTTTGACTCAAAGCCATTGTAATTATTCAAGCGAAATTTTGAATCTTCTTTATCCCAAAAAGAGGAATTTAACACTCTCGTTCCATTTCCTTGTTTGGAAAAATCAATCCTCAATAGTTAGAATCTCAATGGCTTTTTATGGTCATTCGGCTAACACCGAACTCTTTTGATAATTCAAACGTGAGAGCAACATGGAGTCTACGGGTGAGACTCCATTTGCGATCGATCTCGAAGTATATTTGTTATTTTGCTGTCGTATTTGGGCATAAGATAGCTCCCTGCGAATCTCTTTCATCTCATTATAATACAGAATCAGGTTGTTTGTCCAGCATACGAAGGAATGGATACCAGATAAGACCTACAATGACCATATCCACCAATTGAAGAATACCTCTAAAATAGAATTGGTTGCTATTCGACCCCTAGAAGAATATGGGCACTGTCCAAGGAACTGCCACTCCTGTTGGAGCCGGAACAATCCGAGGCCATCACAATATAGTTAAATGCAGTAACAATAATTGGTGCCAAGACCCACGGAATCAAAATAGTCGCATTCAACACGATTGGCAAACCAAAGATAACTGGTTCGTTAACATTGAAAATTCCAGCACCTAATGCCAGCGACCCACGTCCTTATCACATTTTCTTTTTCAGAACAAAAGCCATAATGATGACAACTGCTAAGGTCATACCTGAACCACCAAGTCCTACAGTAAATGTTTCCATAAACGATTTGAAATGATATCGGTAAATGCTTGCCGGCTTGATACAGCTTCAAATTGTCCAACATCAAGGTATTCCAAATAGGATCCATGACAGAATTGACAAGAGTTTGTCCATGAGCCCAAAGAAGCATAAAAATTGCAGCACAAAGAAGATTGTAAGCAAAGGCCCAGATACTGCGCTCAATCCAACCAATGGTATTTGAACAACCTTGTAAATAATATCATGAAGATTTGCATTGAAAAATCCTGTCAAACCAGCATTGACAAAACAGAACACCACTAGAGTTAACATGGCAGGAACTAAAGCTGCAAATGATTTGGCTACTGCAGGCGGAACGCTATCTGGCATTTTAATCTGCCAACTTTTCGTCGCCAGCAATAGATTTCTACGCTAAGAATGCAACAAGCATCCCGAGAAAACATCCTTTAGCTCTCTAAACGATCTAAACTAAGAACCCCTGAAACCTTTTTGCTCCTTTATCCGTCATCGTGTAAAAACGGTGTCAAAGAAGGAAAACTAGAAAATGATAGCTCCACCAATCCTTCAACTTCACAACTCTTAGACAAATAATAGCCAATACCAACGTTACAAAACTGTCACAATTGACATCAGTTGCATTTTGTCCACTGCCAAAATAGATTAGACAGTAGCTTTCGTTGCACTCATTGAAAAACGGCAAATTGTTAAATACGACAATGGTGAGCCAAACATCGTTAATGGAAAAGGAGAGCGTCAAGGCATCCCGCAAAACAGTCAACAACGATTGGCCGCAGAGCTTGTTTCGCCAATGGCAATAACTTATCACCGATTTGATCTAGAAACCTGTTCATCAATTATCCTCTTTTTCTTTCTTTTGATACTTTAACTATACTATATTCTTCAAAAATGTCTATACTTTTTAACAAAAGATTGACTTTTTCTACAAAAGTATAGAATTGTGTTGTAAAGATTTTTAAAAGGAGAAAATATATGACATTTTTAACATTTCCAAAAAGGCTTTTTCGAACTGCTTTCCAGTGGGCCGCAAACAGAAGGTCGATTTGACGGTGATGGAAAAGGAGAGAATATCTGGGACTATTGGTACAACAAAGAACCTGAAAATTTTTCCAACCATATTGGACCTGATAAAGCTTCCTATAATTATCAGTATTACAAAGAAGATGTGCAACCACGAAAGCAACTGGACACAATTTCTTCCGCACTTCTATCCAATGGAGTCGTCTCAATCCTAGAAGGCGTTGGTGCTGTTAACCCACAAGCCGTAGATTTTACAATTCATTCATTGATGAACTGATTACAAAGTGAATTGAACCATTTATTAACTTATACCATTTTTGACATGCCAATCGCACTACAAGCAAAAAGGCGGTTGGCTTAATCAGAAAACGGTTGATGCTTGTAAACTTTGCAAGAACTTGCTTTTGACCTAGTTTGGTGACCGCGTCAAATATTGGTTCACTCATCAATGAACCCATTGTTCCCTGCAAGGGTGGTTACCTCTAATTTCCATTATCCAAATGAAGTCAACATGAAACATGCTGTTCAAGTAGCTTTTCAGCGAAATGCTAGCCAGCAGCTTAGCTGTCAGAGCCTATCATGAAAAGCAAGATGGTAAAATTGGGATTATCTCAACTTAACCCCAAGCTATCCGCGTGATGAGAATAATCCTGAAGACGTCAGCTGCTCAACGTTGCAGATGCTTTTAATCGCTCTTTTTCTTAGATCCTGCCATCAAAGGCGAATACCCTGCTGATTTGATTGCTATCATTAAAGAATTGGATATGATGCCAGAATACACAGCTGAAGATTTGCAGACCATTAAAGAAAATACCATTGACTTCGCTGGGTGTCAATTATTACCAGCCACGCCGAGTTAAAGCAGGAAAAACCTGCTGATAAAGATCCGCAGAATCCTATGCCGGATGATTTCTTTGATCTATGAGGCCAGGTATCAACCCTTATCGCGGTTGGGAATCTATGTGAAAAGAATCTACGACATTATGATGAATGTTCGATGATAACATGGAAATCTTCCTTGCTATATCTCAGAAAATGGTATGTTGAAGGTGAAGAACGTTACATCAACGCAAATGGTCAAATTGAAGATGACTATCGTATCGAATTTGTCAAAAATCATCTTCGCTACCTTTCATCAAGCTATCCACGAAGGGCCACTGCTTTAGGATACCATATGTGGACTTGTATGATAACTGGTCTTGGAATAACGTCTATAAGAATCGCTATGGCCTCATTGCTGTTGACCTAGACAAACAAGGCAAGCGAACCATTATCAGAGTTATTTCTTTTTAAAGAACTGTCTGACAAAAATGGTTTTGAAGACTAACGAGTTGATAATAAGAAAAAGCTGGTACAAAATGTACTCAGCTTCTTTTGCTATACCCTGACTGACAAAGTTATGATCCTGAAAACAGGAAATTTAAATGTTAAAATTCCTATCACAACTATCTACGAGAGAGCATTCTTACCCAATCTCCCAATATAACGAATTCTTTCACAATCGCATTTATCATTCTTATGATATCAGCTTGGCTAACCCTTGAGGAACAAATCGAAACACTATAAAAGAGGCTGATGTGCATTTCTATTCACCAGTCGATGAATGCTATTTTTAACTACGTAGGACATCGCCTTGATTTCACTTCTGCTTTTCAATGTCGCATTTTCTATTGTCTCTATAGATATTTTTCCACTAGTAACGACAATCACTTCTTCAACCTGTTGGTGCGATGCTAATCTTTGAATACCTCTGATGGGATCTTGTTTGTAGTACTTCAAATTCTGGGTATAAAAATATTGACTCTGTTCCATTTTTCTTAACTCGAGCTATCTTTTACTGTTTCTGATTTTCAATTTTCTTGTTTCATTATTTTCCTCCGCATCAAAAACTCTTCCGGTCAAAGTTTGACTAGAGAGTCTCTATTGCAATTATCGTTGTCGTTTCCTTTACGCATACTCTGCCTCTTCATCGAATTGACTATTGTAAAGATCGACATGTAGCTCATTTTCTTCCATCAATTGATCGTGATTTCCTTGTTCACATGATATTACCATCACGCATGACCAAAATCAAACCAGCATTACGAATGGTCGACAAGCGGTGAGCAATGACGAAAGAAGTCCTTCCTCCATCAACTATCCATCGCTTTTTGGATCAATTCTTCCGTCGCGTATCAACAGACGAAGTCGTCATCCAAAGATAAGTAAGGGAGCATCCTTGAGTGCACGCGATAGTTAGCAATTGCTTTTTGCCCAACAGAAAGACGGACTGTGTCATCCAACACTGTATCGTATCCTTTTGCAGCAAAGTTCGATAAAGTGATGAACTGACAGCTTTAGTCGCTGCACAACCGCTCATCAGAAATATTCTTCTGATTGTAAATCAAATTTTCTTTTAATCGTTCCTCAAATAACCAAGTGTCTTGAAGGACCATTGAGAAAGCATCATGCACTTCAGAACGTTTTCATCTGCTTGGTATCAACACCATCAATGGTAATCCGCCCTTTTCTCAATTTCATAAAATTTCATCAACAGATTGACAGTCGTCGCTTTTCCCAGCACCAGTCGGACCAACAATAGCAATCTTTGGCCGTGCCTTTTTGCCTGTAGCAGAAAAATCAGTCAATTGCTTTCTATCCGGATTGTGCCAAAGGAATACTTATCAAAGGCACATCCCTAAAGGCGAGCTGTTGAGACTTAGCCCACTGTTTTCATTTCTGGCTGCTAAAACCTCAACATACACGCCCCATAGCAGCACTAGCTTGTTGAAGAGTAATAACCTTGTGCACTTGGGGTACAATGGTTAGAAAAAGTCCGTACATATACCATAAAGGCAACAATCGTCCCCATCGTGACATCACTATTCAATGCCATGCTGCTCCAACCAATACCAGTATATATAACCGAAGTTCGCAAAATATCATTAACGGCATCATAATCCCAGAAATAAATTCACATATACCATTATAAAGCTTTGTATTAAGCATTTGAAAGGCTTTTTTTGATTCCTCGGTAGCATTGTAGCTGACAATGACATTGTGACCAGAATACATCTCTTCCACATATCCATTGACACTAGCAAGATTCTCTGTTGTGCACGGTGAAAAACCGTTGTGATTTGCCCATAATCAACGCAACAAAGACAAACCAATCAAACCGATCCAATCGTTACAAGGGGATAGAACCACGTTGTTATAAAACATCATAAAGAGAACAGCAATGAGAAGCAAACTTGATGAAATCACTGTTCCTAAACTTTGGTTCAGCGATTGTCCAACAGTATCCACGTCATTAGTGACTCGTGAAAGAGTGTCCCCTTGCGAATGACTATCAAAATACCGCAATGGGTATTTATTAATTTTCTCCGCAATGATGTCCGTAAACGTTTTTGAAAATGCTGAACGACGTTTGACGAAATAATAAAGAGATTGCATATAATTTAATCACAGCACCCACCACATATAAAACTGCTAAGAAAAAGAGCAATGTTAGAGATAGCCTTCAGATCAATCCGACTTCTCATTCCTTCTGTGATGAGATTGGTAATTTCTTTTAATTTGACCGGACCATAAACCGTGATAACACTAGATAGTATTACTCCCACAAACGCAACGAGCAAGGGAAACTAGAACTCTGATATAGGTTCCACTTGGCTAAATAAAGATGATTTTTATTTTCCATTTTCCAACCTCCTTTGATAATTGTGAGTGACACTCGATAAACTTGTTGGTCTCTCAGTAGCTCTTTGTGAGTCCCTATCCAACAACCTTCCTTTATCCAACACCAAGATCTGGATCAGCATCCATGATCGTTGAAACTGCTGAGCTACAATCAATCTGGTTAGCTTTACATTCCGCCAATTCTTCTCGCAAAATACGGTTCTGTCTTATAGTCCAGTGCTGAAAATGAATCGTCCAAAATCAGAATTTCAGGTTTCCTAGCAGGTGCACGTGCAATCGCCAGCTGCTTTTTGACCACCAGAGAAATTGGTTCCGCTTTGTCAACCTCTGAGTGCAGACCACCTTTCTTTTTCTCTCAATGAATGATTTTCGCTTTGTGCCAAGTCCAACGTAGACCACATCATCATCCAACGGACTTTCATTGCTTTGTCCAAAGTCTAAATTACTTTTATCACCCGAAAGAGAACAGCTTTTTGTGGAATGACTCAATTTTATTATGCAAATCTTCCAACTGATAATCTTTCTCTTCACGCCATCTACTAAAAATTCTTCCTTCTGTCACACTCATAGAAACGAGGAATTAAACTAATGAGGTTGATTTCCAGAACCAGTTGATCCGATGAAAGCCACCGTTTCGCCCGCTTTAGCCGTAAAGCTAACATGTTCACTGACTGCCTCAGAGTTTTTAGTATAGCGGAGAAACATTGTCAACACCACTTCACCTTTTGATATCTTTATTGTTTTGGCTGTATTGGAGATTCAATCGTTGAATGCAAATCAGTACCTCATTAATACGCCCTGCAGACACCAAGGTATGAGGAAGAACGATAAACAGAGCAGCCATGAGCATAGGCATTACGACCCCGCATAGCATAGGACATAAAGACAAACCATGTCGCTAAAGATTGGCAAGCGTTCTGATAAAGCTGCATCTTGAATCAAGTAAGCACCAATCCAGTATATTGCCAGGTCAAACCACTGAAAATCCCCATCATAATCGATTTTATCGCTATGAGCCGATTAACAAAGAGATTCAACCGAGTTACTTCATCATTTGCCCCTGCAAATTTATCATCTTGATAGTCTTCAGCATTGTAAGCCTGGCAACACGGCTGTTAGACTTTCACGCGTAATACTATTTAACTTATCAGTCAATCGTTGAATAACAGATTGCTTTGGAAAAGGCCAACGTCATCAAAACTGTCGTCATAACTCTTATTCACAATAACTGCGACAATAACTGCCCATCAGCCAGTATTCTGATTTCCCAATGATTTCTTTGTAATCGCCCATCGCCATAATCGCCCCACGAGTCACGACTTGCAAGCCCATAGTAATCATAAGCCGAATTTGGTAAGATCATTGGTTGTCCGCGTTAAAAGACTTGGAATAAATCTCTTAATCTCAGCATTTGAATAATCCAGTACACGATTGAAATATCTGAGCGCAAGCTCGTTGTAAAAGCTAGTGCCAATCTAGCCGCAATAAAACCAACTACCACAGCACTGAGAAAAACTAGTAAATGACAATCCAATCATTTTCAAGCCCGATTCCACAAATCAGAAATAACTGTTCCTCTCGTCTGTAGAGGTTCCGAATTTTTGGAAATATAGGTTGAACCTATGAGTCCAAGTATCGCCAAACAAGTAAACAAGATACTGATGATAATCATCCCTACTTCTTTAACAGTTAAACGTTTAAACAATTTAACCATTCGCTTCTCCTTTTCTAATTTTTCAATATTCTGGTAAAATCGCCCATTATTTGAGTCATCAAATCTTCTTGAAATGCCAGTCAATAACAGCGATCCATCTCATCAAAAGAAATTCCGAATTTTATTCATGCGCTCTTTTTGATTCTGATGTCAAACGAATAATCTTAGCGCGTTTATCTGCTTTTCACTCACTTCCAGATAAATCAGGCCATTTTTAACCATTCGCTTCATTAGTTACTAGCAACTGACTTGGTAATTCCCAACTCCTGCTCAATATCTTTAATAAAGGTCATCTTGCCACAATCTTCTCGGTGATTCACAAAATGCAATCTGCCCTTGTGGACCCCGCCATAAATTCAATCCTCGCTCTTTGGCAATTTTTGAATCATCAGATGTCTTCCGTCCAAATCGCTTGAATTCCAATAATGCTCCATTTTGACTTCCTTTTCAATTAGTTCTCCAGAGAACCAATTAGTTTTCATGGGAACTATTTTGCTAATTCAAATGAATGTCAAGCAATAAGTTTTATGAGAACTATTTTTATTAAAATAAAATATTAGACCAAAAATTAAGCCAGCTATCCTTATTTTTATATAAGATGTTTACTTTTCAGCTCTGGTCATATTTTCCAGTATGAAGCTCTGTGATACTATCATGCCCTGGCAACTCTGGTAAACCTAAAGAACTCTCACGAGTAAGGCTTCACGCAAACCAGATGTCCAGGCGGTTTTGCTCCTAGTTGTTCTGACTAATTTGTGTACAATTTCATTTCCACGACCTCTTTTTATCTTTTGCCCATCAATGGATCAATCAATGTCCAAGACCAACTGCAATCAAATCCGTCGGAGTTCGGTGCAATCGCATCCTGCGCTTCTTCCTCGCTAAAGACACCACCAACAATAATTAGCTTAGTTTGATTATCAGAATTGATTCAAAAATGCTCAGCATAAGTCCGATTAGAGCCAACAGGTTTTGACGCATATCCTTCCCAGAGCGACAGATGAATGTAATCCAACTCATATTTTGATGACTCTCGAATCAAGGCTTGCTTCTCTGTAACTATAACCGACCTCTATCTCTCTGTGAATTTCTTCAGGACTGATCCGATAACCCACGATAAAAATCTTTTGGTGCATATTCTTCATCTACTCGTTTCACTTCTTTTACGACCGCAAGAGGAAAAGCCATACGTTTTTCTAAAGAACCGCCCCATTTTATCCTCACGCACATTTGAGAAACTTGAAAAATGCTGCAAGAGATAATGATTTGCGCTGAATTTCCACCCTGAAAAACCAGCTTCAATAGCTCGCTTTAGGCACGTCCAAAGTCTTTTGGTAATTTCTTCAATCTCAGCATTCGTCATTTCACGAACTGATAAGACAAAATGAAAAATCAAGAGCACTGGGTGCCAAAACCTCTCACCTTTAACAGCGCGACCAGAAGCCCTCGCGCCCCACCATGATGAATCTGTAAAATAGCTTTTGTTGCCATTTTCTGCTGGCTTCGCAATCTTTTAGCTCCTCTAGATGCTCATCGGAGTAAATTCCACTCGTTCAGGATAACCTGGTCTAGAGCAAAGGCCCACCACGACTCTCACTCATATACGGTATTCAGCAATCAATAATCCCGCAGCTTGCGAACGAGCATGATAATAACGCAAGGTATCATCAGAAAACAAAACCACCTTTTCAAACCACTAAAGGTTAGCATTGCTGGCATAACCAAACGACTAGAGCTGAGCACCATGACGGAATTGAACCGTATCTATAAGACTTTTTTGACATGATAAATCCTCCTTAAAATTTTAATTTTGATTCCACTATTATTTTATTAAAGCCATTATCGCAGATAATCACTCATTTAGCTAGCATATTCTGCAGACTTCATTTCCAGAAAATCCACTTTTTGCATCACAAATAACCATTCTCGACACTTTTTAAACTATAAACATTGTTCATCAAGATTCATTCTGACAAAACTTACAAAATTCCGAGCATTTCTCCACTATTGGTCGATTTTCTCCGACATAGCATATATTACACGTTTTTCTATATCAAAATACCTTCCATGTGATCCAATTCATGCTGACAAATTTGTGCTGGAAAATCTTTCAAAAATCAGAGTTTGCTTTTTGCCAATTTTCGATCCAAATATTCAACCGTAATCTCCTTACAACGCGTCGCCAGGCAACTTCCTACGTGACAAAACACGATTCTTCTACTTGGTAAGGTGATACTTTCTTTTTCAAAATAGGATTGAACATGATAACAGGCACCATACCATACATAAAAATAATCGCTCGTTTTTGCACCCCCATCTATATTGGCCGCCATTCCGACACATCTATCTTGATTTGCATTTAAAGTATCTAATAAATCCTGACCAATTTCGATATCTTCTTTGGTCGCTAATTGCGCTTTCTGTTGTAAAATAATCGATCTTTTACAATTGGTTTAATCATTTTCCTCCTCATTAAAAAGAGCAAGTTCATTCAATATCCTTTTACTTAGCTCTCAATTCACTTAATTATCCTTTGACTTTTTCACTGACTTTTTAGCTAAGACAAAATTTCCAAGTGTTGCTGAGCCATTTCAGCAACAGCTGGTAGTCACAATATAGTCACGCACATCAGGTACTGGCAGATAACCATTCAAAAGAACAGTGAATTTTTCACGAACGCGATCCAGCATATGCTGTTGCGCCAAAACCCCTCCACCAAAGACAACAACATCGGGACGGAAAGTCACTGTTGCTTGAATCGCTGCTTGTGCAATATAATAAGCTTGAATATCCCAGACAGAGCTGTTTAGTTCTATATTTTCTCCTCGAATGCCAGTACGAGCCTCTAAGCTAGGTCCGGCGCAATCCTCCAAACAACCATTATGGAATGGACAAACACCATTAAATTCTTTCTCTACATCCATCGGTGTTTCCTGCAACATAATAATGCCCCCATCTCAGGATGACCTGTTCCACCAACAAATTCACCACGTTGAATAGCACCAGCACCAATACCTGTTCCAATCGTATAATAAACCAAATTTTCAATACGACCACCAGCATTGTTTCGTGCTACTATTTCACCGTACGCAGAGCTATTAACATCTGTCGTAAAGAAAATCAGTACTATTCAATGCACGCCGCAAAAGCACCGACAATATCAACATTTGCCCAGTGTGGCAGGTGTCGTTGTAATAAAACCATACGTTTTTGAATTTGGATCAATATCAATCGGTCCAAAAGAACCAGTTGCCAATCCCGTCAAATTCTCAAAGCGTGAAAGAAAAATGCAATTGTTTTATCCAATGTTTCCAATCGGTGTAGTCGTTGGAAATTGCGTTTTCTCAACCACTTCAAAATTGTCGCCACTAACTGCACAAACAAATTTTTGTACCACCAGCCTCTAAGCTTCCATACAATTTTGTCATTTCAAAACCCTCTTTATATTTTGTTTTATTCTCTCTTCATTATAGCATATATTCATGTCACTTCTGAGTACAAATTTCAGTTATTCTTCTCTTTTTCAAAAGAAAAAGCGAACAAACATTCATTTGCTCGCCTTTATCTTACATTAAGCTTTTCAACTCAATGACAGCCTCTCCCTTAGTTACCGCACCCTCTGCAACAGGAGTGACAGAAACATAATCAGCTGTATTTGTGACAATCACCATAGTTGTATCATCGAGACCAGCAGCTGCAATTTTAGTAGCATCAAAGGTTCCTAGAACATCACCTGCTTTGACCTTATCGCCCTGAGCAACCTGTTGATTAAATCCTTCACCATTCATTGAAACAGTATCAATACCAACGTGAATCAGATTTCAGCACCATTTTCCGTTTTCAAACCATAAGCGTGACCAGTTGCAAATGCAATCGTTACTTCTGCATCAGCAGGAGCATATACAACCCCTTCACTAGGTTTTACTGCGATTCCTTGTCCCATAGCACCCTTGAGAACACTGGATCATTAACATCTTTCAAATCAACGATTGAACCAACGATTGGAGAAAAGGATTGTTTCATCAGTAAGAACTGGCGCAACTTCATTTGCTTCGACTACTTCTTTGCTTCAGTAACTTCTTCTTCAGCATCTTTATAACCAAATGCATAAGTCAAGCCAAATCCAAGACCAGTTGTTACAAGTACCATAAAAGATATATTGAAGAACTTGTCCATTCAGATAGAGAAGCGTACCTGGAATAATGGTAATCCCAAATCCAGTACCAGCAAGTCCAAGAATAGAAGCTAACCAACCACCAATAGCACCAGCTGCAAGACCAAGCACGAATGGTTTACCATAACGTAAGTTCACACCGAAAATAGCTGGTTCAGTGATTCCAAGACCTGCGAGAGAGCTGCTGGAAACGCAAGAGCTTTTAATTTTTAGATTTTGTTTTACACCAACTGCCAGCGTTGCACCCGCTTGGGCGGTCATCGCCGCTGTGATAATCGCATTAAAGGCATCTTTTCCTTCATTTGCAATCAGTTGTGCTTCTAGTAAGTTGAAGATATGGTGCACACCTGTTACCACAATCAGTTGGTGAATACCCCCAAGAATCAGACCTGCTAAACCAAACGGTAAGGCAAGAATAGCTTTTGTTGCAGCAAGAATGACATTTTTCAAGTGAATGGAAAATTGGACCAATGATAAAGAGACCCAGAACTGACATCACAAGGAAAGTCAAGAATGCGCAACAAGCAAATCAAGCACATCTGGAATTTTCTTGTGCAACCATTTTCAAGCTTCGCACCAAGTAGACCAATGAAGAAGGCTGGCAAAACTGAATTTTGATAACCAACGACCGGAATAAAACCAAAGAACATGATTGGCTTGGCATCACCAGAAGCAACAGCCCAAGCATTTGGAAGAGCTGTATTTACCAGCATCAAGCCAGAGTACAATACCAATAACCGGATTCCCACCAAATACACGGAAAAGCCGACCAAGAAATCAAAGCAGGGAAGAAAGCAAAAAGCTGTATCTGTCAAAACGACTGTATAAGTATAAAAATCTGATGCAGCAAAAGCTTTTGAGGTTGTCCCAAACAATCCAAGAATCGTATCATTATTAATTGCACCACGAATCCCCATGAACAGACCTGTTGCTACGATGGCTGGTAAGATAGGTACAAATACATCACCAAATGTACGAACAGCACGTTGGAACCAATTTCCTTTTTAGCAGCTTCTGCTTTTTGTTCACTCAGTTGAAAGTTGGTAGCCAAGTGCAACTACTTCATCATATATTTTATTAACTGTACCAGTCCCAAAGATAATTTGATATTGACCTGAATTAAAGAACGCTCCTTGAACCTTCTCAAGATTCTCAACTCTGTCTTTAGCAATTTTAGCTTCATCCTTGACCATGATACGCAGACGGGTCGCACAGTGAGCAACACTACTTACATTGTCTCGTCCACTATGGCTTCAATGACCGCTTTTGCAATGTCGTATTTTCCATTTGCATCTCCTTATTGAAAATAATTAACTTTTTATGAAAGCGATTTAATCGCTGCTCGACTATTATTTTAACATGATTTAAAAATATGTCAAGCGTTTTGCAGAAATTTTTATTTTTCTGCTAAAAAGTTGATTTTTCTAAAGAAAACGTTTACTATATAAGTAAGAAAACTATATTGGAGGATAAAAGATTGGCTTGGACAACCGAACAACGCTACAAACGTTATAAAAACTGGACAACAGATGAAATCAATCAAATAAAAGAAAATATTGAAAAATCCCCTTGGCGTACTAGTTACCATGTAGAACCTCAGACAGGATTACTCAATGATCCAAACGGCTTCTCTTATTTTAATGGTAAATGGATTGTGTTCTATCAGAACTTCCTTTTGGAGCAACCCACGGTCTAAAATGCTGGGTACAGCTCGAAAGTGATGATTTAGTCCATTTCACGGAAACTGGTGTACGAGTTCTACCAGATACGAAACTGGATAGCCACGGCGCCTACTCTGGCTCTGCTATGCAGTTCAATGACAAGCTTTTCCTTTTTTATACCGGAAATGTTCGCGATGAAAATTGGGTACGCCACCCATACCAAATTGGAGCATTGCTGAATAAAGAAGGAAAGTCGAGAAGATGGATAAAGTCTTGATTGAGCAACCAAAAGAAGCTACAGATCACTTTCGCGATCCACAGATTTTTCAATTATAAAGGCCAGATTTATGCCATTGTTGGTGGCCAAACTCTGGATAAAAAGGGTTTATCAAGCTTTATAAAGCAGTTGAAAACAACTATACAAACTGGGAAGAAGTCGGCGATTTAGACTTTGAAAATGACAATACAGCCTACATGATGGAATGCCCCAATCTTGTATTTATTGATGAAACACCTATTTTGCTCTACTGTCCTCAAGGTTTATCAAAGAGTTGCTCCTTACGACAATATTTTCCCAAACATGTATAAGATAGGGTCAATCGTTTGACACAGCAAAGACAGCAATTGTCGATCCGAGTCCTCTGCAAAAATTTAGATTATGGATTTGATTGCTATGCCACCCAAGCTTTCAATGCTCCAGATGGCCGTGTCTTAGCAGTCAGCTGGTTAGGTTTGCCGGATATCGCTTACCCATCTGATCGTTTTGATCATCAAGGAATTTTCTCGCTTGTCAAGGAATTAACACTAAAAAAAGGAAAACTCTATCAATATCCTGTCCAAGCAATCAAAACCTGCGAAAAGAGAATAAAGTATTCACCAACCAAGCAAAAACAAAAATAGCTATGAACTGGAATTAGAATTTGCAAGTGATTCACAAACTGAAATCGTCCTCTTTTGCAGATCAAAAAACAAAAAGGCCTCCGTATTCGCTTTGACATCAAACATGGTCAAGTAACAATTGACCGTAGTGAAGTTAGCGAACAATATGCTCTTGAATTTGGGACAGTTCGCCGCTGTATGATTGAAAACCAAACTACAACTGCCTCAATTTTCATTGATAAGTCAGTTTTTGAAATTTTTATTAACAAAGGAGAGAAAGTATTTTCAGGTCGTATTTTTCCCACATAATGACCAAAACGGCATTTGTATCACTGAGAAATCCAACCGGAACTTACTATGAATTAGATTATGGTCGCAAAGTTAACTGATGTTGCAAAATTGCCGGAGTTAGTCCCAACAACTGTTTCCCGTGTGATTAACAAAAAGGCTACCTCTCAGAAAAACAATCACAAAAGTAACTGAAGCTATGCGAGAATTGGGCTACAAAGCCTAATAATCTCGCTCGCAGCTTGCTAAGGAAAAATCCGCTAAATTAATTGGATTGATCTTTTCCAAATATTAGTCATATATTTTATGCTGAACTCATTGATAAATTAGAACACGAGTTATTTAATAGAGTTACAAAACAATTATCTGCAACAGCGAACACAATTCGAGACGAGAATATCTGGAGATGCTAGAAGCCAATCAAGTCGATGGCATTATCTCTGGCAGCCATAACTTGGGCATTTCGGATTATGACCGCGTAACAGCCCCTACTATCTCTTTGACCGCAACTTGTCTCTTCTATCCCTGTTGTCGTCTTCTGACAACTGCTGGTGGGAACCCAGCCGCAGAAACATTGGTCAAATCTGGGCTAAAAAGATGTGTGATGATTACCGAAAATGATAATTCAATTCACCAACAGGTCCTCCGCCATGCAGGCTTTTGCCTCTGTCCTACCAACCGCTCCTATTATCAATGTATCTAGCGACTTCTCTCCCATTCGCAAAGAAATGGAAATCAAAAATATCTTAAAAAATAGAAAACCTGATGCTATTTTTGCTTCAGATGATTTAACTGCTATTTTAATCATGAAAGTCGCTCAAGAACTGGGGTCAACATCTCAGAGGAACTAAAAGTTATTGGTTATGACGGAACTTATTTTTGTGGAAAATTACTATCCACAGCTCGCCACTATTCAGCAACCATTAAAAAGATATAGCTTGCTTACTGGTCGATTTATTGTTGCGAAAAATTGAAGGAGAAGAAATTCCAACAACTGGTTACTTCTTACCTGTTCATCTATCTTCAGGTAAAAAGTATTTAATACTGTAAATAGTGAAAACCCGCTTAAGCTTTCTTCATACTTAAGTGGGTTTAATCTTTATTCGTTTCCTATGGACTTCTATTAATTATTCTACAGGAGAAACTCATCAATTGCCTGAGCGCAGCATCGCGATCATTATCAGCTACAATGACATCCGCCAATCCTTTAATACTCTCATTAGCATTTCCCATAGCAATACCCAAGCCTGCTTCACGAATCATACTTTCATCGTTATCTGCGTCACCAACAGCAATGATCTGTTCCGCAGGGAGTTGTAAATATTGAGCCAGGTGGCTAAACTCGCCCTTTTTCAACACCCGCGCTGTTAGTTCAAGACCACTCTACTTTGATTTTATCATGGTAATATCCTCAGATAACAAAACCTCATACGATTGATCTCGCTCATCAGCTGTTAAGTGATAAATATTGATCTTACCAAAATTTTCTCTTTCCTTTGCTAACAAATCACAGATATTATCTACTAATACCGCTGTTTTGTCATAAAGTTCAGTATAAATTTCCATATAGTAGTTCGCAATGTTCTCCAAAAATTAGAGCGCTGAAGATAGCCTTGTCCATTGATTACACCGACCACCATTAAATCGTGAGCTTCCGCCAACGCTTTCACTTTATCCACCACAACAGCAGGTAATGTTTGCTCCGCTAAAGTTTGCTTAGCTTCCATGTCATAAATCAATGCACCACTAGCAAGAACGGCATGCAATCCCTTGCAAATCTTTTATAAAGACCAAGTTCTGACGAGTTCTGTTGAAAGTGCAACTTGTTTTCCAGCTGCATGCGCTCTGTCAATAGCTGCAATACTACTTTTTAGCAATCGTCTTTTTGACTGGTCAAAAGTGTTCCATCCATGTCAAATGCAATCGAATTGATACTAACATTTCTCCTTTTTCTACTAAATTCGGTATAGCATAAAATCATCAGAAAAGCAAAGAACAACAAATCACTTCAAAGTTCATTTGAGTGATTTTAATCTATCAACAAAGTCGAGGGCAAATTATAATTCCTTATTATACTTTTCAACTTCTGCTTTATTAGCCCGACAAAGTGCTCTGGACGAATTTCAACCATTTCTGGCTTATCTACTGAATAATCATGTTGATCAGCATCGTAGACTTTCAATACTTTCTTCCGTTCCAAAGATCGGATCCGAGGTGGGACAGCTGACAATAAAGACTGAGTATAAGGATGGGATTGGATTATTGAAGAGTTCTTCTGTTTCAGCAACTTCAACAATCACTCCCTTATAAATAACAGCAATCCGATCTGAGATAAAACGCACTACAGAAAGGTCATGAGCAATGAAAAGATAGGTCAAGCCCAGATCTTTTTGGAATTTCTTAAGAAGATTTAAAACTTGAGCACGAACAGACACGTCAAGTGCTGAAATTGACTCATCGGCAATCATCAAAGTCTGGTTCCATAACAAGCGCACGAGCAATCCCAATCCGCTGACGCTGACCACCCGAGAATTCATGCGGATAGCGAGTTAAATGCTCTGATAACAACCCTACCTCATGAATAATATCTTTTACTTTTCTGACGTTCTTCTTCATCTTTAAACAGATGCGAAATTATACAGACCTTCTGAAATAATGTAATCAACCGTCGCACGTTCATTCAAACTAGCAGCAGGATCTTGGAAAATCATCTGAATTTTGCGAATGATTTCTGATTCTTCTTCTTTTGATTTCTTACCATTGATTCTTTTTCCATCAGAAGATATCTCCCTTTACTAGATATTCAAACCAATAATCACGCGTCCGATTGTTGTTTTACCAGAACCGGACTCTCCTACAAGCGAAAACGTTTCTCCTTTATTGATAAAGAAATAGCATTTTTTAACAGCAACAAATTTCTTCCTTCCTTCCGGAAATCTCAAATCTTTAACTTCTACTAATTTTTTCAGACATTTCCTTCCTCTAAGCATTTAAATGGGCAAATCCCATTTTTGAGCTAATTTTTCGTGTAAATCATCAATAACTGCAGGTTTATTCACTTTTGGAGCATTTTCATGAAGCAACCATGTTTTTGCCCAATGCGTATCTGATACACTAGATTTGAGGCGGTTTTTCTTCAAAATCAATTTCCATCGCATAGTCTGAGCGGAGAGCAAACGCATCTCCTTGCAAATGTGAATAAAAGAGACGGTGCGTGCCAGGAATAGAGTACAGCTCCCCTTTATCGTCTGCCAACTGTGGTAGCTTGATGACAAGCTCAAGTATACGGATGACGTGGATCGCAAAAGACCTCTTCTCACTGTACCATACTCGACGATTTTCTCAGCATACATAACAGCAACCTTATCGCAATGTCTACTGCTACTCCAAGATCGTGGGTGATAAAAATAGTGGTGAATTGATACTCTTGTTGCAATAGTTTCAACAAATCAATGATTTGCGCTTGAATAGGTAACATCCAGTGCTGTCGTAGGTTCATCACAGATTAGAATATCTGGACGAGCAAGCAAGTGCAATGGCGTAACGATCCGTTGACGCATTCCCCCTGAATATTGGAAAGGATACTCATTAAAACGCTTTTCAGCATCAGGAATACCTACTTTATTCATATAGTCAACAGCCATTTCCTTCGCTTCTTTTGCCGTTTTCTTTTGATGTTTTTACATACTTCTGTAATCTGACTACCAATCGTATTAATTGGGTCTAAACTTGTCATTGGATCTTGGAAAATTGTCAGCAATTTTAACACCACGAATAGGTTCCCAATCTTTGTTGGATTTCAATTTTGTCAAATCTTGTCCACGATAGTTAATCGATCCTTGCGCTACTCGACCATTATCCTCTAACATTCCAGTAAAGGTTTTTGTCAAAACGGACTTACCAGAACCAGATTCTCCTACAAGCGCAAGAACTTCACCTTCGATGAGGTCAAGCGAAACGCCCCGAATAGCTGTTAAAACTTTTGTCACGACATCAGATTCCGACAATATCGCGAGCAGTCAATAGTACATTTTCTTGTGTCATATTTACTCCTATCTGATGTGTACGTGGATCACTAGCATCCGCTAGTTTTCGACCGACAACGAATAATGAAAGGAAACCAAGATTAAAGTTGTCCAATGGAATCCAGAAAAAGATATGCATTTGTTGTAACGTTTTGTAGATAATCTGAAATCAAACGCCCTAAACTTGGCACCGTCTGCAGGAAGCCCCAAACCAAAAGAAAGATAGAAAAGGCTTCGTATGAAATGAAACTTGGTAGTAATTGTGAAGCAGTAGTCACAATGACAGAAACCAATTGTGGCATAATATTTTTCACAATAATTTTAAACGTTAGCGTTCCCAAGGTACGACATGGCGAGGTTGTATTCTAGATCACGATAACGTAGAATTTGGATACAATATTGTAGCAATCCCAATCCAACCAGTAATCGTCATGGCAAAAATCAAATTCAGAAACCTGCCGATTGAGTACGTCAAGACAACGACAATCAAAAAGCGGTGGGATGTTAGAAATAATATTATAAATCTCAATCATCACACGATCGACAGTTTTTGAAATTCCCCAGATGCCACCAATAACAATACCAATCACAAGGTTAATCACGGTTGCAATAACTGAAATAAGAATAGAGTTACGTGCTCCAAACCACACTCCGTCAAAGAGAGACTTCCGTTACTATCTGTACCAAACCAATATTGACATTCGGTTTGATATAACGAGCACTAAAATCATTTACTTTACTTACATCATTAAAATCGAAATGTGATCGGATAGATGAAACTCATCAAAAACAATTGCAACAAGAATACCCAACATAGCAATTGTTGATTTTTCTATAAATTGACGTATAACAGATTTCCAGTAAGAATAAGCTGGTGCATCAATTATTTCAGAGGCAAAATCATCGCGTTTTACAAATGTGAACTTACTATCAATTGTAGCCATTATTTACCTCCTTTTGATGTTAATTTAATACGTGGGTCAAGCATGGTCATCAGAATATCACCCAATAGAAGAGCAAAGATAGATAGACATGTAAAGATAAATACAAGACCAACGACCATAGAATTATTAGATGCTTTGACAGAGTCAATCAGCATTTTACCCATTCCAGGGAAAGCAAAAATTGTTTCAGTCAAGGTTGCACCTGTGATAACTCAATAATAGCACCAGGTATGCTGGATACAGAGTGGTACCATAGCGTTTTTAAAAATATGTTTATTTGAAATTTCTTGTTCAGAGAGACCTTTTGCCCGAGCAGAAACGAACAAAAGTCTTGTGATTGCAGGTCAATCATATACCGGCGAATCCAAACAGCAGTCCAAGGCGCACTCAGCAGTCCAAGAATGACTGCTGGCAACACATAAGAACGCCAATCTCCTGCACCTAAAATAGGGAAGGAATCTGGCAATCCTATTGCTGAACCAATCAAGCGAATGATATAAACCAAAGCAATGGTTGGCAGCGACATTAAGAAAGTCAGAGCTACCAGTTGAAATACTGTCAAACAATGTATTCTTAAAGCGAGCCATATAAGAGCCTAATGGCACAGCAATTAAGTAAGACAATGCCAGACCAATCAAACCAACAATTGAAGAACTTACAAGCATTGATGGATACTGATAGTTGCTTTCTGTTGCTGTATAAGGATCGTCTTTCCCGTAATTAGCAACATCTCGCACATCAGCGTGTTTTGGAGACTTATAGGTACGCGTGTAAATATTAACAGACGATGTTTTCTTTCCTGTTGGAAATTGAACTTCTGAAGTCTGCGTTTGACCTTGCTTAATGAAATAACTTGAAAACAGGAAGATTTGCATAGGTTGGATAGATGTTCCCAAATTTAATCTTACAAAAAATTTTGATGGATAAATGGAAATTGACTGTTGAAATATAACAAGTATTTATGTTTCGTTCCAGAACCAACAACAGACCAACCAATAGCAGGATCATTTTCAATACGAAGATAACGCTTCAAGTTTGGATTAGAAGCATCTTTCACAGCCCCTGTATGATCAATTTGAATCAAATTACCATAGAAACCAAGAACGCGTTCATAGACGGAACCTCTCGAGTTGCATAAAATTGCTTACTTTCTTTGAATTGCTGCAATTTCCAACCACGCCCCAACTTTTTGATGTAAGCTTCATAGATTTTTTTATTTGCATTAGTAGGCTCTACTGTTACTGAGGAATTCGCTTTACTAGCTTTTTCTTGCAATTCCTTCGTATCATAGTAGTCAATGTAACCCTATACGCTCAAAAATTGTATTTTCATAATTAGTCTTTTTATCAGGAGTTGTAGCTATTTTATTATGGTTTTGGATCCTGTTTAAAATCAACTTTCTTGGCACCATAGTATAGATAATGGTGTAAGTCAATGTTGTTACCATGAAAATAGATACTAAAGAGCGTAAGATACGCATAAAAATATATTTCTTCATTTACCGTTTCCTAAAATCCCAAAAGAACTTTCTCCTGTTAGAAAGTTCTGATGAGTTATTTTACATGATCTGCTAATTCTTTGGTATTTACTGATTTAGCATGAGTCACATCAGATATTCTACTTCAATCACTATGATTAAGTTATTAAACTTAACCTGTCAGATCAAGACCGAAGGAAGAGCTAGAAAAATGTCACGCGTCACGACAAATATCTATTTTCGATTTTAGAATACCTTCAATTTTTAAACTGATTGTTTAAAAATTATACCTACTCTAGTCAATTGTCAAAATCAATTGTCAGAATATTTTTATCATAAATGAACCTTTTTGATTTTCTGTTAAATCTAATCAATTGTTAATATGATCTGCAAGTTCTTCTGAGCTTTTTATTAGATTTTGATCGCTCTTTTATTCCATTTAGTCATAGCTTTCTTGTGCTGATCTTGTGTAACAGGCTTATCTTGAGTTCAAGATACTTATATAGAATAGATTTCACTATTCCTTTGTTTCCTGACCAAGCAAATGGATTAGTAAATGGCACTAGTGCGAGAAAAGAATTGGACGACCAGTCAAGGTTGTTGTCGAGATAACTAAAGCATTATCAGTCAACCAAGCTTGGGCTGCGCTATGTATTTTCATAGCGTGCATTCGTATTAGTGGTTTCTTTTTCGGCCTCATTCAGTACTTTTTCATATTCATTCATACCAACTTGTGCCGCAGCAGCGTATTTTTACCTGAATCAAATCCTAGATAAGTCTTAGTATTTTCACCACTTGAAGGCTTTGATGACATCAAGATAAGTAGATGGATCTTGGAAATCTGGACTCAAACCAACATTGTCTGAAAGATCCCAATCCTCTGCAGCAGCAGATTCAGCAAAAGTAGTGATATTATTTACATCGTCTTTGAGACATTTGTTGAATATCAATCACAACATTTTTCTTTGCCAAGATTCTTTTCAATCGATTGTTTCAATGATTGTACACGTTGAACTTTTATTCGTTGCCGTTTGGTCAACTGGCATATCAATGTGAATCGGGAGATTGAACACCGTCTGCTGAAGCGCTGCTGGTTTCTTATACTTTTTCCGCAAATTCGTTGGATTCTAAAGCCCGTCTTGCGCATCATTTAAATTGACATCTTTCCAACTTTCATCGTAACCAACTAATTTTCTTTGACCAATTCTCCAAAGTTCTTATCATCTGTTTTGAACAAAAAGTTGGCGGTACAAAAGATTACGAAGCATCTTCGTCGACCGTCTTTACCATTCACCTGTGAAGCATAAGCAGTACGGTCAAATGCAAAGGTAATTGCTTGCGGAAATCTTTATTCAATAATGCTTTCTTAGTAGATGTCTTTTTGAGCATCTGTTGTCTTTGATGTATGATTGTCAGATTGACGATCGATGTTTGCTAGCCACTAGATAAGTGGTTTGCATCTTGTGGAGTATAAACGATGTTGTTTTTGTATTTCTTGCTGACAGAAGCATAACTTGGACTGGTTGGAAAATACTTTGGCATTGGTAAATGAGCCATCGCTTCAATCCTCTAGCCAGTTTATCCTGATCCTGACCATCATAGTAAGATAACGATGTGATCAATGTGCACGTTTTTCTTATCCTCAATAGTTTGGATTTTTAGCAAATTCAACAGATGATTTCGCTGTGATAGATTTTTAGCAAGTAAGGTCCATTTATGTAAGAATACTAGATGGATCTGTTGCTTGCGCATTTATTTCGCTTTTACAGTTTCAAAAATCTGCATTCAACTGGTGCTAAAACTCCCATTGTTGTTTTCGAGTTCCAGCTTTCTGGTCGATTCAAGCGTGTATTGGACGGTATAATCATCAACTGCTTTAATACCAACAGCAGAAAAATCTTTATTTTCACCTTTCATATAAGCATCCAAACCTTTAATGGAATCTTGCACCAAATAAATGGCATCGGATTTCTTATCTGCAGCGTGTTTCAAACCTGTCACAAAGTCTTGCGCTTTAACTTCGCATACTCTTCCCTTCTGAAGTATACCATTTAACTCCTTTGGGAAGTTTGTAAGGTGTAAGTCAAGCCGTCTTTAGAGACGCGTCCAATCTTTTGCCACAGAAGGATTAAGTTCCCGTAACGGTCATTTTCCAAGAGGCCATCAATGACGTTACTTGTAATGTTTGAAGTAGAGGCCTTCCCAGTTGTCAGATAATCTAGATTATCCGGATCTTGTTCATAAACATACGAAAACGTTTTTGTTGCTAGAACCTGTTTTAGAACCAGAACAAGCCGCTAATGCCCCGTCGCGAATAAGGCAACAGCCGTTAAGGCAATGATTTTACTTTTCTTCGTCAGATATTCCCCCAAAATCATTATTTTTATACATTCTAGCACTACAAAAGAAAAAGTAAATAGAATTTTCTAAATTTTATGACAAATTTTTGGAAGTTGATTTAATAAGGTTTATATTAATCTATTAATCTTTAAAAATTTAAAAAGCAGTTTTCCTCACCTTTTTAGTGAGTTTCACCTGCTTTTATAGGTTATGTTATTTTACATGATCAGCTAATTTATCTTGAGCTTTTTATTAGATCTCGGCCTTTTTCTTTTGCCATTTCTTCTTAGCTGCTTCATAGTCTTTCTTCGTGACAGCATCTTTACCGACTTTAATGTGTTACAGTAGGTTGAGCTACCTTTACTACCTGTTTGCGCAAATGCACTGAGAACGGTTGAATGCGTGACACAAAAAGTTCCGGCACCTGTTGAAGCCATTGTTGGTAGGACAGTGAACTGTCTGTTAACCAAGCTATGCTGCTGCACTACTCAGTAACGTTTTGCAATGTCTGTTGTTTCTGCACCTGCTTCATCAACTAATTCTATTATATTCGTCCAAGCCAACTGCTTTAGCACCAGCATTTTCACTACCAGAGTCAAATCCAAACCAAGTCTTCGTACTGTCAGAAGCCGTTGATTTCAAAATATCAAGATAAGTAGATGGATCTTGATAATCAGGACTCAACCAACAGCACCTGAAATATCCCAGTCTTCTCCAGCTGCGTTTGGAGCATAGTAAGTGATGTTATTAAGTCGTCTTCTGACATCATATTCAAGTCCATGACAACATTTTTCTTTGCCAAGTACTTTTTCAACAGATTGTTTTAGACTGCATCCGAGCAACATAGCTCTTAGAAGTTTCCACGTAGGAACATCTAAGTGGATTGGGAACTGTCACACCTTGAGCTTGCAAAGCTGCTTTTACTTTTACCAAATTTTCTTTTGCTTTTTGGATTGTACAAGCCGTTTTGTGAATCAGCTAGTTTAACACCCTTCCAGTATCACCATAGCTCGCTAATTTTTCTTCTACAGCATCACCAAATGATTTTTCACCAACTTGAACAAGATTAGATGGACAAACATATTGCGGATTGCTGTGGCAGCTCAACTTTACCATTGACTTGTGCTGCGTAAGATTCATGATCGAGTGCAAAGTTTAGAGCTTGGCGGAAGTCTTTGTTCAACAATGCTTTTCGTTGAATTCTTTTGCTCATCTGTCTTTTTGGCATGTGTTGTATGATTGACGATCGATATTCAATGCTAAAGCTGCTGTTCCTGCACCTGCTTCTGCAGTATAGATATTATCTTTCGAACTGCTTTTCAAAAGTTGCAAAGTTTGAGCTTGTTGGGAAAGAGACGAGCATAAGAGTAAGCTCCATCTTTAAAGTTACGCACAAGAGTCTTGGTCTTGACCATCATAGTAAGCAAGTTTAATCTTATCAACTTTTACTTTATCTTTATCCCAATAATGTTTATTTTAACATATTCTACTGCAGATTTCGCTGTGATAGCTTTCATCAGGAATGGCCCATTATATAAGGATAGAGTTAGGATCTGTTGATTGGCCATTTACTTTCCTAGATTTCATTCGGCATTGATTGGCCACATAATGCGCAGAGGTGGTCTTGGAATTCCAATATGGTTCTGGCACTGTTCAATGTAGTACTGAACAGTATAGTCATCAACTGCTTTCTTCACACCTACTGTTGAGAAAATCTTTTGTTTGATCCCATTCACGTAAGCATCTAAACCTTTAATTGAATTTTAGACCAAATAAAGAGCTTCAGATTTTTATCGGCAGCATGTTTCAGTCCAGTTACAAAATCTTGCGCCTTGACTTCAGCATACTCTTCACCTTCTGATGTGTACCATTTGGCACCCTTACGAGTTTATAAGTATAGAGTTAAACCATCTTTTGATACAGTCCATGACTTAGCCATTGATGGTACAAGATTTCCATATTTGTCATTTTCTAACAATCCGTCAACTCCATTTGTCACAAGATCGCTAGTAGTTGCTTTTCCTGATCGTTACATAATCCAAAGTTTCTGGATCACAGAATACACATAACCGAACTTGGTTTCAGCGGAGTTCTGATTTCGAACCGAGCAAGCAGCTAAAAAGCCAGAAGTTAAAAGAGCTAACCCTGCAACTGCGATGATTTTACCTCATAGATTTACCTCCGAAAAGTATGATATATTCTAATTATACTATAATCTTAACAAAAAGTAAAGAATTTTTCAAACAAATCTTTTATTAAAAATGTGGTTGTTTCCAAATGCCTTCAAAAACAGCTTCTTCTCGTATCCTATCGGTGAATGCACTGTTTTTATGTCTCTTTCTCTGAACAAAATGACATACGTTTCAAACTCAAATTCAGCATACATTCTGCTAAATCGTTCTCAGTCGCTTCAGGTAGCTTCCAAACGCATTTCAACAGATGTATGTGCATTCCTCGAATAATAAAAATAGCGTTTTGGTTTCATCATCAAATTTATAGTGTTCTCCATCACGAACATCTAGCCATGCTAAAAATTCCTTTTTGATCACGATAAACATAATCCAGTCTGTGAAACGTGTTTTCCGTAGATAAAATCGGTGAAAAACACATCTTCTTTTGACTAACCGTAAATTCAATTTGCCCTGCTATTTTATCCAGATCATGCCCACCGATGGCTAATAAAGAATGTAAAGATTCAACATTATAAATATCAATAATACTATTATATTCCGGGATGGATCCACGATGTCGAATATTCCGAATAAACGCCAAAACGGTAGGAGGATTCTTCTTGACACTACGTCCGACACTTTGCAATCAAATCCTTGTAGCCTTGAATGACTGGAGTATCAGACACCTCATCGATATCACAGTCCAATGCCCACTTTTCCATCTCTTTGCTTTTTCAAAATGAAGCAGGTGAGTGCATGTGGGTCTACATTTTTAGCGATGCTAATAACCATTTTTTAATCCCAAAGCATTGCGAGACTTTCATTCAGTATAAACTTCATCACAGATCCACCTCCGTTTCATTATTTATTGAGCTCATCAACAAATTCAAATTGTATCATTTTTGAGAGAAAATTTCTTACTTTAGTTTTAAAATGCTGTCTTTCATTCATATTGACAAATTTTTCTCCTATGAGGAAATGCTAAAAAGACTGGAATTGCTTCCAATCTTATTTCTCACTATTTTCAACTGCTGCTGTAACAAAGCTGTATAAAGTCCTTCTGGACGATTAGGACAGCTAGATAATTCTGGGTGGTATTGACAGCCACAAAAGAATTTATTTCTCTGGAATTTCAACAATTTCCGCAAGCGATTGTCCGGTGAAACTCCCGAGGAATACAAACCGGCATCTTCAAATTGTTGACGGAATTCATTATTAAATTCGTAACGGTGGCGGTGGCGACGCTGAACAACTTCTTGATTATCATAAGCTGCAGCTGCTTTGGGATCCACGTTTTAGTTTGAGACGGATAAAAGTCCTAGCGAAGTGTCCCTCCCATATCTTCCACATCAATCTGATCACGCATCAAATCAATAACAGGATGTTGCGTATCAGGGTTCAATTCTGAAGAATTAGCGTCATTAAATCCTAGCACATGGCGAGCAAATTCGACACAAGTCAACTGCATGCCGAGGCAAATTCCAAGCATTGGCACATCATTTTCACGAGCATATTGAATCGTCGCAATCTTTCCTTCCGTTCCTGATGACCAAATCCACCAGGCACTAATAATCCCGTCTACATCTTTTTCAGCAACTCGGCAACATTTTCAGTCTGACATCATTTGCGTTGACCCAGCTCAATTTAATTTCTGCATCATTGGCGTAACCAGAATGTTTGAGAGCTTCCACAACAGAAATGTAAGCATCTGGTAATTCCACATATTTCCCAAACCAGAGCAATTTTTGACTTTTTCTTCAGATTCATGACTTTATCAACCATAGCAGACCAATCAGTCATATCTGCTTCTGGAACATCCAACTTCAGAGTGTTCACAAACGATCTGATCCATGTTTTGCGCTTGCAGATTGAGCGGGAATTTGGGTACAAATCTTCCACATCCAAGGACTCAATCACTGCTTCTGGTGCTACATCACAAAATTGTGCCAATTTGTTCTTAATATTTTTGGCCAGCTGGTTTTCAGTACGAATAACAAGCATGTTCGGTTGAATTCAAGTCCACGTAATTCTTTTACAGAATGCTGAGTGAGGCTCGTTTTCATTTCCCCAGCAGCTTTCAGATAAAGGAAGCAATGTCGTGTGGATATACATGACATTGTCTGCACGACATCTGCCTTCATTTGACGAAGTGCTTCTAAGAATGGCAAACTTTCAATATCTCCTACAGTCACCACCCACCTCGGTAATGATAACGTCTGAATCGGTTGTCGTTGCCGCGCGTTTTAATCTTTTTAAAAGCATCGGTAATATGTGGGATGACCTGAACAGTAGCTCCGAGATATTCACCTTTGCGTTCTTTGCGAAAGAAACTTCACTATAAATCTTACCCTGTTGTCACATTAGAATATTTGTTTAAATTAATATCAATAAAGCGTTCATAGTGTCCTAAGATCTAAGTCAGTTTCTGCACCATCATCTGTCACAAATACTTCACCGTGTTGATAAGGGCTCATTGTTCCTGGGTCAATATTGATATATGGGTCAAACTTTGAATGGTTGCCTTAAGACCCCGATTTTTCAAAAGACGACCGAGACTTGCTGCCACAATCCCTTTGCCGATCGAACTAACTACACCACCTGTAACAAAAATATATTTTGTTGCCATAAATTCTCCTTATCTAAGATACAAAACTCGTTTAGAAAACACACGAAAATAGAAGCGCAAACATCACAAATCATCTCTCTTTTCGACGCTTTTTCAGGCGTGTTCATCCCTAATAGTAAAAGCAAAAACAGCTCCCTAGAGCTGAGGAGCTTTGACTTCTTAAAAGAAGTGCCCGATATTATAATAACGCAGAATAAAATGTCAAATAAGAACAGAAGCAAACGTTAGCGGACTTAATTATTCTTCATCCTCTGAATCCACCTCATCATCTCAGAGTACTCCTCATCTTCTTCATTGAGTTCGACTTCTTCATCCTAAAATCATCAGGTGCAATTTCGTTAATTTCAGCATCGTAAGCTTCCACTTCGCTTTTCATCGTCTGGATTGTCCTCGTCATAATTGAGGCAGGGATCCGCTTCGTATGAATCTTCATCTTCTGGATCATCGTCATTATAGTCAATGGCGTTTTCATCTCCATCCATAAAAAGGCATTAACACGTTTCTTCTTCCGTTTTCTTAGGAGCTTCTTCATTATCTTCTTCAAGTGTAATGATTTCTTCATCATCTACTTCGTCAATGGCATACCAGGAACGCAAGCCCATTTGTTATCCCTAGAGAAATGAAACTGCCGTCCACATTCAATTCTGTATAAAAGAGTGGCAATGCTTCACGAATATCACTATTTGATTTTTCAAGGTAATTTTGAATTTCATTGACAAGATCGTTAAAATACATTTCATGATGACGACCACGTGATGCTCTAAGGATAGCACGCCGCTTCAATCATAGAAAAGCTCACTTTTTCTTGTCCAGCAAAATACTTCTAATTCCAAAAGTTGATCTCCTTCTAAGGTTTGAGAGCTTTTTGCCCGCATTAGCTCTCAAAAATTTATTGTTCAATTTTCGCTACTTTTTATTGTACGATAAAAATCTTCTTTCGTCAAAAGAATTTTTATCCTCCATTCAATAAAATCACTCTTTTTCACCAACATGAGTTCTACTTTTATAAAAAGAAGCAAAAGGCAATTCAGCCGAACCTCCGACTGAACTTGCCTTATGTCTCGATAGATTATTTTACTGTCGCGGTACTTGTGTAATCAATTCAACGGCTTTTTAATAGCAATATCATGTTTCCAACATATCTGCTGAAAGAAGTTGCCGAACACGCTCTACTTCCATATTGGCTAGTCAGTTGCAAGTGATGAAATTTCTGATTCAATATCTTCATCGCTCGCTTCAAATCCTTCTGCTTTTGCAACAGCTTCAATCACAAAGATTGGTCCTAGTACGTTTTTCAGCATCAGCTTCATATGTTGCTATGAAGATCTTCGTGAGTTGTGCCAGTAATTTGGAAATACATATCTGGTGAAATACCTTGTCGTTGCATATTTCCAAGAAAACTCATTTACAGAGCGATGAACTTCTTCATGAACCATTTCCTCTGGCAATTCGATAATCTCTGCATTTTTCTACTGCAAGGTCCAGCGCTGCAGATTCAACGGCATCGTCAGCAACTTCTTTTGACTCAGCTAATTCCTTACGATATTTTTCTTTTAATTCATCCAGTGTTTCAACATCTTCGTCGATGTCTCTGCTAGGTTCATCATCCAATGCTGGAACTTCTTTTCTCTTTGACTTCGTGGATTGTGGTTACGAACTTAGCATCTTTACCAGCAAGGTCTGTTGCCTGATAGTCTTCTGGGAATGTTACGACTTTGCTTCACTGTTTCAGCAACGCATGCCCAACCAATTGATCTTCGAAGCCTGGAATGAATTGACCGCTTCAAGCTCAGAGTGAGAAGTTATCTCCTTTTTCACCATCAAATTCAACACCATCAACTGTTCCAACAAAATCAATTACAACTGTATCACCATTAGCAGCCTTATCTTCTTTCAATACAAGTTCTGCTAAGTTTATTACGTTCACGTTCAATTTTGCATCTACATCTGCATCAGATGCTTCTTTAGAGACATCAACAGATACTTCTAGTTTTTATATTCACCTAATTTTACTTCGGGTTTTTGTAACCACTTCAGCAGTAATCGTCCAATCTTGACCTTTTCCATAGACGTCACATCAAAATTGTGGTTGAGCGACAACTTCGATTTCTGCTTCTTTAACTTCCGCCTCATAAGCAGCTGGGAGAGAGCATTCAACGTATCTTGGTAAAGAGCTTCTTCCCAAATCTTTGGTTAAACACTGGCCGTGGAAGATGGCCTTTACGGAAACCTGAGTACATTCAGATTTTTCTTAACTGGAGTTAAATACGCGATCCAATTCTGGCTTGATTTGTTCTTGACTAATTGTAAATGTCAAAACTCCGCGATTTGTTTCTTTGCTTTCAAATGATACAGACATTCTGTCATTTCTCCTAAAATTTATTGAATACAATCAATTATACCATAAATACACGTTAATTCACAAATTTTCTAATGAAAATTTGCCATTTTTCAACAACTTGCTGATTTTTCGCTTTACACTTTCCGGATTTTATCCTTTTTGGTAAGCAGCTCGTGCTCCGCCGATGAGTTTTGGTCGGCATGGCAGTGCAGTCACATGCGCTTCTCCGAGTTCTCTCAAAAATTGGTCGTACCGGAATTTGGACATGCTTAATATACATCCAATTGCCGTATCTCCGACGTCCATCCCTGCTTGAGCGCATCAAATTCCACTTCAACTGGGTTGTTCATATATTTACAGCTGCTAATTGACCACTTCCACCAGCATGAAGAGTTGGCAACACATTGACAATTTCAGGTTTTGTTTTTGCGCCAATTCTTTCTCCACGACCAAAGCGCGATTCACATGTTCACAGCCTGAACTGCCAAGTAAATTCCGCAGACTGACAACGTATCCCAGCATGGTTTTGACAACAGCTTCTCCCACTTCTTGACTGGAATTTTTCCAATACTGCCTCCAGTCACCTCACTAGATAGACAAACCCGAGGACAAAATATCACCCTGGAAGAGAGTGCCGATTTCTAAAATATCTGCCAAAATGGTTTCAGTTTGTTTTTCAATTCTTGTAAATCCATCATTTCCACCTCTTTTCATCCTTATCATAAACCATTCTAAACATTTTTACAAATAAACATTTAAAAATATGGAGCAAAAATCACTTTCGCTGCTCCACTACTCCCACGTAGATTGCTCAGTCAGACATTAGCCTTTGTTTGACAAAATAAAAGATACTCTTGATTACTGCGCTTCATTCTAAAAATCTAGGTACATTTCACCTCAAAATCTTCAATCACTACTTTCCTAAAATATCGGTCATCACCTTATTTAAGATGGCCCAACAAAGCTCCCAGTGTTTTTGACAAAAGTTAGGGAACACTTCTGGAAGCTGCTCCCCAACCGTGCATGATAGTAGATGCGAGACGCATGCCTCCTACCATACAAGGTAGCTAACACCAAGCCGAGATAGCGACTTTTTCCCTTTCAAACCCTGCAAAATATCCTTGTAGGCCATGAAAAAGCAAAGCTACATCCACTGTGGATAGCCAGAAAAATCAAATCAATGAGAAATCCAGCTAAACCACCAACAATTGCTACTTCTTTTCTACCAAAGTAAAAAGCGGTAAAGAAAATCCCGCATCAAGGAACGTTAAAATCCCCGTGTGTTGGAATTTTTAAATAGTAGCCCAAAACAACTGTCAACGCAGCAATCATGGATAAAAGGACAAGTCTATACGTCTGATTCTTTTCATGATTGAACGACCCCATATTGATCTGAGTGTTGGATGAGCTTGGTAAAAAGCAAATTCTTTTTGAAATTTGAACCGCTTCAAAAGTGGATTTTTCTAGCAAAAGCTGACTGGCAATGCTGAAGCAAAGGTACAGCCAGCACCTGTGTTATTGTTGTCTAAAACAGGTGATTCCAGAATTTGAAATTGCTCTCCATTATACATCAACTGCTTTTTGAGAATCTAGAACTGATTCCTCCTCTGATAACAACAGTCTTAGCCCCTAAGGAATAGAGTCCTAGCCGCTTCTTTTTACGTCTTCCACCAGTTCGCAACTCTTTTTGAACCAAGAGTCAGCTTCTACGTCAAAATTGGCGTGATAATGCTGAGTAAGGAAGAATTTTAGTAATTCATCTCGAAGTGCCGAGGACCTCAACGTCAGGATTTTCTTTGCAAACTAAGACGGGATCCAGTACAACGAATGTCAGCATGAGCTTTCACAAATCTCAAAGCTAAATCTGCCAGCTCTACATTTTGGCAGGCCTGGTTTAACGGCTGAAAAAGGCACATTTTTGAGAGAGTCGAGCTGCTGAGCAAAAGACGTTGTATACTGGAAGAACCTCAAAACCTTGCTTTGTCACTAGCTGTTGCAAGTTACCGCTACAAAACCATGAAGCCGGTTGACTGTATAGTTGCTAAATCAGCATGTAAGCCACCACCACTAAAAATATCATTCCTGATATAGCTAAAAATATGATTATTCTTCATACCGTATCTCCTTTAGATAAAGTCCGTTTGGAGCCGCTGTTGGTACCAGCCAAATGACGATCTTGCTCTATTAAAATTCTATCAATCTGCTCAACAGGCATTCGTCCATTCCCAATTTTCAGTCAATGTTTCCAGATCCATATTGCGAATTTGCTTATATATACATCCATTACCAGAAAAGGTAAAAATCAAGAAAATTACGATTTTTCATCAAAACTCTAAACAGGCTTTTGTAATTGTTCGAACTTTATTTACACTAGTCCCTGAAGCTGTAAAATCCTGTAAAATCATGAGTTCCTTCTAGCTACAACTGCTTTCTTTCCATCAGCTTCAAATCAAGTGGATAAGGGATAATGTGTTGCATAATGACGCATCATGGGGATTTTAGGGCGTCCACATATACTATAAATTCATAGGTTTTGCTATGTTTCCAATATCTGGAATGAAACATCATCCACCTCTTCTACGCTAATAAAATCAATGTCTTCTGGCGTCTGCGTATCAAGAGCAAAACGTGGTTTTCTTCATCTCTTTTTGTGGCAAATCCAAAATGAATGACTTGTCCCAAAAGCGTGAACGCCACTGTCCGTGCGTCCAGCTCCCATGAATAACGACTGTTTTCCACTATTGATTTTGACTCAAGGTCTTTTCAATTTCTTTACACTACGTTCGCCATGAGTTACGTGAAAACCCAGCAAAGTCATGGCCATCATAGAAATAATCGCTTTATATCGTGTCATGTGTTTATTGTAACAAGATGCCCATACCAAGACTATAAAAGTCAAACTGTATAGGGTACAGATTTGACTTGACAACATTAACGAAAGATATACAAGAACGCAGGAGAAATAAATGCCCACAGATATTAGTTACACAAATGGACAGCAGCGTTTTTCGCTATCGAGTAGCTGCTGTCATTATTGAAGAAGAAGCTGTTTGCTTTATACAAAACCACTACCGAGGACTGCGCTCACTCCGTTGGTGGAGACTGTTCAATTTGGTGAAACAACAGAAGAGGCTGTCTTGCGAGAAATTATAGGAAAACAGGACAGCAGTATGCAATTGATCGTTTGCTTTGTCTTCATGAAAATTTTTTCGCCAAATTCAAGTGGTGATTTTAACAGGACTAGATTGTCATGAGATTTGCCTATACTATCTTAGTGAAATCTAAAAGGAAACAATTTCAAAACCAAATAGGGAATGAACAGGTTTACTGGTTCCTATTCAGAATTAGAAAGATGTACAAGCTATTTCCAAATTTCATTCCGCACATTTTAAACGAATTAAATTGCGCGTCACACACATCGATGACAAGAAATAAAGAACAGTAAAACGTAGAACAGTGATGATCCCCGTTTATTTCATTCTCCTTCAAAAGCATCTTTCATTTTATCAAAGAAAGCCCTTTTCTTTGGATTGACTTTTCATATCACCAGCTTCTGCAAACTCTTTTCAGTGCTGCTTTTGACGATCGTTGAGGCCAGTCGTGTCTACAACATTGACAGTTACATACTGGTCACCCATGCTTCCACCGCGCAGACTCGGTGCTCCCTTACCACGCAGACGGAATCGTTTGCCAGTCTGTGTTCCTTCTGGGATATTCAGCTCCACATCCCCGTGAACAGTTGGAATATCCACACTGTCACCAAGAGCTGCTTGGACAAAGCTGAGATTGAGCTTGTAATAAATGGTGAGCCATCTCGCTCAAACTCTGTCGATCCCGGCTCAACGGACCGACATAAAGGTCACCATAAGGTCCACCATTAAAGCCAGCTTCCACCTTGACCAGACAGACGAACCTGCTGACCAGTTTCAACACCTGCTGGGATTTTTAACATGGACACTATGGGCTTGTTTTCATGCCCCTGTTCCGTGACAGGTTTGGCAAGTCTTTAATTTCTTGCCCTCGCCCATGACAGACATCACAGGTTGCCTGGCGACGCATCACCAAGAGGTGTTTGCGTATCAACATTGATCACTCCCTGCTCCATGACAGCGACTACAAGTAGCTCGATCTAGTTCCTGGTTTTCGCACCCGAACCATGCACAAGTATGCAGTTGCCTCACGATGATATTTAATTTCTTTATCTGTGCCAAAAAGTAAACTGCTTCAAACCAGGTTGACCCGATATTGAAAGGTCATCCCCTTGACGAGGTGCATTCGGGTTGCGAGTTGACCGCCTCCGCCAAAGCTAGAAAATATCTTCAAAACCACCAAAGCTAGAACCATCAAAAGCCACCGAAACCGCCAGTTCTGCGAAGCTCCATTGGCACCCGCGGTACGCCATATTGATCATAGGCTGCCCGTTTTTGCTCATCGCTCAGGTCTCATAAGCCTCTTGGACTTCCTTTTGTATGTTTTTCTTCAGCACCTGGTTCTTTAGTGATGTCTGGATGATACTTTTTAGATAATTTCCGATGGGCTCTCTTGATCTCATCTGAGAAGCATTCTTGGAGACGCCCTAGACGGTCATAATATTCTGTATTGTTCATTTAAGATACCAAGACCGTAACATTCGACTGAAAAATAGGAAATCAGGCGACGGATTGATGCTCTAGGCTGATTTCTCTTTTTCTGAGAATTTAGGTCGGGTTCAGTTCCTTTCTAATTTAGTATGAAAGAGAACCGAGTTTCCATTCCAATTTCTTTCTTACCGAAAAACAGAGGCTGGGCTGCAACCTCTGGATTTCTTTACCTCAACAAATTCGGACCCTCCCTGATTATATTGGATAATATCTCCGAGCATTAGTTATGTTTCTGAATAACTACCACTAGTACCATCATCATCTTCTGCTAACTAATTACTTGTTAACGACAATCACTTTCAATGATGTATTCTTTAGCAATTTCCCTGATATATTTACTCATCCGGTCTACAATTGTCAGCTACCTTCTTCTAGTATGTCTGTTCCCTACTGAATTAATAAAACGCATTAACCAATCTACATCACTATCATTCAAATGAGGGCGCAATAATCACTGCACTGTGAGCAATCTCTTTCTTCTCCTAGTAGCCATATCATCATTCTCCTTTAAGTATAATCTATCTAATAATCAGGAAAGAAATTATAGTTTATATATAACCAAATAAATCTTCTTATCCC
>BNJU01000419.1_pt1 | contig 82086 bp, 101 predicted proteins | sample 8539281 | NCBI WGS metagenome assembly BNJU01 (sample SAMD00202456, study PRJDB9452) | human saliva metagenome | isolation source: human saliva | place: Japan | reverse complement strand
AAAACGTTTTCAAGAGAGAAGGACAAGACATGGAAAATGAAACAGTTGACTATGGAAAAGTAACAGGAATGGTACACTCTACGGAAAGCTTCGGTGCCGTGGATGGACCAGGGATCCGTTTTATTGTCTTTCTTCAAGGCTGTCAAATGCGGTGTCAGTATTGCCATAACCCGGATACTTGGGCTATGGAAACCAACATGTCTAGAGAACGAACAGTGGATGATGTATTGGAAGAAGCTCTCCGCTATCGTGGATTCTGGGGTCAAAAAGGTGGGATCACGGTCAGTGGTGGAGAAGCCCTCTTACAGATAGACTTTTTGATTGCCCTATTCACCAAGGCTCAAGAGTTGGGCATTCACTGCACGCTCGATACCTGTGCTCTGCCTTTCCGCAATACCCCTCGTTACCTGGAAAAATTTGATAAATTAATGGCAGTGACAGACTTGGTGCTTCTGGATATCAAGGAAATTAACGATGAACGGCACAGATTTGTAACCAGTCAGACAAACAAAAATATTTTAGCCTGTGCCAAGTACTTGTCTGATATTGGCAAGCCCGTCTGGATTCGCCACGTCTTGGTGCCTGGGCTTACAGACCGAGATGATGACCTGATCGAACTTGGGAAATTTGTTAAAACCCTTAAAAATGTTGATAAATTTGAAATTCTGCCCTACCATACTATGGGGGAATTCAAATGGCGGGAATTGGGCATTCCTTACAAGTTGGAGGGTGTGAAACCACCGACAAAAGAACGGGTCCAAAATGCGAAGGACTTGATGGAAACTGAAAGTTACCAAGATTACTTGAAACGGGTTAAAGGATAAAATAGATCGAGACAGTTGGTCCTTCCAGCTGTCTTTTTCTGATGAAAAGCATCACTATTCCCTTTCTTTAAACGGAAAAACGTGCTAAAATAGAGTGAATATACAAATGAAAATGAAGAGGTAGAAACATGTCAAAAATTCTCGTTTTTGGTCACCAAAATCCGGACTCAGATGCTATCGGTTCATCTGTAGCCTTTGCTTATCTTGCAAAAGAAGCTTATGGTTTGGATACAGAAGCAGTAGCTCTTGGAACTCCAAATGAAGAAACTGCTTTCGTATTGGACTATTTTGGTGTGGAAGCACCACGCGTGATCACATCAGCTAAAGCAGAAGGTGCAGAGCAAGTCATCTTGACGGACCACAATGAATTCCAACAATCTGTTTCAGATATCGCTGAAGTAGAAGTTTACGGTGTAGTGGACCACCACCGTGTGGCTAACTTTGAAACTGCTAGCCCACTTTACATGCGTTTGGAACCAGTTGGATCAGCATCTTCTATCGTATACCGCATGTTCAAAGAACATGGTGTAGCAGTGCCAAAAGAAATCGCAGGTTTGATGCTTTCAGGTTTGATTTCAGATACTCTTCTTTTGAAATCTCCAACAACTCACCCATCTGATAAGGTGATTGCACCTGAATTGGCTGAATTGGCTGGTGTGAACTTGGAAGAATACGGTCTTGCCATGCTCAAGGCTGGTACCAACTTGGCAAGCAAATCAGCAGAAGAATTGATTGACATTGATGCTAAGACTTTTGAACTCAACGGAAACAACGTTCGTGTGGCTCAAGTGAATACAGTTGATATTGCTGAAGTCTTGGAACGCCAAGCTGAAATCGAAGCAGCTATCCAAGAAGCAAATGCAGCTAACGGTTACTCTGACTTTGTCTTGATGATTACAGACATCGTCAACTCAAACTCAGAAATTTTGGCTCTTGGTGCTAATATGGATAAGGTAGAAGCAGCTTTCAACTTCAAACTTGAAAACAATCATGCTTTCCTTCCAGGTGCCGTTTCACGTAAGAAACAAGTGGTTCCTCAATTGACTGAAAGCTTTAATGCATAATGATAAATGGGGAAGCCCATTGTTAAAAAGGAGTTTCGACTCCTTTTTTGTTAGGAGGAGATCATGTTAGAAAATGGCGATTTGATTTTTGTGAGAGAAGATACGGAAATGGGGCAGGCCATTCAGACATCTACTGGTCATTACAGCCATGTGGCCATCTTTTTGGACGGGCAAATCTATCATGCTACGATGGAAGGCGGTGTTCTTGCCCAATCCCCTGAAGATTTCTTTGAAGCTGAGAAAGTCTATGACCTTTATCGCTATGCGGAGATTGACTGTCCAGAGGTTAAAAAGCGGGCAGAAAACCTTTTAGGGGCTCCCTACAATGCGTCCTTTTATCCAGATGGAGCTGGTTTCTATTGTTCCCAGTTCATCGCTGAACTACTTCCTATCTTTGAAACCATTCCCATGAAGTTTGGAGATGGGGAAGAGGAGATTAGTCCGTTCTGGCTGGATTACTACAAGGAGCTTGGCCTAGCCGTTCCCCTAGATCAGCCTGGGACCAACCCGAGTCAGTTAGCTCAGTCTCCCTATCTACAGTTTAAAGAAAAGTAGATGGATTATTCGGATTCATGAAACAATATTCTGAATCTTTGATACAGTTCATAAGAGTCTCATCAAACTAAATAAGAATAATTTTTCAATACTTTCCTTTGGTGAGTGCGGACGTTAAGTGAAATTATCCAGTGGATCATTTCAGCAATCCAGGAAGTTCCATGATGTAGTTTTGAGTATAAGGATTCAAGATTTTTTCTCACACTGGACTGTATCAATTTATAATTTTTCACTTTAAAAACTAGGCTTTAGGAAAAAAGATAGAGTATGAATTGAAATAAAGTGTAATTTATTGCATTTGAAAAATCGAAAAAACGCTTGGTACTGACCCTAAAAAGTTAGACAAATAATTTATTAAAAGGAATTCAGTTCTGTATTGCACAGGACAGAGTCCTTTTTTATTTTTACCTTAATTGGTTTGTTCTAGCATATTTCTCAGTTATTCCAGGTTCGGTGACGTAGAAAGTTTATAGGCAATAATTTCATTGTAGAAACCATCTAAAACTGGTGACTATTACAGTTTCTGGCTGCTATTTGGAATGGAAAACTCTGTCACATCCGTATAGCATTTTCCATTGGCTTGGATGCTTCGAACTGGCGTCGAATGAGATTCTCTGCTTTTATACAAACCTCTTTGATAAGAAGATTATTTCCGTTTACGACAAATTCTAGCTGTTAAATCAATAAGATTATTGAAGCGCATTCCAGTTTTGAAAAGAATTTAAATGATAAAGGAAATAAAGGATAATCCATAATTCATCTGTTGTTTTATATGTCTGATGAGATTATTTTGATGAAAACAGTTCTACAAAAAGTAAAATCCTGAAAAAAATCCGAAAATTATTGATTAATATATACTTGTTTCAAATGATACAACAAATTGAATAGGAGAAATCTATGGAACAAAGTATTACCATTAAAAATCTATGTAAGTCATATGGTCAAACTCAAATTTTAAAAGATATTTCTTTTGAAGCAAAAGCTGGTAGAGTGACTGCTTTCCTAGGCCCAAATGGTGCTGGTAAAAGTTCAACCTTACGTATCTTATTAGGATTAGACAAAGCAACATCTGGTCTTACCAAAATTGGAGGTCAAACTTATAAGGAATTAAAATTTCCTCTAAAGATTGTAGGAGCTTCCTTTGATAGTGTAGGAGCTCCTGATGATCGGACTGTTTATCATCATTTGAAAATTGTTGCTGCTAGTAATGGGATATCGAGTCAGCGAATTGAGCAAGTCTTGGATATGGTGGATATTAGTCATAAGAAAAAATCTAAAATTGGAAAATTATCATTAGGAGAAGGACAACGTTTGGGGATTGCAACAGCTCTATTAGGAAATCCTCAATATCTGATATTGGATGAACCGACAAATGGTTTGGATCCAAGAGGAATTCGGTGGTTTAGAGAGTTTATAAAAAAACAAGCTCAAGAAGGAAAGACCGTCTTGCTATCATCTCATATATTATCGGAAGTGGAAGCAGTGACAGATGATGTGGTCATCATAAATAAAGGCAAAGTTCTTATAAAAGGGACTTTACAAGAAGTGATGAGAAATCTTTCTTCACTGGAGGAAGTTTTCTTTAGTTTAACAGAGGGAGGAAATTGACATGGCACTTATTTACTCTCTTCATTCTGAAATCTTGAAATTACTTTATAAGAGAGCTACTCATGTTGTACTATTTTTGATACTAGTATTTCAAACATTTTTAGCAAATATTGGTGCATCACAAATTGTTTCAGTTGGTATCCATGCTACACCAGAGACAAATCCAGAGTTAGTAGAAGCTATTCCACCTATTGAATTTTTAGGATTTGATGTTACTCTAATTGGCATTTTTTTTATGATTATCTTAGGCTCAATCTACGGAGCTGAAGAGTATAAAGACTCTGCTATTCGCACAAGCCTCCTCTCTAATACGAGTCGAATTACTCTCCTAGTTTCAAAGACATTAATTTGGCTGGTATTTTCTTTTGTCATTTCCTTCCTATCAATATTTCTGACGATTAACATGACACATTATGTTTTAGGACAAGATGGTTTATTGCTATTTTCACTAAATGGGACAGTTTGGTTCTATATGTTTTTGGACAGCATAGCTTGGACATTGTTGGGACTTCTAGCCTATATTCTGGCTTTAACATTTAAAAAAGCCCTTGTTCCCCTATTGTTTTTGCTTCCTCAAGTCTACAATTTAGGAACATTCTTAGCCGACCATATATCAATTGCAAAATTTCTTCCAGTTTCATTGAGCTATGGACTGATTGCTACATCTCCTCAAATGTTAGAACAGAATAGTTTACAAAATATTTTGCTTTTACTTTGTTGGAATTTGTTATTCTTGGCTTTGGCAGTTTACCGCGTGCTTCAGTCAGATGTTGGAGGAGGGGAATAAGTTGAAAGAGCAATTTAAAAGTGAGTATCTCAAGTTTATGATGAATCCTTGGCATTGGTTGATTATAGGTGCTCTATTACTTTGTGTTCCGCCGATGGTTATTTTTTTAAATAGTAAACCAGATCAGTTGACTCTACACTTTGTTTTGGAACAGCTACTGCAAAGTCTCTATTTAGGACAGGCAGGTTTTATTAGTCTAGCTGTACTATTTATAGGTCAAGAATTTACAGGTTCTAGCCTTCGTACAAGTTTTCTTACATGTCCAAATCGTTTAAAATTTATAATATGTAAACTAGCTATTGTGTTATGTGTGGAAATTGTATTATTGCTAGCTATAATATCAGTATGTATACTACTTGCTCAAGGATATTACAATATCAATCTTTTGAGCAATATTAAAAATGTTCTAACAATCCTTTTTCCAGTTTGTATTTCTATTTTAACCTTCTCTTTTTAAGTGGTATTTTTTTGTATTTATTTTTCCGATCTTTTACCTTAATTTTTGGGAATAAGTTTATCACTTTTATTGGGTCTAGGGCAAATGTTATTACAATTCAGTTCTTTATTTAGAAATTTACCCTTACTAGCGAGTATGAACTGTTACTATATCCATCCTTTATCACTTTATTATCCAGTGTGGCAAGGCTTAGGGATACAAATAGTATGGTTATTAATTGTTTTTGTATTTGCTACACTGATACTTAGAGAAAGAAATGTACGCTAAAGACAGGGGGTATCCTGTCTTTTTCTCAGTTAATGATATAATATAATTTAGGAGCGTGAGTTATGGCTTATAAAATTTTAGTGGTAGATGATGATCTTGCTATTCTTCGCCTAATAAAAAAGGTACTAGAATATGAAAAATATGAAGTAGTCATACGAAATAACATAGAAGAGATTGATCTTTGTGATTTTACAGAATTTGACTTGATTTTGTTAGATATTATGATGCCTGTTAGTGGTTTAGAAATCTGTCAGATGATTCGCGATCAGATAACTGTTCCTATCTGTTTTATAACTGCTAAGGATATGGCTGAAGATTTGGTGGCTGGAATCAATGCAGGCGCTGATGATTATATTATGAAACCCTTTAGTATGCCAGAACTTTTAGCACGTGTTAAAATGCACCTACGTCGTGAAGAACGGACTAAAGGAACTGTTCATCAGATAAAAAGTGGGAAGCTTATACTATATACTGATAGTAAGGAACTATTTATAAAGAATGATAAGATTCCATTGACGAGAAGGGAATTTGATATTGTCAGCCTTCTAGCAAGTCACCCAAATAAAATATACTCGATTGAGGAGATTTATAATTATCTATATCCACAAAGTTCAGAAGCGCTTTTACGTTCGGTTTCAGAGTATATTTATCAAATTCGTCAAAAGCTGAAACCATATCAGTTAAATCCAATTAAAACCTTGTACGGTGGAGGATATCAATGGGTAGAATCAAAAGTTTTAGACAATTAATTCTAGAAACTTGTTGGAGAATTATTTGGCAGTTTGGTCTTGGTTTGTTATTAGCTTATCTTATTCCCTTAGCTTCTGTATCCATACAAATAAGGGAGGATGGGAAGCCTATAAAAAATAGTGGTGTTTTATCAATCTTTTTCAATGTATCCTCATGGGTGTATATTTGTATTTTATTGATCATTCTAATAAGTTATCACATGGGAAACCTGTTGAAAAAATTTAGTTATGAAATGAACTTGATTTATACAAAGAGTATGTGGCTAGAGAGCGAAAGTATTGATAAAATAACTATTAAGGAATTCCGTGAGACTGGTAATCGCATCATTGTGATGCAAAATCGTATTCGACAGCTATTAGATGATGAGAAGCAACAGAAAGAAGACTTGATGTTTCAGGTTTCAGCAGTTTCTCATGATTTGAAGACACCTCTAACTATCATCAAAGGGAATGCAGAATTTTTGCACACTTCCACTAAAGATGAGCAGTCTAAAGAATGTTTAGCAGATATCGTTCGTGCTAGTCAACGCTTACTTGATTATTTTAATCAGTTGATTCATTATTCTAAAACTTACTATGATGATGAGACAGGCTGGACGGAGTATTCCTCTTCAGATTTTATTAATGAATTAGAGAAAGAAGTCTCTTTTTTGATAAAAAATCAGATGAAGTTTTCTTTTGAACAAAATGTGAAAGGAACGGAAAGCTATTATATAAATCCATCTCTTCTGATTCGTGCAATACAAAATATTTTAACAAATGCTTTGGAGTATGCAGATAAACAGAATCCTAAAATTAAAATTAGGGTAGAGCAAGAGGGGAAGGAATTGAAAATAGGGATATGGAATAATGGCTCTGAATTTCCAGAAGAAGTTTTAAATAATTTTGGGAAGCTCTTTTATCGTATGGATAAAGCTAGATCGTTTAAAGAGCAACATTATGGTATTGGACTTAGTTTTGTATGTAGAGTTGCAAAACTGCATAAAGGCCAAGTCGAACTGAGGAATAGAGACGAGGGAGCAGAAGTTTTAATGGCTCTTAATTGTATTAAATCAATGTGATTTATTATAGGAATTTTTGTTGTCAGCGATTGGTTAGTTGAATCCTTTGGTCGTTTTTATGTAATTGATACGAGAAGTGGAGAAGTATGTTGCCCAGTTTTTACTCCCGCAAAAATCGAAGCAATCTTTTTGCCCCTTGTTTTTTTATAGCCCTATTTAGGCCCATTTATGACTAACAATAAAATGAAGAGTTTATCCTTTTGCATTGATTTCGCTTAAGATAACTTTTATGTTACAATAAGAGCTAACCGATAAAACAGTAAACGAGATCTATTTATGATAACAATCATTAATCCCACCCGTTTGACACGTCAGCCATTTTTCAAGGACTTGATCAACTATCTGGACCAGCAGGATGATGTGATCCTGCGGAAAATCAAGGCCCAATTTTCAGATCAGCCAGTGGATAAGCTGATGGAGGAGTATATCAAAGCGGGCTTCATCCTTCGAGAAAATAAACGCTACACTCTCAATTTGCCTTTCTTAGAGTCAGCTGATCGAGTTGAACTGGATCAAGAGGTCTTTGTTCGAGAGGACAGTGCAGTTTATCAAGAATTAAAAGCCAAGGTCTTCCAAACAGAACTCCACAATACTACTAATGCAGCAATTCTCATAGAGGAGACTGACTTCGAACGAAATGCACAGACACTTTCCAATTACTTCTACAAGGTGCAACACCAATATCCATTGACAGAGGAACAAGAAAAGCTCTATGCTATTTTGGGCGATGTCAATCCTGAGTATGCTCTCAAGTATATGACCAGCTTTTTGCTCAAGTTCCTCAAAAAAGAAGAAGTCCAGCAAAAGCGCAGAGATATCTTTGTCGATAGTTTAGAAGTCTTAGGCTATATCCGCAAAAATGATGAAGGCAAATATGAATTAGCAGTGGACTTGGACAAGGAAAGGCTGATGTTTATCAAACAATAAACAAGGCTAGGAAAATTTCCTAGCCTTGTTTCGTTTGATTATAGATAACGTTCAGCAATGGCGGCATCACCCGGATATTCTTCTTTTACGCCATTGACGATTTGGTAGCAGTCAGCTCCTTTTCCAGCGATAATAACAGCATCTTCAGGCTTGCTGGTCGTTGCCATAGCCACTTGAATGGCTTGCTCGCGATCTGCGATTTTTTCGACAGGTCGCGTGATGAAACTACTAATCTCTTCAGCGATAGCCAAAGGATCTTCATAGTTGGGATCATCAGCTGTGAGGAAGACTTGGATCTCAGGATGTTCTTCTAAAAGTAAGCCAAAGTCTTTGCGGCGGCTCTCTCCCTTATTACCGGTTGATCCAAGGACTAGTGAAATGGTCCCCGTTTGATGGGTTTCGACAACTGAGAGCAGTTTTTTCAAGCTATCTCCATTATGGGCATAGTCGATGAAGACCTTGGCCCCATTTTTCTGAGTCAAGACTTCCATTCGGCCAGGAACGCGCGTCTTAGCAATCCCTTTTTGGATATCCCCGAGGCTAGCTCCTAGGCGAAGGCAGGCAAGACCTGCTGCCACAGCATTTTCTTGGTTGAAGTGACCGATGAGCTGGGTATCATAATCTCCTGCCAGCTTGCCAGTGACCGAAAAGCTAAAGGCTTTTGAATTGTGGACTTGGTTGCTTGATTGACTACCGTAGAAGTCGTGGTCTTGCTCAGCAACCTGCTCCGCAAGAATCTCAAAATGATCCATATCGCTATTGACGACAACAGCACGGCTATTTTCCATCAAGAGACGTTTGTGGTAGAAATAGTCTTCGAAGGTTGGATGCTCAATTGGTCCAATATGGTCAGGGCTGATGTTGAGGAAGACACCGACATCAAAGGTCAGACCGTAAACCCGTTTCACCAAATAAGCTTGGCTGGAAACTTCCATAATCAGGTGGGTCCGATCATTGGCAACCGCTTGGGCCATCATTTCAAAAAGATCAATACTTTCTGGAGTGGTCAAGGTTGATTTGAAGAAGGTCTTACCATCCAAGGTTGTATTCATAGTGGATAGCATGGCTGCACGGTGGCCTTGCTCAAGAATCTTGTAGGCATAGTAAGCAGAAGTCGTTTTGCCCTTGGTCCCTGTAAAGGCTAAGAGTTTTAGCTGGCGCTCAGGGTGGCCATAGAATTCCATGGCAATCAAGCTCATAGCCTGTTTGATATCCGTAACGATAATGGCTGGGATGCTGACCTCAAACTCTTGCTCAGCGACATAGAACTGGAGACCTTGCTCGATTGCTTGTTCCAAAAATTCTTTCTTGAAATTTGCCCCCTTGACAAAAAAGAGGGTCTCAGCGTTGACCTTTCGACTATCGTAGCTTATTTGATGAAAAGAAACACCACTTGCTGAATAGTGGTATTCTCCGTCTTGTAGGATCTCACGAAAGTTGTGATCCTCTTTTAAAATGTTTAGTACAGTTTCTATCTTTATCATAATCCTATTTTAAACTGAAAGACCTTATTTTACAAGTGTAAAGGAAAAGTTTATAATGAAAGAAGACTATAAAGTAGAGGAAACATATGAGTAACGAAACAAGTAATCAACAAGCCCAGATGCTTCGAGGTACAGTCTGGTTAACAGCCAGCAATTTCATTAGTCGTCTCTTAGGTGCAGCCTATATCATCCCTTGGTATATCTGGATGGGCAAACATGGAGCAGAGGCAAACGGTCTCTTCACTATGGGCTACAATATCTACGCTTGGTTTTTGCTGATTTCAACAGCAGGCGTCCCGGTAGCAGTCGCTAAGCAAGTGGCCAAGTACAATACCAAGGGACAAGAAGAGCACAGTTTTGCCATGATTCGTGGCTTCCTTAAGTTCATGTCTTTATTGGGCTTGGTTTTTGCCATTATCATGTATGTGCTTTCTCCAGTCTTTGCAAACCTATCAGGAGGTGGGAAAGACCTAATACCTGTCATGCAGAGCTTGTCTTGGGCAGTCTTGATTTTCCCTTCCATGAGTGTCATTCGTGGCTTCTTCCAAGGGCATAACAATCTGAAACCTTATGCTATCAGTCAAATTGCTGAGCAAGTGATTCGGGTTATCTGGATGCTCTTGACAGCCTACTTCATTATGAAGGTCGGCTCAGGTGATTACGTTGAAGCTGTGACCCAGTCCACTTTTGCAGCCTTTATTGGGATGGGAGCGAGTCTTCTAGTCCTCGTCTATTACCTCTGGAAAACAGACTTCTACAGCACATTATCCATCGCCCAGAGTCTGATAGCCAGATTGATACCAAGGCTCTCTTGTGGGATACTATTCGTGAAGCAATTCCGTTCATTGTGACAGGATCAGCCATTCAACTCTTCCAAATCATCGACCAGATGACCTATAGCAATGTCATGTCTTGGTTCACCAACTTCTCTCGCTCAGAGCTTTTGGTTCAGTTCAGCTACTTCTCAGCGAATCCGAACAAGATTACCATGATTTTAATTGCAGTTGCGACATCGATCGGTGGGGTGGGAATCCCTCTCCTTACAGAGAACTATGTCAAGGGTGATTTCCGGGCTGCAGGTAAGCTGGTTCAAGATAATTTGACCATGCTAGTAGCCTTCTTGCTTCCAGCGACGATTGGAGCAGTAGCCATTGCAGAGCCTCTCTATACGGTCTTTTACGGGAAACCAGATTCCCTGGCTTTGGGACTCTTTATCTTAGCCATGTTACAAACGGTCATCCTAGGCTTGTATACGGTTCTCTCTCCAATGATCCAGGCTCTTTTCCAAAATCGGAAGGCAATTCTTTACTTTGGCTATGGAGTATTGGTAAAACTGATTCTCCAAGTACCGTTCATTTATGTCTTTAAAGCCTATGGTCCTCTTCTTTCTACTACGATTGGCCTCATGATTCCGATTGTCCTTATGTACAAGGAAATTCATCAGGTGACTCATTTCAATCGCAAGACAGTCTTTAAACGGAGCTTATTGACTGCTATTCTCACCTTGATCATGCTCTTAGTAGTCCTAGTTGCAGGCTTGATCCTTGGCTTGGTCATCAAACCAAATGGTCGAGTGACCAGTATGATCTATGTAGCTCTGATTGGTGGTGTGGGAATCGTTGTATACGGTGGTCTCGGTCTTCGTCTTCGTTTCTTAGATCGCTTCATTGGTAGCAAGGCAGCCAGTCTTCGAAATAAATTTCATATTTCATAACCAGTAGAGGTTGGGTCTATCCCACCTCTTTTTTCATTATAGTTTGAAGCTATATCTAGCTCTTGAAAAAGGAAAAACCGAATCATCTAAAGAAGTGATACAATAGAGACAATTGAATTTAGGTCCATTGGAGGTTTGTATGAGTCACAAAAAGAATATTAACACCATCCTAGCTCAAGCGGGAATCAAGTCGGATCCAGCAACAGGGGCTTTGATTACACCGCTTCATTTTTCAACCACTTACCAGCATCCAGAGTTTGGTCAATCTACTGGTTTTGACTATATCCGTACCAAGAATCCGACTCGGGTAAACGCTGAAAAGACCTTGGCAGCTATTGAGAGTGCAGAGCATGCCTTGGTGACGAGCTCAGGTATGTCTGCCATTGTCTTAGCCTTTAGTATTTTTCCTGTTGGCAGTAAGGTTTTGGCAGTAAGAGATCTTTATGGAGGATCTTTCCGTTGGTTCAACCAAATGGAACAAGAAGGACGCTTTTTCTTTACCTATGCAAATTCTGAAGAAGAATTGGTAGAGGGATTGAAGGGAGAGGTGGATATTCTCTATATTGAAACGCCTACTAACCCACTCATGCTGGAGTTTGATATCCAGAAATTAGCTAAACTCGCTCATGAAAAAGGGGCAAAAGTGATTGTAGACAATACCTTCTATAGCCCTATCTACCAACGTCCAATTGAAGAAGGAGCAGATATCGTCCTTCACTCAGCGACCAAATATTTAGCGGGTCATAATGACGTTTTGGCTGGTGTTGTGGTGACTGATGATGAAGGCCTCTATGAGCAGCTCTTTTATAACTTAAACACAACTGGAGCTGTTCTCTCTCCTTTTGACAGCTACCAATTGATCCGTGGTTTAAAAACCTTAGCCCTTCGTATGGAGCGCTCTACAGAAAACGCGAAGAAGGTAGTGGAATTCTTAAAGGGGCATCCAGCTGTTAAGGAAGTTTTGTATACCGGCAAGGGAGGCATGGTTTCCTTTAAAGTAAGCCACCAAGAAAAGATTCCAACCATTTTGAACCACTTGCAAGTCTTTACCTTTGCAGAAAGCTTAGGTGGAGTGGAGAGTTTGATTACCTACCCAACTACACAGACCCACGCAGATATTCCTGCAGAGGTTCGTCATTCCTATGGGTTAACGGATGACTTGCTTCGCCTTTCCATCGGAATTGAAGATGCACGGGATTTGATTGAGGATTTAGAACAAGCATTGGCTAGATAGGAGTCCATCATGGGAAAAGAACAATTTTTGACTGTCCCTAATCGTTTGGGGCATCATACTAGCAAGTGGAAGGAGTCAGAGCAAGATCCAGAACTTCTTCCTGCTTGGATTGCAGATATGGATTTTGAATCCTTGCCTGCGGTTCGACAAGCCATTCGAGATTACGCGGATCAATTGGTCTACGGCTACACCTATCCTAGTGAAGAGCTTTACCAGGCTGTTCAGGAGTGGGAAAAGTCAGAGCATGGATATGTGTTTGAGAAGGAAGCCATTGTCTTTATGGAAGGTGTGGTTCCGTCTATTTCAACGGCTATTCAGGCTTTCACTAAGGAGGGCGAGGCTGTTCTCATCAATACGCCAGTTTATCCACCCTTTGCCCGTAGCGTCCGCCTCAATCAACGCAAATTAGTGACCAATTCCTTAGTAGAAGTGGATGGACTCTTCCAAATTGATTTTGAGCAATTGGAGAAAGACTTTGAAGAGCACCAAGTCAAGCTCTACATCCTGTGCAATCCTCATAACCCAGGCGGTCGCGTCTGGGAACGAGAAGTCCTAGAAAAGATTGGTCGTCTCTGTCAAAAACATGGGGTCTTGCTTGTTTCAGATGAAATTCACCAAGACTTGGTGCTATTTGGAAATCGGCACGTATGTTTTAATACGGTAGATCCAAGCTTTAAGGACTTCACCCTTGTCTTATCGAGTGCGACCAAAACCTTCAACATCGCAGGGACAAAAAATTCCTATGCCATCATCGAAAATGATGCACTAAGAAAATCCTTCCAAGCTCAGCAGTTGCGAAACAATCAACATGAAATTTCTGCCCTTGGCTTTATCGCCACCGAAGTAGCCTATCAGAATGGAAAGGCTTGGTTAGAGGACTTAAAGGAAGTCTTGGAAGAAAATATCGATTACACTGTAGAAGTTTGCGTGAGCAGACAGACATTGGTGTGATGAAACCGCAAGGGACCTATCTACTCTGGCTTGATTTTTCTGCCTACGGTTTGTCAGAGGAAGAACTCCATGCTCGACTTCATGACCAGGCCAAGGTCATCCTCAATAAAGGGACAGACTTTGGAGTAGAAGGGAAGCAACATGCCCGTTTGAATGTGGCAGCTCCGAAAACCCTAGTCCAAGAGATTGTCGATCGGATCGTAACAAATTTTCCTAAAAAAGGTTGATTTTAAGGGTTGACTTTTCTATAGGGGAGGAGTATACTCAAAGGGAATAACGGTAGGTGAGGCTACCACAAGGATACGGATGACTACCGCAAAGCAGTGGAGACACTACTCGTTGGTCAACAGTCCTGATCGCAAAGGTCAAGACTAAGCTCATTTCATTGCCTTGCGGAGCTAAAGCTTGGACGGTCTATTTTTTGAGAATTTTCATTAAAAAATAAACGACGAGTTTAATGAGTCCTACCTGTAAAAGGGGAGGGCTCTTTTCTTATGCTTAAGAAGCCTCCCAACCTATCAAGTAGAAAAGGAGAGCACTATGATACAAATCGACGATCATCCCGAACCGCACATAGCCAGCCAATCGCTGATTTGTGTCATCGGGACTCTATAAGCGTTTGGCTCCTGATTTAAAAGGAGATTCCAATGCAAACAACAAAAGAAAGACTCATTGCTGCATTGCAAGATGCAGAAACAAAAACCTTAGCAACCTATCAATCCAGCTGGTCTGGCTTGACGGAAGACCAAGTAGAGGAAAACCGGGATAGCTATGGAGAAATGTCCTCACAAAGGGGCAAGATGATTCTATCTGGAAACGGATTGTTGAATCCATCATCAATCCCTTCACAGTCATCTTACTGCTCATTGCCCTTGTTTCTCTGGTGACCAATGTTTGGTTAGCCAAACCAGGTGAGGAAGATCCAACGACCTCTCTCATCATCGTCGTTCTCGTCCTTCTCTCTGGAGGGATTCGCTTTATCCAAGAATTGCGAAGTGACAAGGCTGCTAGCAACCTTTCTCGCATGATTGTCAATACAGCAACAGTGATTCGAGAAGGCAAGGAAGAAGAAATTCCCATTGATGAGATCGTTGTGGGAGACTTGATCAAACTGAGTGCAGGCGACATGATCCCAGCGGATGTGGTCTTGTTAGATTCTCGAGACTTCTTCGTTCAACAGTCTGGTTTGACTGGAGAGAGCGATGCTGTCGAAAAAGTCTGCTTGAAAAAAGCGACTGGCCAAAATCTGGACAGTCTTTTGGAGAGTGAAAGTCTAGCTTTCATGGGGACCAACGTCATCTCAGGTCGAGCAACAGCCTTGGTCTTGGTCGTTGGGGATGAAACCATGATGGGAGCGATTGAGCAAACCATCAATACTTATGATGAACCAACCTCTTTTGAACGAGAAATGAACACCATCTCTTGGTTGTTGATCCGACTCATGATGGTCATGGTACCCATCGTCTTCTTTATCAATGGTTTGACAGATGGGGACTGGCTGGAAGCAGGGGTCTTTGCCCTTAGTGTAGGGGTGGGCTTGACTCCAGAAATGCTCCCAATGATTATCACCGCTAGCTTGGCCAAGGGTTCCATTATCATGGCCAAAGAAAAGGTGGTCATCAAAAAGCTCAATGCTATTCAAGATCTAGGCGCTATTGATATCCTCTGTACCGACAAGACAGGAACCTTGACCCAAGATGAGATTGTACTCGAATACCCACTCGACATTCGTGGGGACTTGGATTTGTCCGTCCTTCGTCGGGCCTATCTCAACTCTTACTTCCAAACCGGCCTCAAAAACTTAATGGATCGCGCTATTATCAGCCGGACAGAAAGAGAAGCTAAGAAACATGAGATTGTCAGAGGCTTGGACCAAAGCTTCCAAAAAATTGATGAATTGCCTTTTGACTTTGAACGCCGGCGGATGAGTGTCATTGTCAAAGATGAGGGGGGAATCGTGAGCATGGTCACCAAGGGAGCCTTGGAAGAAATGCTAGCAGTCTCTAACTATGTAGAATACAAGGATGAGATTATCCCCCTAACAGACCAAGTGCGGGAAGACGTCTTGGCAGAGGTGGCTCAGCTGAATGAACAAGGTTTGCGCGTGCTAGGGGTTAGTTACAAATCAAATCTTGAGGAAGGCTATGCCTTTGAAGTGGCAGATGAAGCAGACATGATCTTGACGGGCTACCTAGCCTTCTTAGATCCACCAAAACCATCTGCAGCACCAGCCATCAATACCCTTGCGGAATACGGAGTTGCTACTAAAATCCTTACGGGTGATAATGAGAAAGTGACCCAAGCGGTTTGTGAAAAGGTGGGACTGGATGTTGACCGCATTTTGCTGGGTAGCGATATCGACAGTCTCTCTGATTCAGACTTGGCTCAAGCAGTAGAAACCACCACCGTTTTTGCAAAATTATCTCCAGATCAAAAAGCACGCATTATCTTGCAACTCAAAGCAAATGGCCACAAGGTCGGATATATGGGAGATGGGATCAACGATGCTCCTTCTATGAAAGTGGCAGATGTGGGGATTTCGGTTGATACAGCTGTCGATATTGCCAAAGAAACAGCAGATGTTATCCTTCTGGATAAAGACTTGATGGTCCTCGAAAAAGGCTTGGTAGAAGGCCGCAAAGTTTATGCCAACATGACCAAGTACATCAAGATGACTGTTTCTTCTAATTTCGGAAATATCTTCTCTCTTCTCTTTGCTAGTATTTTCCTTCCTTTTCTTCCAATGGCCCCTATCCATCTCATCGTTTTAAACTTGGTTTATGACCTTTCCTGTATCGCCTTGCCTTTTGACCGAGTGGATAAGGACTTCTTGAAGAAACCTCGGATTTGGGAAGCAAAATCCATTACCCGCTTTATGGCCTGGTTTGGTCCTATTTCCTCTGTCTTTGACATCTTGACCTTTATCGCTCTCTACTTTATCATCGTACGATGATTACAGGCTATGGCTATGTCCATGGAGCAGACAGTGCGGGACTGTTCATCATGCTCTTTCAAACTGGCTGGTTCATTGAGTCCATGTGGTCCCAAACCATGGTCATCTATATGCTCCGTTCTCCAAAATTGCCCTTTGTTCAAAGTCGGCCAGCCCTTGCTGTCATGGCAACGACTTTATTGGGGGCGCTCTTGGTTACCTTTTTACCATATGGCCCACTTGCTTCCTTGTTGAAAGTAGCGCCACTGAATAGTCTTTACTTCCTATTACTGGGCGGAATTCTCTTCCTTTATATGGCAAGTGTCACCCTGGTTAAACACTATTATATTGGCAAGTACAAGGAGTGGCTATAAGATAGTCATTAAAATAAGAAAAGAAAAGGTTTGCATATTTGTAGGCCTTTTTCTTCCTTTTTGATATAATAAGATGAATATAGAGAAAGAAGGAACCACAATGGGAAAACTTGAAGTTATTAAACATCCACTGATTCAGCATAAATTGTCTATTTTGCGTCGGACTGATACCTCTACAAAGGCTTTTCGTGAATTAGTAGATGAAATTGCTATGTTGATGGGATACGAAGTTTTGCGCGAACTTCCTCTTGAAGATGTAGAAATCGAAACACCCATCACAAAGACAGTTCAAAAACAGATTGCTGGTAAAAAACTAGCGATTGTTCCAATCCTTCGTGCAGGGATCGGGATGGTAGACGGACTCTTGAGTTTGGTACCCGCTGCTAAAGTTGGTCACATCGGAATGTACCGCGATGAAGAAACCTTGAAACCAGTTGAATACTTGGTGAAATTGCCAGAAGATATCGACCAACGTCAAATCTTTGTGGTAGACCCAATGTTGGCGACTGGGTGGATCTGCAATCTTAGCGGTAGATTCATTAAAGAAACGTGGTGCAAGCCATATTAAAGTTTGTCTGCTTAGTTGCAGCACCAGAAGGAGTGGAAGCTCTTCAAACAGCTCATCCAGATGTCGAAATCTTTGCTGCAGCCTTGGATGAACGCCTCAACGAAAACGGCTATATCGTTCCAGGTTTGGGTGATGCTGGGGACCGTTTGTTTGGTACCAAATAAGCACATTTCCAATCCATCTTTGGGAAAGTAAAAATTTGACCTTTGTTGACCAATGGGATATAATAGCTTTTATAAAGAATGGAAGGAGAGCTAGCCTCTCGAATCAACCGGATGAAACTCGTGAGATGGTGCCGGTTATAATGGATAAAAGGAGATGAATGAATGATTCCAGTAGTAATTGAACAAACTAGTCGTGGCGAACGCTCATACGACATTTACTCACGCCTCTTAAAAGACCGTATTATCATGGTGACAGGACCGGTAGAAGACCAAATGGCCAATTCGATTATTGCCCAATTGCTCTTCTTGGATGCCCAAGATAATACCAAAGATATCTATATGTATATCAATACGCCAGGAGGCTCTGTCTCTGCAGGTTTGGCAATCGTCGATACCATGAACTTTATCAAATCAGACGTCCAAACCATCGTCATGGGGATGGCAGCTTCAATGGGGACTGTGATTGCATCAAGTGGTGCCAAAGGCAAACGCTTCATGTTGCCAAATGCTGAGTACATGATCCACCAACCAATGGGTGGTACTGGTGGCGGTACTCAACAAACGGATATGGCCATTGCAGCAGAACACCTCTTGAAAACACGTCACAGATTGGAAAAAATCTTGGCAGAAAATTCAGGTCAAACCATCAAGAAAATCCACGCTGATGCGGAACGGGATAATTGGATGACTGCAGAAGAAACCTTAGCTTATGGTTTCATCGATGAAATCATGGCTAACAACAATCTCGGATAAGAAATCTTAACCATCCAGCCCTCTCCTTTGACAGGAGAGGGTTTTTAGGACACTCTTTACTTTCTAGAAAAAGATAGTATTTTTACCTGAAATTTGCTATACTTGTAACAGAAGCAGAAAGGGATTGTGTATGTTTGAGAAGCAAGCTAGAACAGGCTTAATTGTAAAATTGTATTATAATCGAGATGCAAAGAAATTACAGGAAATTGGGGATGTGATCTATCATTCCAAAAAAATGCGCTATGTCCAGGTCTATGTCGATAGTCCTCAAGTTCTTGAAATTATGCAGCAATTAAAAAAAGAACGCTTTGTAAAGAAGGTTCAAATTTGCCATATTCAAGAATTGGATCGTGATTTTGTAGGAAGTTTGCATCGTCAACAGGATGAAACACAAGTAGAAAACGCAATCATTTAAAGGATTGCGTTTTTTATATTGACAATTGTCAGATAATTCGGTATATTCTTAATATGTATTTATTTTAAGATTATTTAAGGAGATTATTACAAATGAAGAAAAAATTTGCTCTTTCATTTTTAACAATTGCAAGTGTCGCTCTTCTTGCGGCCTGTGGTGAAGTTTCAACTTCAGGTTCAAACACAACTGGTAACGAAATCGGCAAAGAACTAAAAATCGGTTTTAACTTTGAAAAAACTGGTGAAGTAGCAGCATATGGTAGTGCTGAACAAAAAGGTGCTCAATTAGCCGTTGATGAAATCAATGCTAATGGTGGAGCTGATGGTAAGAAGATTGTTGTCACAGACAAAGATAACAAATCTGAAACAGCTGAAGCAGCTACAATCACTACAAACCTTGTCACTCAATCAAAAGTGAACGCTCTTGTAGGGCCTGCTACTTCAGGTGCCACTGCCGCAGTGTTGCGAATGCTGGTAAAGCAGGTGTTCCATTGGTAACACCATCAGCAACACAAGATAATTTGACAAAAGGTCAAGATTACCTTTTCCGTGCAACCTTCATCGATAGCTTCCAAGGACAAATCATTGCTAAATATACAACGGATAACTTGAAAGCGAAGAAAGTTGTTCTTTACTACGATAATTCATCTGACTATGCTAAAGGAATTGCTGAAGCCTTTAAGAAATCTTATAAAGGTGAAATCGTAGCAACAGAAACTTTCCAATCTAAGGATACAGACTTCCAAGCTGCTCTTACAAAAATCAAAGACAAAGACTTCGATGCGATTGTCCTTCCAGGGTACTATACTGAAACTGGTAAAATCGTAAACCAAGCACGTGGTATGGGAATCAAACAACCAATCATTGGTGGTGATGGATTTAGCGATGCTAAATTCGTTGAACAAGCAACACCTGCTGCAGCTACAGACATCTACTACGTAGCTGGATTCTCTACTGAAGGTGAAATGACTGATAAAGCCAAGAAATTCGTAGAAGCTTATAAAGCAAAATACAACGAAGAACCTTCAATGTTTGCAGCTTTGGCATATGATTCAGTTTACATGGTTGCAGAAGCATCTAAAGGTGCGAAGAACTCTGTCGAATTGAAAGACAACCTTGCGAAGTTGAAAGACTTGGAAGGTGTTACTGGTACAATGTCTATTGACAAAGACCATAATCCGGTTAAATCTGCACTTATGATTGGCTTAAAAGATGGTAAAGTTGAGTCAGTTGAGTCGGTTAAACCTTAATTATCATTTGTTGTTTGTACAAGAGGCTGGGAGAATGAAAATTCCTGGCCTCGCTCTTTATTATTAGAAAGGATGGTTCAAATGCTCCAGCAATTAGTGAACGGTCTAATCTTGGGAAGTGTCTATGCACTCTTGGCCCTTGGTTATACTATGGTGTATGGAATTATCAAATTGATCAACTTTGCCCATGGGGATATCTACATGGTAGGTGCCTTTATGGGGTATTTCTTATTGAACTCATTGAAAGTTAACTTCTTTGTAGCCTTGCTTCTAGCTATGGTCGGGACAGCTATTTTAGGGGTTGTGATTGAATATCTGGCTTATCGTCCGCTTCGTCATTCGACTCGGATTGCAGCCTTGATCACAGCCATCGGGGTTTCCTTCTTGCTTGAATATGGGATGGTCTTCTTTGTAGGGGCCAATACCCTGTTCCTTCCCGCAAGTCATTGAAACTGTTCGTTACAACTTTGGTCCTATTTCGATTTCCAACATTCAGTTGATGATCTTAGGAGTGTCTATTTTCTTGATGGTCGCTCTTCAATTTATTATCCAAAAAGACAAAGATGGGGAAAGCCATGCGTGCCGTTTCTGTCGACAGCGATGCCGCTCAATTGATGGGGATTAACGTAAACCGAACCATCAGCTTTACCTTTGCTTTGGGATCAGCCTTTAGCGGGTGCTGGCGGTGTCTTGATCGGTTTGTATTACAACTCGATCGAGCCTTTGATGGGGATGACACCAGGAATCAAAGCCTTTGTCGCAGCCGTTCTTGGTGGAATCGGAATCATTCCAGGTGCGGCCCTAGGTGGATTTGTCATCGGTTTGTTGGAAACCTTCGCCACAGCGATTGGCCTTTCAGACTTCCGTGATGCCATTGTGTATGCCATCTTGATTGTGATCTTGCTCATCCGTCCAGCAGGTATCCTCGGTAAAAATGTGAAAGAGAAGGTGTAAGCCATGAAACAAAATTTTAAAAAGTGAATTTAGTCTGGCTTGGTCTTTTTGGTCGCAGGTTTTGCCTTGATCCAAGTCTTAGTAGCAGCGGGTGTGCTCAACCTCTTTTATATCCAAATTTTGGAACAAATTGGGATTAATATCATCCTTGCAGTTGGCTTTGAACCTCATCGTTGGTTTTTCAGGTCAATTCTCACTCGGTCATGCTGGATTTATGGCGATTGGTGCCTATTCTGCAGCCCATTCTCGGTTCCAAATCACCAACCTACGGGGCTTTCTTTGGCGCGATGGTTTTAGGTGCTTTGATCGCAGGTCTCGTTGCCTTGATCGTTGGGGTTCCAACCCTTCGTTTGAAAGGGGACTACCTCGCGATTGCGACACTTGGGGTTTCTGAAATCATCCGGATCTTGATCGTCAATGGTGGTACTCTCACCAAATGGTGCCGCTGGTATCCTTGGTTTGCCAGCCTTTACAACCTGGCAATTGGTTTACCTTTTTGTCGTGATTACAACCATCTTTACCATCAACTTCTTACGCAGTCCAATTGGACGCTCTACCCTTTCTGTTCGTGAAGATGAAATCGCAGCAGAATCTGTTGGGATCAATACGACCAAAGTCAAAGTCATCGCATTTGTATTTGGTGCGATCACAGCGTCGATTGCTGGATCTCTCCAAGCAGGTTTCATTGGATCTGTCGTTCCGAAAGATTATTCTTTCACCAATACTATTAATGTCTTGATCATTGTCGTGTTTGGTGGTTTGGGATCAATGTCAGGAACAGTTGTGGCACCTATCGTCTTGGGGATCTTGAACATGGTGCTTCAAGACTTCTCAAGTGTACGTATGATCATTTACTCATTGGCTTTGATTCTCGTGATGATCTTCCGTCCAGGTGGTCTTCTTGGAACATGGGAATTCAGCTTGAAAAAACTACTCTCAAAAAAGGAGGCTAACTAATGGCACTTCTTGAAGTAAAAAATTTAACAAAAAACTTTGGTGGTTTGACAGCCGTTGGGGATGTGACCATGGAACTCAATGAAGGGGAATTGGTTGGGTTGATCGGGCCCAACGGTGCCGGTAAAAACAACCCTCTTCAACCTCCTAACAGGGGTATATGAACCAAGTGAAGGGACCATTACCTTTAGATGGTCACCTATTAAATGGTAAAGCACCTTATAAAATCGCTGCAGGTGGTCTGGGACGGACTTTCCAAAATATTCGTCTCTTTAAAGATTTGAGCGTTTTGGACAATGTCTTGATTGCCTTTGCCAACCACCACAAACCACATGTCTTTGCGAGTCTTTTCCGCTTGCCAAGCTATTACAAGAATGAAGAAAGCTTTGAAAGCAAAAGCCCTTGAATTGTTAGCCATTTTCGGTTTGGAAAAAGAAGCAGATACTTTGGCTAAAAACTTGGCTTACGGACAACAACGTCACTTGGAGATCGTTCGTGCCCTTGCGACAGAGCCAAAGATCCTCTTCTTGGATGAACCTGCTGCAGGGATGAACCCTCAAGAAACAGCAGAATTGACCCAATTGATCCGTCGCATTCAAAAAGAATTTAATATTACGATCATGCTGATCGAGCACGATATGAGCTTGGTCATGGAAGTAACAGAACGGATTTATGTATTAGAATATGGCCGCTTGATTGCCCATGGTACGCCAGATGAAATCAAGAACAACAAACGTGTAATCGAAGCATATCTAGGAGGTGAAGCCTAATGTCTATGTTAAAAGTTGAAAATCTTTCTGTACACTATGGCATGATCCAGGCTGTCCGTGATGTCAGTTTCGAGGTAAATGAAGGAGAAGTTGTTTCTCTTATCGGTGCTAACGGTGCTGGGAAAACATCTATTCTTCGTACCATTTCAGGTTTGGTGCGTCCAAGTGCTGGGAAAATTGAGTTTTTGGGTCAGGAGATTCAAAAGGTTCCAGCTCAAAAGATTGTAGCAGCAGGACTCTCTCAAGTTCCAGAAGGTCGCCACGTCTTTCCAGGCTTGACCGTTATGGAAAACTTGGAAATGGGAGCTTTCTTGAAGAAAGACCGAGAAGAAAACCAAGCTAACTTGAAGAAGGTCTTCTCCCGTTTCCCACGTTTGGAAGAACGGAAGAACCAAGATGCAGCCACCCTATCTGGTGGGGAGCAACAAATGCTTGCAATGGGTCGTGCCCTCATGTCGACGCCAAAACTTTTGCTCCTGGATGAACCTTCTATGGGATTGGCCCCAATCTTTATCCAAGAAATCTTTGATATCATCCAAGATATCCAAAAACAAGGAACAACTGTTCTCTTGATTGAACAAAATGCCAACAAGGCCCTTGCCATCGCAGACCGCGGTTATGTTCTCGAAACAGGGAAAGTCGTTCTTACCGGAACAGGAAAAGAACTCTTAGCCTCAGAAGAAGTCCGCAAGGCCTACCTTGGTGGATAAGATTTTTAAAGTTTGTTTGAAAGGAAAGGTCCTAAAGGCCTTTCTTTTTTCATCTCTCTTGTTTGATTTTTCTAAATTTTGAAAACAAGAGAAAACTGCTGAAAGCGTTTGAAATCATTCTAAAAATCAAGTATAATAAAACTAAGAAAAGCATAGGAGAATGATTATGGCTGTTAAAGATTTTATGACCCGTAAAGTAGTGTATATTAGTCCAGATACAACAATTGCTCATGCGGCAGATTTGATGCGGGAACAAGGCTTGCACCGCTTGCCAGTCATTGAAAATGACAAATTGGTCGGCTTGGTGACAGAGGGCACGATTGCAGAAGCAAGTCCATCTAAAGCAACAAGCTTGTCTATTTTTGAGATGAACTATCTGTTGAACAAGACCAAGGTCAAAGATGTCATGCTTCGTGATGTCATTACTGTCTCTAAATTTGCCAGCCTCGAAGATGCGACCTATCTCATGTATAAGAACAAGGTGGGAATTCTTCCGGTTGTAGACAATGACCAAGTATCCGGTGTCATCACAGACCGTGATATTTCCGTGCCTTCCTCGAAGTATCCGGTTATGGAGAAGAAGGAGTTCGTGTTCGCTTTGTGACAGAAGATAAGGTTGGTGTTCTAGAACAAATCATTCATTTGATTGTAGAAGAAGGATACAATATCGCCAATACAGTCAATATCCCAACCAAAGATGATCATGTCGTTATCGAAGTTCAGATTGATGGCATTACCGATACGGAAGTCATCAAGAAGAAATTTGAAGAAAATGGTATTCGTGTGGATGAAATTAGTCGCACATCTGCAAAAGCCTTTTAAATAAAGAAAGAGCCTGAGATATTCTCAGGCTCTTTGTTTTAGCGAGCAATGGGTTGCTTGTTGGTATCCAAGGTAAATCCTTCTCCTAGGATTTCGTGGGCTTCTGTAATGGTAATGAAGGCAAATGGATCGATCTTATTGATGATATCTTTCATTTGTTTCATTTCATTCCGTGAGACCACGCAGTAGACAATCTTCATTTCTTGTTGGCTATAATAGCCCATGCCGTTTACGAAGGTGACTCCTCGGCCCAAATCAGTCGTGATTTGTTTGGCAATTTCATCTGGTTTAGATGTAACCACGAGGAATCCTTTTCCTGCAAAACCTCCTTCACCGACGATATCAATGACGACGGTGTCAATCAGGATAAAGAGGAGGGTGTAGGCTGCAATTCGGAAGTCCTTGAAGACGATCAAAACAGTTGTCAAGACGATGGCATCCACAATCAACATGAGGCGTCCCATGGAAAGCGTCGTGTACTTGTTAAAGATACGCGCGACAATATCGGTTCCACCTGTAGTGCCTCCAGCGTTGAAGATAATCCCAAGCCCAGCTCCAAGAATAACCCCTGATCCGATACAGGCCAGAAGGATATCTCCGTCAAGAGCCGTAAAGACTGCATTTTGAAGATGATGACTTCCAGGGATCAGCTCGAAGATGGCCATCCAAGTAGAGACCGAAAAAGTTCCAATCAAACTGAGATAGAGGGATCGGAGCCCCAGTAATTTCCAGGCTAGGAAAAAGAGGGGAATATTGATGGCCAAGTTCATGACCGAAACGGGAATTTTAAAGAGGTAGTAGGTAATCAGGGTAATCCCTGTAGCTCCTCCCTCATAAAAGTGAAATGGAATGACTAAAAAGAAGATTCCAAAAGAAAAAATGCCAGCCCCCAAAATAATGGCCAGAATATTTTTTGCCTTAAACATGCTCGTTCTCCTATTCATTTTTCACCATACATTTTACCAAAAAAAATGAAAAATAGGAAATAATTTTCATCAATTTTCACGAATTCGGACAGGATTTTTACCCCTATTTTTGGTAAAATAAAAAGAAGTGATGCATGCTAGAGAAATGAGTATAGAAAGTTAAGATAAGAGAATGAAACAGGGAACATTAATTTCAATTGAAGGCCCAGAAGGTGCAGGGAAATCCTCCGTTTTAGAAGCCTTGCTACCACGCTTGGAAAATGGCAGGGATTGCCTATATTACCACGCGGGAGCCAGGGGGCGTCGAAATAGCAGAAAAAATACGCGAGGTCATTCTAGATCCATCCCATACGGAAATGGATCCCAAGACAGAATTGCTTCTTTATATCGCCAGTCGTCGCCAACACTTGGCAGAACGTGTCCTTCCAGCTTTGAAAGCAGGGAAGCTAGTTATCATGGATCGTTTTATCGATAGTTCGGTAGCATACCAAGGCTTTGGGCGTGGATTAGCAGTAGCAGATATTGAATGGTTGAACCAATTTGCGACTGATGGTCTGAAACCCAATCGGACCTTCTACTTTGACATTGATGTAGAAGAAGGGTTGGCGAGAATTGCTAAGAGTGCTAGCCGTGAAGTCAATCGCTTGGATCTAGAAGGACTCAGTCTCCATCAGAAAGTCCGTCAAGGCTATCTGGCCATCCTCGAAAAAGAACCACAACGTGTGGTGAAAATTGATGCCAGTCAACCTTTTGACCAGGTGGTCGAGGATACTTGGCTATTATTGAAAGAAGTCTTGGAGATCAGTGAATGAAGTTAGAACAAGTGCAAAAACTTCAACCTCAGTTAGTCGATCGCTTCCAAGCTATTTTAGAACAAGACCGCTTGAGCCACGCCTATCTCTTTACAGGAGATTTTGGCAGTTTTGAGATGGCCCAGCTCTTGTCCCAAAGTCTCTTTTGTACGGACAAGAAGGGTGTTTGGCCCTGTGGGACTTGTCGGGCTTGTCGCTTGATTGAAGAGGATGAATTCTCAGATGTAACGGTTGTCCGACCGGTCAATCAAATCATCAAAACGGATCGGATCCGGGATTTGATCCAGCATTTTTCTCAGTCAGGCTACGAAGGATCCAAGCAAGTCTTTATCATCTGCGATGCAGACCGGATGCATGTCAATGCGGCCAATTCCCTCCTAAAGGTCATTGAAGAACCTCAGAGTGAAGTTCATATTTTTCTGCTGACAGCAGATGAGCAGCTGGTTCTCCCGACCATAAAAAGTCGGGCGCAGCAGGTCCATTTTCCAAAAAACCAAGATTTCCTAAAAGAGTATCTCCTTCAGGAAGGTCTCTTGCTTCAACAAGCAGATCTGTTAGCCAACTTTAGTCAAGGTTTCCAAGAGGCTCAAATTCTCGCTCAGAATACCTCCTTTTTCGATCTGGCGAGGGAGTGTGAGCGTTTCGTTGCAGCTTGTCTAAAAGCAGATCCGCATATCTACTTACTGGTCTCTCGCTTGGTTCAAGAGACGGATGATAAAGAAAAGCAGGCCCAAGCCTTTCGCTTGTTGGAATTGCTCTTTGCACGCTCCATCGGTCAGTCCTTAGGAAGAGACTATCTAGAAATTGGTCTTGGCCAAACAGATGTGGGAACGGAATGTGAGTTTTCAAAATGCTCTCGAGTATATGGTCCTACAGTTGAAAAATAGAAGGTAAAGAGATGAATAAAAAAGAATTATTTGATGCTTTGGATGGCTTCTCCCAGGAATTGCTGGTTACATTAGCAGAGGTTGAAGCCATTAAGAAAAATCTCAAACTCATTGTCGAGGAAAATACAGCTCTGCGTCTTGAAAATGATAAATTAAGAGAGCGCTTAGGAGAAGTGGAGAAAACCAGCTCCCCTAAATTCCATCGCAATGGTCGTGAAAATTTACAAAGAATTTACAATGATGGATTTCATGTTTGTACAGACTCCTATGGTCAACGTCGTGAAAATGATGAAGAGTGTATTTTCTGTGATGAATTGTTATTTAGGGAGTAAACATGCAGATTCAACGAAGTTTTAAAGGGGATAAAGCGACAGGGACTCTCTTTTTAGTGCCAACCCCAATTGGCAATCGGGATGACATGAGCTACCGCATGATCCAAACTCTAAAAGAGGTGGATCTGATAGCAGCAGAAGATACACGCAATACAGGACTCTTGCTCAAGCATTTTGAGATTGCGACACCACAAACTAGCTTTCCATGAGCACAATGCTATGGAGAAAAATCCCTGATTTGCTAGCTCATTTAGAGTCTGGAAAGGACCTGGCCCAGGTATCGGATGCAGGACTGCCTAGTATTTCGGATCCAGGTCACGACCTGGTCAAGGCGGCTATTGAGCGAGAAATCCCTGTTGTGGCAGTTCCTGGTCCGAGTGCCGGCATTACTGGCCTAATTGCCAGTGGCCTGGCACCCCAGCCCCATATCTTTTATGGCTTTCTTCCACGCAAGGAAGGGCAGCAAAAGGCCTTTTTCCAGGAAAAGCTAGCCTATCCTGAGACTCAGATCTTTTATGAGTCTCCCGCACCGGGTGCGAGCGACCCTTGAAAATATGCTGGCAGTCTATGGAGATCGTCCAGTTGTCCTGGTCCGAGAACTGACCAAGATTTATGAAGAGTACACGCGAGGGACTATTGAGGAGTTAGTGGCTTACCTAGAGGAAAATCCCCTCAAGGGGGAGTGCCTTCTGATTGTAGAGGGAGCCAGTGAGCAGGAGCCAGATCTAGAAGAAGTGGATCTGATCCAAGAGATTGATCTTCTGGTCCAGTCTGGCATGAAAAAGAACCAAGCAATCAAACAGGTTGCCAAACAATTCGGGCAGCAAAAGAGTGATCTCTATGCCCGTTACCACCAAGAGGAAGAAAAAGGAGAGTCTGATGGAAATTAGAATGGCCTATCCCAATGAAATCAATCGGATTATGGAAATCATTCAAGATGGCAAGGACAGCTTAGCTGCAGCTGGAGTGGACCAATGGCAGGATGGTTATCCGGATCAAGAAATCATTTTTGAGGATATCCTAGAAAGCCGTGGTTATGTAGCTGTAGAGAATCAAGAAGTCGTAGCTTATGCCGCTCTCTACAAGGGAAATGAAGCAGCTTATAATGACATTTATGACGGAAAATGGGAACATGATAACTATCTCTATATCAGTTTTCACCGGATCGCTGTTGCCAAAGAAGCTGCTGGTCGAGGAGTAGCCCAAACCTTCCTTCAAGGTTTGATCGAAGGAGAGAAAGGCCCGGATTTTCGCTGTGATACCCATCCTGACAACAAGGTCATGCAACACCTTTTAGAGAAGTTAGGCTTCCATTACTGTGGAAAGGTGCCAATTGATGGAGTTCGTCTCGCTTATCAGAAGATTAAGCGAAAGGCAGAAACCAGCCTCTTCCAAGTGATTAGTGAAGACGACCGTTGGGACTACCGTGCAGAACAATCTCAAAATGACTAGGTTCTATCGACAACTCTATCAGAGTCCCTTGGGGACCTCTATCTGTTGTGGTGGATGAGGAAAGCCTAGTTGGGATCTGGTTTTGTGACCAAGCCAATTGTGAGCAGGGGCTTGAGCATATCGAAGAAGCTTGTCAGCCACTACATGGAGCTGTCTTTGAATGGCTGGATCGATACTTTATAGGGGAAAATCCTTCCATGCCCTTTCCCCTATCTCCTCAAGGGACAGACTTTCAACAAAGAGTCTGGACCTACTTAGATCAGATTCCCTATGGGGAGAGTCGGACTTATGGAGAGATTGCCCGGGCCTTGTCTTGCAAATCGGCCCAAGCCATCGGTCAAGCAGTAGGTCGGAATCCCTTGATCCTCCTCATCCCATGTCACCGGGTGCTGGGGACGGAGAAAAAGTTGACAGGCTATGCTGCTGGACTAGATCGCAAACGTTGGCTGTTGCAACATGAGGCCATATCTTGGAAAGAATAAGGAGAAAAGATGTTATCATTTATTGAATACCCAAAATGTTCAACCTGCCGCAAGGCGAAATCGGAGTTAACGAGCTTAGGCTGTGAGTTTGATAGCCAAGATATCGTGGTAGACACCCCGACCAGTGAGCAACTACAAATCTGGATCAAGGAGTCTTCCCTACCAATCAAATCATTCTTTAACACCAGTGGGATGAAATATCGGGAATTGGGCTTGAAAGACAAGGTGGATCAGCTTTCGGTAGAAGAAGCGGCAGACCTTTTAGCTAGCGATGGCATGCTGATCAAACGCCCTCTCTTAGTGAAGGATGGAAAAGTTGTTCAAGTGGGATACCGGAAGCCATATGCGGACTTAGGTTTGTAAGAGAAAAGGGAGTTGGACTCCCTTTTAATTCTGTCTTGAAGATGATATAATCATACGAGTGAAATCAATGAAAGAGAGTCAATCATGAGTATTTTAGAGGTGAAAAATTTAAGCCACGGCTTTGGAGACCGGGCTATTTTTGAGGATGTGTCCTTCCGCTTGTTAAAGGGAGAGCATATCGGATTGGTAGGGGCCAATGGTGAAGGAAAATCCACCTTCATGAGCATCGTGACGGGCAAGATGCAACCCGACGAAGGAAAGGTCGAGTGGTCTAAGTATGTGACCGCTGGCTATCTGGACCAGCATGCTGTCCTAAAAGAAGGGCAAACGGTGCGCGATGTCTTGCGGACAGCTTTCGACGAGCTCTTTAAAGCAGAGGCTCGCATCAATGACCTCTATATGGAAATGGCTGAAGATGGAGCGGATATGGATGCTCTGATGGAAGAAGTCGGAGAGCTCCAGGATCGGTTAGAAAGTCGGGATTTCTATACCTTGGATGCCAAGATCGATGAGGTGGCGCGTGCTCTTGGGGTCATGGACTTTGGCATGGAGACGGATGTGACGGCTCTTTCAGGTGGGCAGCGGACCAAGGTCCTCTTGGCCAAACTCTTGCTAGAAAAACCTGATATCTTGCTACTAGATGAGCCAACTAACTACTTGGATGCGGAGCACATCGATTGGCTCAAGCGCTACTTGCAGAATTATGAAAATGCCTTTGTCCTTATTTCCCACGATATTCCTTTCTTGAATGATGTAATCAACATCGTCTACCATGTGGAAAATCAACAGTTGACCCGCTATTCTGGGGACTATTACCAATTCCTCGAAGTCTATGAAATGAAGAAATCGCAATTGGAAGCGGCTTATGAGCGCCAACAAAAAGAGATTGCTGACCTCAAAGATTTCGTGGCCCGTAATAAGGCGCGTGTGGCAACGCGGAATATGGCCATGTCTCGTCAGAAGAAGCTGGACAAGATGGAACTCATTGAGTTGCAAAGTGAGAAACCAAAACCATCCTTTGAATTTAAAAATGCCCGAACTCCTGGACGCTTTATCTTTCCAAGCCAAGGACCTTCAAATCGGGTATGATCGTCCTTTAACCAAGCCTTTGAACCTAACCTTTGAACGAAATCAAAAGGTAGCCATTATCGGAGCTAACGGGATCGGGAAGACCACTCTTTTGAAGAGTCTTTTAGGAATTATCCCTCCAATTGCTGGTGAAGTCGAGCGCGGGGATTATCTTGAGCTTGGCTATTTCGAGCAAGAGGTCGAAGGAGGCAATCGTCAGACACCGCTAGAAGCAGTCTGGAATGCCTTTCCAGCTCTCAATCAAGCAGAGGTTCGTGCAGCCCTTGCCCGCTGTGGCTTGACGACCAAGCATATCGAGAGCCAAATTCAGGTACTATCCGGTGGGGAGCAAGCCAAGGTACGCTTCTGTCTCTTGATGAACCGTGAAAACAATGTCTTGGTACTAGATGAGCCGACCAACCACTTGGATGTAGATGCCAAAGATGAATTGAAACGGGCCCTTAAAGAATACAAGGGATCGATCCTCATGGTTTGCCACGAGCCAGACTTCTATGAAGGCTGGATGGACCAAATCTGGGACTTTAATGAATTGACGTAAACACAAAAAGAGAACCGCGAGGTTCTCTTTTGCTTATTTATTGAAATCATAGTCTTTTACGATTTCCATTTTTTCAATTTTGACATCTTCTTTTGGTTTGTCTTTGTCGTCCGTTTCAACTTCGGCGATTTTGTCGACTACATCCATGCCGTCGATGACTTGTCCAAAGACAGTGTAGTTCCCACCATCAAGAGTAGGGTTTCCACCATTCTTATAGGCTTCGATGATTTTAGCAGGGGAAGCGCTCAGTTGGAAGCTTGCTGGACCAGTCTTCTTTATTTTGGTTAATATAGAATTGGCTACCATTTGTATTTGGACCGGAATTGGCCATGGCTAAAGCACCACGAAGATTGTAGAGGTAAGGGGAGTATTCATTTTCAAAGCCTGCTCCTGAATCTTTAGAGGTATCTTTTCCTTTCCAAATGGACTCACCACCTGTACCATCTCCTTTAGGATCTCCTGTTTGGACCATAAAGTTATTAATCACGCGGTGGAAGAGGAGGCCATTATAATAGCCATCCTTAGCGTGGGTTAAGAAATTCTCAACGGCTAAAGGTGCGTATTTCGGAAAGAGCTTAACGGTAATGTCCCCTTTGTTGGTCGTGATTTTCACGACAGCTTCATCTTCAGCAACTTCGTTGGAGAGCTGAGGAAAGACCGCATTTTCATTGGTCATCGCATCTTGGATATCCTTACGAAGCTGATCTAATTTCTTTTGTTCACTAGCATCTACGCTAGAAGTAGTTGTTTGCTTAGTTTCTGAAGCCGAGCTAGAGGATGTCTTTGTATCTGATTGATTAGAGCCACATCCTGCCAAAGCTAAACCGGAAAATACAAGTAGGGCAATTAATTTTTTCATATTAATCCTTTCAACACATTAGTCTATCCTCTATTGTACCTTAATTTTCCATTTGATTCAAATCTAGCCTTGGAATGAGGCGATATTCAGCTTGCGGGCCTATGAAAAATGAGGTATGATGGGAGGTAAGTCGTTTTGTTGGAAAATGAACGAATTCCTAAAATAAAACAAATCATGGAAAGGAGGCTACAAGATGGATTATAAAACTCTACGTAAAAACTATAGACTCTATATTAGATCTGCAGGCGTCTTGGCAATGCTTTTGATTATTTGCGTGGGGTTCGTGGTCAGAGATACTCTTCTTCAGACTGCTGGCCTCTTATTGGTCCTTGCAGGCTTGTTTTTATTCATCCAATGGCTCAAGAAGAGCTACACCAAAAAGTGCAACACCTTGCTGCATGTAGACTTAGATTTAGCTTTTTGGCAGCAATACCTTCAGTTGAACAAGAATGTGAAAAAGCCCATTTTACAGATAGATATGAAGCTGACATCGGTTGCCTATTCTTTTATGATGGGAGATTTCGATACTGTCATAAAAGAAGCTAGGGAAGCACTCAGCCAGAAGGAACTACCGCAGAAATATAAGAACTTTTTTGAGAGTTATCTTATTCGTTCGATCGTGCTGACAGATACTGATTTGTCTAGAGAAGAGCTGGAGGCTAGGCTAAATGGTTTGACCATTACAGACCCTACACTAGCTGAGAAAACTAAAAAGGTCTGTCTCGCTCTTATGATTTAACCATTGCCCACCAAAGCAATGACTATTTCGAAGATTTATGTAATGATTTCAAGTACCAGCAGTTGGAAATGATCTACTACCAAGCCTTGAATGCTACTCTTAAAGGCGATAAGTCTAGAGCGGAAGAGCTCTTTCGCAAGTTGGTTTCAGAAGATGAGTCGCTCTATATCGTTCGAAAGGCGCAACAATACTTGAAGGATGAGGGGAATTATCTATAAATCCTCCAATCAAAACAGAATTTTTCCAAATGAAGGTATAAATAGGTAAAGAGAGATAGGATTAAAATGGAGAAACAGATGACAACTATTTCAGATATACTAGAAAAATTTTATGCAGATTACGAGGTGAAACCTTATATTTCGCTTGAGAGAGACTTGGAAGCTTGGTTGTTGGATCCAAAGCCTGTTTCTAAACGAAATATGGAGTTGCTCCAAGATGGCTTGCTTGCGGGGGATATCATTCTCTTGTAGCGGATCCATTTTGGAACATTTACGACGGAGACTTGGTTTCCTAAGTACTTCGAATATACTTATGGGATTCATGCGCCGGAACATTTGAAGGCTTTGGTAGATAAGGGGTATGCAGTTATCGAATCCGCTTTTGATTCGCTGGACCATATCAATGCGACCATGAAAAAAGCCATTCTCAAAAAGAAGGGAGTCGCGGGCTTGTCCAAAATGAAAGCAGCCGATTTGAACCAAGCTTTGGCGGATCACTTTACCGAAGAAGAGTTGGCACAAGAGTTCACAGTTCGGGGCTATCAGTTGACGGAAAAAGGAAAACAAGCGTTGAAAGAGCATCAAGTTATCGTCGACCGCCACCCAAAGAAAAATCTATAAGTAACAGTACCTGTGAGGTGCTGTTTTTTGTTGTTGCTTTCGCAGATGAGAGAAAAGGATTTTACTAGAGAACTAGTCTAGAAATGTGGTATAATTAAGGTTATGGCAAACAATAATCAATCAAAAAAAACACGGTCGACAAGACGACTGTCTAAAGCAGAAATAGAAAGAAAAAAAGCAATTCGCCGAATGATCATGACGATTGTCTTAACTCTCGTCTTCATTTTCGCCTTTTTACGATTAGGAGCCTTAGGCTTAGTGACCTACAACCTTATCCGTCTCTTGGTAGGTAGTCTGGCTTACGTAGCGATGACGGCTGTTATTGTCTACCTCTTCTTTTTCAAATGGATTGAGAAGCATGAGGGGACCTTGTCTGGCTTTTTAAGTCTTTTTGCAGGCTTGCTACTGATCTATCAAGCTTACTTTGTCTCCCTCTTGAAACTTGAAGGCTCTTCTTTCGGGCCAACCTTCTCACGTATCTTAGGGGACCTCGTGCACCTTCGCGTCTCTTCTTTTGCAGGAGGAGGACTACTAGGAGCAATCTTATATACGCCGATTGCTTTCTTGCTCTCGAACATCGGGACTTATTTCATTGGAGGACTCTTGATCGTATTAGGACTTCTCTTGATGAGTTCTTATTCGGTTTATGACTTGTATGAGCAAGCTGTCGCAGCTTTTCACTCCTTTATGGAAAAACGAGAAATTCGTCGCCAAGAGCGCTTTGTCGAGCGTGAAGAGAAGAAGGCCCTTCAAGCAGAAGCAGAGGAGGCTGCCCGCATCGAGCAACTTGCAGAAGCTAGTCCCATGAGTATAGAAAGCTATCCTGTAGATCTTGAGACAGGCGAGGTCATGGAACCTGTGATCGAAACAGAAGCGCCTGCAGAGGAGGCCTACCCTCAAATTTATCTACCAAATGAAGAGGAAGGCTATTCGGAAGAATGGTCGGAGGACTACCCAGAGGAGATGGAGGAAGTCGCAGAAGAGGAGGATATGGATGAAGAAGTCACTGTAGACTTCACGCCTAAGGAACTCCTTCAATACAAACTTCCAACCATTGATCTCTTCGCACCTGACAAGCCGAAAAATCAATCCAAAGAGAAAAATATCGTTCGTCAGAATATTCGCATTTTGGAAGAGACCTTTGCAAGTTTCAATATCAAGGCGACAGTGGAGCGGGCGGAAATCGGCCCCTCTGTTACTAAGTATGAAGTAAAACCGGCTGTCGGTGTGCGGGTCAACCGCATCTCCAACCTAGCAGATGATTTGGCCTTGGCCCTAGCAGCCAAGGATGTGCGGATTGAAGCACCGATTCCAGGGAAGTCTCTGGTCGGGATTGAGGTGCCCAACTCAGAGATTGCGACCGTTTCTTTCCGTGAATTGTGGGAACAGTCCAAAACTGATCCTACCAAACTCCTTGAGATTCCTCTTGGGAAGGCTGTAGATGGCTCAGCTCGGACCTTTGATTTGGCTCGGATGCCCCACCTCTTGGTAGCGGGTTCGACCGGTTCTGGTAAGTCGGTAGCGGTCAATGGCATTATTTCGAGTATCTTGATGAAGGCCCGTCCGGACGAAGTCAAATTTATGATGGTCGATCCAAAGATGGTGGAGCTTTCTGTCTACAATGATATTCCCCACCTTTTGATCCCAGTGGTGACCAACCCACGCAAGGCCAGTCGGGCCCTACAAAAGGTTGTCGATGAGATGGAAAATCGCTATGAGCTCTTCTCAAAAGTGGGAGCTCGCAATATTGCTGGCTTTAATGCCAAGGTGGCTGAGTACAATGTCCAGTCTGAGATGAAGCAAGTGCCCCCTTCCATTGATTGTGGTCATTGTCGATGAGTTGGCAGACTTGATGATGGTCGCAAGTAAAGAAGTGGAAGATGCCATTATTCGTCTGGGACAGAAGGCGCGTGCAGCAGGGATCCACATGATCTTGGCAACCCAGCGGCCATCGGTTGACGTTATCTCAGGTTTGATCAAGGCCAATGTGCCTTCTCGTGTCGCTTTTGCGGTATCATCCGGGACCGACTCACGGACCATTTTGGATGAAAATGGAGCGGAGAAACTGCTTGGTCGTGGAGACATGCTCTTTAAACCGATCGATGAAAATCATCCAATCCGTCTGCAAGGCTCCTTTATCTCAGATGACGATGTGGAGCGGATTGTTAACTTCGTCAAAGAACAAGCTGAAGCGGATTATGATGATGCCTTTGATCCAGGTGAAGTATCTGAGTCAGACTTTGATGGAGGTATGGGTGGCTCAGACGAAGGCGATCCTCTCTTTGAAGAGGCAAAGGCGCTCGTGATTGAAACTCAAAAAGCCAGTGCTTCGATGATTCAGCGTCGCTTATCGGTTGGTTTTAACCGGGCCACTCGCCTCATGGAAGACTTGGAAGCAGCGGGTGTCATCGGACCAGCTGAAGGAACCAAGCCAAGAAAGGTCTTACAGACCAATTAATCTTTCTTTAAATGAAGAAGGAATGAGATATTTGACAATAGCAAAAACCTGCCTGTACAAGGGGCAGGTTTTGTTTACGATAAAAAAGAAAAGGACAGCAGATGCATCTCGATACCATTCACCACATTGCCATTATTGGCCACGATTATGATAAAACCAGAGAATTTTATGTAGACAAGTTAGGCTTTGAACCTTTAGACGAACACCATCGACCAGAAAAGCAGGATATTCTCTTTAATATTCGAAAAGGAAACCTGACCTTGGAAATATTTATCAAACCAGATGCCCCCAAGAGACCCTTTCTCCCTCATCCAGAGCATACCGGTCTCCGTCATCTGGCTTTTAAAGTGGAAGATGTCCAAGCCTGTCTAGCAGAGTTTGACCAATTAGGAATCCCTCATACAGAGCTACGGGTGGATGATTTTGATGGGCGCAAAATGGCCTTCTTCTTTGATCCAGATGGCTTGCCTCTTGAACTTCACGAATAGGTCTACACAATCTTCGGTCTCTAGTCCCAAGCCAGAAGACATTCTTTTTGCTAAACTAGATACAGAAAAAAGAAAGAAGAAAATATGGAAGAGAAGCGATATAGCGGGCTAACGAATGAGCAAGTCCAAAGCAGAATCAGAGAAGGAAAACAAAATCGAGTAACCATCACGGCAGAAAAGTCGACCAGAGAGATTATTTATTCAAATGTCTTTACCTATTTTAACCTGGTTTTTGGTATTCTAGCTATCTTATTGATACTAGTACGGTCTTGGAACAATATGTTATTTGTTCCCATTGTGGTCGTTAACTCCTTGATTGGGATTGTTCAAGAATTGCGGTCTCGGCGGATTTTGAATAAGATGCGCCTCCTTCAAGTGGAGAAAGCTCGAGTGATTCGTGAAGGAGAACGGCTGGATCTTCCTGTCGACCAGGTGGTAGAGGGGGATGTCGTCTTGTTCCAAGCAGGGGATCAGATCTATGCGGATGCCAAGGTTCTGGATGGCTCGATCATGGTCGATGAGTCTCAATTAACAGGTGAAGCAGATGAAATCCCTATAGGTGAGAATCAGAAACTCATGTCAGGAAGTTTTGTCATCTCTGGTCAAGCAGTTGCCGTCTTAGAACAAGTAGGAGATGCGTCTTATATTAATCAGCTGAGTCTATCTGCTAAGAAAGTCAAGGGACACGAAGAATCCGAAATGGTTCATGCGGTGGATGGTCTCGTCCGAATGATCGGAATGATTCTCATCCCGATTGGCTTGCTCTTGTTCTTGCAGAGCTATCTAGGAAATCAAGACTCCCTCAAAGTTAGCATCACCTCTATGGTTGGTGCCATCATTGGGATGATCCCAGAAGGACTCTACCTCTTAATGACCCTGGCCTTGGTGCTTGGAGCAACCCGCTTAGCCCTTCAAAAGGTCTTACTCAACAGTATGAAGGGAATTGAAACCCTATCTCGTATCGACGTCCTTTGTTTAGACAAGACGGGAACCATTACCGAACACAGGATGCAGGTGAGTGATCTCCTCCCCTTGGCACTAGATGAAAAAGAAGGCAAAGAAATATTAAGTCACTATCTTCAGGCCAGTGAGGATCAGAATGATACCATCACGGCCATTCGGCAGTATCACTCAGTCCAAACAAGTGAAGTTTGGACCGTCCAAGACCGTCTTCCTTTTTCATCTAAGAAGAAATTCGGGGGACTTCAGTTCCAACAAGGGATCTACCTATTAGGAGCACCGGATGTTTTGCTCAGAGATGATCTCGATGCTTACCAAGAAGTCTGGCAGCGAGAGATCGAACGAGGAGCGCGTGTCCTTATTTTGGGGCATTACCAGGGGGAGCAGTTGACGGAAGTATTAGAAGCTCCAGTCCTTCCCCTTCTAGCCTTGGTCTTGGAGAATCCTATACGATCGACTGCCCCTGAAACTTTCGCCTATTTCAAAAAACAAGGGGTGACCATCAAATTATCTCAGGGGATCATCCTGTGACAGTTGCTGCCGTTGCTCAGAAAGCAGGTATTCCTGATGCAGATCAAGTGGTCGATGCGAGTCAGCTTAAGACATATGAGGAGGTAGTAGATGCAGCACGGACCTACACAGTCTTTGGACGAGTTAGTCCAGAACAAAAACAAATCCTCGTAGAGAGCTTGCAGGCGGATGGTCATAAGGTTGGAATGACAGGAGATGGGGTCAATGATATCCTCGCTATGAAAAAAGCTGATTGTAGTATTGCCATGAATACGGGACACGATGCGACCAAAAAGGTAGCTCAGGTTGTGCTTTTAGACTCAGACTTCTCCCACATGCCGTCGATTGTGGATGAAGGTCGCCGAGTGGTCAACAATATTCAACGTTCAGCGAGTCTCTTTTTGGTCAAGAATATCTTTTCAATATTATTGGCTATCTTGGCTATTCTCTTTGCTTTCACTTATCCCATTCAGGCTTCTCAGATGTCCTTGATCAGTGGATTTACCATTGGAATCCCCGGTTTCTTACTGGCCTTGGAGAAGAATCGTGCCCGGATAGAAGGAGACTTTATTGAAACCGTGATAGAGCAAGCTCTTCCAGCTGCCTTGACCAATCTCATATCGGTCCTTTTTCTTGTGGTTCTGGGTCCTTTCCTTGGATTAAGTCAGGGAGATATTTCGACCATCTCGATTTACCTGCTGGCTTTGATTGGCTTTACAAAAGTATACCAACTCAGCCTTCCCTTTAATCATGTAAAATTGGGCATCATCCTTCTTAAATGTAGCAGGATTTTGTCTGTCGGTCTTTGTATTTTCTTCCATTTTTAATCTCAGCCAGCTTCATCTGACTGGCTGGATCTTGACCCTTGTCCTAGGACTAGTCATGGAAGGAGTCTTATGGGTGATGAATCGTCTTGTCTATACCTTGGTGACCCATCTGCATAAGTCCAGAAACAAATAGAAAAAAACGGTATTAGCTAAACCATCTTGGATCTAGTTAATACCGTTATTTTATTATTAAAATCAGATAAAGAGACTAATCGTCATAATGAGGTATAGGAAGAAGGTAATGAGAAAACCTGCGCGCCAAAAGTACTTAAAAAATTTCGGATAGTAAAAGCTACGTCTCTTTTTCAAGAAATAGATAGTCAAGCCGATAGCTAAGAGGGACAAGGCCAATAATAATTGCGGCAACAAATTATGATAGTAAGCCGCATCTGAAATTAAATAGTATTCAAGCGCGAACAGAGGAAAAGCCAGATCGGCAAAATTCCAGCCATATCGATCGCAGTTTAAAGACTCGAATAATAATCCCACTGAGAATCAGGGTCAAAAAAATAAATACAAGGGAAGCAACTTTTATTAACATACCTCCATTTTATCACAAAAGTAAAAAAAGTGTGATGGAAATGAAATTTTTTCTTGCATTCGGAAGAAAATAGTGTATAATAGAAAGGTATGCGCAGAGCATACTTGTGGGAGGTAAAAATCTGTAATTACCGCCAAAACCACAAAGGAGGATTTAAGAAATGGCTAAAAAAGTCGAAAAACTTGTAAAATTGCAAATCCCTGCTGGTAAAGCTACTCCAGCTCCACCGGTTGGACCAGCACTTGGTCAAGCAGGTATCAACATCATGGGATTCACTAAAGAGTTTAACGCTCGTACAGCTGACCAAGCTGGAATGATTATCCCAGTTGTGATCACTGTTTATGAAGATAAATCATTTGATTTCGTTACAAAAACACCACCAGCTGCTGTTCTTTTGAAAAAAGCTGCAGGTGTTGAAAAAGGATCAGGTACACCTAACAAAACGAAAGTTGCAACAGTTACTCGTGCACAAGTACAAGAAATTGCTGAAACTAAGATGCCAGATTTGAACGCTGCAAACATTGAGTCTGCAATGCGTATGATCGAAGGTACTGCTCGTTCTATGGGATTCACTGTTACTGACTAATTGTAACAATCCTATTTGCCCGCAATACACTTGATCATGAGACGAGTGACGTGGGAGATGAAAATCGATATGACCACATTACAAGGAGAAAGATAAAATGGCTAAAAAAAGCAAACAACTTCGTGCTGCACTTGAAAAAATCGACAGCACAAAAGCATACAGCGTAGAAGAAGCTGTAGCTCTTGCAAAAGAAACTAACTTTGCAAAATTTGACGCAACTGTAGAAGTTGCTTACAACTTGAACATCGACGTGAAAAAAGCTGACCAACAAATCCGTGGTGCAATGGTATTGCCAAACGGAACTGGTAAAACTGCTCGCGTTCTTGTATTTGCACGTGGTGCAAAAGCTGAAGAAGCAAAAGCTGCTGGTGCAGACTTCGTTGGTGAAGATGACCTTGTTGCGAAAATCAACGATGGTTGGTTGGACTTCGACGTTGTTATCGCTACACCTGACATGATGGCTCTTGTTGGACGTCTTGGACGTGTCCTTGGACCACGTAACTTGATGCCAAACCCTAAAACTGGTACTGTAACAATGGATGTTGCTAAAGCAGTTGAAGAGTCTAAAGGTGGTAAAATCACTTACCGTGCAGACCGTGCAGGTATCGTACAAGCGATCATCGGTAAAGTGTCATTTGACGCTGACAAATTGGTTGAAAACTTCAAAGCTTTCAACGATGTTATCCAAAAAGCAAAACCAGCTACAGCTAAAGGTACTTACGTAACTAGCTTGACTTTGACTACAACTCAAGGTCCTGGTATCAAAGTGGATGTTAACTCACTTTAATTAGAAATCAAAGCTACCTTCGGGTAGCTTTTTTGACAATTCTTTCACTTAATTCTAAAAATATATCTAACTTCTGGCAGGGAATTGAAGTTGGAAGGTTTAAAATTTTTTTGATAAATATCACTATATAAAAAACGCTTTTTGTGGTAAAATAATACAGATTAAAGAAGGAGTGACAAAATGGTAGAACCTAAGTATAAACGTATTTTAATTAAGTTATCAGGTGAAGCATTAGCTGGTGAGCGTGGTGTCGGAATTGATATCAAAACGGTTCAAAAGATGGCCCTTGAAATCAAAGAAGTTCATGACCTTGGAATTGAAATTGCTCTCGTTATCGGTGGAGGAAATCTCTGGCGTGGAGAACCTGCGGCGGAAGCAGGTATGGATCGCGTTCAAGCAGATTACACTGGAATGCTTGGAACAGTTATGAATGCCTTGGTGATGGCGGATTCTCTTCAACAGGTTGGAGTAGATACGCGTGTCCAAACAGCGATTGCCATGCAACAAGTCGCTGAGCCTTATATCCGCGGCCGTGCCCTTCGTCACTTGGAAAAAGAGCGTATTGTTATCTTTGGTGCAGGCATTGGTTCTCCATACTTCTCAACGGATACAACGGCTGCTCTTCGTGCCGCTGAAATTGAAGCAGACGCAATCTTGATGGCTAAGAATGGTGTTGACGGCGTTTATAATGCTGATCCAAAGAAAGACAAGACAGCTGTGAAGTTTGAAGAATTAACTCACCGTGATGTCATCAATAAAGGCCTTCGTATCATGGATTCGACAGCATCGACCATCTCAATGGACAATGATATTGACTTAGTCGTTTTCAACATGAATGAGCCAGGGAACATCAAACGCGTTGTCTTTGGAGAAAATATCGGTACTACCGTTTCTAATAATGTAGAAAAATAAGGAAGTTAGAGGAATAAAATGGCAAATCCAATCGTAGAAAAAGCTAAGAAAGAATGACTCAGTCTCACCAAAGTTTGGGACGTGAATTTGGAAGTATCCGTGCAGGCCGTGCAAATGCAAGTCTCTTGGATCGGATTTATGTTCAATATTACGGAGTTGATACTCCATTGAATCAAATCGCATCGATCACCATTCCAGAAGCTCGTGTGATGTTGATCACACCTTTTGACAAGTCTTCATTGAAAGATATCGAGCACGCTTTGAATGCTTCTGATCTTGGCATTACTCCAGCCAACGATGGTTCGGTTATCCGCTTGGTTATCCCAGCTTTGACAGAAGAAACTCGTCGTGACTTGGCCAAAGAAGTGAAAAAAGTCGGTGAAAATGCTAAAGTAGCGATCCGTAACATTCGTCGTGATGCGATGGATGAAGCGAAGAAGCAAGAAAAAGCTAAAGAAATCACTGAAGATGAATTGAAGAATCTTGAGAAAGAGATCCAAAAAGTAACCGATGATGCTGTGAAACATGTTGATGAAATGACAGCACACAAAGAAAAAGAATTGCTTGAAGTTTAATCATTTCCAGCAGTTTACAGAGGAAATGAACTCAGTTGGCACTGCTGGCTGAGTTTTATTTCCATTAAGGGGCTATTGATGAGCTTTAGCCAGAAAGAAGGAAAAATGAATACCAACCTCGCACATGATATCGTGGGCCTTGTAACGGATGAGAATGATCGCTTTTACTTTGTCCAGAAGGATGGGCAGACTTATGCCTTGGACAAGTCTGAAGGAGAGCATGCACTTGGAGAATCCGTCAAGGGCTTTGCCTATACGGATATGAAGCAACGTTTGCGTCTGACCACCCTAGAAGTCACAGCCCGTCAGGACCAATTTGGCTGGGGGACAGTGACTGAAGTTCGCAAGGACCTGGGTGTATTTGTCGATACGGGTCTACCCGATAAGGAGATTGTCGTCTCTCTGGATATTTTGCCAGAAATCAAGGATCTGTGGCCGAAAAAAGGCGATAAACTCTTTGTTCGCCTAGAAGTTGATAAAAAAGATCGGATCTGGGGTGTCTTGGCCTACCAAGAAGACTTCCAACGAATTGCTCGTCCAGCCTACAACAATATGCAAAACCAGAACTGGCCGGCCATCGTCTATCGCTTAAAACTTTCAGGGACCTTTGTTTACCTGCCTGAAAATCAATATGCTGGGCTTTATCCATCCAAGTGAGCGCTATGCCGAACCCCGTTTGGGACAAGTCTTAGATGCTCGGGTCATCGGTTTCCGAGAGGTGGATCGGACCTTGAATTTGTCCTTGAAACCACGCTCGTTTGAAATGCTTGAAAACGATGCGCAGATGATTTTGGCCTACTTGGAGGGGAATGGTGGCTTTATGACCTTGAATGACAAGTCCTCCCCAGAAGAGATTAAGGCAACCTTTGGAATTTCCCAAGGGGCAGTTCAAAAAGGCTCTGGGTGGCTTGATGAAAGCGAAAAAAATCAAGCAAGACCAGTTTGGAACGGAACTAATCTAAGAGGAGCCTTATGCGAAAATCATTTTACACTTGGCTGATGACAGAGCGCAATCCCAAAAGCAATGCTCCGAAAGCCTTGCTAGCTGATCTAGCTTTTCATGAGTCTGCCTTTCCAAAACATACAGATGATTTTGATGAGGTCAGCCGCTTTCTGGAAGAACATGCCAGTTTCTCCTTTAATCTAGGAGAATTTGATGCGATCTGGGAAGAATACTTAGGTCATTAGTAACAGGAGATAGTGGTGAGCCGGGGATGGTCAATTCTCGGTCACTTTGTTATAATAGAGAAACTTACAGAAATAGAGAGGTTCTTTATTTGAAAGAACATTCAATTGATATTCAATTAAGTCATCCAGATGATCTCTTCCATCTGTTTGGATCCAATGAGCGTCATTTGCGTTTGATGGAGCAAGAGTTGGATGTGATCATCCATGCACGAACAGAAATTGTCCAGGTCATTGGGCAAGAAGAAGATTGTGAGAAAGCTAGACAAGTCATTGAGGCTTTGCTGATCTTGGTGAATCGTGGTATGACCATCGGGACGCCGGATGTCGTAACAGCTATTCAAATGGTTCGTAATGATGAGTTGGATAAGTTCGTCGCCTTGTATGAAGAAGAAATCATCAAGGATAGCTACGGCAAGCCCATTCGGGTCAAAACGCTGGGGCAAAAGATTTATGTCGATAGTGTCAAGCACCATGATGTGACCTTCGGGATTGGACCAGCCGGGACAGGGAAAACCTTCTAGCTGTGACTTTGGCTGTCACCGCCCTCAAGCGTGGTCAAGTTAAGAGGATCATTTTGACCCGTCCAGCTGTAGAAGCAGGAGAGAGCCTTGGTTTCCTTCCAGGAGATCTCAAGGAAAAAGTGGACCCTTATCTACGACCGGTCTATGATGCTCTCTACCAGATTTTAGGGAAAGACCAAACCACTCGGATGATGGAGCGGGAGATTATCGAGATTGCGCCTTTAGCTTATATGCGGGGGCGGACCTTGGACGATGCCTTTGTCATCCTCGATGAAGCGCAAAATACCACCATCATGCAGATGAAGATGTTTTTGACCCGTCTTGGTTTTAACTCCAAGATGATTGTCAATGGAGATACCAGCCAGATTGACCTCCCTCGAAATGTCAAATCCGGTTTGATTGATGCTCAGGAGAAATTAAAAAATATTTCTCAGATTGACTTTGTGCATTTCTCTGCCAAGGATGTCGTTCGCCATCCGGTAGTTGCCGAAATTATCCGGGCCTATGAGCCCATTCAGAATCCAGTCCTCAAAGAAAAACTGGATGTGGAAGAAGAAGCAGAATAAAAAAGGGAGTGGGAAAGAACTCAGACTAATTAAAAAGAGTTCGTTTTCCCACCCCCGCACAGTTGATTAGGTCGTCTTTGTAGCTTTAAAAGCGAACAAAGATGCCAATCAACCACTGCGTCATGTAGTTATTACTATCATACAACGAAGGCTGGACACTTTTTGCCCAGCCTTTTAAATATTAGAAATTAAACCAATTCATCAATTGGTGTGAAGTTGCGTTCTAGCCCTTCTGCAACTGGTTGGCTTGTGATATGGCCTTGGTAAGTAGTAACACCTTGGCGCAATCCTTCATCAAGGGCGATGGCCTTATGGAAACCTTTGTCAGCCAAAGCTTCGACATAAGGAAGGGTCACATTGGTAAGGGCGATGGTAGAAGTGCGAGCGACAGCACCTGGGATATTGGCAACGGCATAGTGGAGCACGCCATGTTTTTTTCGTAAACAGGCTCCGTATGTGTTGTCACACGGTCTGCAGTTTCAATAACACCACCTTGGTCGACAGCTACGTCCACGATGACAGAACCTGGACGCATTTGTTTGACCATATCGTCTGTCACTAATTTAGGAGCTTTAGCTCCAGGGATTAGGACAGCTCCGATGACAACATCGGCATCACGGACACTGGCTTCAATGTTAAATGGATTGGACATGAGGGTTTGGATTTGGTGACCAAAGACATCTTCTAGGACAGACAAGCGTTTAGCGCTGATATCCAAGATGGTAACTTGGGCGCCGAGTCCAAGAGCGATCCGAGCTGCGTGGGTTCCAACGACCCCACCACCGATGATGGTAACTTTCCCTTTAGGAACACCAGGTACCCCACCTAGGAGGACACCAGATCCACCTTCTTGTTTGGTGAGGAAGTGAGCCCCGATTTGAACGGCCATTCGTCCAGCAACCTCACTCATTGGTACCAAAAGAGGCAATTGTCCTTCAAGGTCTCGAACCGTTTCGTAAGCCACCCCAGTTGTCTTGGCAGTCACCATGGCATCAGCCAATTCAGGGGCAGCAGCCATGTGCAAGTAGGTGAAGAGCAAGAGGTCTTCACGAAGGAAGCCGTATTCTTCAGCGAGGGGTTCTTTGACCTTGACTACCAATTCAGCTGCCCAAGCCTCTGCCGCAGTAGCAACGATAGTCGCTCCTTGTTTAGCGTAATCTTCATCTGCAAAGCCAGAACCAAGTCCGGCATTTGTTTCTACCAAAACTTGATGGCCTTTCTTCACCAAGCTTTGTACACCTGCAGGGGTCAAGCCGACCCGATTTTCATTATTTTTAATTTCTTTTGGAATACCAATTAACATGATTATTTCTCCTTACTTAGATTTAGTTGTAAAAAGGTCATTGGCATGAGATTGCTCTCCTAACTCAATGACCTTTTCACTCCTCATCTGATTGTTTTGATTGATTTTATTGTATAGAAAAATGGGTTAAAAAGCAAGAAAAATTTGAGCTTGCCCTCCTTTATGTTATTTGCTAAACTAATCCCTAAAGAAGGAGTGTCAAATGGAAAATTTATATGTGAAGTTAGCGGCTTATCGAGAAATAGAGACTGAGCGCTTGCACTTGCGTCCGGTCACTCTAGAAGATGCACCGTCTATGTTTGAGTACGCTTCTAATGAAACAGTTACGCGCTACACTTTTCCAACCAATCAGAGTCTAGAAGAGACGCGTAATAATATTGCCCTCTTTTACCTAGTGAGCCCACTTGGCAGATGGGGGATCGAACTCAAAGAAAATGGAAAAATTTATCAGGGACGATTGATTTACTGGATTTGGATCTTTCTCTGAAAAAGGGGAGTATCGGCTATGTTCTGAATAAAGATTATTGGAGCCAAGGTCTTGCGACAGAAGCTACCAAGGCAGTCATTGCCCTGGCTTTTGAACAGTTAGGGATGAACAAGCTCATTGCTGTTCATGATCAGGACAACCCGGCTTCTGGACGGGTGATGGCCAAATCAGGGATGAAATATTCTCACGAAGAGCCCTACGCGATGCTAGACCTGCATGAAGAAGGGAGAATGGTGACGAGAGTTCATTATGTCCTCACCAAAGAAGAATATTTGGCAGAAAAATGAGTCATGATATTGACAAAAGGCCTATCTCCATGATATAGTAGATAGGTACTGCTGGTTTAGCTCAGTTGGTAGAGCGCATCCATGGTAAGGATGAGGTCGCCGGTTCAATCCCGGCAACTAGCATATAAGAAGAGAGAAGCTTAGAGAGGATCTAGGCTTCTTTTTTGTGCTTTAATTTCTAATTGAGTGCCTATTTATGGATCTTTTTCAACAATTTTCAAAAAAACGTTGACAAGCACAGAAATCCGTGGTAAAGTTAGAACAACAAAGAGAAAGGAGAAAACCATCATGAACAAAGTAGATGTTTTGATGACACAATTGAATACACAGCTTCTCCAATCTCAGTTGAGTTCTATGTAAAAATTGAATGAAACCCAAGATGGAGGAGTCTGTCTTGGGTTTTTTGTATGCATTTTTGCCTGCCTTAACTGAATTGGTGACAGGCATCAGAAGGCCCAAGTGTGGACTGAGCACGTACTCAGCTCCTACTTGGGTTTTTTCTGTGCCAAATTGAAAGGGGAGAAGATGATAGGAGCTTTATGGAAGTACATCTGGGAGCATAAGTGGCTGTATCTCAGCATTGCTGTGGTCCTAGTGATTTATGATTATACAATTTTAATACCGACACAGGTCATTCAACGACTAGTCGACCAGCTGAGCAAGCAGACCTTGACTCAGTCAAGTTTTACGAGAGATATTGCTCTCTTGTTGGGAGCTACTTTTTTAAATTACATTTCTGCTTACTACTGGCATCTGAAGTTGTTTCAAGCTTCGGTCCATTACAAGGCTAGGCTACAGGGGCAAGCTTTTCGTAAGCTCGTAGCTATGAGACGGCCATTTTATGAAAAGTTTCGCTCAGGGGATCTCTTGACTCGTTTTACCACGGATGTAGACGGGATGATGGGGATGGTCGGCTATGGGATGCTGATTGTCCTTTATGGAGGAGGCTTGTTCCTCTTTATTATTCCAACTATGTTCTTGATTTCCTGGCAGTTGAGTTTGATTTCCTTTATTCCTATGAGTTTTCTGGTTTTATCAACCTATCTCCTGGGGAAAAAGGAAGAGGTCTATGTGGATGAAAACCGTGATGCCGTGGCTCACTTGAATGATGAGGTCCTAGAATCCATCGAAGGGATTCGGGTCATGCGGGCCTATAGTCGCAAGGAGCGTCAGGTGCGACAATTTCAAGAGCGGACAGAAAGTTTGGCCAAGACGGGGGATAAGATCGCCTCTATTCAAAATGCCTTTGGTCCTTTTGCCCTCTTCTTTATCGGGGTTTCAACCGTCCTGCTTTTGGTCTGTGGGGGTCACTTCTTGAAGACTGGACAGATTAGCTTGGGTCAACTGCTAGGTCTAGAATTGTATCTAGTGGCCTTGATTGAGCCGATGTGGATGCTAGCAGACTTCATCCTTGTCTATCAAACAGCCAAGACCTCCCACAAAAAGTTGTCAGAATTGGTCGAAGAGGATGATGACTTGGAAAGAGATGGGGATGATTGGCTAGAGGAACTGAATGAGGTAGTTTTCGAAAACTATTCTTTTACCTATCCGATGGCGGAGAAGGAGAGTCTTTCTCAGATTTCTTTGCAGTTCAATAAAGGGCAAACCATTGGGATTGTGGGTCGAACAGGAGCAGGAAAGACAAGTTTGGTCCGTCAATTTTTACGTCAATACCCACTTGGGCAAGGGACATTTACCATTAATGGGGAGCCCGTTGCTCGTTACGTGAGACGCTCTATTGAGGAAAAAATCGGTTACGTCTCGCAGGAACACATCCTATTTTCGAAGTCTATTTTAGAAAATATTTCCCTTGGTAAGAAGGGAGCTAGTCAAGATGAAATCATGGATGCTATCGCTCAGGCAGCCTTCGCAGATGATTTGGAACGGATGTCGGATGGTCTGGATACTCTGATCGGAGAAAAGGGAGTATCCGTATCGGGAGGACAGAAGCAACGGATTTCTTTGGCACGCGCCTTTTTACGTGATGCCCAGTTGCTCCTCTTGGATGATTCTTTATCCGCAGTGGATGCCAAGACGGAACAGGCCATTATTGAGACCATTCAAAGAGAGCGACAAGGAAAGACAACCTTGATAGTCTCTCACCGTCTCTCAGCTGTCCATCAGGCAGATTGGATCCTTGTGTTAGATCAAGGACGGATTGTAGAAGAAGGAACAGCTAGTGATTTACTAGCTCAAGAAGGTTGGTATTACGAACAATACCAACGGCAACAAAGACAGGAAGGAGAATAAGATGGGTATTTTAAAACGACTATTACAAAAACTATCCCTTTTTCCTGGTATTTTTGGGCTAGGTTTCATCTGTCTTTTGCTGGCAACGATTTTGTCAGATCTATCGCCGTTTATTCTGCAAAAAATGATTGATGGTCCCTTGACAGCCTTGAGTCAGGGAGGAGAGTTAGGAGCACTCTATCCTATGGGTGTCCTCTATCTGATTGTTTTGGCTGTGGGTCAGATTGTCAGTTATATAGGCAATCGGGTTTTGATCCATGGAGGCAATAAGGTAACTGCACAGCTACGCGATCAAGCCTTCCTCGTGATGCAACAACTACCGATTTCCTACTTTGATGACAAGCCAGCAGGGAAAATTGCTACACGAATTGTTAATGATACAGAGACCTTACGGACTCAATTTTACAATTCCTGTATGTATTTGGTCATTCATTTGATGCGTTTCTTCTTTATCATGGGAGTTCTCTTTACTATCAATCCCATGATGGGTCTCCTCTTATGCTTGATTTTCCCTATCTTTTACGGGATTCAGTCCTTGTATAAGCGCATGACGGACAAGCCCATGAAGGACTTCTTTGATTCCAGAAGTGAGATCAATACCCAGGTTAATGAACTGCTTCATGGAGCGAGTATGATCCAACTTTACGGACAAGAAGAGCGCGTGATTGATGAGTTTGATCAGACGACAGACAAGATGACTGTGGCCTATGATCGTTTGGTCCTAGCAGACTCCATTGCCTCTTGGAGCCTGACAGAATTCTTGAAATACATCGTCATTGCAGGAATTTTAACCATTGCAGGCCTATCCTATCTTGGGGGAGATTTGGAGATGACTGCAGGTTTCTTGTTTATCAATCTCAATTATGTTATTCAGCTTTTTGATCTGATGGCCAATTTGATCCGTCGTCTTCCGGATATCCGACGCTCTCTGGAAACAGGGGAGCGAGTCTTGACTTTCCTAGATGAAAAGGTAGAGGCAGATGCGACAGAGGAGATTCAAATAGATCGGGCGGCAGTGGAGTTTGATCATGTCACTTTTGCCTATGAAGAAGGCAAGCCAGTTCTGAAGGACATTTCCATCCAAGCTCATCCGGGTCAAACCCTTGCCTTGGTTGGCCATACCGGTTCGGGTAAATCCTCCATTATGAACTTGCTCTATCGTTTCTATGATCCGCAGGAGGGAGAAATTCGGATCGACGGCCAGAATATTCGCCATTTCTCTAGAGAGAGTCTTCGCTCCCATATGGGAATTGTCTTACAGGATCCCTATCTGTTCTCAGGGACCATTGCTAGCAATGTGGCCATGAGTCAAACAGATATCGACCGTGATCGCGTCTTGGATGCTCTAAAACAGGTCGGTGCCCTGCCTATGATCCAGAGATTAGAAAAGGGAATTGACCATCCAGTGGTTGAAAGGGATCTGCCTTCTCAAGTGGGGAGCGTCAATTGATTTCCTTTGCGCGGACCCTTTACATGAATCCGAAAATTTTGATTCTGGATGAAGCGACCTCTCACATTGATACGGAGACAGAGGAGATTATTCAGAAGGCTATGGCAGTCCTGCAAAAGGGCCGGACGACCTTTATCATTGCCCACCGCTTATCGACCATTCAAGATGCGGATCAGATCTTGGTTCTATCAGAAGGACGCATTGTCGAACGGGGCCAACATGCAGACTTGATTGCCCATGGTGGCATCTATGCCCAGATGCAAGCTATCCAACAGACGGTTGAATAAAAGGGCATTCTTCAAATAGTAAAAGTAGCGTGTATTCTAGTATATACGCTATTTTTATGCTATAATTGAAATGATAGTGAGGTGATCCAAGATGTATATTGAAATGGTTGATGAGACCGGTCAAGTCTCTGAAGAAATGATCAAACAAACCCAGGAAATTTTAGAATTTGCTGCAAAAAAATTGGGCAAAGAAGACAAGGAAATGGCAGTGACCTTTGTAACCAACGAACGTAGCCATGAATTGAACTTGGAATACCGGGATACGGATCGCCCAACGGATGTGATCAGTCTGGAATACAAACCAGAGATGGATATTGCTTTTTCAGAAGAAGATTTAGAAGACCATCCAGAATTGGCAGAAATGATGGCAGAGTTTGATACCTATATTGGAGAGCTCTTTATTTCTGTAGACAAGGCGCGTGAGCAAGCTGCTGAGTATGGCCATAGCTTTGAGCGCGAGATGGGCTTTTTAGCAGTGCATGGCTTCCTTCATATCAACGGTTATGATCACTATACGCCGGAAGAAGAGAAGGAAATGTTTGGCTTACAGGAAGAGATTTTGACAGCCTATGGACTCACAAGACAATAAACGAAAATGGAAAAATCGAGAACTGATTGCCAGTCTTGAATTTGCTTTAACAGGGATTTTCACAGCCTTTAAAGAGGAACGAAATATGCGTAAGCATGCACTTTCAGCTATCTTAGCGATTGTTGCAGGCTTCCTTTTTGGCATTTCAGCAACAGAGTGGCTCTTTCTACTCTTAAGTGTTTCTTTGGTCATTGCCTTTGAAATCATGAATTCTGCTCTTGAAAATGTAGTGGATTTGGCGAGCGATTACCATTTCTCCATGCTGGCAAAGAATGCCAAAGATATGGCGGCAGGAGCGGTTCTCGTTATTTCGGGCTTTGCCTTGGTGACAGGTCTTATTATATTTGTGCCCAAGTTGTGGGCTCTAGTATTTGGATAAGAGGGAGACTTCCCTCATGAAAGGAAACTATGACATTTAAATCAGGCTTTGTAGCCATTTTAGGACGTCCCAATGTCGGGAAGTCAACTTTTTTGAACCACGTCATGGGGCAAAAAATTGCCATCATGAGTGATAAAGCGCAGACAACGCGCAACAAGATTATGGGAATCTACACGACCGATAAGGAACAGATCGTCTTTATCGATACCCCAGGGATTCACAAACCCAAGACAGCGCTTGGAGACTTCATGGTAGAGTCTGCCTATAGCACCCTTCGAGAAGTCGATACCGTTCTCTTTATGGTGCCAGCAGATGAGCCACGTGGGAAAGGCGATGACATGATCATCGAGCGCCTCAAGGCTGCTAAGGTGCCGGTTATTCTGGTGGTCAACAAGATAGACAAGGTGCACCCTGACCAACTCTTGGCGAAAATCGATGACTTCCGTAGTCAGATGGACTTCAAGGAAATCGTGCCGATTTCAGCCCTTCAAGGAAACAATGTTTCGCATTTGATTGATATTTTGAGCGAAAACTTAGAAGAAGGTTTCCAATATTTCCCTGCTGATCAGATTACTGACCACCCAGAGCGTTTCTTGGTCTCTGAAATGATCCGTGAGAAGGTCTTGCATTTAACGCGGGAAGAAATTCCTCACTCTGTTGCCGTAGTGGTGGATTCTATGAAGCGGGATGAAGAGACAGATAAGGTCCATATCCGAGCAACCATCATGGTCGAGCGCGATAGCCAAAAAGGCATTGTCATCGGAAAAGGCGGTGCCATGCTCAAGAAGATCGGAACCCTTGCGCGTAAGGATATTGAGCTAATGCTAGGGGACAAGGTCTTCCTAGAAACCTGGGTCAAAGTCAAGAAAAATTGGCGGGATAAGAAATTGGATCTTGCTGATTTCGGATACAACGAAAAAGAATATTAAGAAGAGGTGGGCAGAAGCCTGCTTCTTGTTTTTGAAAGGAGTTCTATGCCTGAATTACCAGAAGTAGAGACTGTCCGACGCGGTCTTGAGAAATTAATTCTTGGGAAAACCATTCAGTCAGTGGAAGTAAAGTATCCTAAGATGATTCATACGGATCTAGATGCTTTTTGTCAAGATCTTCCAGGTCAAGAAATTCGGTCCCTGGGGCGTCGCGGGAAATACCTCTTGTTTTATCTGACGGATCTGGTCCTCATCTCGCATTTGCGGATGGAAGGCAAGTATTTCTTTTATCCAGACGAGGTCCCTCCTCGCAAGCATGCCCATGTCTTCTTTCATTTTACAGATGGCAGCACCCTGGTCTATGAAGATGTTCGCAAGTTTGGGACCATGGAAGTCCTCAGTACCCTGAGCTTGTCGACAGCTATTTTTTGGCGAAAAAAAGATTGGTCCAGAGCCGACAGAAGCGGATTTTAAAGACCCAGCCTTCCAAAGCAGCTCTTAAAAAATCAAAGAAACCCATTAAATCAGCTCTTTTGGACCAAAAATTAGTGGCTGGTCTGGGCAATATTTATGTAGATGAGGTCCTTTATCGAGCCAAGGTTCATCCAGCCCGTTTGGGTCAAAGCTTGACTGCTAGAGAAGCCAAAGCCGTTCGCAAAGAAACGATTGCTGTGCTTGCTCAGGCTGTTGAAAAGGGTGGCTCCACCATTCGCTCCTACAGCAATGCTTTTGGCGAGGATGGCACCATGCAGGAAGAACACCAGGTCTATGGGAAAACAGGTCAACCTTGTTTGCGCTGCGGAACACCGATTGAGAAAATCCAGCTGGGGGGACGTGGAACCCATTTTTGCCCTCACTGTCAAAAGGAGAACTAGATGGCAAGAATCATCGGATTAACAGGAGGGATTGCTTCAGGAAAGTCAACTGTCACCTCCTATTTGAAAAGAAAAAGGGTATCCTGTCATTGATGCTGATCGAGTGGTCCATGACTTGCAGGCACCAGGTGGAGAACTCTATCAAGCTTTGGTAGATCATTTTGGAAGGGACATCCTCCTAGATACTGGAGACTTGAATCGTCCTGCTCTGGCTCAACGCATCTTCTCAAGCCAAAAAGAGATTACCTGGTCCAACCAAGTACAAGGAGAGATCATTCGCAAAGCCCTGGCGCGAGAACGGGACCGACTAGCTGCAACAGAAGACATCTTTTTCATGGATATTCCCTTGTTAATCGAGCAGGGATATCTGGACTGGTTTGACCAAGTCTGGCTGGTCTATGTGACGGAAGATACCCAGTTAGAACGTTTGATGGAGCGCAATGCCTTAACAGAGGTCCAGGCGCGCGATCGTTTGGCAGCCCAGATGCCTCTAGATGAGAAAAAAGCTCTTGTCGATCTCGTGATCGATAACAATAGCCAGCGTGATCACCTCTATCAGGAAATCGATCGGGCTTTAGAACAAATAGAAAGAAGATGATCCTATTTCACTGGAAATCAATTGGCGTAAAAATCTTTTTATTGCCTGGATTGGCTGCTTTTTCGTAGGTGCCAGTCTTTCGTTAGTGGTTCCCTTTATGGCTCTCTTTGTGGAGGAGTTGGGGGTGAAAGGTCCGGCAGTTCCTTTTTATGCTGGGATTGCAGTCGCCTCCTCCTCTTTGACTTCCGCTCTAATGGCCCCAATCTGGGGGAGTTTGGCGGACCGTTATGGTCGGAAACCCATGATGTTGAGAGCCTCGATTGCTATGACCTTGACCATGGGAGGAATTGCTTTTGTCCCTTCCGTCTTTTGGTTGCTGCTCCTACGCTTATTAAATGGTGTCTTCTCAGGCTTTGTGCCTAATAGCACGGCTCTCATTGCCAGTCAGGTACCAAAGAATCAATCTGGATATGCTCTAGGAACCTTATCGACGGGAACCGTCGCCGGTACTTTGATGGGCCCCTTGTTGGGGGGATTGATCGCAGAGCAATTTGGTATGCGTAATGTCTTTCTCCTCGTTGGTTTTTTCCTCTTTCTCGTCTCTGCCTTAACTTGGTGGGGCATTGAGGAAGACTACCAACAAATATCGAAGGAGAAGCACCTTTCAAGCTGGGAATTACTGACTTCTATCCAGCATAAGGGCATTTTACTGGGCCTCTTTTTGACCAGTATGACCATTCAGATGATCGGTCAGTCCATTTCTCCCATTCTTCCACTCTATGTGAGAGAACTTGGCCAGAGCGACAATGTTATTTTTGTATCTGGACTGATCGTATCAGCGATGGGGATTTCCAGTATCCTGACATCGGGATGGATGGGAAAGCTCGGAGATAAAATTGGCAACCATCGCCTCTTACTTTTAGCTCTTCTCTATAGTGGCATCCTCTATATCTTCTGTGCCCTTGCTCAGACCCCTTTTCAATTAGGCCTTCTTCGCTTCCTATTTGGAATTGGAACAGGAGCCTTAATGCCCGGAGTGACGGCTCTCTTAAACCGCATGACTCCCAAGGAAGGAATTTCTCGGATTTTTAGTTACAATCAGCTCTTCTTTTATGTTGGGGGGAGTTCTTGGTCCCCTGATGGGCTCTAGTATTGCCATGCATGTCAATTACCATTGGGTATTCTATGGGACTGCTATCCTAGCCTTTATAGATTTGGCCTTCCTTTTATTCATCTTTAGAAAGTATTTGAAAGTGAGAGAAATCAGTGCGCATTAAAGTACAACTAACCTGCACGAGCTGTGGTAGTCAGAATTATTTGACAAGTAAAAATATGAAGACACACCCTGAAAGAATTGAAGTTTTGAAGTATTGTCCCAAAGAAAAAAAGTGACATTACATCTTGAAACGAAAATGATTTTTTTATGGTAAAAATAGATAGGATTTTAAGGAGTTTTTAAATTATGACTAAACCGTTGATTACTATTTTATTGGTACTATCTGTATTAATTGTTATCGCTATCTTCATGCAACCAACTAAAAATCAATCTAGCAACGTATTCGATGCAAGCTCAAATGACTTATTCGAACGTTCAAAAGCTCGTGGATTCGAAGCAGTCATGCAACGTTTAACAGGAGTCATGATTTTCCTTTGGTTACTGATTGCGATGATTCTAATGGTATTATCCAGTAAATAAGATAGGCTTAGACATTGTCTTTGCCTATTTTTTCATCTATGGGTCGTTTGATAGGGAGTTTGTCACTTGTAAAGAAATCTCTCTGAAAGAAAGAAAATAAAGGAGGCTGGGTGACCAGCACAAGATATGAAAAGTAAAATTATTGATTATTTAAAACAGGAGGGAAAAGCTCAGGTTGATCAATTGGCTCAAGCCATTGGGAGTACTGACGCCAAAGGTTTTCGTGAACTGATTAAGACCATTTCGCTGATGGAGCGACGTCGTCAACTAACCTTTGAAGAAAATGGTTTTTTAAGTCTCCTTGATGCCAAGCCAAAAGGCGTCATTACTGTGAAAGGGATTTTCCATGCTCATAAGAGTGGCTTTGGATTTGTCAGCTTAGAGGGGGAAGAAGAGGACCTTTTTATTGGACGAAATGATGTCAACCATGCCATTGATGGGGATACAGTTGAGGTTGTAATCACCAAGGTCGCCGATCGGCAAAAGGGGACAGCGGCAGAGGGGAAAATCATTGATGTCTTGGAGCATAGCCTCCAAACAGTCGTCGGACAAATCGTTTTGGATGAGGAAAAACCCAAATACGCAGGCTACATCCTTTCAAAGAATCAAAAGATTAGTCAACGCATTTACGTAAAAAAACCTGCCCTACAATTAGAGGGAACGGAAGTTCTCAAGGTAGCTATTGAACAGTATCCAAGTCGGAAGCACAACTACTTTGTAGCCTCAGTACAAGATGTGGTTGGGCATGTGACAGATCCTGGGATCGATGTCTTGGAAGTTTTGGAGTCTATGGATATCGTCTCAGAATTTCCAGAAGCGGTCCTCAAAGAAGCAGAAAGCATCCCAGACCAGCCTAGTGAGAAGGATATGGAGGGACGTTTGGACCTTCGAGATGAAATCATCTTTACCATTGATGGTGCCGATGCCAAGGACTTGGATGATGCTGTTCACATCAAGCGCTTGGAAGGTGGGAATTATGAACTTGGCGTTCACATAGCCGATGTCTCTTACTATGTGACCGAAGGTTCGGCCTTGGACAAGGAAGCCCTCAACCGGGCGACCTCTGTCTATGTGACAGACCGGGTCGTGCCCATGTTACCAGAGCGTCTCTCTAATGGGATTTGTTCCTTAAACCCTCAAGTGGATCGCTTGACCCAGTCAGCCATTATGGAAATCGACCAGCGTGGTCGGGTCCTTCGTTATCAGATCACCCAAACGGTCATTAAAACGACTTTCCGGATGACCTATAGCGATGTCAATGAGATCATTGCTGGAGACCAGGAGAAGCGTGAGGAATACCAAGCCATTGTGCCAAGTATCGAAGCCATGGTTGCTCTTCATCAAATCTTAGAAGGAATGCGGGAAAAACGAGGAGCCCTGAACTTTGATACCAGCGAAGCTAAAATCCTGGTCAATCCTCAAGGAAAACCAGTAGACATCGTCTTGCGCCAACGTGGGGTTGCAGAACGGATGATTGAATCCTTTATGCTGATTGCAAATGAGACAGTAGCTGAGCATTTTGCCAAACGAAAACTTCCCTTTATTTACCGGATTCACGAAGAACCCAAAGCAGAGAAGGTGCAAAAGTTTATCGATTATGCTTCTAGTTTTGGCCTTCCAATTTATGGGACAGCTAGTTTCCATGAGTCAGGAAACCTTGCAGGACATCATGAAGAAGGTAGAAGGGGAACCCTATGCTGATGTCTTGTCTATGATGTTGCTCCGTTCCATGCAACAAGCGCGATATTCCGAGCACAACCACGGCCACTATGGGCTAGCAGCTGAGTTCTATACTCACTTCACCAGTCCGATTCGCCGGTATCCAGACTTATTAGTCCACCGCATGGTGCGAGAGTATGGAAAAGATTCTGAAGTAGCTAGTCATTTTGAACAGGTCATTCCAGATATTGCTAGCCAATCCTCTAGTCGGGAACGTCGCGCCATTGATGCTGAACGGGAAGTAGAAGCCATGAAGAAGGCAGAGTACATGGAGGACTATGTTGGCGAAGAGTACGATGCTCTGGTGTCCAGTGTCGTCAAGTTTGGTCTCTTTGTTGAATTGCCAAATACCGTAGAAGGTTTAATCCACATCACTACCTTACCTGGTTTTTATCATTTTAACGAGCGCGATTTGACCTTGCGTGGGGAAAAATCAGGCGTGACCTTCCGTGTCGGTCAGGAGATCCGAATCAGGGTCGAAAGAGCGGATAAGATGACTGGCGAGATTGATTTTTCTTATATCCCAAGTGAGCTGGATTTGATTGAAAAAGTCACTAAAACATCGGGTCGTAAAGATCGAAATGGACACTCTAAGCGCGCTTCTTCTAAGAAAGAAGAACGAAAGCAAGGAGGCATTAGAGAGAACAAGCGCAAGCATTCTTCAAAAGACAAGAAGAAAAAGAGTAAGAAACCTTTTTACAAGGAAGTAGCTAAGAAAGGAGCTAAGCATGGCAAAGGGCGAGGGAAAGGTCGTCGCACAAAATAAGAAAGCAAGCCACGATTATACAATTGTTGAAACCATTGAAGCAGGAATGGTCCTGACTGGTACAGAAATCAAGAGTGTTCGAGCAGCTCGTATCAACCTCAAGGATGGATTTGCCCAAGTCAAAAATGGAGAAGTCTGGCTCAGCAATGTTCATATTTCTCCCTATGAGGAAGGCAATATCTGGAACCAAGACCCAGAGCGTCGTCGCAAACTCTTGCTGCATAAGAAGCAAATTCAAAAGTTGGAGCAGGAGACTAAAGGAACAGGGATGACTCTAGTTCCCCTTAAGGTTTACCTTAAGGATGGCTACGCCAAGCTCTTGCTGGGCTTAGCCAAAGGGAAGCACGATTATGACAAACGTGAATCCATCAAACGGCGGGAGCAAATCGTGACATTGCTCGTGTCATGAAGCAATACAATACGCGTTAAAGTAAGAAATAGGAACAGCTGAAGCAAGGGCTGAAAACTGTTCCTATTTTTAAATTTCCTTTCTTGAAACCGCTTGCATTATTATCTGGATAAGAGTATACTGAAGGTAGCGTTGGTATAGTTGTTTTTCGTCGGCTTGAAAATGATTTTCTAGCCTCTTTTGTAGTCATAAAGGAGATCGACTATGAGAAAACTACTGGTCAAACTGATGATTGCTTTGATGGCCTTTGCCTTGATTCCAGTTCAAGTTGCGCAGGCCTGCTCAGCCTTCATTGTTGGGAAGGAACTCACGACAGATGGTTCCATGCTCTTTGGGCGGACTGAAGACTATCCTTATGCTCCCGATGGTGGTCGCCACAATAAAACTTACGAAGTGGTACCTGCCAAAGACTATAAGGATGGGGATATGTTGGAGGACGAATCCAACGGCTTTGCTTATCCTCACTTGAGTCATGAAATGAAATATACCGCAACTTATGATGCAGCCCATGGAGATGGTTCCAACGGGAACTTCGGAGCACACGGCTTTAACGAAGCAGGCGTTTCCATGACTTCTACCGTATCTGCAACCCCACACGATAAGATTTTGGAAGCAGATCCACTTGTGAAAAATGGCTTGGCTGAAGCTGCTATGGTAGACTTGGTTCTCCCACGTGCCAAACAGCTCGTGAAGGAATTGAGTTGGTTGCCAAGGTACTTGATGAAAAAGGATCTGCCGAAGGAAACATCATTGTCGTAGCAGATAAAGATGAACTCTGGTACATGGAAATCCTCTCTGGTCACCAATATGTAGCCATTAAATTCCCTCAAGACCGCTATGCCATCTTTGCCAATACCTACTATCTAGGACATGTGGATTTCAAGGACAAGGACAATGTCATTGCTTCAAAAGATGTGGAAGCAGTTGCTAAAAAGGCAGACCACTACAAGACTGATAAAGATGGTAACTTCCATATTGCAGACTCATATGGTCCAGATGAATATACCGAACGCAACCGCTCACGGACCTATGCAGGGATTACCTTGATGGATCCTAAAGCGGACATCAAATATGATGATAAGCACTTTGACCTCTTGCGCAAACCAACGGATCCTTCTAAAAAGTATAGTCTAGAAGATGTTTTTCGCTGAACAACGGAACCGGTTCGAACACCTCAAACAATACACACCAGATGACTTAGTGGAACCAGGTAAAGAAGTCGATACCAATAAATACAAATATGCTTTGGGAAATGAAAACGTCATTAACGCCCACGTATACCAAATTAAGAAGGACTTGCCAACTCCATTTGGTGGTGTCGTTTGGTTAGGTCTCGCTCAAAGCCGGAACACGCCTTATGTGCCATTCTATGGTATTGTCAACGATACCTATGCACCATTCAAAGTTCGTTCTGCCAAATACGATCCAACTTCTTGGTATTGGGCTGTTTGGCATATTGACCAAATGGTCATGAAATACCCAGATCTCTTTGGTAATAGCATCCAAGAGAAGTGGAAAGAATTGGAAAAAGGCTGGATCAAAGAACAAGAGGCTTTGGATCAAAAATACAGTGGACTCACTGATGACCAAGCGAAAGCTACTGCAGACGAAGTAACTAGCGACTCACTTAAACGTGCGGAAACCATCTTCAAACAAATCAAGCAAGTTGAAAGTGAGATGGAAGATAAGATTCGTACAGAAAAAGGCTTGGAAGCAGACTTTGTATATGACGGTTACAACAAGGCCAATCTGGTAGCAGCAGCTCAAGCTAAAAAAGATGCATCGAAAGAGACAGACAAGAAGGAAGAAACAGCTTCTAGTCAATCATCTAGCAAGGCAAGTGATTCAAACAGCAGTTTGTCTGCCGTCTTAGGAGTTTTGGCACTTGCAGGATTTGGCTTGGCAGGTTTCTACTTTAAAAAATCAAAAAAGAATGAAAATGAAGAATAAGTAGACTGAGACTGCTAAATCAGCATCCTGCCTCAACTGGATTCTATGAGAGTGGAATAGAAGTCTTCACAAAAGGAGCTTGTAATTCCACTCTTTTTATTGTTATTTGCATGCAATTTTTGTATGATAGGGATAGATAGAAAGAAGGAGAAGAAACGGATGCCTGAAATTAATTGCTTATAAACGGATGCCTTTGTGGACCAAGGATACCATGCCTGAAGCAGTCCAAAGAAAACACAATACCAAAGTAGGTACTTGGGGAAAGATTACCGTTCTCAAAGGAAAACTCAAGTTTGTTGAGCTGACGGAAGATGGGGAAGAAGTAGCCAGCCATGTTTTTGAGGCAGGTGCGGATAACCCGATGGCACAACCTCAAGCTTGGCACCGTGTAGAGGCCCTTACAGATGATGTGGAATGGTTTTTGGAATTCTACTGTGAGCCCAAAGATTATTTCCCCAAAAAATATAATAGCAATCCCGTCCATTCGGAAGTGCTAGAAGCCATGGAGTCCCTTTCTCCAGGCAAGGCCTTGGATTTGGGGTGTGGACAAGGACGAAATGCTCTCTTTTTGGCCCAGCATGGCTTTGAAGTGACAGCAGTCGATCAAAATGAATTGGCTCTAGAGATCCTGCAAAGTATTGTAGAACAAGAAGATTTGGAAATGACTGTGGGGCTCTATGATATCAACTCAGCGAACCTAAAACAAAGTTATGACTTGATTGTCTCAACGGTTGTCCTCATGTTCTTGCAAGCGGATCGCATTCCGGCGATTATTCGAAATATGCAAGACCAGACCAATCCAGGTGGCTATAACTTGATCGTTTGTGCCATGGATACAGAGGACTATCCTTGCCAGGTTCCTTTCTCCTTTACTTTTAAGGAAGGCGAGCTAGCAGACTACTACAAAGATTGGGAACTCGTTAAATACAATGAGAACCCAGGGCATTTGCATCGACGAGATGAAAATGGCAATCGGATTGCCTTACGCTTTGCGACCATGCTAGCCAAGAAAAAATAAATAGCTCTTTAGACAAGGAGACTCTTGCAGTCGTCCTTGTCTTTTATGTCTGAAAACTTTCTGAAAATACTTGATTTTTTACAGAAAAGGAGTAGACTGTTAGTGTATCTTTCAAGAATTTTGAGGAGAAGCGCGTGAAACTATATGTTCAACTGATGATTATCTTTACCATCTCTTTGATTGGGGAAGGGATATCTAGCCTCTTTCATTTGCCAATTCCAGGAAGTATTATTGGTCTACTGATTTTATTTCTTTGCTTGCAGTTGAAATGGCTTCGTATCCGCCATGTGAATCTGGTCGGATCTTTTCTCTTAGCCAATATGACGATTTTATTTTTACCTCCAGCGGTTGGGATTATGGATAAGTTTGATGTCATCCAGCCCTATTTATTGCCCATCGTATTGATTATTTTAGGGGCTATCATCATCAATGTAACCCTTATTGCCTTAGTTGTCGGTTTTATCAAGACAAGGTATGAGGGGGATTATGAAGGAGGGATAAAATAATGGAAAGTTTGTGGTCAAATCCTCTCTTTGGGATTTCTTTATCAGTCTTTGCCTATCTGATTGGGATGATGGTTTTTCGTCGCTTTCCCCATCCGATCACGCCCCCCCTCTTAGTTGCTACGGTCTTGATCATTGGATTCTTAAAGCTGACAGGGATTTCCTATAAGGCCTATAATATTGGCGGGACCTACCTCAGTAATTTGATTGTGCCCTCAACGGTTGTCCTGGGAATTCCCTTGTATAAGAGTTTTCCATCTGATGAAACACCATGCCAAGAGTATTCTTCTTAGTAGTTTTCTAGCAGTAGTAGTCAACACGCTTTTTACAGCTGTCTTGGCTAAGCTTTTTGGGATGAAGTACTTTCTAGCTATTTCCCTCTTTCCTAAGTCTGTGACAACAGCCATGGCAGTGGGGATTGCTGAAAAAATGCAGGGAATTACTACCATTACCCTAGTTGTCGTTGTAGCGACAGGTATCCTGACCAGTGTCCTAGGACCAACGATTCTTAAATGCCTAAAAGTAGAGGATCCTGTTGCCATTGGTTTGGCCCTTGGGGGTACAGGTCATGCGGTAGGGACTGGTACAGCCTTTCAGTATGGTCAAGTAGCCGGAGCTATGGGAGGCTTAGCAATTGGGATAACTGGCGTTTTCTACGTCTTTATAAGTCCCCTTGTCGCGAGCCTGATTCTTTCCTAAAAAGGTAGAGAGTATTCAGAAAAAGCTTGGAAGAAGTTCCGAGCTTTTTAGTGTACAGTTAGATAGAGAAGGTTGTTTGATAATTTGAAGGTCAAACAATTTTCAGATAGATTACTAATTGATTACAGTCGTTGTAAGCGCTTGCCAAACTTTGGTTCAAAAGGTATACTAAAAGAGGTTATACGGTTAATATCTAGTTAAAGGAGTTCAATATGAAGAAACGTTATGCTCGATCAGCCTTGGGCTTGATCACTGCTCTCTTCCTCTTTGCCCAACCGGTAGAGGCCTGTACAGGTTTTATCATCGGTAAAAAGTTAACAGCAGATGGGAATGCTTTGTACGGACGTACGGAGGACTTAGAACCAAACCACAATAAGAACTTTGTGGTCAGAGAACGAACTTATAACAAGAAAGGGGAGGTCTTTGAAGATGCCACCAATGGCTTTAAGTATGAGCTCCCAGAAGTAAGTTATAAATATACAGCTGTCCCAGATGTTACACCAGAACAGGGTGTATTTGATGAGGCTGGTTTTAATGAACATGGAGTGTCCATCTCAGCGACCGTCTCAGCTTCAGCAAATGACAACATTAAAAAGGTCGATCCTTATGTAGAGGACGGCTTGGCTGAGTCTGCCCTCACCACTGTCGTTCTTCCAAGTGTCAAAACGGCTCGTGAAGGAGTCGAGCTCATTGCGAAAATTGTGGAAGAAAAAGGGGCAGCAGAAGGAAATATTGTGACGATTGCGGACAAGGAAGGAATCTGGTACATGGAGATCCTTTCTGGTCACCAATATGTAGCGATTCTCTTCCCAGAAGATCGTTATGCAGTCTTTCCAAATACCTTCTTCTTAGGACATGTCGATTTTTCAGATAAGGAACGGACTATTGCCTCTAAGGATGTTGAAAAAGTCGCCCGTGATGCAGGAACCTATAAAGAAATCGATGGCCAATTCCATGTTTCCCAATCCTATAATCCTCCTTTGCATGAGGCAGATCGTTCTCGTGTTTGGTCTGGTATTAAGTCACTGGATCCAGATGCAGATGTGAACTACGATGACGAGTATTTTGACTTGATGCATACAACGGATCGGAAATTGACGCTACGTGATGCGATGAATCTCCAACGCAATCGGTTAGAAGGAACAGACTTCAAACCTCAAGATCAAATGGAGTTAGATGGAAAAGGGATTCCAGAAAAAGGGAAGTTTGATGAAGTCTATAAATACCCGATTTCGAACCCGAATGTCATGGAAGCCCATATTTTTCCAATTAAAGGACAATGTTCCTGATAGTGCTGGTGGGGGAACCATGTGGTTAGCGATGGGAAGCCCACGAAATGCTCCTTACCTGCCTTACTATGGCAATATCACCAATACCTACCAAGCCTATCAAGAATTAGGAACAGCCTATAATCCCCAATCTTGGTATTGGACCATGTCTCGCATTAATGATTTAGTTGCCAAATATCCTGATTTGTTCGGAGATGGAGCCATCCGTACTGAAATGGAACGCCTAGAATCTCAATGGATGGCTGAGCAAGAAATCAGTGATCAAGAACAAATCGCCCTCGCTTCACAGCCAGAGCAGGCGAGCCTAAAAGCGACAGAAACGAGCATGACTCGAGCTCAAAAGACCTTCGATCGTCTGCAAGAAATTCGTCAAGAAGCAGAAGAAAAGGTGATTGCTCAATATGGACAAGGTGCTATTGACGATTTAACAGATGAAGAAGATGCAAACCAAGAAGAAGAAATCAATTTGGTACCATTTGATTATGACTTCGTCATCACGATTGGCTTAGCCCTTGTGACAGTGATAGGAGTAGGAATTTTCTTCATAAAATCAAAGAAAGCAAAGGGAGGTAAGAAGGATGAATAAGTTTCAACGAATATTGCTCTTCCTATTTCTGGTCTTAGCAGGGATTGGGATGGAGTTTGAGCTAGGCTCTCTCTCTCAACAAGAGTTTAACCAAGTAGCAGGAAGAGATTTGGTATTAAATCTGCTCGTTTTAGCGGTAATTGTCGTTCCTCTTTATCTCTTTATTAAGCGACTTGCAAAAAGATTTGAGGTTCCTCTTCTTGTTTTGTGGGCGACCATGTTTGGTGGTGCTTTTGTTGCTGGCTGGCTCAGTTTTTCAGGGAACAGCCTCATTGACCATTTCAATAGTCATCTCATTCAGGATGTTAGTACCTTTAATAAATGGACAGATGCTTTGACAGCACCTTTTTCTGAAGAATTTTTCAAAGCTCTGGTGGCCTTCTGGATCCTCTTGATTTTGGGTCGTAAGGATTTGAAATCGATTTTAATTGCCGGCTTTGGATCTGGTCTTGGTTTCCAAATCATTGAAGATCTAGGTTATGTGGCGCGTCAAACGCGAACTGGAAACCTCTCAGCAGTAACAGAGGCAGTGAACCGCATTTCTGGTGGTTTAGCATCTCATGCAGTCTACACAGCTGTTGTATCTGTTGGAGCCTTTCTCATCCTGTCTCAGTGCACCAAGCAAAAAGAAAAGCTCTTTGGTCTCTGGTGTGTAGTTTCCACGGTGACCAATCACTTCTTATGGAATTCCCCATTCTATGAAACAGACCATCGGGTCAATATTTTGGTAGGCTTGCTCTTTGCCTTCCAAGTGGGAACCTTTATTGAGGTCGTTCTCTTTGCTCATAAAAATCCGAATCTAAACCTTTTAAAGAAAAACTAAGGAAAAGATTCAGTCGATATATAAGTAAAAAAGCTTAGAAACTAAGCTTCAGATTGAAAAAAGTCTTCTAAAAAACTTTCCTTAGGTGAGTACGGACGTCAGCGAACTTCTACGAAGTTCCATGACTTAGTTTTGAGCCTAAGGTCTCAAAACTACCGAGTGCCTGAAACATAATTGTTTCAGGCACTTTTCTCACGGCGGAAAGTTTTGGTTTTTTTTGAATCGATTTAAAAATTGGAACTCATTTTTATTTCTTTGCAGAATCGCTTAACTTATTTTACTTTAAAATAGTTTGTCTACTTTCTAAAAGCTTAGAAACAAAAGTTTCTAAGCTTTTTTCTAGATTCTATTTGCTTTCTTCTTTTTTCTTAAGACCAAAGAAGGCTAGGATGGATGTCAACAGAGCGATCATGTAGATAGCAGGAGAGTCGGAAGTTCCTGTTTCTGGTAGGGTAGCAGAGCTCGCTGTGAATGTTTTAGCGACTGTCAGTGACAAGTGATGGTTGTTGGCCTTGATCTGTGTATCGTCCTTAGCAGATGTAAAAGTATTCTTTGTTTGGCTAGCTAGTTGATTAGGAGAATTCGTACCAACTAGAGCTGGAATATATGTTTGATCCATTTTACCGGTAGATGGATTAGTTGGTTGAGCATTTTTACCGGTAGATGGGATAACTGGTTGGTTATTGCTTCCTGGGTAGGACTTTGGATTAGCAGGATCTGTTCCTTGTTTGATTTCCTCAATATCTGCCACACCATCTCCATCTGTATCTTTGCTAGCAGAAATAGAAATGGTACGAGAATTTGGATTGATGGTTGCATAGGCTGTGAGATCTGCCTTAGCAAGGTAATCTGCAAAGGCAACGTCCATGGAAGGACCTTCCTCACGAGCTCCACCTAACATGGTGTAGCCATCCCCACCTGCTGCTAAGAAGTCATTAGTAGTCAAGTAGTAATCTTTAGCAAGGTTGAGCGGTTCATATTGACCAGTTTCTGGGTTTTTAATTTCGATATAGAGGACGCGTTTTTCAGCTGGTAGGGTTGTATCGTAATAAACTTTTGCTCCAGAGACTTGGAGGAAGCCACCGCTTGGTTCAAGAAGGGGTTGACCGTTTTCGTCAAGAACAGTTTTGCCATCTTTTTCTTGTAAAATGGATCCAAGAGATTTAGCAAACATATCAGCAATATTCTGACCAGTTACTTTAATTTGAGAGATGGTATTCCCAAATGGAAGAACAGCAATGACGCTTCCTTTGGTGATTGGCTTGTCTTTGGCGATGGTTTCGCGTAAGCCGCCACCGTTGGTTACAGCAAGGTCAGTCTTATGACTAAAACCAGTTTGTCCATATTCGTAGAGGGCATCCGCTACGACATTTCCAAGGTTGGTCTCGCGGACACGGACATTTTCCCGTTGACCGTTTAGTTCTACCGGACTATTGTCACGAACGATTTTTGCATTCTCAGCCTCGTATTGTTCCTTGATCTTTTGGACCATGGCAGCTACTTTGGCATTTGGCACGACATTTTTTGTTGAAGCTGCTGAAATTTGTTGAGGGTTTCCAAGCAATTGGTTAGCCTGGTAGGTGATTTTACCGATATTGTTCAGGTAGCTACCGGTTTGGTTATAGGTCACGTTTTCTCCGTATGTAGTTGATTGAACAGTATGGGAATGCCCATCAATAACGGTGACACGTTTTCCTTTCAGTTTTGAGTTTTTAGAAAGTTCTTCAGCTAAGGTAGATCCTCGCCATTCGATTGGTGTAGTAGTATCTACTCCCAAGTGAGCAAGGACAACATAGTTTTTATAAGTCTTGCCTTCAGCAGTCGCGCGTGCCTCAATTTCATCGATGACCTTGTTTACTTCTGAAATAGGATCTGTAAAGGTTACACCTTGGACATTCTTAGGGTGAGTTTTAGTGGCTGTTTCAGGCGTTGTCACCCCGATGACGACAAACTCATCCCCAACGACATTCTTATCTTTATCGACGATGGTGGAAGCCTCAAATAAGCGAGCACCGTTGATGTAGGTGTTGGAGCTGAGAAGTGGGAAGTTCAAGATTTCTTTGTATTTCTTAGCCTCATCCAAACCAAAATCGAACTCATGGTTTCCGACTGCCATAGCATCGTAGCCAATTTCGTTCAAAATTTTAGCTCGTTCTTCCCCTTTTGAACTATTTGAAATCGGTAGTCCTTGGAAGGCATCTCCAGCATCTACGACCAAAGTAGATGGATTTTTCGCACGTTCTTCATCGATGACTGCGGCTAATTTAGCATCACCAATCACACCCTTTTCTTCGACGATCCGACCATGGACATCGTTGGTATGAAGGATATTTGCTTCAGGCAAGTCAGCTGAGCTCTCTGTAGCGCCTTCTGAAGTAGCTGTATTAGCTTCTGTTGAAGCAGGAGTAGCAGCATCTGTAGCATTTGTGGAAGCAGCAGCTACTTCAAGGTTAGTTTCTGGAGCTGTTTGCTCATCTGCAGCTACCTGAGAAGCTAGGAAGGCAGGAGCAAGCAATAAGATCGGCAAAAGAAGTTTCTTCTTTTTCATAAACGGTCCTCATTTCTATTTTTTTCCATACTAAATATTATAGCTAAAAAAAGGAAAGAAAAAGGAAAAACGTTTTTCTGATAGTTGGGCAAATAATCTTGTGAGAGCGTTTGAGGTTCCAGCTAGTTGCTCTTATCCATAAAAAAAGAAAACTTTCGTTTTCTCATTTTCTTATTCTGTTATGGGTTGGTTCCAAGTGGTAAAGTCAGTTACACTTAATACGACTGTCGCGATTTCGATCGGCTCTTCTTTTGCACCAGTTGACAACCATTTTGTGATTACGGCTTCAATCGTAGCTGCAAAAGATCTCAACAGCATACTTATAAGGAACTTGGAATTTATTAACCAAGTGGTCTTTGGCGTGTGGAGTATCGTCAAGAAGTTGCAGGGTGAAATTTTTCATTAGAAAATGAAACTCTTGGTAATCCATCTGCATCAAGGCATAGATAAAGTCATAATTATCTTGAATATATTGAAGTGAGGCAAGAAAATTTGCTCGATTGACGGTGCTTGTAGCGAAAAGTTCTCCCAACTCGCCTAAGAGTTCAGATTTTAGCTGGTTGAACATATCTTGTTTGTCTACATAATGGAGGTAAAAGGTACCTCGATTAATGCCGGCTTCCTTTGTTAGTTGGCTAATTGTAAGACTTTCAAGTGATTGTTCAAGAAGCAGGCGTGATAGGGCGCTTCGGATAGCATTTTTAGAATTCGTTTTTCTCTTTTTTCGGGTCATAGTTCCTCCTTTGTCATGTAGTTTGGTATAAATGTTGTTCACTAATCATCATATTATACAGAAATCAAATTTATTCATCAACAGAATAAAAATTTTAGTATCATTCTATAAGTCTAAATGGCTTGAAATCAGGTCTTATTCTTATACTGTGAAAGCCATTTTGGAAGGATTATAAAATTTTTTCCCAGATCTACTTTCAAAGGGGCTATTATATAAAAATGAAAGAAAAACTTGAAATATCAGTTATTTAAACGCAAATAATCATTCATACTTATTTGTTATTATATCACAAACTAAGGAGAGGAGGGCAGATGATGCTTGGAGATTTCTATATCAGGAACTAGATAAGATCAAGCTTTTTCCTTGTCTATTTTTGCATAGAAAAGTATTAGTTTCTTGGATGGCTTTATTCATAAAATAGAGGAAATGCATCCCTCACAAATTTCTTGTTTTTTAGTCGTTTTAAGAGATTGATTGTCCTTGGTCTTCCGGTAAAAAAGGACTATAATAAAGATAGGAACTTGTGTTTAAGTGGGAGAAAAGATATGGCTTATATTGAGATGAAACATAGTTATAAACGCTATCCGTCAGGAGAAACTGACATCATTGCCAATAAAGATGTTACTTTTGAAATTGAGAAAGGCGAATTGGTCATCATTTTGGGGGCATCAGGCGCAGGAAAATCAACAGTTCTCAATATTTTGGGAGGTATGGATACCAATGATGAAGGGGAGGTACTAGTGGATGGGAAAGCCATCTCAAGCTTCTCCTCGCACCAACGAACGGATTATCGCAGAAATGATGTTGGCTTTGTCTTCCAGTTTTATAATCTCATCCCTAATTTGACAGCCAAGGAAAATGTTGAGCTGGCTTCTGAAATTGTTTCTGATGCCTTAGATCCCTGAACAAGTCTTGAGAGAGGTTGGATTGGGTGAGCGTTTGAACAACTTCCCAGCCCAGCTATCTGGTGGGGAACAACAACGGGTAGCCATTGCGCGCGCAGTGGCGAAGAATCCCTAAGATTCTCCTTTGTGATGAACCAACAGGGGCTTTAGACTACCAAACCGGTAAACAGGTTTTAAAGATTCTTCAGGACATGTCTCGTAAAAAAGGGGCAACAGTGATTATCGTCACTCATAATGCTTCTTTAGCGCCAATAGCCGATCGTGTCATTCAGATGCATGATGCCCAAGTAAAATCGGTGACCATCCATAACACTCCACTAGATATCGATAGCCTAGAGTATTAGGGAGGTTGTTCATGAAGCGAAAAAAGTATATTGGAAAGATCTATGTCATTCCTTTACCAGTTCCAAAGGGCGCTTTTTGTCCATTTTAACGCTGATGATGCTGGGTACCTTAGCCCTGGTCGGTTTAAAAGTAACGACCCCAAATATGCATCGGACTGCCCAGCGCTTTATAGACCAACAAGAGATGCTGGACCTCGCTGTCATGGGAGATCTTGGTTTGGATAAGACTGACCAAGAAGAGCTACAAGGATTGACGGGGGCCAGCTTGGAGTTTTCCTACCTGACAGATGTGACGCTTGACGGAAAGGACGAAGCTGTTCGACTTTTTTCCAATCCAGAAACCATCTCACGCTTTCTGCTGACTTCAGGACGGCTTCCGCAGAAGGAAGATGAGGTCGCTCTAGCAGCGTTTTGGAAAGATCGTTACCAGATTGGGGATCAGCTAAGGATACATGAAAAAGCTGGAAGTCCATCTGTTTTAAAGACAAAAAACTATCGAATTGTTGGCTTTGTAAAGTCTGCTGAGATGTGGTCCGAAAAAGACTTGGGCCAAGCTACGAGTGGGAGTGGTTCCTTGGATGCCTATGGTGTCCTCTCAAAAGAAGCCTTTACTAGTCCTGTTTATAGCCTTGCTCGGATTCGGTTTGATGATTTGAGGGGGTTCAATCCATTCTCAACCAGCTATCAAGATCGTCTGGCCTCCCATCAAAAGGACCTGGAAGAACTCTTAGCTGGAAATGGTCAGGAGCGCTATCGAAAGTTGCAGGCTGATGGGAAACAAAAGATCCAAAAAGGGCAAGAAGAACTTGATGCTGCCAACAAACAGTTAGCAGACGCACGCGAAAAGGCAGGTCAAGCACAGACACAATTGACGGAGCAATCCAATAAACTGAATCAACTGTCTACACTCTTGCCCAAGGAAGAACTAGAAACAAGGCGACTCGAGTTGGCAGAAGCTCAAAAGCAACTAGATCAGCAATTGGTCAACATTCAGACAGGTGAATCGGAACTAGCAACTAAACAGAAGGACCTGGAAAAGGCCAAGGAAGATCTGAAAAATCTAGAGCAACCAAACTATCATGTCTATGATCGAAAAACCATTCCAGGTGGCCAGGGTTACCTCATGTATAGTAATGCCAGTGCCAGTATCTCCGCCGTAGGCAATCTATTTCCTGTGGTACTCTACGCAGTCGCTGCCATGGTCACGTTTACGACCATGACTCGTTTTGTTGATGAAGAACGGAGCCATGCGGGCTTGTTCAAAGCCTTGGGCTATCGAACGAAAAGATATCTTAGCAAAGTTTCCTCTTGTATGGCTTGGTTGCTGGAACAGTTGGGACAGGCATCGGAACTCTTCTCGGTCATTATGTTTTATCTGGAACCATTTCGCAAATTATTACGCAGGGGATGGTCGTAGGAACTAGTCAACAGTATTTTTTTATGGGTCCTATAGCTTATTAGCCTTGGGGCTCTCCCTTCTTTCTAGCGTCTTTCCAGCTTATCTAGTCGCTAAGAGAGAGTTGAAGGAAGAAGCCAGTCACCTCCTCCTTCCAAAACCGCCAGTTTCGGATCCAGTATTTTTGCTCGAACGGCTACCGTTTTTTTGTGGAAACGTCTGAGTTTCACCCAAAAAGGTGACCGCTAGAAATATTTTTTTCGCTACAAACAGCGGATGGTGATGACCATATTTGGTGTTGCTGGTTCGGTTGCTCTTCTCTTTTGCGGGTCTGGGGATTCAATCCTCAGTCGGTGGAGTACCCCAACGCCAGTTTGGGGAAATCCTCAAGTACGATATGATTCTCTCGACCAAATCCAGTCTGACAGACGAAGAGGAAGAATCCTTGAAGAAGCGCTTGAAGCAAGCAGATATAAAAGAGACAGAAGCCATTTTTACAAAACAAGTGGAGGCTTCTTATCCTTCCGGACGTGGAAAACAAAGCATGACCTTAATGGTGTCCTCTAAAGACAGCTTGGAACCTTTTATCAGTCTCCGCTCAGAAGAGGGAAGACTCGACCTATCCAATGGGGCGGTGATTACCAGTAAATTAGCGCAGCTGGCCAAGGTGGGCGTTGGAGATGACTTGCGGATAGATGGGCCATACGATTAGGGTGGCTGCGATTACCGAAAATTATGTAGGCCATTTTGTCTATATGAATCAAGCGACCTATCAGAAAACCTATGGAAGAAGTGCTAAGAAGAATGCCTATTTGGTCCGATTACAGTCTTCTTCTCAGCAGTTCGTCCAGAAGGTCAGTCGGGACATGATGGAAGAAGGGGCGGTGCTTGCTGTTACGCAAAATACTTCCTTGATTTCTCTCTTCAGTTCTGTAGCCCAATCATTGAATAAGACCATGATGATTTTAGTTCTGGTATCTATTTTGCTAGCGATGGTTATTTTGTATAATTTGACCAATATCAATGTGGCAGAACGAATCCGTGAGTTATCCACCATTAAGGTCCTAGGTTTTCATCATCAAGAAGTCACCCTTTATATTTATCGAGAAACCATCCTCTTGTCTCTTGTAGGGATAGGATTGGGTTTGCTAGGAGGCTTTTATCTCCATCGCTTCTTGATTGCCATGATCGCCCCAGATGCCATTCTCTTTTATCCGCGGGTGGCCCTTGGTGTCTATCTTTATCCTATCGCTTGCGTCATTCTGATCCTAGCTAGCTTAGGAATCTTGGTCAATCATCATCTTCGTAAGGTAGACATGCTGGAGGCTTTGAAATCTGTTGAATAAAAAAGAAACTTCTACCCTAGGGTGGAAGTTTTTTAGAGCTTTGGTATAATGAAAGAAGGAGAAGAGACATGACAAAAATTGCTTTGCTTTCGGATATACATGGGAATACAACTGCTTTAGAGGCTGTGCTTGGAGATGCCAAGCGGGCAGGTGTAGAAGAATACTGGTTATTAGGGGATGTCCTTATGCCGGGAACTGGTAGACGACATCTTTTGAACCTACTTGAAGAATTGCCCATTACCGTACAGATTTTAGGAAATTGGGAAGATAGCTTGTGGCGAGCGATGAAGGGGATGCTGGATCCATCAAGGGCTAGTCACCGTTATTTGATGCGCCATTGTCAGTATATCTTAGAAGAAATTCGTCCAGAAGAGATAGAGGCCATGCAAAGTCTGCCCATGCAAGTGCATCGGGAAGTTTCCGGCTTAAGAGTGGGCATTACCCATCATCTGCCAGACAAAAACTGGGGACGCGAATTGATCCATATAGGAGACCAGAAAGATTTTGATCGCCTCGTAACCAATCCCCCTTGTGATCTAGCAGTCTATGGTCATATCCACCAACAGTTTTTCCGATATGGAAGTGGTGGAGAGCTCATCTTGAATCCAGGTTCCATCGGCCAACCCTTCTTTTTGCAAGCCAATCTTCGAAAGGATCTCCGGGCCATGTATGCTATTCTAGAGTTTGATGAATCGGGTTTGAAAGATGTTGACTTTCGGCGGGTGTCCTATGACATTGAGAAAGAACTCCAACTCGCTAAGGATCTGAAACTCCCTTACTTCCAAGTTTACTATGAAAGTTTAGTCAATGGGATCCACCATACCCATAATCATGAGCTTCTACATGAAATAGCCCAGCGAGAGGGACACAATGTAGAAGTAGACGCATGGTTGAGAGACTTTTTCAATTAGTGTAACAGTTGACATTACAACAAATAAGGGTATAATAGACTAAAAGAAAGAATTTTAACGTCTGAAGAGTAAATGTATCTAGTTACTGATGGCTTTAGATCCAGTTTAAGACATCCCTATCTAGATGGAAGAGAGGAGTATCCATGCAAATTTCAAGTCGTTTCACCATTGGAACCCATGTATTAGTCATGATTGCTTTAAAAGGAGATTGCACCAAGGTGACCAGTGATATGATTGCTGGCAGTGTTGGGGTGAACCCTGTCATTATTCGAAAGACCTTGTCTCAATTAAAAAAGGCAGGCTTGATCCATGTAGCGCGTGGAACAGGTGGGGCCGAGATGGCCAAAGAATTGGAAGCTATTAGTTTGTTAGATATCTACCAGGCGGTTGAATGCCTTGGGAAGACTGGTCAATTATTTGGTTTCCACGAGCATCCAAATCCAGCTTGTCCGATTGGAAATAGCATCCATGGCGTCCTAGATGGGAAGCTGGAAAAGATTCAATTGGCCATGGAAAAGGAAATGGCTCAGACCAGCCTCAAAGAAGTGGTGGAGCAAACCAAGAAACAGATGGAGCTAGCAACCGTTTCTTGATTTGAGTCTGTAAGAAACTTGAAATAAAAAAGCCTTTCAGTATAGACTGAAAGGCTTTTTGTGTTCATTGAGTAAAATAGCAACACTCCTTCTAGCTTTACTTCACTAGGGCTACGAAGCTGACTAGAATAAATCCAATTGCAAAAATCCATGTCCAGTAACGATTAGGAATGAACATGAAGGAAGAACGATCGCGGAAAGCAATGCGTTGCCCTGTTTCCTCATCAATCAGATACCGAACTTGATCGGAAACAAATTTCTTTGTTAGCAAATAATTGACTGCTGCAGCAAGAATCCCCAACATACATCCTAAGATGATACTATCTGTACTCTTATTTACATTAAGATGCAGGAAGGAATAAATCATATTCGCCAAAGCTCCTCCAATCATAAGAGCAAGGGGAACGAGCAAGCCTTTACCACGCCAAACAATCATACAACAATCTCCTTAGTTTCTAACTTAATCAAAATAGAGCAAGTCTTTGCTGGTTTCGGTAAAGAGGCCAAAGCCATCTTTTGTCACATAGCCACAGTCTTCAATTCGAACCCCGACTTTTCCAGGAATGTAGATGCCTGGTTCGACTGAGAAGCACATGCCTTCTTCGATGACCATGTCATTTCCTTCCATGATAGAAGGGAATTCATGCACGTCCATTCCAATGCCGTGTCCAAGGCGGTGGTTGAAGTATTCGCCGTATCCTGCTTTTTCAATGACGCTCCGGGCAGCACGGTCTACGTCATGTGCTGTTACACCTGGTTTGATCATATCTAGGGCAGCCTGTTGAGCTTCTAAAGTCAAGTGGTAGATTTCTTTTTTGAAATCATCTGGTTTTCCAACAGCGACTGTTCGCGTCATATCTGAAGCATAGCCATTCACCATACAGCCCAAGTCGAAGAGAAGAAGAGCATCTTTTTCAATTTTGTTGCTTCCAGGAATGCCGTGAGGGTTGGCTGCATTGTTACCAGTCAAGACCATAGTTTCAAAGCTCATTTCATAGCCCAAGCGTTTGATGCCAAAGTCGATTTCTGCGACGATATCAGTTTCTGTTTTATCCAGTGAGATAGCGTCAAATCCCATATTGACAGCCTTATCCGCATATTGACCTGCAACCAACATTTTTTGGATCTCATCAGCAGATTTGATCAAGCGCATGCGGTTAATTCGAGGGCTGAGATTGGTAAATGTTGCTTGTTCAAAGACTGAACGAAGCCCATGGTACTTGGTCAAAATCAAATTATCAAATTCCAAAGCGACCTTTTTGGCTTCTGGATTAGCGCTAGCCCCTTTGATTTTTTCCCAAGGGTTTTCAGAATCCACATACCCTACCACTTGGAAATCCACAACTGCAGTCGCCCGTTCTACCTCAAGAGCAGGGACAAAAAGAAGCGGTTCATGGTCTGGATAGACGAACAAGAAGAGCTGACGTTCGTGAGGATCACTGTAAAATCCAGTTAGGTAATTGATGGTGACAGGATCGGATACAACAGCAACATCCGTTTTTTCGGTTTCAAGAAATGCTACAATTTGATCTAATTTAGACATAAGCTACCTTCTTTCTATTGATAATATTTTGTCAGATTTTCCCTAAAAAATCAAGAGTTTGCAAAAAGATGTTAAAATGCTTGAAAGTGTTTACAATAAGTGATAAAATAGTTGTTATAGAAGACTGAAAACGAAATTTTCAATAAAGAAAGGAAGTATTATGAATACAGACGATACTGTAACCATTTACGACGTTGCCCGAGAGGCGGGTGTCTCAATGGCGACTGTTAGCCGTGTCGTGAACGGAAATAAGAACGTTAAGGAAAATACTCGTAAAAAAGTATTGGAAGTCATTGAACGTTTGGACTATCGTCCGAATGCAGTAGCTCGTGGACTTGCGAGTAAGAAAACCACAACGGTAGGTGTTGTGATTCCAAATATTACCAATAGTTATTTCTCTACTCTGGCAAAGGGGATCGATGACATTGCTGAAATGTACAAGTACAACATCGTCCTTGCCAACAGCGATGAAGACGATGATAAAGAAGTTTCTGTTGTCAATACTCTTTTCTCAAAACAGGTCGATGGGATTGTATTCATGGGCTACCACTTGACTGAAAAGATTCGTTCAGAATTCTCTCGTTCTCGGACGCCGGTGGTCCTTGCTGGGACAGTTGATGTCGAACATCAATTGCCAAGTGTCAATATTGATTACAAGCAAGCGACAGTAGACGCGGTTACACTATTGGCTAAACGAAATAAAAAGATTGCTTTTGTAAGTGGACCATTAGTAGATGATATCAACGGTAAGATTCGCTTGGCTGGCTACAAAGATGCTTTGAAAGCAAAAAAATTGTCTTATAGTGAAGGCTTGGTCTTTGAGTCTAAATACCGCTATGAAGAAGGCTACAACTTGGCTGAACGCATCATTGCATCTAAAGCAACAGCAGCCTTTGTAACTGGGGATGAATTGGCAGCAGGTTTGCTTAATGGTCTAGCTGATCAAGGTGTGAACGTACCGGAAGATTTTGAGTTGATTACCAGTGATGATTCACAAATTACACGCTACACTCGTCCAAATCTTTCAACTGTAGGCCAACCACTTTATGATTTGGGGGCTATCAGTATGCGGATGTTGACAAAAATTATGCATAAGGAAGAATTGGAAGAAAGAGAAGTTCTTCTTGCCCATACCATCAATCATCGTGGGACTACGAAGAAGTAAAAATCAAAAGGAAGCCAAGGCTTCCTTTTTTTCTTGTCTCTGCATGAATCTCCGGTAAAACTTGAAGGGGTCTGCTAAATTAGGTATAATAGAGGGTATGAAAGTATTACTGTATTTAGAAGGAAAAAATCCGTTTTACAAAAAAATCGGGGATCGGTCGAGCTCTCCAACACCAGATGCATGCCTTGGATTTGGCTGGAATCCCCTACACCACAGATATTTTAGGGGACTACGATGTGGTTCATATTAATACCTATGGTCCTCGGAGTTTGTTGCTATTGCATGCTGCCAAACGTCGAGGGAAAAAGGTCATTATGCATGGACATTCCACACGGGAAGATTTCCAAAATTCATTTATTGGGTCCAATTTGTTTGCTCCCTTATTTGGCAAATATTGGCTCATATGTATAAAAAAGCCGATTTTATTATTACCCCTTCAGAGTATTCTAAACAACTGATTCAGTCCTACGGGGTCAAGACTCCAATTGTCGCTGTTTCCAATGGGATTGATTTGTCTAAATATAAAAAAAGATCCCAAAAAAGAAGAGGTTTTTCGGAAGCACTTTAATATCCAAGAAGGAGAGAAGGTCGTTTTATGTGCGGGTCTCTACTTTAGACGAAAAGGGATTGAAGACTTTGTAGAAGTGGCTCGTCGGATGCCAGATGTCCGCTTTATTTGGTTGGGATCGATTAATAAATGGTTGATTCCTCGGGCTATTCGTCGTCTGGTCGAGAAAGATCATCCGAGCAATGTTGAATTCCCTGGCTATTTTAAGGGAGCTGTGTTCCAAGGTGCTATGACAGGTGCGGATGCCTTCTTCTTCCCATCTTATGAGGAAACGGAAGGGATTGTTGTCCTAGAGGCCTTAGCGGGTCACCAGCATGTCGTCCTCCGGGATATTCCAGTTTATCATGGTTGGGTGGACCAAGAGTCGGCAGAATTGTGTCATTCAGTGGATGAGTTTGTGGACTCTCTTGAAAAAGTCTTGTCTGGTCAAGTGGACAAGCGCGATGCAGGGGATCGAGTAGCTCAAAGTCGCTCAATTGATTTGGTAGCGGATCAACTAGTGAAAGCCTATCAGCAAGTATTGGAGATGTAATATGCGTATTGGATTATTTACAGATACTTATTTTCCGCAGGTATCGGGGGTTGCGACCAGTATTCGAACCCTTAAAACAGAATTGGAGAAGTTGGGACATACTGTTTTTATCTTTACGACGACGGATAAGGATGTCAACCGCTATGAAGACTGGCAAATTATCCGCATTCCAAGTATCCCTTTCTTTGCTTTTAAGGATCGGCGGATTGCTTATCGCGGCTTTACCAAGGCTTTGGCCATTGCCAAACAATACAAACTGGATATGATCCATACACAGACGGAGTTTTCTTTAGGACTACTCGGGGTTTGGATTGCTAAGGAGCTTCGGATTCCAGTAATTCATACCTATCATACCCAGTATGAAGATTATGTGCGTTATATTGCCAAGGGGATGGTTATCCGACCAAGTATGGTCAAATATATTGTTCGTGGTTATATGAATGACTTGGATGGGGTCATCTGCCCGAGTGAGATTGTCTATGACCTCTTGCTGAACTATAAGGTCAAGGCTGAAAAACGGATTATTCCGACAGGAATTGAGCTGGCGAGTTTGAACGACCTGAAATCACACAAGTGGAGACGCAAGCCCTTCGTGAAAAATTAGGCAATTCAAGAGGGTGAAATCATGCTCTTGAGCTTGTCACGGGTTTCTTATGAAAAAAATATCCAAGCTGTTATTGCGGCCTTGCCTAAAGTGTTAGAAGAAAATGCGCATATTAAATTGATTGTGGCTGGAGATGGGCCTTATCTAGATGATTTAAAAAAACAAGCGACCAAGCTTGGTGTGTCAGATGCGGTCGTCTTCACAGGAATGATTCCACCAAACGAAACAGCTCTTTACTATAAGGCGGCAGATTTCTTCATTTCAGCTTCGACTAGTGAGACGCAAGGCTTGACCTATTTGGAGAGTATCGCTAGTGGGACCCCCCTAATTGCTCAGAGTAATCCTTACTTAGATAATGTGATCAATGATCGGATGTTCGGAATCTTGTATGACCAGGAAGAAGATTTGGCAGCAGCTATTTTAGAAGCGACCTTAGCCACACCAGAAAAAGATGAGGCTAAGTGGGAGGAGAAGCTTTATGAAATTTCTTCGACAAATTTTGGTCGCAGGGTCTATGAGTTCTATCTGGATGCCATTATTTCGAAAGATTTTTATAATGAACGTCATCCTGAGGAAAGCCGTACCAAACGGGTGACCAAGTCTATTGTGAAAATTCCAAAAAAAGTTATCGCTATGCCTGTGAATGGGTCTGTGAGAATCATGAAGGGTTCCTTTAAACAGGTGAAAAAGATTCGCAACATTACCAAGTTATTGGATTAGAGTTCATCTCAAAAGCTAGGGGGCCTAAAGTAAGGCTCCTGGCATAGGGGATAGGAAGCTTTTTCCTCTTGCAAAATATTTCAATCGTGCTATAATACTAGTCAGAGACATATCAAATCTAGGAAATCTGATAGAGAGCGCGTGGGGCTGGAAATCGCGTAGAGGATAGGTTTGGGACTACTCGTGATTTTTTTATGCAAACATAAAACGGTGGCCACGTTAGAGCCAATCAGAGGTGTCCCTCTTTTTTGAGGAACATAAATGAAGGTGGAACCACGTTGCGACGTCCTTTCGAGGAGGTCGCTTTTTGGTTTTTTTGATGAAGAAATCAAAAAGAGTTTCACTATAACTAAGATATTTAAAAATTTATAAGGAGAAGATTATGATTAAGATTACTTTCCCAGATGGCGCTGTTCGTGAATTCGAATCTGGCGTTACAACTTTTGAAATTGCCCAATCCATCAGCAATTCCCTAGCTAAAAAAGCTCTTGCTGGTAAATTTAACGGCAAATTGATTGATACCACTCGTGCTATCACCGAAGATGGAAGCATCGAAATCGTGACACCTGATCACGAAGATGCTCTTCCCAATCTTGCGTCACTCAGCTGCTCACTTGTTCGCTCAAGCCGCTCGTCGCCTCTTCCCAGACATTCACTTGGGAGTTGGTCCAGCTATCGAAGATGGTTTCTACTACGATACAGATAACCAAGCTGGTCAAATCTCTAACGAAGACCTTCCTCGCATCGAAGAAGAAATGCAAAAAATCGTTAAGGAAAACTTCCCATCAGTCCGTGAGGAAGTGACTAAAGACGAGGCGCGTGAAATCTTCAAAAACGATCCATATAAATTGGAATTGATCGAAGAGCACTCAGAGGACGAAGGTGGCTTGACCATCTACCGTCAAGGTGAATACGTAGACCTTTGCCGTGGCCCACACGTCCCATCAACTGGTCGCATCCAAATCTTCCACCTTCTCAATGTAGCTGGTGCTTACTGGCGTGGAAATAGCGACAATGCTATGATGCAACGGATCTACGGTACAGCTTGGTTTGACAAAAAAGACTTGAAGAACTACCTTCAAATGCGTGAAGAAGCTAAGGAACGTGACCACCGTAAACTTGGTAAAGAGCTTGACCTCTTCATGATTTCTCAAGAGGTTGGTCAAGGTCTTCCATTCTGGTTGCCAAATGGGGCTACCATCCGTCGTGAATTGGAACGCTACATTGTCGACAAGGAGTTGGCTTCTGGCTACCAACACGTATACACTCCACCACTTGCTTCTGTAGAACTTTACAAGACTTCTGGTCACTGGGATCATTACCAAGAAGATATGTTCCCAACTATGGATATGGGAGACGGTGAAGAATCGTTCTTCGTCCAATGAACTGCCCACACCACATCCAAGTCTTCAAACACCATGTTCACTCATACCGTGAATTGCCAATCCGTATCGCTGAAATCGGGATGATGCACCGTTATGAAAAATCTGGTGCTTTGACTGGTCTCCAACGTGTACGTGAAATGTCTCTTAACGATGGTCACCTCTTTGTGACTCCAGAACAAATCCAAGAAGAATTCCAACGTGCCCTTCAGTTGATTATCGATGTTTACGGGGACTTCAACCTAAACGAATACCGCTTCCGCCTCTCTCTTCGTGACCCTCATGATACTCACAAGTACTTTGATAACGATGAGATGTGGGAAAATGCCCAAACCATGCTTCGTGCAGCTCTTGATGAAATGGGCGTGGACTACTTTGAAGCTGAAGGGGAAGCAGCCTTCTACGGACCAAAATTGGATATTCAGGTGAAGACTGCCCTTGGTAAAGAAGAAACCCTTTCTACTATCCAGCTTGACTTCTTGCTTCCAGAACGCTTCGACCTTAAATACATCGGAGCTGATGGTGAAGAACATCGTCCAGTTATGATTCACCGTGGGGTTATCTCAACCATGGAACGCTTCACAGCGATTTTGATTGAAAACTACAAGGGTGCCTTCCCAACATGGCTGGCACCACACCAAGTAACTCTTATCCCAGTTTCTAACGAAAAACACGTGGACTACGCTTGGGAAGTAGCTAAGAAACTCCGTGACCGTGGGGTTCGTGCAGACGTGGATGAACGCAATGAAAAAAATGCAGTTCAAGATCCGTGCTTCACAAACTAGCAAGATTCCTTACCAATTGATCGTTGGTGACAAGGAAATGGAAGATGGAACTGTCAACGTTCGTCGCTATGGACAAAAAGAAACAAACACTGTGTCAGTAGATGAGTTTGTAGCAACTATCCTAGCTGATATCGCCAACAAATCTCGTGTTGAGAAATAAAACGATAAAACCTGGGATAAAAATTCCAGCTACCTAAAAAAGAGGTTGGGACAAAAGATCCCGACCTCACTTTTTATTAGCAATCAAAGTTTGACGAGGTAGCTGATTGAACTTTTTGTTCGTCTTTTAGACTCCAAAAAGCTCCTAATCATCCTCGCGGGGCTGGGACTACGAAATCGAGACTTTGTCTATCGATTTCTGTCCCACCGCATTTTTATATTTTGTTTAACCTGAGCTAGTAGTGATTGGTCAAACCACCACAAATAGTATCCTCATCAATAATCCTTTCTATCCATTAACTTTTGGATATAGGATATCCTCCCAAGATTTGCTTCCATGAGTTAGATGAGTTGATTATCCTCAATCCTTGTCTGCCTCATTTTTCTTTTTACGAGATCGTTTTGTGAATCTTTTTCAGAGAGTTTTTTTGATCGA
>BNJU01000672.1_pt1 | contig 82112 bp, 113 predicted proteins | sample 8539281 | NCBI WGS metagenome assembly BNJU01 (sample SAMD00202456, study PRJDB9452) | human saliva metagenome | isolation source: human saliva | place: Japan | reverse complement strand
AAAGCGCCTTGCTACCCGAAAAGGACCTGATCTGCCGTTGCTGGCTGTGATGCTGCCGGGAGCGGATGGTATCAAGCCATCCGCCGCGATGTTCGGAGAAAGCATACGATGATCATCCTCGCATGGTCTCGGCGCGCCTTGGAGGATGTCGTCGATAAATGCGCGCACTCAGACTGAAAGGCGTGATGAGTTATATCATCAAACCGTCAGTCCGAGTGAGCTGGCGGCACGTCAAGGCACATCTTGCACGTTATGAGCGCCTCAAAGGCAGTGCAGGAGAGCGGCTGTCCTGCGTTTTTGGCGCGCTTGAGACCAGCCGCAGACGCGGCGCGTATGGGGAAACGAGGGTGATTCTTGCAGCACGCGAGTTTGATCTCCTGCTCTTTCTCGCGCAGCATCCGCAGGTCGTTCAGCAAGGAGGACGCTGTATGCAGCCGCGTCTGGGAGCTGGATGCCGCGGGCAGTACGGCGACCGTCCTCCGTCCATATCAATCGACTGCGCGAAAAAGATAGAACGCGATCCTGCTCATCCGCAGTGGCTGCAGACGGTCTGGGGGCAGGGTACCGCTTTAATCGATGAAACGTAAAAGGGCAGTGAAGGCATGACAGCCCTACCATCCGAACGGCAATAAAAATGCTTGCACTTATGAAAAATGACTGTATAATACAGAGCGTTGAAATCCGTTCCTCAAGTCCCTGATCGTCGTTCAATGAACAGAGTGAAACCCTGTTTATATATGCAGCTCTTGCCCGAGACCATAATCTCAGTGAACGCTTTCCGAGTGTGGCGAATGGAGAGTCAAATTATTTTTCAAGAGATTGTGGAAGAATGGCTTTTGAAGACAAAACCCAGTAGTGCAAAGAGTGCGGCAAGGACTTCGTGTTTACCGCAGGTGAGCAGGAGTTCTACGCAGAGAAAGGCTTTGAGAATGAGCTGTGCGCTGCCGTGACTGCCGCGACAGCGCCGCCGCAGCCGTGACGATCAGAATCATGGCGAGCGTCAGATGTTCCATGGCTCTGCGCCGGAGTGCGGCAGGACACGGAGGTTCCCGTTCGAGCCGAAGACGGATCGTCCGGTTTTACTGCCGCGACTCGCTTCAATGCAAAGCGTGCAGCACGTTTCGAACGATTTAGATTTCATGGGGGATAGCAGCACAGGCGGTGCGCGTCCCCTTTGTTTTCTAGGAATCACGGATAAACAGTCCGTCGGACTAGCAATCATGTGGCTGCGTTTATCTGTGTGTCCTTTATCTTTTTGAGGAGGTTTCCATGAAGTTGAAGAAATTAGCACTCGTGCGACAGGTGCACTCGTGAGCCTTTCCCTGCTCCGGATGCGGTGCAGGCGGCGATCAGGCGAAGCAGGCGAGTAAGCTCCGCGTCGGCGCCTCGATCGACTTTGCTCCCGTTTCGAGTTCCAGGATGAGGGACAGAAGGACTATCAGGGCTTTGATATGGATCTCATCCGTGCCGTTGCCAAGGAGATGGGCAGCGAAGCGGAGATCCAGAACATTGGCTTCGACGGTCTGATTCCTGCCCTGCAGGCGAAGAACATCGACGTGATCATCAGCGGTATGACGATCAACGACGAGCGCAAGGAGAGAGGTCGCGTTCTCTGATCCCTACTATCAGTCCGGCCTGACGATGGTCGTGCGCAGCGATGAGGAGAACATCAAGACATTCAGTGATCTGAAGGGACATAAGGTCGCCGCTCAGATCGGCACGACGGGTGCCAAGATGGCAAAGGAGATGGAGGGCGTCACCGTCAGCGAGCTGAATACGCCGGCGGATTGCTTCATGGAGCTGAAGGCAGGCGGCGTGGATGCTGTGGTCAACGACCGTCCGGTCAATGACTACTACATCAATCAGGCGCAGGCAACCGGTGTGAAGACCCTCGCAGATCGCCTCTCCGCTGAGGACTCATGGCATCGCCATGGCGAAGGACAACACCGAGCTCCAGCAGAAGATCAATGCGGCGCTCAGAAGCTGCATGATAACGGCGAGTACGATAAGATCTATCAGAAGTGGTTCGGTGCGAATAAGTAAGTTCGGATCGAGCAGAGTACAAGCGGGCTATTGCACAAGTCGCAAACTTCGTGCAACAGCCCCTTCTTTTGTGCCCCTTCCACCGCTTTGCGCGGGTCCCCTTCCCCGTGACACGTGGAAGCGCTTAGGATAGCGAAGGCTTCGTTTACGCGCAGCGCGAGCTGCAGCGAGTCGAGGGCGATGCAACAGCCTCTATCTCATGGATGGACGAGGCACGCAGCGATCTGCGCCATGTCCATAGGGGAGCGGGGCAGTAGGGAGAGCGTTTCCTTGGTGCGCGGATGCACGAGGGTGAGATGCGCAGAGTGGAGCGCGTGCCGTGCGATTGGCTCCGTCGTTCCGCCATAGAGATCGTCGCCGAGCAGCGGATGTCCGCAATGGGCGAGATGGACGCGATCTGGTGCGTGCGCCCCGTGTCAAGCTCACAGGCGCAGGAGGCTGTATTTGGCCGTTCGTATGCTGCGTTTCATAATGGGTGCGTGCGGGCTTGCCGTCCTCTGCCACGCAGCGGAGGATGATGCTCGGCAGGGCACGCGCAATCGGTGCATCAATACAGCCCGCAGGGGGCAGGATCGTGCCTTCGATCAGGGGCGAGGTACTCGCGCCGCAGCGCGTTCTGGCGCATGATCTGGTACTGCACCTCGGGATGCTTTGCGATGAGGAGCAGCCCGCTCGTATTGCGGTCGAGGCGGTGGCAGGGGTGAACGTCGAGATGGACGCCGCAGGCGGCATAGTATCCGCGCACGGCGTTCGCGATGGTGCCGCGCGTTTTCCTGTCGTCGGATGGACGAGCTGTCCTGCGGGCTTGTCGAGGACGAGCAGGTCATCGTCCTCATAGACGATCGAAAGCGGCAGCTTCGGGAACGACGGTGCTGACGATGGGCAGATCGTGCATGATGCGGTCGCCGTCCTTCACCATCGTGCGTGCAGCGATCGCAGGGCTGCCGTTCAGCGCGAATGCACCATGGTGTTTAATGCGTTTCACAGGCTGCCCGAGATGCCGTGCACACGCATGAGGTATGCCTTGACGGGACATATTTCTCTGCGGGAGATCAACGCGGAGCTCTGTCATTTCGGCGCGGCGGCATCCTGCGCCGCAGGGCGAGGGATGATGCGGAAGGAGATGGAGAGGATGATGGCGATCACGGTGGCAAGCGACATTCCGCGCAGGGTCACCGTTCCGATGAGTGATGCTGGCGGTCGATACGCCGACACCCATGACGATGGAGGTCAGGAGAGGTTCATCGGATTGTTGTAGTCCACCTTTGCCTCGACGAGGATGCGGATGCTCGAGGCGGCGATGACGCCGAAAGAGCAGCATGGAGACGCCGCCCATGACGGGGGTCGGATGCTCTGGATGAGTGCGCAAGTTTGCACTGAGGCAGGAGAGCAGGATGGCAAAGATCGCTGCGCCGCCGATGACCCATGTCGAGTAGACCTGGTAGATGGCGGGAGGACGCCGATGTTCTCGCCGTAGGTGGTGTTCGGTGTGGAACCGAAGAAGCCTGAGAAGATGGTCGAGATGCTGTTGCCGAGGAGGGAGCGGTCAGCCCCGGATCCTTGGCGAGGTTGCGTCCGACGATGTCTGCCCGTCACGATGAGGTGCCCGATGTGCTCGACGATGACGACGATGGCGGCAGGCAGGATGATGAGGACGGCATTCAGCTCGAAGGTCGGCGTGTAGATGGTCGGGGAGGGAAGCCACTGCGCAGCGGCGACGTTCGAGAGATCGACGATGCCGACGGCACAGGCAATGAGATAGCCCGCGATGACGCCGATGAGGATGGGGATGATGGAGAGGAAGCCCGAAATGCCATGGAGGCAAAGATTGTGATGGCGAGCGTTGCGATGGAGACAAAAGACGACGGTCGGGTCGACCTTTCCGCTGTCAGACCTGCCATTCCCCGCCGCCGTCGGCATCAACTCCAGTCCAATAACGGCGACGATTGCGCCCATTGATGCGGGCGAAAGATCACGTCGATCCAGCTCGTTCCGATGGTATGAACGATGAGGCTGACCAGACAGAAGACGATGCCGACGATGATGAAGCCGCCGAGTGCCGCCTCATAGCTGTACTCAGACAGGGACGATGAAGACGGGGAGAGAGAGGCAAAAGCTCGAGCCGAGATAGGCCGGGATTTTCCCTGCATAATATGAGGTAGAAGAGTGTGCCGATGCCGTTGAAGAGCAGCACGGTCGCAGGGATTGACTGAAAGAGAATCGAACGAGCACCGTTGAGCCGAACATGGCGAAGAGGTGCTGCAGGAAAGGGAATGGTTTCGCCGAAGCGGCGGACGTCTCATGGTGTCGATCTTGGTTTGAGACATGGAAATCACTCCGTTTCAGATGATTGATCGACGGCGGGGTCCGCGCGGCGATGAGGAAGATCCCTGCGCCGACTGCGCCGGACAGCACGGATGCCGTGATGATGCCGAGTTTTGCCGTGGCGAGGCGGGCGGGATCGGGAAGGCGAGTGCGGCAATGAAGAGCGACATGGTAAAGCCGATGCCCGCGAGACAGCCCGCGCCCGCGAAAATGACCGACGCTGAGCACCTTCGGCAGCGGCAGACGCAGGAAGTTGTTCGAGGAAGACCGCACCACAGACACCGAGCGGTTTGCCGATGCAAAGTCCGACGACGATGCCGAGCGCGACCGGCTCGGTGAGTGCCGCGAGATTGCCCGGCAGAACCACGCCCGCATTTGCAAGCGCGAAGACGGGCATGATGACGTACGCCGACCACGGTTCGAGGCGGTGCTCGAGCGCATAGAGCAGGGAACTCTCGGGATGCGTGCGGTCAATCGGGATGGCGAACGCGAGGATAACGCCCGCAATCGTCGGATGAATGCCCGCGTTGAGAAAGCAGAAACCACGCGAGCAGTCCGAGCAGGGAGATACGGTGCGATGTGCAGCACGCCTCTGCGGTTGAGCGCAAATGCGGCGGCGAGTGCCGCCAGCCCTGCGAGCAGGGCAATGAGCGAAAACTGCCCGTGTAGAACAGCGCGATGACAATAATCGCGCCGAGATCATCGACGATGGCAAGTGCCGTCAGAAAGATGACAATGGCGAGCAGGGGCGCTGCGTGCCGCGACGGAGAATGCCCAGCGAAAAGGCGATGTCCGTCGCCATCGGGATGCCCCAGCCCGCCATTGCTGCGGGGTCGCCGCCCATATTGACCGCAGCGTAGAGGGTGGGGACGAGCATCCCCGACGGCTGCACTAGACTGGGGAGAACCGTCGCCGAGAGCGACTGCAGCTCACCGAAGAAAAATTCGCGCTGATTTCCAGTCCGATGACGAAGAAGAAAATCGCCATCAGACCGTCGTTGACCCAGTGGAGCACACTCAGATCGAGATGATACGCCGCAGGCCCTGCGATGGGAATGAGCGTCACACAGCTTGATAGCGCCCGAAAGCGACTGTTCGCGAGAATGATGGCAAGCGCGGCGAAGAAGAGCAGGAGCAGCCCGCGAATGCCTCGTGCCGGAAAAAAAGGACTGAATCGGCTCCAGTGCCCTCGAAATGAGATGTTTCACGAAAGACCTCCTATTCGCCTTTGACAGGCGTTCCTATGATACCATAGACAGCGGCGGGGAACAATCACGATTTCTTCCACCCTTTTTAATCCTTGCAGTTTTCAGCGGTATTCGGTAAGATAGTCCCTATGAATGAACGTGGAAAAGGATGTGACCATGAAATATCCAATGAAGCTCAAGCACCGCTCAAGGACTATCTCTGGGGCGGGACACGTCTGCGGGACGAGTACGGCAAGCGTACGGAGCTGCCGAAAGGTGGCAGAGAGCTGGGAGCTCGCCTGTCACCGTGACGGAAAAGAGCGTCATTGCCAGCGGCGCGGCGACAGGGGAGACGCTCGAGGCGTGGCTGACGCGCGCGGGGGCAGAGGCACTCGGCACACGAGGCGCGCAGTTTCCGTATTTTCCTCTCCTCATCAAGCTGATCGATGCACACGACAATCTCTCCGTGCAGGTGCATCCGAGTGACGACTATGCCCTGCGCGTGGAGGGGGAGTATGGCAAGACGGAGCTCTGGTACGTCGTCGATGCCGCCCCGGGCGCAGAGATTCTCTACGGTTTTGCGCATGCGATCGCAAAAGATGAATTTCGCAGGCGTACTGCGGACAACACACTCCTTGAGGTCGTACGTCATGTGCCGGTGCAGAAGGGGGATGCGTTCTTCATTCCTGCCGGTACGCTCCATGCCATCGGCAAGGGGCTGCTCATCTGTGAGATTCAGCAGAGCTCCAACGCGACGTATCGCGTCTACGACTATGGGCGCATCGGCACCGATGGAAAGCCGCGCGACCTGCACGTCGAAAAAGGCTCTCGATGTGACGTCGCTCGTGCCCGTTTCGATGCGTGCAGAGCAGCTTCCTGCGATGGATGAATTTCGTGGCGCTGAGGTGCGCCTGCTCGCCGCATGCCCGTATTTTACCGCCTATCATCTGCGTGTTGACAGCATGTGTGAGAGCACGGCGGGGGCAGACTCCTTCCACTGCCTGACGATCCTCGCAGGGATGTTGACGCTGACGTGGGCGGGCGGGGAGCTCTCCGCCGTCAAGGGGAGAGTGTCTTTATCCCTGCGCATCTTGGACAATATATGCTGCACGGGATGGGGGAGCTGATCCTCAGCAAGGGTGTGACTGTCGCAGACGGCTTTCATGGGACTTGACGCCTTTGTTATAATGAAAACACGATACTTTGGGATCGCTTATCAGCAATGCTTCCGATGGGGAGGTTTAGGATGATCGATTTTTCGACCATTGAAAAAGAAGACAAGCCATTGTTGGATCGATATTTTCATGCGAACTACTATGAGAAACTCGCATTTTAATTTTTACGAATCTCTATATGTGGCGTGCGCCGTTCTTCGTGCATATTGCCGAAGAGGATGATGCTCTATGTGGCGAGCGAGTGGAAGGGGATTCTTTCGCTGCTGCAGCCTTTCTGCGACCCCATGCGCACTACCCCGCGGCGACGAAGAAGCTGATCGCCTACTTTGAGGAAGCGGGGCAGCCGCTGCATCTTTACGATATGGAGCGCGGCTATGCAGACTACCCTGCGCAGCTGCGATTTTGCGGACTTTGACGTAGTCGCCGACCGCGACAACTACGACTATGTGTATCTCTCGGAGAAGCTCATCAGCCTTTGCGGGGCGCAAGCTGCACTCGAAGAAGAACCATCTGAATGCGTTCCGCAAAGGAGCACCCTGAGGCAGAGTATCTGCCCATCACGGAGGATGTCGTCACGCAGTGCAAGCTGGAGCTCAATAGCTGGTACAAGCAGCATATCCGCGAGGACGGGCACGATCGACCCGTTCATTGAGTACGAGCGCACGGCAATCCTCGAGGTGCTGAACGATTTTGACTACTTTGGTCTGCAGGGAGGGGCTGTCCGCTTGGGCGGGCGCATCGTCGCCTTTACCTTCGGCGAGCAGCTCAACACGGATACGGCCGTCATCCATGTGGAGAAGGCGGATCCCGAGGTGCGCGGGGCATATCCCGCGATCAATCAGGGATTCGTGGAGCACGCATGGAGCCATCTCACCCTACATCAACCGCGAGGAGGATATGGGCATCGAGGGGCTGCGCAAGGCGAAAGGAATCCTATAAAGCCCGAGAAGCTGATCGAGAAAGTTCAACGCGCGCTGCGCTGACAAAAATACATAGATGCGGGGGAATCATCATGATGAATTATCAGAAATATACGAAGGGCTACTTTATGCCGCCGGAGATCCGCATGGACTGGCTGAAAAAGGATGCACCCGATCATGCACCGATCTGGTGCTCGGTCGATCTGCGCGACGGCAATCAGGCACTCATCGTTCCGATGAGCCTCGATGAGAAGCTCGCTTTCTTTGATCTCCTCGTGCGCGTCGGGTTCAAGGAGATCGAGGTCGGCTTCCCTGCGGCATCGGATACGGAGTATGAGTTCCTGCGCCGTCTGGTGGAGGACAACCTCATCCCCGATGATGTGACCGTACAGGTTCTGACGCAGGCGCGTGAACACATCATCCGCAAGACGTTCGATGCACTGCGCGGGGTGAAGAACGCCATCGTGCACGTCTACAATCCCACCTCGGCGGCTCAGCGCGAGCAGGTTTTTGCGCGCTCCAAGGAGGAGGTCCTGAAGATCGCCGTGGACGGCGCGAAGCTCCTCAAGGAACTGACGGAGGAGGCGGGGCGAAGTATCGCTTTGAGTACTCGCCCTGAGAGCTTTACGGGCACAGAGCCGGAGTATGCCCTCGAGGTCTGCAACGCCGTGCTCGACGTGTGGCAGCCGACGCCTGACCGCAAGGCGATCATCAATCTTCCCTCGACGGTACAGATGTCGATGCCGCACGTCTATGGCATGCAGATTGCCTATGTCAACGAGCGGCTGAAATACCGTGACAGCGTCGTGCTCTCGCTCCACCCGCACAACGATCGCGGCTGCGGCGTAGCGGATGCGGAGATGGGCCTCTTGGCGGGGGCGGATCGCGTCGAGGGACGCTCTTGGCAACGGGGAGCGCACGGGCAACGTGGACATCATCACGGTGGCGATGAATATGTTCGCTCTCGGCGTGGATCCGAAGCTTGACTTCTCCAATCTGCCGCATCTCGTCGAGGTCTGTGAGAAGGTGACGCGGATGCAGGTCAACCCGCGTCAGCCGTATTCAGGCGCGCTCGTCTTTGCGGCGTTCTCCGGCTCACATCAGGATGCTATCGCGAAGGGGATGCACTACTGGGCGGAGAAGCATCCGGAGCACTGGTGCCTGCCGTATCTCTACATCGATCCGAAGGACATCGGGCGTACCTACGACAGCGATGTGATCCGCATCAACAGCCAGTCGGGGCGCGGCGGCGTCGGCTTCGTCATGGAGCAGCAGTACGGCATCGATATGCCGAAGAAGATGCGTGAGGATCTCAGCTACCGCGTCAAGGCAGTCTCCGATGTCGGACACAGGGAGCTGCAGCCGGATGAGATCTACAAGGTGTTTATGGACACCTACGTCAACGTCGTATTCCCCTACGAACTGGCGGACTTCTGCCTGAACAAGCAGCCGGACGGCACGCGGCGCGGCGACCTGCATCTGCGCGTGGACGGCGAGGATCGCACCTATGAGGCGCACGGCAACGGACGTCTGGATGCCGTGTCGAATGCGCTGCAGGAAAACCTCGATCTCTCCTACTCGAATCTGACCTACAGCGAGCACGCCTTGGAGCTGGGGCAGAGCTCGCGCGCGATTTCCTATATCAGCATCACCGGCGAGGACGGAAAGGTGTACTGGGGCGCGGGGATGGATACGGATATCATCACCTCGTCTATTCTGGCACTTTTTTCCGCGATCAACCGCATGAAGGCAGGGCTCTGATGTGACCGACATTGTTGCAGAAAAACTGAAGCTGCTGCCGGACAGCCCGGGCGTCTATATCATGAAGGACGACCACGGGAAAGATCATCTACGTGGGCAAGGCAATTGTCCTCAAGAACCGCGTCCGGCAGTATTTTTCAGAGCAGCCGCAATCACACGCCGAAGGTGCGCGCGATGGTCTCGCATATCGCCGACGTTTGAGACGATCATGACGGCGAACGAGGTGGAGTCGCTGATCCTGAGGCGAACCTGATCAAGAAGCATCGGCCGCGTTATAATATACGGCTGAAGGACGATAAGAGTTACCCTATGTCAAGGTGACGGTGCAGGAGGAATTTTCCGCGCGTCTTTATCACGCGGCGTGTGCTGCGTGACGGCGCGCGCTACTCGGCCCCTATACGAATGTGACGGCGCTGCGGGACAGCAAAGCTCCTGCGGCGTCTTTTTCCTCTGCGCACCTGCCGCACGATGCCCGAGCGTCCCTGTCTCGAGTATCACATCAAACGCTGCCTTGCCCCATGCGTCGGCAAGGTGGAGGCGGAGGACTACCGTGCCATGATTCGCGCCGTGCTCCTCTTCCTTGAGGGCAGGACGGATGACGTCGAGCGCGAACTGGAGCAGCGCATGAATGCGGCGGCAGAGGCGTATCACTTTGAGACGGCGGCACGGCTCGCGATCAGCTGAGTGCCGTGCGCACGGCGGCGGAGCGGCAGAACATCGTGACGGGGGCGGGCGATCAGGATGCCGTCGGCATGGCGCGCTCGGCGGCGGGCGTCTGCGTGCAGATCTTCTTCATCCGCGGCGGCAAGATGATCGGGCGCGAGCACTTTCTCCTGCGCGGCAGCGAGGAGGAGAGTGACGCGGATATCCTGCGCGCCTTTTTTGGAGCAGTACTACAATCAGGCGACCTTCGTTCCGCGTGAGGTGCTGCTGCCGTGTGCGATTGAGGCAGCGGCGCAGGCGACCATCGAGGCATGGCTTGCCGCACGCAAGGGGGGCGGCAAGGTCGCCCTCCTCACACCGCAGCGCGGCACGAAGCACGATATTGTGCAGATGGCGACGGGCAACGCCGCGAAGTTCCTCGCAGACGAGGAGACGCGGCGCAGTCTCTTGGATGAGCAGACGCTTGGCGCCGTGGAGGAACTCGGGCGATACCTCGGGCTGAAGCATCCGCCGCGTCGCATGGAGTGCTTTGATATCTCGCACAATCAGGGGCAGGAGACCGTTGCCTCGATGGTCGTCTTTGAGGACGGCGCACCGAAGAAATCGGACTATCGCCGCTTTAAGATCCGCAGCACGGAGGGCAAGCCCGACGACTTCCTCTCTATGCGCGAAGTGACGACGCGCCGCTATGTAGGTTTGCCCGAGGAAGAGCTGCCCGATCTCATCATCATCGACGGCGGCAAGGGACAGCTCTCCTCCGCCCTTGAGATCATCCGCCACGCGGCAGGGCATAAGGATGTCCCCGTCGTCGGCCTCGCGAAACAGTTTGAGCTCGTCTTTACGGAGGGGAATTCAGAGCCGGTTGAACTGCCGCGCCGCAGTCAGGCCCTCTATCTCATCCAGCGCATTCGCGACGAGGCACACCGTTTTGCCATCACGTTTCATCGAAAACTGCGCGGCAAGCGCAACCTCGTCTCCGTACTCGACCATATCGTCGGCATCGGTCCCAAACGGCGGCAGAGCCTGCGCACCCACTTCGGATCGCTGGAAAAATCAAGGAGGCGTCTGTGGAGGAACTCGCTGCTGCTCCCGGCATGAATCGCACTTCTGCCGAGGCAGTGCGTCATTTCTTCGATGCACAGCAGGAACTGCGTGGAAAACAATAACAGAATAGGGATTATCACACCAAAATGATGAACTGTACGATTGAATTGCAGTTCTGATTATTGTAGAATTATCAAAAAGATTTGAAATTGATGACATCTCATTTAGGAGGTGTCGCACGATGCTCATCTTTCAACGTATGCAGATATTGTGTGCGGCACTTCTCCTCGGCGTTAGCTCTGTTCTCGTCGGATGTGGGTCTGCTCGTCAGGCTCCTACGGACGATGAGAATCTGGTCGTGGTCTATAACTGCGGTGCAGAGGATTGGACAGACCCCATTGCCAAGGAGTTTCAGGAGGAGACGGGAATCCGCGTCCAGTTGGTGGACGGTACATCCGATGCCCTCATGACACGCATTCGTACGGAACAGGAAAATCCGCGCGGCGATGTCCTGTGGGGCGGTGTGGAAGATGTCTACCTATCCCTCACGTCCTATCTGGCATCCTACGACTGCCCGGAGGAAGGTGCCCTGCGCAGTGACTATGTTGGCGGTGACAAGGCATATTACCTTATCACAGAGGATCCCTATGTGCTGGCTTACAACACGGATCTCATCGATGCCGAGGATGCGCCGACCGGATGGAGCGATCTTTTCAAATCACGTTTTCGCGGGCGCATTGCGCTTGCTGACCCGACCAAATCCTTGGTCTCATACGATGTACTCATGACGATGATGGATGTGCTCGGCGGTGATAACGCCCTGATCTCTCGCATGGAAGATCAGCTGGATGGGCACATGGTCTCTGCCTCGGCAGAGCAGGTCAAAAGCCGTTGTGAGTGGTGCGTATGCGGTCACGGCGACAGCGGAGCAGCCAGTTCTGCGGTCTCGGTCGGCGGGGGCACACATCGAGGTCGTCTATCCACGGGAAGGACACGCGTGTCCGCCACCGGGGTTGCGATCATCAAAGAATGCTCCGCACATAGAGAATGCAAAAATTCCTTGATTTTTGTTATGAGCCGTCGTGTTCATGAACGTCTCGGCGTATATGAACGACGCTCCACGCGTGCCGATGTCACGGCACCGCCGAATCTCCCAACGCTCGCGGAGATTCATTCCACACGGTTTGATGCCCGGGCATGCCGCCGCGTTCAGAGATGAGTTTTTGAGCGAATGGCGTGCTGCGGTTATCAAATAAATCCCCATTTCCCCCATCCCCTCCCCCATTCCCATATTTTTCCCCTTCCAAGACCGTCACTTCGTGTGGCGGTTTTTCCTTTTCTGTTTTTCACAACATGGAATGAAAATCCTACAAAATGATAATTTCACTTGACAGAAAAGACGATTTATCCTTATTCTTTCTATATAGTCTGAAGATTGAGGAACATAATGTATTTTATACATTCTTATGGTTGTTCTGACGCGGCGAGATCTTGTTTTTGATGTATGGGAAAGGCGGAGGATACAGAAATGGAGTGGTATACGATCAGTTATCAGAAGCGACTGTTCGCATACCTTCTCTTAGGCGGCATCCTTCCTCTCCTGATCGTCTCGACGATTATCCCTCTACGCTGCGGATCGTGCCTATGAGAGTACACAGGAGAAAGGCCGGGTACGCTGAGGTGCAGCGCATCTCCCGTGAGATCGACAATCTCGCACTTGCTTATCAGCGGCTGATGATGCCGTTTTTCATGCGGGATGATGTCATGGCGTATATGCACGGGGAGCCGACGGATACGACGCATCTCTATGCCGATCTCTATGGTGTCCTCTCCGGGCGTACGGGGAGGCGGCGTCTATCTGCTTCCGGCGGATGGGCGGCGTGCGATTGCCACGGACGATGTGCCGCGTGACCATCGTCTCCCGACGAATCTCCACTGGGGCGTGATCGGTCAGGCGGTACAGCAAGATGGCTGGGCGTTGATTGCGGCTGACCGCACGGCTCCTGACCAGCAGAATACTGTTTTTTTCGATGGCGCATGCCATTCGTCAAAATGGCAAGCTGCTCGGTGCCGTGGTTGTCGATATTCGCCGCGAGGCCTCGTTCCGCTCATTCAGCGGGTGCAGGACGGCAACGAGGGGCAGATCATCCTGACGGATCGCTACCGCTACGTGATGATGGATTTGCTCGATCATCGCGGCGAAGGGTTCTCCGCCCTCTTTGCTTCGGCGGCGGAGGATGAAACGTCAGCGTCCGTTTTCGTGACTTCGTGAACAGCTCTGCCGTGACGGGGATTGCCGTGCATCTCCGGCAGCGGACGGATGGGACACCGGTGGAGGAGCTGATACGTCTCATCCTGCCGTAGACGCTGCCGCGCTTGCGGTGACGGCATACCTCGCGTGGCGGCTCAGCCGCCGTCTCTGGCATCCGCTCCACATTCTGACACAGGCAATGCGCCGTGCACGGAGCTCGGATGATTTTTCGACGCAGCTGGAGGCGCATCGCCGCGACGAGATCGGAGAGCTCGCACGGACGTTCAATGGCCTGATTGCGCACATACGGACGCTCCTAGCGGAGAACCGTGCGCGAGAGCGGCGCCTGCGCATCGCGGAGGTCAAGTCATTGACCGAGATGACGCGCCCGCATTTTCATCTACAATACGCTGAACCTCATCAAGTGGAGTGCAAAGCTCGGCGACGCGGAGGGCGCGGCAGATATTGCCGTCCAGCTCGGCAAGATCCTGCGTGCCTCGGTGAGCATGAAGGAATTCGTGACGGTGGCCGAGGAACTATCCTTCCTGCGCACCTATCTGAAAATCCAACAACGGCGCTTCGAGGGGACGTCTGAAGGTGACGCTGGATGTGGACAGCCGCATCATGGGATGCTATGTGCCGAGCTCATCCTCCAGCCGCTGGTCGAGAACGCGATTCAGCATGGGCTTGAGAGTGTGGAGAGCGGCGGGCGCATCCTCATCGTCGGCAGGCGCGACGGCGATCATATTCTTCTCCGCGTGAAGGACGACGGGCAGGGGATGTCCGAAGCGCGCCAGCAGGAAGTGCTCGCGCGGCAGGATGATAATCACTTTGGCCTCTATAACGTCCACATGCGCGCTATGCTGAACGGTGATGCGGACTGCGGGATTGACCTCTCCAGTGCGGAGGGGAAGGGCACAGAGGTGCGGCTGACGTTGAAGTACATGGAGGAGGCTCCGCGCGATGATTAAAGTGCTTGTGATTGATGATGAGCCGCTGCAGCGGCAGGGGCATCGTACAGCTGACCCCGTGGCAGGATTTTTGGTGCAGAGGTAATCGGTGCGGCCTCTGGCGGGATGGAGGGCATCCTCATGGCGCGGGAACACCATCCCGATGTGCTGATCGTGGACATCAAGATGCCGGGGATGACGGGGCTCGATGTCATCGCCAGTCTGCGCGAGGAGATCGATGCCGAGTACATTATCCTGTCGGGATTCGGGGAGTTTGAGTATGCACAGCAGGCGATTGCCCTCGGTGTATGTGCCTACCTCCTCAAGCCGCTGGATGATGAGGAGCTTGCGGCCGCGATCAAACTCGCCGCTGGGCATATCATGAGCCGTCGTCATGGCGTACACTGTGATGATGATGATCCAGTGTACGGGAATATAGCGCTTCCCGCGGAAGAGCCCGTGCGCGGCTATCTCCTGCATGCTGTACGGCACATAGAGGCACACATGGCAGAACCGATCACCGTCCGCGAGGTTGCAGGAGAGCTGGGGCTGAGCGTCAGCTATCTCCACAAACTCTTTGCGCGGTGCGGAACCTCCTTCAGCTCCTACCTGACGGAATGCCGCCTGCGTCATGCAGGACACATGCTGCGCGAGAGCGATGCCAAGATCTATGCGGTCGCCGCCGCCTGCGGCTATCAGGATACGCGCTATTTCAGCAAGGTCTTTCAGAAAGCACATGGGCATGAAGCCGACAGAATATCGCTACGGAAAAAAATGGATAAAAATTTTGCGCAGGGGTATGGACAAAAAGAGAAAAATGCTATATTATAATAATAGTTATTGGTTAGTAAAAAGAAAGAACCAGTATCATCTACTGAAACTGTGTATGATTATAGGAGGAATTTGTTATGAAGACATGGGTTTGCTCGGTTTGCGGCTGGGTGTATGACGAGGCAAAGGGAGATCCGGACTACGATCTCGCTCCGGGCGTGGCGTTTGACGATCTGCCCGACGATTTTTGTCTGCCCGCTCTGTGGCGTGGATAAGAGAGTTTGAGCTGCAGGAGTAACGCAAAGGAAGCACTGACGACACAGCCCCGCGTAAGCGGGGGTTTTATCTTTGTGGATAAGCGAATCACTGATAAATTCGGCACAACCATCTTGACGCATCTTTTTGCCCGCACTGGCGGAAAATCCTCACAGAGCACCACTTCGCGTCCGGTTTTCCACCCGTTCGGACGAAAATCTACGCCAATCTGGCAGACCTCGACTTTTATCAGTGATTCCTAAAATCTGCGCCAATCCGGCAGGCCACATTTTATCGGCGATTCCTTGCAAATATTTTTTTGCTTTTCCGCCGAGAATCCCTGTATAATAAACGACATATTATGGTGTTAGGAGATTTTTTTGTTGGCAGAGCGGATTGAGATCAGTGTTATTTTTTTCTTGTTTATATGCTCCTGATGATGGGCATTGGCGTCTACTACTATCGACGGACGCGCAATATGAGCGATTACTTCCTCGGGAATCGAAAGCTCGGCGCATGGGTGACCTCGATGAGTGCCGAGGCGTCGGATATGTCGGGGTGGATGCTGATGGGGCTGCCCGGCTTTGCCTATACGGCGGGGCTCAATGCCGGCTGGATTGCACTCGGTCTGGCGCTCGGCACATGGGCGAACTGGCAGTTCATCGCGGCGCGCCTGCGCGTCTATACAGAGCTGGCACACAACTCACTGACGCTGCCGGATTTCTTTTGAAAAATCGTTTTTGCCACGTCGGGCGCACTGCGGATCGTACCCTGCAATCTTCATTCTCATCTTTTTATCCTCTATACGTCATCGGGATTCGTGGCGGCGGGGCGCCTCTTTGAGACAATTTTCCAGCTGCCGTATCTGACGGCGCTGCTCTTTGGTGCCGTGGTCGTGGTGTTCTACACGCTCGTCGGTGGTTTTCTCGCCGTGTCTCGAACGGATTTTATCCAAGGCGTGATGATGTTCTTTGCCATTCTCGTGGTTCCTGTGGGGGCGGCATTGATGCTGGGCGGCTTTTCGGCGACGGCGGATCTGATCCATGCACAGCATGCAGAATTTTTCGCGCCGCTGACCAAGCCCGACGGCAGTACACTCGGGTTCATCGAGTTCATTTCCCTCATGGGCTGGGGGCTCGGTTATTTCGGACAGCCGCATATTCTCGTGCGCTTTATGGCGATCCGCCATGCAGAGGAGCTGCCCCAGGCGACGCGCATCGCCATGTCGTGGGTGGTGATCTCCCTCTCGGCGGCGATTCTCGTCGGCATGGTGGGGGCGGTGTATCTTAAGACACCGCTGGCGGGAACAGCAACGGAGACGGTGTTCCTCACGATGGCGGGTGAGCTTTTCCCGCCGGTCGTCGCAGGGGCTGATCCTCGCGGCGGTGCTGGCGGCGATCATGAGCACGGCGTCGGCACAGCTCCTCGTAGCCGCCTCGGCATTTGCGCAGGATATCTATCGGCGCAGCTTCCGCCCCGAAGCGCAGCAGGGCGAGCTGGTCTGGGTGAGCCGTCTGTCCGTTCTCGTGATTGCAGCGGCGGCGATCTATCTCGGGCTCAGCCCCGACAACTTTATCCTCGATATGGTGGCGTATGCGTGGGCGGGCTTCGGTGCCGCCTTCGGTCCCCGCACTCCTCATGTGCCTCTTTTGGCGGCGGACGACGGAGCGCGGCGTGCTCGCAGGGATTGTGACGGGCGGCGTAACGGTGCTCGTCTGGAAGCAGTTTGCGTTCTTTTGGACTCTATGAGATCGTGCCGGGATTTCTGCTGGCACTCGCTGCCATCTATGTGGTGAGCCGCCTCGATGCAGAGCCGCCTGCGGCCGTGACGGAGCTCTTTGACCGCGCATCACGACAGTAGGGAGCTGTCGGTGATTCGCTTATGAGGAGGACGGCATTTTCCAATCTACACAAGTACGAAATTTATCAGTGATTCCTTAATGGGGAGGACATTATGGCATTTAATTTTACGCATGTGAATTTCAATGTGCTCGATCTGGCACGCAGCATGGCGTTCTATGAGAAGGCGTTTGGCTTCCATGAGAAGCGTCGCCTAGAGGCGGAGGGCTTTACCCTCGTCTATCTGACGGACGGCACGACGGACTTTGAGCTGGAGCTGACCTATCTGGACGCGCGAACTGAACCGTACAATCTCGGGGAAAAGGAGTTCCATCTCGCGCTCCATACGGACGACTATGCAGCAGCGCATGCGCTGCATACGGAGATGGGGATCATCTGCTATGAGAATGCCGAAATGGGCATTTACTTCGTAGAGGATCCCGACGGCTATTGGATCGAAGTTCTCCCAAAAAATATGTGACGAACAGCCCTTTTTTGTGTATAATAGAATTAGAATAGAGTGTTCGTGGCAGAGGGGAGTAGGAATGGGAAAGCTGCGGGTACTGATCGTAGACGACTCCAAGATCAGCCGCGTGATGATTGCTGAACATCTAAGGGAAACGGATTTCGAGGTCTGCGGGATGGCGGCAGATGCCGTGGAGGCGCTGAAACTCTACGAAGAGCTGCGGCCGGACTTCGTGACGATGGATATGAACCTGCCGGACACAAATGGCCTTGAGTGCAGCAGACGTATCCTCGCGCTGGATGCGGATGCACGGATTCTGATGATCAGTGCGATGAAGGATCTGAAGCTCATCACACAAGGGAAGGCTGTCGGCGTGCGTGCGTTCCTTCAAAAGCCGGTTTCGCAGGCAGATCTGCTGGATACGCTGTACCTGATCGGGCAGGGTATCCGCCACGCAGGAGACAGAGTTTCGGGAACTCTATGCAAAGCCGTTTGCACGTGCCCTCCAGCAGGGCGTGTCGGGGCTTCTCAACATGGAGGGAGAGCCGGAGATCGCACCCTATGAGTCGCGCACACTCGATGTGAGCGGTGCGGCGGTGATCATCGGCATCACGGGCTACACGACAGGACGCGTGATCCTCTATGCAGAGGAATCTGTAGTTCAGCTCTTCGCCATGCACATGCTTGGATATTCGACCGTAGAAGAGCTCGCGGAGAACGAGGCACCAGATGCCGTGGAGGAAGCCGCGAATATCATCGCAGGGCGAGCCGTTTCCAAAGATCAACAATGTCCTGGATGGGAAGGAACTGCGCCTGACGCCTCCGGGGACGATCTCGGGCGCGCAGGTGCATATTGTAAGTCCCCGCATGACGACGTTCTGTATCAGCATGCAGTTGCCGATCGGAACCGTCCGGATCAATGTGGGCTTTGCAGAAGGAGAGTAATCGATGGATGCAAAACTGATCAATCCTTTTGTGGACGCCTTTACGACGGTGATGCCGATGCTGGGATTTCCCGAACCGACGCGGACGAAGCTCTACGCAGCGAAGTCGCGCGTCAAGAGCCTCGGCGTTTCGATGCTGGTGGGCTTTACCAAGCAGATTCGTGGGAAATGTCGTCTACAATATGAGTGAGGAGACGGCCAAGTTTATCGCGTCGCAGATGATGATGGGGATGCCGGTCGAGACGTTCGACGAGATGGCGCAGAGCGCGATCTCAGAGCTGAGCAATATGCTGACGGCTCACACGGCGACGAACATCACGGCCTTGGAGCTGGATGTCGATATCTCCACGCCGTCGCTGACGGTGGGGGCGGACTTCGAGGTGAAGGTCTGCGATGGACAGTACCTCGTCGTCGCAATGGATCTGAGCGGCAAACTCATCGAGCTGGATATTGCCGTTGACCAGGTATAAAGGAATCTCCGATCAATACAGTGCGGCCATCTCAGCGCATCTTTTTGTCGATGCGATGACGGGCAATCTGCGCTCATCCGAGGGGCTGCTTTATCGGTGATTTCAAGAATAACGCGTCGAGACATGATCGATGTCGTGCCTCGCTGCACGGAACACTTTTTATCGGAGGAGGTTTCGATGAAGGGTGCGGAGCAGGTGCGTGTCTTTCTCAAGGGAAGACAGGTGGATGCTGCAGGCGAGGAGAGCCGCATTACGCTGTCCGTGATAGGACGGCGTTTTTTGCGTGGAGAGAGCCGCTATGTGAGCTATGACGATGCAGAGCTGATTGAGGGCGCGATTGTCCCGACGATTCTGCGCATCGGTGCGGACGATGTGCGTCTGCAGCGGCGTGGCGTCGTCCGCTGTACGCAGAACTTCGTCCCGGGGCAGGAACGGCGCGGCGACTACCGCACCCCGTACGGGCGGTTCTCGCTGTCCACGTTGACGCGGCGCCTGCGCGTGCGCAGCTTTCCGGACGGGGTGGAGGAAGCGTATATTTTCTATACGCTCTATGTGGACGGGATGCGTCAGAGCGACAACACGATGGAAATACGAATTGAGCCAATGCAAAGGAGATCAAATCAAGGTGGAGATCAAACAGCAGATTGAGCAGGCACTGCTTCGTGCCGTGGAGGCCGCTGCGGCGGCGGGAGAGCTGCCGGAGGGCGGCGCACTTCCCCCCATTCTTCTGGAGGAGCCGCCGGATAAGGCGTTGGGCGATTTTCGCCACGAACTTTGCGATGCAGTCGGCGCGCGTCTTTCGTCAGCCGCCGAAGAAGATCGCGGAGGCGCTCCGTGCCCATCTTACGGGCGCATGGCTCGATCATGCGGAGGTGGCAGGACCGGGCTTTCTCAATTTCTATCTCAAAAAAGATGTGATGGCAGATACCCTGCGTGGGATTCTGCGTGCGGGGAGACCTACGGTACACTGGCGCCGAAGGATGCGGCGCCGATTCAGGTGGAGTACGTCAGCGCGAATCCGACGGGACCGCTGCACGTCGGACACGGACGCGGTGCGGCGGTCGGCTCGGCGCTGGTGACGCTGCTGCGGACGGCAGGCTATACGGTGGAGAGCGAGTACTATGTCAACGATGCGGGCAACCAGATGCATTTGCTCGCCGTGTCGGTGAATGCACGCTATCTGGAACTCCTCGGACGGGAGGTACTGTTCCCTGAGAACGGCTACCACGGTGCGGATATCGTGGAGACGGCACAGCGCATCATCGACCGTGATGGGGATCGCTATCTCGCTCTGTCCGAGGAGGAGCGTCTGGAACAGTTCAAGGACATTGCCTATCGCGAGAAACTCGCCGCACTTCGCGAGGATCTCGCAGACTTCGGTGTGACGTTCGATGCGTGGTTCAGTGAGCGCACGCTCCATCCGGCAGCCGTGCGCCGCGTCGTCGATGTGCTGCTCGAACGCGGCGCCGCCTACGAGAAGGACGGTGCGGTCTGGCTGCGCTCGACGGACTACGGGGATGACAAGGATCGCGTGATCTTCCGCGACAACGGCGTACCGACGTATCTTGCCGCGGATATCGCCTATCATGACAATAAGTACGCGCGCGGCTTCGGCAGGCTCGTCAACATCTGGGGGGCGGATCATCACGGCTATGTCGCCCGTGTCAAGGCGGCGATGGCGGCACTCGGGCACGATCCCCAGCAGCTTACGGTGCTTCTCCTGCAGATGGTGAGTCTCTATCGTGACGGTGAGGTCGTAAAGCTGAGCAAGCGCACGGGGGAGACGGTGACGCTGCGGGAATTGATGGAGGAGGTCGGCGTCGATGCGGCGCGGTATTTCTTCCTGATGCGCTCCCTCGACAGCCAGTTGGATTTCGATCTCGATCTCGCAAAGAAGAGAACGAATGAAAACCCCGTCTACTACATCCAGTATGCGCATGCACGCATTTCCAGCATCTTCCGTCAGGCGGAGGAGTCGAAAATTGTCCCTGCGGATGGGGCGGAGCTGGAACGCCTGACGGATGAGACGGAGACGGCACTCATCAAGAAGCTCGCTGCCTATCCTGAGGAGATCGAGCGTGCTGCAGCGGAATACGCTCCTCAGCGCATCGCACGCTACAGCCATGAGCTCGCGGCCGCATTCCATGCGTTTTACAATAAATGCCGCATTGTTGGACAGGAGCCCGCACTTGCCTCTGCCCGCCTCGCCCTCGTCATGGCGACCGGGCGCGTGATTCGCCACAGCCTTGGTATTCTGGGCGTTTCCGCGCCGGAGAAGATGTAAGGCCTCACGGGAGACAGTCATCCGATTGGTGCAGATGTTCCGCCGGAGTGCGGGAAAGTACACCAAGATGATGGTGTTGAATGGATCCGTGAACCATCATGTAACGTCCTATTGAAAGGAGCCTATCCATGGATTATACACAGATGTCGGAAGTCGACGCCGCCTATCATATTCTCGCAGAGAAGAGGGAGACGATGCACTATAAGGATCTGATCCTCGAGGTCATCGAGGCGACGCATCGTCCCGTGCAGTCGCTCGCCATGGCGATCTCGGAGATCTATACGATGATCAATATGGACAGCCGTTTTCACTACGAGGGCGAGAGCCGCTGGGGGCTGACTGAGTGGGTGCCGCCCGAGGTCAAGCGCTCCTCGTCACGCGCGTCCTCCGGCACCTCGAAGACCGCGATTACGAAGGAAGCAGCACGCAAGAAGAAGCTCGAAAGCATTCAGAACTGATAGGATACGGCGGAGGCATAATATGGCAAAGTATATATTCGTCACGGGCGGCGTGGTTTCTTCCCTCGGCAAGGGCATAACGGCGGCTTCACTCGGACGGCTGCTCAAGAACCGCGGCATCAAGGTGACGATTCAGAAGTTCGATCCGTACATCAATATTGATCCCGGCACGATGAGCCCCTATCAGCACGGTGAGGTGTTCGTCACTGACGATGGTGCGGAGACGGATCTCGATCTCGGTCACTATGAGCGCTTCATTGATATCAATCTGACAAAGCGGTCGAACATCACCACGGGAAAGGTCTATGCATCCGTCCTGAATAAGGAGCGTCACGGCGACTACCTCGGCTCGACGGTACAGGTCATTCCGCATATCACGAAACGAGATCAAGCAGCGTGTCTACGACGTGGCAAAGGCGGATAACGCCGACGTCGTCATCACGGAAATCGGCGGTACGGTCGGCGATATCGAGACCTGCCCTTCCCTTGAGGCGATCCGCCAGGTCAAGAAGGAAGTAGGGAAAGAATGATGCGCTCTACATCCATGTGACACTGCTCCCCTATATCACGGCGGCGGGGGAGCTCAAGACGAAGCCGACCCAGCACAGCGTCAAGGAGCTGCGCGCCATCGGGATCCAGCCCGACATCCTCGTCTGCCGAACGGAGCAGCCGATCCCGCGCGAGATGAAGGAGAAAATTGCGCTCTTCTGCGATGTTGACGCCGATGCGGTCATCGAGAACCGCACGGCCTCGACGATCTACGAGGTGCCGCTGATGATGCAGCAGGAAGGCCTCGACCGCATTGTCCTCGAGAAAATGGCGATGGATTTTGACCCCTCCAACATGGAGGCATGGGGGAAGATGGTCTTTAAGATCAATCACCCCGCAAAGAAGGTAAAAATCGCCGTCGTCGGCAAGTACGTAGCGCTGCCCGATGCCTATATGTCGGTGACGGAGGCGCTCAATCACGGCGGCATCGAGAACGATGCGCAGGTGAAGATCGCATGGATCAACGCCGAGGAACTGGAGGACCCGAACGCAGATCTCGACGAGATCTTCGTCGGCTGCAAGGGCATCCTCGTACCGGGCGGCTTTGGCGACCGCGGCGTTGAGGGAAAGATCCGCGCGATCCAGTATGCGCGCGAGAACAAGATCCCATTCCTCGGGCTCTGTCTTGGCATGCAGTGCGCCGTGATCGAGTTTGCGCGCCATGCGGCAGGTCTTTCCGGTGCGCACAGCACGGAGTTCGTGCCCGAGACACCGCATCCCGTCATTGCTCTGATGGAGGATCAGCAGGGCGTGGAGGAGAAGGGCGGTACGATGCGTCTGGGGGCGTATCCCTGCGTCCTCGCGGAGGACTCGCTCTCGCGTGAGGCGTATGGAACGCCTGAGATCAGCGAGCGGCACCGCCATCGCTTTGAGTTCAACAATGCCTATCGCGCTCAGTTGGAGGAAAAGGGGATGCGCATCGCAGGAACAAGCCCCGATGACCAGCTCGTGGAGATCGTGGAGATCGAGGATCATCCGTGGTTTGTCGCTTCACAGTTCCATCCGGAGCTGAAGTCGCGGCCGAACCATCCGCACCCGCTCTTTGCAGGCTTTATCCGCGCGGCGCTTGCCGCATCCAAATGAATACACTCTTTTTCGCTTCTGCGGGATGATCCCGCCCTCCGTCAGCTGACGGAGGTGTTTTGCGCAGCCGGCAGCGCAGACCATGCTGCACGGTGCCGCAGGGGCGTTGAAAGCACGCCGCCGTTGCCGCCGCCTACGATGCAGCACCGCGCCCGCTTGCCATTGTGACGGCGGGACGGGATGCGCTGCGCGCGTGGCAGGAGGATCTCACGGCACTCCTGCCCGAAGCGGATGTCTATGAGCTGCCCGAGCTGGACCGCATTGACTTTGCTGCACCCGGTGCGGCGAAGGGGCTGGAGCGCTCGGCACAGCGCATGAACATCATGGCGCGTCTTCTGCGTCATGAGCCGATCATCGTGTTGGCGGACATCGGTGCGGCGGCGCAGAAGGGAGCTCAGCACGGCGGAATTCTCCCGTGCCGCACTGTCGCTGCGCCTAGGGCAGGAGCTCCCGCGTGAGACGCTGATGGAGCGGCTGTCGGCGCTCGGCTACGAACATGTGCCGGAGGTGGAGAACGTCGGGCAGTTCAGCGTGCGCGGCGGCATTGTGGATGTGTTTCCCATCAATGCGCTCTCGCCCATCCGCGTGGAGTTCTTCGATACGGAGATCGACTCCATGCGCGAGTACGATCCTCTGACCAAAGCGCTCCATCAAAAAAATATCGGAACGGCCTCCATCATGCCTCTGCGTGCCGCAGACGACAATGGGGAGGCCTGTTTTTTGAGCTATCTCGGCGCAGCCGGGAACGAGTGTCTTTGACGAGCCGTCGCGCCTGATGGCGGCGCTGGAGGACGGCGTACGGGAGGATGCCGTGCGTGCGGCGCGGTGTTTCTCGTGGGCAGAGATGACCGCCGCCGGTACGGAGGGGCATGAGGTGTTCATCTCCCTCACTGAATCGCGCTGTCCCAACGTGTACGCCGCAGACGCTCATCGGCGTACAGATGGTGCCCATGACGGCGTTTCAGCGGCAGTTTTCGCTTCTCGAGAGCGAGCTGCATCGCTATCTGGGAGAGGGGATGCGTGTCCTCATCCTAGCGGGCGGGGCGGAGCAGGCCGCGCGAATGCGCGAGATGCTCACGCTCTGGAAGCTCCCGACGGTTATTTCACGCGGCGCAGATGCACCGGCCGAACATGCCGTCACCATTTCGCCCGGCACGCTGCGTGCGGGCTTTGAGCTGAGCGCGTCTCGCACAGCCGTCCTGACCGGAGCAGGACATTTTCGGCCGTCATAAGGCACGGCTGCGCCGTACGGCGTCAGCGGGGGAGCGCATCCGTCACTTTCGCGAGATTGCGCCCGGCGACTACGTGGTGCACATCTCCCACGGCATCGGGAAGTATCTGGGCGTGGAGACCATCGAGGTCGCCGGTGTTCACCGCGACTATCTGCACATCCAGTACGGCGGGGATGACAAGCTCTTTGTTCCGACCGATCAGGTCAGTCTCCTGCAAAAGTATATCGGTGCAGAAGGCGCTGCGCCGCGCCTGCACCGCATGGGGACGGCGGACTGGGCACGCGCACGTGCCAAGGCGCAGAAATCCGTCGAGGATATCGCCGACCATCTGATTGAGCTCTACGCTGCGCGGCGCATGGCGAAAGGGACATGCCTTTTTCACCGGATGATGCGGGACAGCGCGAGTTCGAGGAGGCATTTCCGTATCAGGAGACGGACGATCAGCTGCGCGCCATTGCAGAGATCAAGCACGATATGGAGAGCGAAAAAGCCGATGGATCGCCTGCTCTGCGGTGATGTGGGCTTCGGCAAGACGGAGGTTGCGATTCGCGCGGCGTACAAGGCGGCGATGGACGGCTATCAGGTCGCCGTGCTCGTGCCGACAACAGTTCTCGCCCAGCAGCACTATCAGACCTTTGCGGCGCGTTTTGCGGACTTCGCCCCGAAGGTGGACGTTGTCTGCCGCTTCCGCACGCTGCGGGAACAGGCGGCGACGCTGCGCGATGTGGCGCGTGGTCAAGTGGACATCCTCATCGGGAACACATGCGATTCTCAATCGGAAAGCGCGTGCGATTTCAGAAGCTGGGCCTGCTCATCGTGGATGAGGAGCAGCGTTTTCGGCGTGACGCAGAAGGAAAAGATCAAGGAGTTCGCGACGGGCGTCGATGTACTGACGCTCTCCGCGACGCCGATTCCGCGCACGCTGCACATGTCGCTCGCGGGGGCGCGTGATATGAGTGTCATCGAGACGCCGCCCGCCGAGCGCCTCCCCTGTGCAGTCCTACGTGGTGGAGAGCAGCGATGCCATGATGCGCGGCGCAATCGAGCGTGAGCTGTCGCGCGGCGGGCAGATCTACTTTATCTATAACCGCGTGGAGAGCATCGACCGGATGCGCGAGCACCTGCTGCAGATTGTGCCGCAGGCACGTATTGCCTCCGCGCACGGACAGATGAGCGAAGATATTCTGGAGCAGGTCATGATGGACTTTTACGAGGGACATTATGACATCCTGCTTGCGACGAGCATCATCGAGAATGGCATCGATGTCGCCAATGCGAATACGATCATCATCTACGATGCCGACCGCTTTGGGCTCTCGCAGCTCTATCAGATGCGCGGACGCGTCGGCCGCTCGGCGAAGATGGCGTTTGCCTACTTTACGTATCGGCGCGATAAGGTGCTCAGCGAAACGGCGGAGAAGCGCCTGCAGGCGATGAAGGAGTTTGCACGTCTTGGCTCGGGCTTTAAGATCGCGATGCGTGATCTCGAGATCCGCGGCGCGGGAAGCCTTCTCGGTGCGCAGCAGCATGGGCATATCGCAGGCGTCGGCTTTGAGATGTATGTGAAGCTGCTCGAGGAGGCTGTGGCGCGCAAAAGGGCGAGAAACCTGCGCCGCCGCCCGTGCAGACCGTCATCGACCTCCCCGTGGAGGCGTATCTGGATGGCGGCTACATCGAGGACGCCATGCACAAGATCGAGGTCTATCAGAAGATCGCGGCGGTGCAGACGGATGAGGATCTCGATGCACTGCTCGATGAGCTGATCGACCGGTTCGGCGAGCCGACAGCGCCCGTCCTGCTTTCTGCTCGATATCGCGCGCATCAAAAAAATGCGGCGCGGATCTTTCATGCACGGAGCATTGCGCTGAAGGAAAAACGCGTCGATATCGCCCTGCCGGCGGATGAAAAGCTGCCGCTCCCGGCACTCATGCGCCTCGACCGCGCCTTTGGGCGGCGCGTCGGTCCTCTGCCTGAGGGGAGCGGTTATCGCATCCGCCTTTCGGCGCGTGAATGCAGGAATGTATTGATACGGTGCTGGAGATTGTGCAGCTGATCACAGGAGAGCAGCATGAATGACTATCGATTGACCGTTGCGGGGCTCGGCCCCGGTGACGCGGGACTGATTACGCGCGAGACATGGACGCAGATCGAGCAGGCGGAGCAGATCGTGCTGCGCACGCGCATCCACCCCAGTGTATCGGCACTGGATGATGTGCAGATTGCCTATGAGACATACGATCCCCTCTATGAGGAGATGGGGGACTTCGATGCGCTATACGCCGCGATTGTCGCGGATCTCTGTGCGCGTGTCCGCACGGGGACCTGTCCTCTATCTCGTCCCCGGAAGCCCGCACGTCGCGGAGCGCACGGTACAGCTCCTGCGCCCTGCGGCAGAGCGCGAGGGGATACCGCTCGACATCCTGTCCGGGATGAGTTTTTTGGATCCGCTTTTTGCGGCGGCGGGCATCGATCCCGTGAACGGGCTCTCCATTCTCGACGCGCTGAATGAGGAGCAGATCCGTGCTGCGCCGACGCAGGACCGCATCATCACGCAGATCTATTCGCGTGCGATTGCCTCTGATGTCAAACTGCTCCTAATGGAGCACTGCGACGATGCACAGGAGGTGCTCTATCTGCATCACCTCAGTCTGCCCGAACAGGACGTGCGGCGTATCCCACTCTACGCACTCGATCGGCAGGAGGATGTGGATCATCTGACCTCCATTTTTGTCCCTTATATGCCGACTTTTTGGGAAAATCCGTAAAAAACGGGAGTTTTTGGGAAAAATCATCTTTTTTTAATTTTTCCCTTGATTTTTCGGGGTAATTCTGTTAAATTCTCTCATGTCAGTGCGACACTAAGCGGTCGCGAGGAAAATGGAAAATATCTTAAAGGAGGATGCTACTTTGAACAAGCAGGAATTGGTCGCAAACGTAGCAGAGCAGGCAAGTCTCACGAAGAAGGACGCAGAGAAGGCAGTCAATGCTGTTTTTGAGACGATCAAGGGCGCACTTTCCGAGGGTGACAAGATTCAGCTGATCGGATTCGGCACGTTCGAGGTGAAGGATCGTGCGGCACGCAAGGGGCGCAACCCCCAGACGGGCAAGGAAATCGAGATCGCGGCTTCGCGTAATCCTGTGTTCAAGGCCGGCAAGGCTCTGAAGGATGCTGTGAACTGATTTTTGCAGTGTGACCGGACTTCTGACGGGAGTCCGGTTTTTCTGCGTTGTGGGGCGGATATGAGCAAAACGATCTTTGCACCGGATGCGTTCGCGGGAAAATCCGTGCTGATCTCAGGCGGCACCTCGGGCATCGGATACGCGGCGGCGGCGATGTTTCTCTCGAGCGGCGCGCGCGTTGTGCTCATGGGGCGTGACCAGATGCGGGGCAAGGGCGCAGAGGAACAGCTCTCTGCCACAGGGCGTGTGCTCTTCTGTGCCGGCGATGTACGGTCTCTGACCCGACTGCGGCCGCGTTGTTGCGGAGGCAATCCGCTGCTATGGTGCGCTCGACGTCCTCGTCAATGCCGCAGGCATCTACCACGAGGGGCGCTGGATGCACTTTTCGGCGGAGGAGCTCGACGCTCTGCTTGATACGAACATCAAGGGGACGATCCATCTGTCACAGGCGGCATTGCCCCATTTGCGGCGGGCGCGTGGAAATATCGTGAATATCGCTTCAGACGCAGGGCTGCATGGAAATTATTTCTGTGCAGCGTATGCGGCGACGAAGGGCGCTGTCGTTGCACTAACGCGCTCACTCGCCCGCGAGACAGCCTGTGACGGTGTGCGCGTGAATGCCGTCGCACCTGCCGATATTCTCACGCCGATGACGGAGCGCCAGCTCGCGGCGGATCTGCCACGCGAGGATCAGCTGCGGGAGATGGCGTCGCTCTATCCGCTCGGGCGCATCGGCACGGCAGATGAGGCCGCTGCCGCTGTCGTCTTTCTCGCCTCTCCTGCGGCAGCATGGGTAACGGGCAGCATCTATATGGTGGATGGCGGGCTGACGGCCTAGGGAAGCACTGATAAATTCAGCACCGTCGTCTTAGTACATCTTTTTCGCCCTGTCTGTGTCGACAAATCCTCCACATAGCCTCTGCTATGCGTCCGGTTTGTCTCCTTGACAGGACAAAAAATCTGCACCAATCCGACGGACTTCATTTTATCAGCGATTCCCTAGGAATCCATATCGTCCGTCAAAAAAATTTTGCCATTGTCAAAAATTATGTTAAAAATAAGATTGTATGAGGAGGTGGCTGATGGGACATGCCCGCATTCTCATTTTGACCGCCTCCATCGGTGCAGGGCATACGCGGGCGGCAGAGGCCATTCGCGCGGCACTGAAGGCGCAGCCGGGAGCGGCGGAGCAGCGGATCGATGTCGTGGACTTCATGTCGCGAGAGGTGTCCATCATCCACTATCTCATGAAGCGCATTTATCTGACGATGCTGCGCTTTGTGCCGAATCTCTACGATGTCTTCTTCCACATTGCGGGAAAGAAGGCGGGCGGGGGTGCGGTGCGTGCTGCCTTTGCTTGGGTGATGGTGCGTACGATGGGACGGATCATTCGGACGTATCAGCCCGACCTTGTCGTCGCCACCCACCCCTTTCCCGAGGGTGCGGCAGCACTCTGGCGCGAGCAGCATGGCGGCTCCTTCGCGTTGGCGGCACTTCTCACGGACTACGCTCTCCACGCGATCTGGTTTGTGCGCAGCGTGGATGCCTATTTCGTTGCAACAGAGACGATGGCGGATGAGATGGCGGCGTGCGGCTTTGATCGGAAGTGCATCCATGCGACGGGTATACCGATTACGCTCATGGCGAGCCGCTTGGCACGCCGCGAGGCACAGGTACAGGCAGGACTCTCTGGAGATCGGCCGACCGTTCTTCTCATGGGCGGCGGTCTGGGGCTCGGCGATATGGAGGCGACCCTTGCGGCATTGGAGCAAGTACAGCTGCACCTCTCCGTTCTCGTCGTGGCGGGACATAATGCTGCACTGGAGGAGCGTGCGCGTGCGCGCGCAGCACATTCACATCATGCGATCTCCGTGCGCGGCTATACCCACGATGTGCCGGTATTGATGCGCGCGGCGGATCTGCTCATCACGAAGCCTGGTGCGCTCACAATCAGTGAGGCATTCGCTGCAGGGCTGCCGCTCCTCCTGCATGACCCGATTCCGGGGCCGGAGACGGAGAACGCCGTCTATGCGACGCGATGTGGAGCGGCCGTATGGCTGCACCCGGGCGAGCGTATGGCACCGGCGGTGGAGGACATACTTACGCATCGTCTGCCTGCCATGCGCAGGGGCAGCGCGACTGTGCCCGCGAGGAGGCGGCACAGCGCGTGGCGGAGATTCTGACAGAGATGCTTCAGCGAAAGTGAGGAGACGGATGGCACGGAGAAAGAATGCACGGCGGCCGCGCTGGTTTGTTGTGACGGTTCTTCTGATCCTTGGTTACTTTGGTACGATGATCGTATCACAGGGAATCTATCTCTTTCATGTGCGTGCAGAGCAGCGTGCGGCATCCGAGCGGCTGACGGCCGCACAGGAGGAGAATGACCGTTTGCAGGCGGAGAAAAACGCATCTTGGGGAACTGCCGTACATTGAGAAATTGGCGCGTGAGGAGCTCGGCATGACGGGGGAAGGGGAACTTCCCTATGCACCGGGAAAGCGTGGAAACGGCAACTGACTGGGCTGCGTATTTTCTTGACAGAACGGGCGTCCGCCCTGTATAATAATTATGTCTGACAGTGGGGGAGACCCCGATGGTTTATCGTTGAAGGGAAGATTTGTTTTGGCCATTGAAGTCGGCAGCGTAGTAGAGGGTGTTGTCACGGGCATCACGAATTTTGGTGCTTTTGTCGAACTCCCGGAAGGGAAGACGGGGCTGATCCACATCTCGGAGGTTGCCGACGTCTACGTGAGCGATGTGCATGATTTTCTAAAAGAGCATGACAAGGTCAAGGTCAAGGTACTGACCGTGGATGATCGTGGGAAGATCGGGCTGTCGATCAAGGCTCTGCAGGATAAATCGTCCGCTGCGCAGTCCGCTGCTGCGCCGGCACGTCCGCCGCGTCCGCCGCGCGATATGCGCCGTACGGCGGCATCACGTCAGATCGGCTCGCCGTCCTTTGAGGACAAGCTGTCGCGCTTCCTCAAGGACAGCGATGAACGGTTGACCGATCTGCGCCGCAAGACGGATTCCAAGCGCGGCGGACGCGGCTCACGCCGTGGCTGAGCACGTATGCTGCGATAGGATATGAGGAGAAAGAGGACACTCCATGCGGAGTGCCTTTTTTGTGGAAAGCACTGATCACGTGATTTTCATCGAACCGGTGTATGATGGTCTGCGCGGAGATAATTCTGAGCGGGCAGTACGACGCGTGCACCACGCGATGGACGCATGGGTCAGTGCTTCCTTTATCGGGAGATCATGTTGAAACGACAGGTGGCAGACATTCTTCGTGCGCATGGATTTTTGCGCCCGATCGCCGCGTGCTCGCCGCCTGCTCGGGCGGGACGGATTCTCTGGTTCTGCTGGACATTCTCAGAGATTTACATGCGGCGGGCGGCCCGCAGATCATCTGTGCACACTACGAGCACGGCATTCGCGGAGCAGCGTCACGTGCGGACGCAGATGCCGTGGCGGCATACTGTGCGGCGCGCGATATTCCCTGCGTCATTGAGACAGGCGATGTACCGCGCTATGCGCGGACGCATAAACTTTCGCTTGAGACGGCGGCACGTGTCTGTCGCTATGATTTTCTCCATCGGCTGCAGGAGCAGGAACACTGCGATGCGATAGCGCTCGCCCATCATGCGGATGATTTGGCGGAGACCGTGCTCATGCGTATTCTGCGCGGTACGGGACCTGCAGGGCTTGCCGCCATGCGTGAGTGGGACGGCGTCCACCTGCGCCCGCTGCTCCATACGGCACGCACGGAGATTGAGAGATATATTCGGGCGCATGAGCTTCACCCGTGCCATGACCGGACGAACGATCAGCAGGATGCGCAGCGCAATCGGATTCGCCACACGCTCTTGCCGACCCTCTGCACCTACGGCAATCGAAATATCCGCGATGCACTCGTGCGCCTCAGTGCGCTTGCGGGTGAGGAGGATGATTTCCTCACACAGTGTGCTGCGGCAGAACTGGAGCGCGCATCCTCCGGCGGCGGCCTCTCCGTCGGCGTGCTGAATACGCTGCATACGGCCATGGTGCGGCGCGTCCTGCGTCTCTTCTGGGAACGCGTGACGGATGGCCAGCAGGATCTTTCCTACGAGCATGAGGAACGGATGCGCCGTCTCCTCACACGAGAGGGAACGACGCAGTGCGAGCTGCCGCACGGATGGCGTGCGCGTCTGCGCTATGGCGTACTCAGACTTCAGCGCGAAGAAACACGGACAACACAGCAGGGGAAAGGAAGAAGAAATTTTTCCTTCCCTTTGACCCACGAATATGATATAATAAATTTCCAAGGAAGATTATTTTCCATGCGTCGGATGGACATCGTGACGGATGAGGATTGGCAGAAGGCAGTGGACGGGAAGGCTGTCTATGCTGATGCGGCAGGGTTGCCGCCGCTTGTCCTGCGTACACGGCGTCCCGGAGACTATATGCGGCTCCCCATCGGACGCAAAAAAATCAAGGATATTATGATCGACGATAAGATCCCGCGTGAAGCGCGGGACAGCGATTCCGCTGCTTGCCGTTGCCGGCAGCAGTGAGATTTTTTGGATGGTCGGGGGAAGGCGCAGCATCTTGGCACCGGTGACGGAACATTGTGTTGTTTTTGCCATTGCCTGGGAAAAGGAGAGTACAGCATCATGATGAGCGATGATATTGAGCGCATATCGTTCTCCGCAGAGGAGATACGCGCGCGCGTGCAGGAGCTTAGCGCACAGATAACACGGGACTACCGCGATGCACAGGAGAAGGTATACTGCGTCGGCATTTTGAAGGGGGCTGCCGTCTTCTTCACCGATCTTGTACGTGCCATTGACCGCCCGGTCAACTTCGATTTTATGATTGTCTCCAGCTATGGCGACGCGGCCGTCTCCAGCGGACAGGTTAAGATTTTGAAAGATCTTGATTTTTCCATCGAAAACCAGCACGTCATCATTGTGGAGGATATCATCGACTCGGGGACGACCATGCACTATCTGAAAAACGTTGCTGCAGGGGCGACATCCGAAGAGCATCCGCCTCTGTGCGTTCCTCTCCAAGCCTTCGCGCCGTGTGACGCCGGTTGAGATCGACTATCTTGGACATGAGGTTCCCGATGAGTTCCTCGTGGGCTATGGGCTGGACTATGCGGAGAAATATCGGAATCTGCCCTACATCGGGGTGCTGCGGCGTTCCGTTTATGAGTGAGGAGGCGCCTTTTTGAATCATTCAATTCTGCGAAATCTCGCGTTCTATGCGCTCATGTTCTTCGTCGTCTGGACGGTCGCCGACTACATGTCGGGCAGCCATCAGACGGCGCAGGCAACGGCGCTGGGATACAGTGATTTTACCGAAAAAAAGTAACGGCTGGAGACGTGGACAAGGTCGTCATTGTCCAGAACAACATCCGCGGTACGCTGAAGGATGGGAACGGAGTTCACGACGATTGCGCCGGATGCCCCGAGCAACGATCGCGACCTCTATACGCGCCTCTCGGAAAAGGGCGTGACGATCTCGGCGGAGAAACCCGCCCGAGCCGCCGTGGTGGCAGACGCTCCTCACCTCGCTGATCCCGATTGCGCTCCTGATCGGCTTCTGGTTCTTCATCATGCAGCAGTCCCAGATGGGCGGCGGGCGCATGATGAACTTCGGCAAGTCGCGCGTGCGCCTCATGGTGAGCGATAAGAAAAAGGTGACCTTTGCCGATGTGGCGAGGGGCGGACGAAGCAAAACAGGAGCTCGAGGAAGTCGTCGAGTTCCTCAAGACCCCGACAAGTTCAACGAGCTCGGCGCACGCATCCCCAGGGCGTACTGCTCTTCGGCCCTCCGGGCACGGGCAAGACGCTTCTCGCGAAGGCGGTCGCCGGCGAGGCGGGCGTTCAGTTCTTCACGATCAGCGGCTCCGACTTCGTCGAGATGTTCGTCGGCGTCGGTGCATCCCGTGTGCGAGACCTCTTTGAGCAGGCCAAGAAGGCGGCTCCGTGCATCGTCTTTATCGACGAGATTGATGCCGTTGGGCGTCAGCGCGGCGCGGGGCTGGGCGGCGGACACGATGAGCGTGAACAGACGCTCAATCAGCTCCTTGTCGAGATGGATGGCTTTGCCTCAAATGAGGGGATCATCATCATCGCGGCGACCAACCGCCCCGATGTGCTTGATCCTGCGCTCCTGCGCCCCGGCCGCTTCGATCGTCAGATCGTGGTGGATAAGCCCGACGTGCGCGGACGTGAGGCCATCCTGAAGGTACATACAAAGGGCAAGCCGGTCGCCGACGACGTTGATCTGGACGTCCTCGCGCGGCGCACGCCCGGCTTTACGGGAGCGGATCTGAGCAACCTCGTCAACGAGGCGGCACTCCTTGCCGCGCGCCGTGACAAGAAGAAGATCACGATGGCGGAGATGGAGGAGGCGATTGAGCGTGTCCTCGCAGGGTCCGGAGCGCAAGTCCCATGTCATGACGGATGAGGAAAAAGCGCCTCACGGCATATCACGAGGGCGGACATACGCTCGTAGGGACTCCTGCTCGAGCACGCCGATCCCGTGCACAAGGTAACGATCATCCCGCGCGGACGTGCGGGCGGCTATATGCTCTCCTGCCGAAGGAGGATCGTTCCTATCGGACGCGTTCCGAGCTCATCGACCGCATCAAGGTCGCGCTCGGCGGACGCGTGGCCGAGGAGGTTGTGCTCGGCGAGATCAGCACGGGCGCATCCAGCGATATCCAGCAGGGCGACGCGTATCATCCGCAGCATGATCATGGAATACGGCATGAGTGATGCGATCGGTCCGATTGCCTATGGCGAGGAGAACCATCAGGTCTTCCTCGGGCGCGATCTCAATCGTGAGCGCAACTATCTCGAAGAGATTGCGGGTGAGATCGACCGCGAGGTGCGCCGCTACATCGAGGAAGCGTATGAGGCTTGCCGTACGATCATCGTGGAGAATCGCGACAAACTCGACCTGATCGCAAAGGAACTTCTCGAGCGTGAAACGCTGAGTGCGGCAGAGCTTGAGGAACTGATGACGAAGGGCGCGATCAGCGAAAAGGACAAGCAGAATGACGATACGGATGATACGGGGAAACCCGCACCGATTCCCGTCGATGTCGTGATCGACGACTCTACACAGACCAGCGAGGAGGCAGAGCGCGCCGCTGAAAAGCGTCCCTGCACCTGTCGCTGCGCCGGAACCGAAGTTCAACGTAACCCAGTGGGATAAATAATGGAAAGGCATTGTCGCAAGGAAAGATGAGCGGCAGTGCCTTTCTTCTTTAGCTTATGTAAGATTTTTCCGATAGTTATCATATAGAGAACATCACTCAGCAGGGAGACAGAGAGAGGTTTGTATGCAGTGGTATGAGGAGATCATGGACACAGCACAGGAAGCTGTGGACTACATCGGCAGTTCGCTTTCCACAGATGGCAGCATGGAAGAACCGACGCGTCAGGTGTTGACGGATTTTGCTGCGGCGATGGACGGCGTTGCGGAGCGCTTATCCCAGGAGAAGGGGACGCTCATGGAAAAGTGCCGTCGCTATGCGTTGAATGCTGCGTGGAGTGGACAGAAAGCGTTGGCTGCGGAAGACGCACGAGATGCGTGGAAGTATTTTTTCTACGAAGTGCGGCCACTCTTTTTGGATCTGCGCTATCAGTTGGATCTGGAATACCTTGTTCTGCAGCATCCGGAAGTACAGGATGCCTATCTGGCGCAGACGATTGCGGCATTTGAGGCGGCGCGGAAGAGGCCGCGTCGGACGGATTTCAAATACCGCGTGTCGATCATCGTCCCTGCCTACAACAAAGTAGAGTATTCGCGTTGTGCCATCGACAGTCTCTTTCGCTATACGGACTTTTCACATGGAGATATTGAACTCATTACGATCAACGATGGCTCGTCGGATGGAACGGAGGCGTATTTTAACAGCCTGCCTCACGAGAAGAAAATCAATCTGAAGTACAACGTATACAATCACCTCGGGTGGGGGATAGCCCGTCATATTGCAGAGGGCGCGTACGTCGTCTATTTCTCCAACGATGCCGTTGCCACACCGCATTGGCTGGAAAATCTCCTCGCCGTGCACCAGGCGGAGAAGGATGTCTTCTGGGTCGTTCCCACATGCAATGAGAACTGCATTTCCAATCGCCAAGGAATTCCGGTAGACTATGAAAATCGGTTTGAGGCAATGCCGGAAATGGAGGCGTTTGCTGCAGCGCATAATGTGTCGAACCCACTCCTCTGGGAGGAACGGGCTGTTCTTATGCCCTTTGTGAGCGTTGTGCCGAATCTTTTTGATGTGCCCGAGATTCGTGCAGACTATCGCTATGTCCTCTGTGATTTTGAGGACGATGATTTTTCTGCAACACTACGCCGGTCAGGTTTCCGCCAAATTCTCGCCAAGGATACCTTTGTCCATCATTTCGGGGGCGTAACACTGAATGAGGTGCGCACGACGCATGGGAATTATAAGAGCATTATAGCCATGCGCCCTGTATTCCAGCATAAGTGGGGCGTCGATCCATGGAGTCACTCGTCACTGTTTTTAGATCAGATGTTGAAAAGATTTTTCCGATCGGAGTAAACTCCGTCACGCATTTTGTTTATTGAACCGATGTTTGGGGATGGGGCTTCTGACGGTTCGCAATCATTTTCGGCGATCTCAAACACCTGTTGTTATTGACGCCATTGTTACGCGTGAGCAATATTTGACAGAAGCAGCGTACATGGCGGATTCTGTCATACAGTTGACGTCTCTCGACCAACTGACGGATCGAAGTGAAACAGGGACGTATGATATGAGTCGTTTTAGTCGACTTTCTTAACAACTTGCCTGTCACGGATGTTGTGGCATTTTTTACTGGCATGCGAGGGGCTGTTGAAGCGCCCATGGGTATCTATGTATCACTATATTGAATTATCAATAGCTTTGAGCATAGTGATGGAGAATCTTCGAATCGATGTTCCTCATATGATATCATGATAGTATTTTTATCGATGAATGGCGGGCGTATTTATCCTGTTTTGCGCCTTATACAGAGCTTTGAAGGAGAGGTTCTCAGCCGAGCGGGTGGGCACTGGTTACTGTATGCGTGCGCATTACTTTGATAACATGTCAGATTTTGAGCAGACGATAACGCAGATTGTCGGCACATCAGATGAATTACATCAGCTGCTGGTTGGCGATATCGTAGTACTGTGCATTTTATCGCAGGCCTGACAGTGGGGATATGTTGTTGTGATATAATTATTATTGGTGGAGGATGATTTGAGGAAACGCCGATATAACAGTCCTCGGAGTGGCGTAGATTTTTGTCCGATTGAGACAGCAAACCAGACGCATAGCAGAGACTCTGTGGAGGATTTGCTAACGATAAACGGGCAAAAAAGATGCACTAAGACGACGGTGCTGAATTTATCAGTGCTTCCTTAACTTTTCTTGTAGCGTGGCAAAGTGATCTGCTGCATAATGGAGCAGATCACTTTTTGTTTTGGAGGTGCGGTGATGCGGAGCGATGTGTTGGAGCTGCTGCGTGAGGCAGGGGGCTGTATTTCGGGCGAGAAGATCGCGGAGCGGCTCGGTGTGACGCGGGCGGCGGTGTGGAAGAAGATCGCGGCACTGCGTGAGGCAGGCTATGATATTGCAAGCGCACCGCGCAGCGATACGTCCTGCGCTCTGCTCCGGATCGGCTGATCGAGGCGGAGATCGCGAAGGATCTCGGCACGGTACTCGTCGGGAAAAAAGATCATCTGTTATGACGCCGTGGACTCGACGAATCTGGTGCTGAAGCAGCTGGCGCATGAGGGCGCAGAGGATGGTACGGTCGTTGTTGCCGACCGTCAGGGGACGGGACGCGGCCGCATGGAGCGTCCCTTCTTCTCCCCGCCCGGCAAGGGAATCTGGGTGAGTATTCTCCTGCGTCCGACGTTTTTGCCGCAGGACGCGCCAAAGTGTACGCTGATGGCGGCGGTCGCTGTCGCACGTGCGATGGAGCATTTCGGCCTGCGTGCCGCCATCAAGTGGCCGAACGATATTCTCCATGAAGGACGCAAGCTGGTCGGCATCCTGACGGAGATGAGCGCGGAGATGGATCGCGTGAACTATGTCGTGATCGGCATCGGCATCAATGTGAACATTGCACGCGAGGATTTCCCCGAGGATCTGCGAGACACGGCGACATCGCTGATGCAGATGAAGGGGAGCCGCTGCCGCGTGTGGCATTTTGCAGGAACTCCTGCGCGCGCTCGACGCGCTTTATCGGGAGGTACAGAGCGACGGCTTTTGCTCCTGTGCTCGCGGCGTGGCGGACGTACGCCGTGACGCTCGGGCAGACGGTGCGCGTCATCGGTCCCTGCGGGTGAGGAGTTCGAGGGCGTTGCAGCGGATATTGACGCCGATGGTGCGCTCTTTGTCGATACAGCGACGGGGCGGCGGCGTGTACTCGCAGGGGATGTTTCGATTCGTCCGAAGAAATGAGCTTTGATATGGCTGCATGGAGCAGCTGATAATGAAATGACTGTATGGAGGAAAAGAATTTGCTGCTTGTACTGGACATCGGAAACAGCAATATTGTGATGGGGGCCTATGACGGGGCGAAGCTCCTGCGGCATTGGCGCATTTCGACGGACCGTCAGAAGACGGGGGACGAATACGGCATTCTGATCAATGAGCTCTTTCGCTATCAAGGGCTGTCTCTGTCGGATATTCAGGCGATCATTATCTCATCGGTTGTACCGCCGCTGGTCGTCCCACTGCGCAAGATGTGCGAGCGATATTTCCACATTCGCCCGCTCATCGTCGGTCCCAGGGATACGGACGGGGATTCGGCTGAACTACGAGAATCCGCGGTCCATCGGTGCAGACCGTATTGTCAATGTCATCGGTGCACATGAGCAGTACGGCGGCCCGCTGATCGTGATCGACATTGGAACGGCGACGACATTTGACATTGTGGCAGAGAACGGAGATTTTCTCGGTGGCGTGATTGCACCGGGGCTGGGCTCGAGTGCCGAGGCGCTCTTTCAGCGGGCGGCACAGCTCCCGCGCATCGAGCTCGTACCGCCCAAGACGGTGGTCTGCCGCAGTACGATTCAGGGCATGCAGGCGGGCATCATCTACGGCTACGTGGGACAGATTGATGCAATCGTGCGCCGCATCAAGGCGGAGCTCGCGATGGAGATGAAGGTCGTTGCCACGGGCGGGTTTGCCCGCATGGTGGCAAAGGAGTCCCAGACCATCGACAAGGTCGATCACTTTCTGACGCTGACGGGGCTGCGCGTCCTCTATCGAGAGGAATCTGCCGTGAACCCGATGAAACTCGGCGCGTTTACCTTTGACGATCCGATTTTTTTCTCGCGCCGATGGCTGGCGTCACGGATACCGCCTACCGTGTGATCGCACATGGAATGGGCTGTCCCGCTCGCTTTTGCGGAGATGGTCAGCAGTCAGGGGCATCCACTACCGCAACGAGCACACGATGAACATGCTGCGCACGGAGCCGGAGGAGCGTCCGATTGCGATGCAGATCTTTGCTAAGTCGGCGGCGATGGCGGCCGAGGCGGCGGCGTATATCGAGGCGCTTGGAACGGCGGATATCCTCGATTTCAATATGGGATGTCCCGCACCGAAGGTCGTCAAGAACGGCGAAGGCTCAGCCCTGATGCGTGACCCAAAGCGGGCGGAGGAGATTTTGACGGCGATCCGCCGTGCGACGCGTCTGCCGTTTCACGGTCAAGATGCGGCTCGGCTGGGATGATGCCTCGCGCAACGCAGTGGAAATCGCACGCATGGCGGAGGCAGTCGGCGTGGATGCCGTCGCCGTGCACGGACGAACGCGCGAGCAGTTCTACAGCGGCAACGCGGACTATGCAGCGATTGCCGCGGTGAAGCGTGCGGTCAGGATTCCCGTCATCGTGAGCGGGGATGTCCGCCGTCCTGCCGATCTCAAACGTGCCCTCGAGATCACGGGGGGCGGATGCAGTGATGATCGGGCGCGGTGCGCAGGGAAATCCATGGATTTTCCCGCAGCTGATTCACTGGCTGCATACGGGAGGAGCTGCCGCCGCCGACGCTGGCGGAGCGCGCGGCAGTGATTCTGCGTCATCTCGATCTCTTGGTCGGGTACAAGGGCGAGTACATCGGGATCCGCGAGATGCGCAAAGCATGCGGCATGGTATACGCGCGGTCTGAAGGGCAGCGCAGAGCTGCGTGAGCGATTTAACCGCGCGGCGTCGCGGACAGAGTTTGCAGAAATTCTCCATGGGGCATGGGGAGTATAGGTAGAAAGGCACGATTATGAGCGACGATAAGAAAAAGTCTGTTTGGACGGGCTATTCGGCAGAGGAACGTGCAGCGGTGGATGCGCTCGCACGCGGCTATATTGATTTTCTCTCGGACTGCAAGACGGAGCGCGAGAGTGTGCAGGAGGCGGTGCGCACTGCCGAGGCGGCGGGCTACCGCGATCTGGCGGACATTATCGCTGAGGGGACGCAGCTCCGCGCGGGGGATAAGGTCTACGCCGTCAACATGAAAAAGGCGATTGTGCTCTTTCATATCGGCACAGAGCCGATGGAGAACGGCATGAATATCCTCGGTGCGCACATCGACACGTGCCGCCTTGATGTGAAGCAGAATCCGCTCTATGAGGACGGCGGGCTGGCGTACTTTGATACGCATTACTACGGCGGCATCAAGAAGTACCAGTGGGTGACGATTCCGCTTGCCCTGCACGGTGTCGTCGTCAAGAAGGACGGCACAACAGTCACGATCACGCTCGGGGAGAAGGCGGACGACCCCGTGTTCTGCGTCACCGATCTCCTCGTCCATCTCTCGCAGGAGCAGCTGGAGAAAAAAGCGGCAAAGGTGATCGAGGGCGAGAAACTCGATGTGTTGATCGGCGGAATCCCCTCGCCAAAGGAGGAAAAGGAGTCCGTCAAGGACGGCGTACTGGCACTCATCCGGGAGACGTACGGCATTGCAGAGGAGGACTTCCAGTCGGCGGAGCTGACACTCGTCCCGGCAGGCCGTGCGCGCGAGCTGGGATTTGACCGCAGCATGGTGCTCGGCTACGGACAGGATGACCGCGTCTGCTCCTATACGGCCCTCCGCTCCATGGTAGAGACAGCGGATGTGCGTCGTACGGCGTGCTGTCTCCTCGTTGACAAGGAGGAGATCGGCAGCGTCGGAGCGACGGGAATGCAGTCGCGCTTCTTTGAGAACATGGTCGCCGAGGTACTCTCTGCCTGCGGCCAGTATACGGAGCTCGCCCTGCGCCGCACGCTCGCACACTCACGGATGCTCTCCTCGGATGTTTCGAGCGCCTATGACGCGCTCTATGCGGACGCATTCGAGAAGAAGAACGTCGCCTATCTCGGACGCGGCATGGTGTTCAACAAGTTCACAGGCTCGCGCGGCAAGTCCGGCTCCAGTGATGCGAGTGCAGAGTATCTGGGCGAACTGCGCCGCATGATGGATGAAAACGGCGTCCGCTATCAGCTCGCGGAGCTCGGGCGCGTCGATCTCGGCGGCGGCGGAACCATCGCCTACATCATGGCGCGCTACGGGATGAACGTGATCGACAACGGCGTTGCGGTGATGAGCATGCATGCGCCGTGGGAGGTTACGAGCAAGGCGGACATCTATGAGATGAAAAAAAGGGGTATGACGTATTCCTGCGGAATGCGTAACTATCACATATCGAGGCTGCCGCAGCGTGGGGAGACCATACTGCGGCAGCTTTTTGTTTCCATGAAAGCTTTGTGAGAGTGCAACTCAATGTAGTATTTTTTTCACAATATGATAGAATAGCATCTGTTTTCACACACATGGGGGAGGAGTACGATGATCTCAGAGGAAATGTATGTGCTCGGGACGAAAAAGTCCACGATTCGCACGATTTTTGAGTTCGGGCAGAAGCGCGCGGCAGAGGTCGGTGCGGAAAATGTCTTTGATTTCAGCCTCGGCAATCCGAATGTGCCTGCGCCGGACTTTATTCGGGATGCGGCGGTCGACATCCTCATGCACGGCGACCCGACCGAGGTGCACGGCTACACGATTGCACCGGGAAAGCCTGCCGTGCGCGAGGTGCTTGCCGCCGATCTGAAGCGTCGCTTCGGCATGGAGGTCACGGGGAAAAAATCTGTTTATGACGGCGGGTGCGGCGGCGTCGGTGACGATCACGTTCAAGGCACTCACCGAGCCGGGGGACGAGTTCGTCACCTTTGCACCATTCTTCCCGGAGTACCGCGTCTTTGTCGAGGCGTGCGGCGGCAAGCTCGTCGTCGTCCCTGCCAAGACGGACGATTTTCAGATTGACCTCACGGCACTCGAGCGGGCGCTGACCCCGCAGACCAAGGCGGTCATTGTCAACTCGCCGAACAATCCGAGCGGTGCGGTCTATAGTGAGACGACCATTCGCCGCCTTACCGATCTTCTCCGCGCGAAGGAGCAGGAGTACGGGCATCCGATCTTCATCGTCGCAGATGAGCCATATCGCGAGATCGTCTATGACGGTGCCTCCGTCCCCTGCATTCCTCTCTTTTACGACAATACGATTGTCTGCTATTCCTACAGCAAGTCCTTCTCCCTGCCCGGGGAGCGCATCGGCTATATCGTCGTGCCGGATACAGCGGCGGACTTCGCGCGCATCTACGGCGCTATCGCGGGGGCAGCGCGTGTTCTCACACACGTCAATGCACCCTCACTCTGGCAGCTCGTCGTCGCACGCTGTGCCGGGAAAGCCGCCGATCTCAGCACCTACGCAAAGAATGCCGCACTCCTCTATGACGGCCTGACGGCACTCGGCTTTTTCCTGTGCGCCGCAGGGGCATTCTATCTCTTCCGCAGGCACTTGAGCCGGACGATGCGGCATTCTGCCGCCGCGCACAGGAATATGATCTCCTGCTTGTGCCGGGGCGAGACTTCGGCTGTCCCGGCTACTTTCCGTGCGGCATACTGTGTTCGCACGAAAAATGATCGAAAAAGTCACTGCCACGATTTCGAAGAACTTGCAAAATCATACAAATCAATAAGTGAATAAAATTCATTTAGATCACATTTATTGGAAAGAATATTGACAATCACTTTCCTTGGAGATATACTGAGAATCGATTTGAATATGGGATGGGTTTCATTCTCCATGCAGTTAAGAATGGGGATTTTCCCACGGCTTGAGAAGATAAGGATGGTGTTTTTGTGACCAGTGCAGAACTATTTGAAAAGGGCGGTCCGGTTATGTACCTGCTGCTCCTGTGCTCGCTGACGGTGGCGGCGATTGCGGTGGATCGCTTCCTGCTCTATCGGCGTGCATCGCAGGGCGCTAGGGAGCTTGAGGCGACGGTTGCTGAGTCGCTCCGCAAGCACAAGATGGACGAGGTTGCCCCCGCCGTTGAGGGCAAGGACAACATGGTCGCCCATCTCGTGAAAGAGTGCACTGGATGCCCGCAAGGCAGGGGAGGATGTCCCGATGACGCTCGAGGGGGTCTATGGCGAGGCGGCGATGCTCCTGCGTGCACGTCTCAACTATCTCTCGATGATCGTCACGCTCGCACCGCTCCTTGGACTTCTGGGAACGATCTCGGGTATGATCCAGTCGTTCAGCATTTTCAACCTGCAGGCCGGTCAGCCCATGGCAATCACGGGCGGCATCGGTGAGGCGCTGGTCGCGACGGCGACAGGACTTTTCGTCGCGATCTTCTCGCTCGTCGTGCATACCTACTTTGCACAGCGTCTGGATGTGATGCTGACGCTCCTCGAAAAGACGATGAATACCGTCTTGGCGGGGTTCGCGGCGGCGGATGGAGGGAAGGCTCATGCGTCGTAATTTTCATGATGTGCGCGAGCCGCTCGTCATGATCGTCCCGATGATCGACATCATGCTCTTCCTCTTGGTGTTCTTCATGCTGAGCACGATGTATATGGTGAACGCGAGCACGGTGCAGGTCAGCCTGCCGCAGGCGGCGAGCGCACAGCAGGACACACGTCCGCACATCGTCTCCATCACGGTGACGGAGGACGGCAAGGTGCTCTTCGACCGCGATGATGAGCCGACCCGTGAGCTGACCTCACGCGTCAAGGAACAGCTCGACAGCGATCCGGATACGGTGTTTGTCGTGCGCGGCGACAAGAAGGCGGACTATCAGTTTGTCGTCAGTGTCTTTGATGCACTGAAGGAAGCGGGGACACGTCACGTGTCCATCGCGACGGAGACGGGGGGCGTCTGATGCGCTATCAGACACATTGGCGGCTTGCCTTCCTCGTCGCATTCTTCTTCCACATCGTCGCATGGCTCTTTCTGATGGTGCTGATCCCACACGTCTTTAAGCACATCGAGCAGCCGCCGCCAGATGAGCCGATGGAGTGGGTGGAGCTCGCTGATGACGATGGGCCGCCCGAGGAGGAACAGCAGCCGGAGGAACCACCGCCTCCTCCGCCCCCACCACCGCCTGAGCCTGTGGAGGCAGAGGAAGAGCCCGCAGTCGTTGAGGCGGAGATTCCCGAGGAGGCGACGACGGCACTGCTCAAGGAGGCCGAGGATTCGGCGAATAAGCCTGAGGAAGAACACGTTCTGAAATCCGGCGACGGAAAGCAGATCGGGCAGCCCGGCAAGATCATCCATGCCGAGCAGCCTGCCTACGGTGTGATTCCGTTCAAGGGTCGCATCGCTGTGTCAGCCCATATCGGCACGGATGGACGTGTCATGTGGACGAAGATCCAGGTCAGCTCGGGGAATCTCGTCTATGACCGTCTGGCACGGCGCATTGTCGAGAAGCAGTGGAAAGTTCGAGCCGGCCAAGGACATGAACGGGCAGCCGATGGAATCGAATATGCAGTGCCCTGTGTATTTCAATATGAAACCGGCACGTAATATTAAATGATCGAGGAAAGGGGAACGCAGACAATCCAATGAGAAAGCTGTTTGCATTCATTACGGCACTCTTTCTGCTCCTGCCGGCGGCGTCGACGAACGCCGCGCAGACATGGCAGCAGATTCACGACCATATCGCGACGGAGATGGACGGCGTCTATGCCATCTATCAGTCGGGGGATGCAGAAGGTGCAAAGGATGCCGTCAACAATATCTACTACGGCATCTACGAGAAAGACGGTCTGGAGAGCGCTGTGCGCAGCAGCATCTCCTCCAAGAGCGCGAACCTCACGGAGTATCAGTTCTACACGCTGAAAAAAGCCATCCGCTCGGGCGCACCGCAGTCGGAGGTCGAGGCCGAGGGCGCAAAGCTCCTCGATATGGTACAGACCGAGGTGACGCAGCTCGAGACGGCGGGCGCTCAGTCGGGCGGCTGGGGGATGTTCCTCCAGGCGTTCCTCATCCTCCTGCGTGAGGGTGTTGAGGCGATCCTCGTCCTTGTCGGCATCATCGCCTATCTTGGGCGCGCCGGCCATGAGAAGGAGCTCTCGACCGTCTACAACTGGGCGATCGCAGGCATTGTCTGCAGCTTCATCAGTGCCTATCTCTTTGCCGAGGTGCTCGACACGACGACGACGACGGGCGCGAGCCGCGAGATGATCGAAGGATTCACGGCACTCTTTGCCGTCCTTGTCCTTCTCGGAACGTCGGCGTGGATGGGCGGCAAGTCCAATGCAAAGGCATGGAAGAGCTACATCGACAGCCAGGTCAAGATCACACTCTCGACGGGCAAGTCGCGTGCGCTCGGCTTTGCCGCATTCCTCGCGGTCTACCGCGAGGGCGCGGAGGTCATCCTCTTCTATCAGGCGCTCTTTAACAATGCCGTCGGCGATACCGACATGATCTGGGCGGGCTTTGTTGCTGCGTGTGCAGTGCTCGCACTCATCTTCTTCCTCATCCAGCGCGGTGCGCTGCGCATCCCCATCGGGCCGTTCTTCAAGGTCACGAGTGCATTCATGTTCGTGCTCGCGGTTACCTTCCTTGGCGGCGGCCTGAAGGAGCTGCAGGAGTCAGATACCATCTCCACCACGATCATTGAGGCCATCCCCATTCCGAGCATCGATCTGCTCGGCCTTTATCCCACCTATGAAACCATTGTCCCGCAGATCCTCTTGGTTCTCGCGGCAGTTGCAATGGTATCATATAAAAAACGCTCTGCTGCGGCAGAAGCGTAAGTCAGGTTCATCTTTCAAAGGAGGATTTTTCCATGAAGAAATCTAGTCTCAGTATGCTCAAAAAGGCTCTCGCCGTCGGTGCGGTCGCGTTCTCTACGTTCGCGATCAACGCGCACGTCAGCGAAGCTGCGTTCGAGGAGTTCCCGATCGGCGATGAGATCGAGGATACGACGAACCACTTCAAGGCGGCGCTCGTCTACTTCCAGCCGGTGACGATGGAGCCTGCCGGTATGAGCCTTCCGGCAGACCAGGCAGATATCCACATCGAGACGGATATCCATGCAACCGAGGGCAATGAGTGCGGCTTCGGCGTCGGCGAGTGGATCCCGAACCTGACGGTGCACTACAAGTTCACGAAGCGTGAGACGGGCGAGAGCATCGAGGGTGTGTTCATGCCGATGAGCGCAGATGATGGCCCGCACTATGGCGCAAATGTCAAGATGCTTGGCGCAGGCACGTACGACTGCGACTTCTCGATCGACAGCCCTGCACGTCAGAACTACCTCCTCCACACGGACAAGGAGACGGGTGTCCGGGGTCATTTCTGGACGGAACCGGTCAAGCTGCACTGGGTATTCAACTACGTTCCGCGCAAGTGGTAATTTAATTCCGTATGGGCAGCAAGGGCATACGTTTGTTCTTCGTGCCCTCCCAATCACAGAATGGCTGCCGCCCCGGGGGACGGCGGCTTTTTCTCATAGGAAAGGGTTCCACATGTTACAGGCATTTCTTCAACAGCTGGTGCCGGCACTGGAGGAGAGCATTAAGCTCGCCGTGCCGCTCGGTATTTTGCTTGCAATCATTTTTGCCATTGCCCGATCAGAGCATACGGCGTACCTTTACACGCGTGCTCAAATGGGGCTTTTTTTCCTCTCGCTCTTTATGACGGCGGTGCGTGTCGGCACGAAGTCGGCGGTCAACCGCGAGATCTTCGAGAGCATGGCAATCACCGTCGATATCATCGGCGCGATTCTTCTCTGTGCAATTCTTCTGCGCAGTCTCCATCGGGAATGGTCGCCGCAGGAGGAGCGTTTTTTCCGTTTCGGCACGGGGGCATTGACGCTGGGGCTGTGCCTTTATCACGGGCTGGAACTCTGGCTGATTCCTGTCGGTACCGTACAGGTCGCGATGGGGAACTATTTGACGTTGACATTTCTCGTCAAGATGCTCGGCTTTTTCGGCGGCATATTCTTCGGCTTCCTCTCGGGCTATCTGGCGTATAAAGCGGCGGCGGCGCTCAATCATGGGCGCCTCGTCTTCGTGTTTACCGTGCAGGTCGTGGCGACCGCCATTCAGCAGGTGATCTTCGTTCTGACGGTGCTGATGGCGCGGCAGATGTTCGGTGCGGAAAACCTCATTCCGTACATGGCATGGTTTATTGACAATCAGGGCAAGGTCATCTATGCGATCTACTTCGTCTCTGTGCTCGTCCCTTTTACACTGTTTCTTCAGCCGCGGCCCGAGCGTCCTGTGTGGGCAAATCCTGCGCAGTACCGCCAGATCGTCTCGAGCGCGATCCGCCGCAAGCGGTGGGGCTGTGGGCTCCTTGCAATCCTCATTCTGACGATTTTCGTATCGAGTGTCGGCGGATGGTATGCGAATAAAAAAGAGCAGCTGGTACCGGCGGTTGACGTCAAGGCGGAGAACGGGCTCGTGCAGATCCCGCTTGAGCAGGTCTCCGACGGGCACCTCCATCGCTATGCCTTCCACGCGTCCGATGGGACGGCCGTACGCGTCATCATCGTGCAGAAGGGCGGCTCCGCATTCGGTGTCGGTCTCGATGCCTGCGATGTCTGCGGCGCGACGGGCTACTACGAGCGCGACGGGCAGATCGTCTGCCGTCTCTGCGATGTCGTCATGAACAAGGCGACGATTGGTCTGCCGGGCGGGCTGCAATCCGATTCCCGTGGAGTACCACGTGCAGAACGGCGCGGTGCAGATCTCTGCCGATGCGCTCGAAGCAGCGCGGATTCATTTCCGCTGACGGCAGGATGGCATGAGAGGAGGTAAGCCATGTTTTGGCAAATGGTAAAAGGGGCGCTCATCCGCCAGCGCGGGAGGTTTCATCCTCATTGCGCTGACGGTCGCCCTCGGTGTCTCGCTTGCGACTGCCATGCTGAACGTCATGTTTGACATCGGCGAAAAGGTGAATCAGGAACTCAAGGCATTCGGTGCGAACATCACGGTGACGCCGCGCAACTCGATGGTTCTGAAGGATCTCTACGGCGTGGAGACGTCGAAGAGCGGACATCGCGAGTATCTGGAAGAGGCAGATCTCGGCAATATCAAGACGATTTTCTGGACGAACAACATCGTCGCTTTTGCGCCGTCGCTGACGACGCAGGTGACGCTCGGAGACGGTGAGAGCGTGCCGTTCTTCGGTACGTGGTTCGAGCATACACTCAAACTGCCGACGGACGAGCTCTACACGACAGGGCGTGAAATTCATGAAGTCGTGGTGGCAGGTGGACGGCGACTGGGCAGACGATACGCACACGGATGAGGTGCTCGTCGGGCACGAAAGCTCGCACAGAAACTTGGCGTCTCAGCCGGCAGCACACTCACCTATCAGAAGCCGGACGGCACGCAGGGGCGAGCTGCACGTCACGGGCACGGTCTCGGGCGGCGGTGACGAGGAGAACCAGCTGGTCGGTTCGCTCGCGCTCGCACAGGAACTCGCAGGCGTACAGGGCAAGATCGATCAGGTGGAGGTCAGTGCAATGACGACACCGGAGAACGATCTTGCCCGCAGGGCGGCGGAGAATCCGAAGTCGCTCTCGCAGGCGGAGTATGATATCTGGTACTGCACGAGCTACGTCGGATCGATTGCCTATCAGATCGAGGAGGTCATGCACAATGCGGCGGCGCACCCCGTGCGTCAGATCGCGGAGTCCGAGGGCAAAGATCCTCGACAAGACGCAGCTCCTCATGCTGCTGATCACGGTGCTGTCCCTGCTCTCTCGAGCCTCGGTGTCAGCAACCTCATCAGCGCGAAACATCATGGAGCGCAGCCGTGAGATCGGCCTTTTGAAGGCGCTCGGCGCGACCAATCTCGCCGTCGTTCTCTCGTCCTCGCGGAGATCTTTATCGCGGGCATTCTCGGCGGCATCCTTGGCTATGTCGTGGGGAATTGGGTTCGCCCAGCTCATTGGGGAGAACGTTTTCGGTTCCGGCATTGCGGTCAATCCCGTATGTCATTCCGATTATTGCCGTTTTGATGTCGCTCGTGCTGATCATCGGGAGCGTGCCTGCGATTCGCATGCTGCTGTCGCTGCAGCCGGCAGAGGTTCTGTATGGCAGGTGATAAATGATGAGTCGCTATAAAATGTTTTTTTATCATGGTCGCCAACTCTCTGCTGCGCCGCCGCGCACGCATGGCGATCGCTCTTCTCGCCGTCGCCGTCGGTGCGACGATTATCTCGGGGATGATTACCGTATAAAGGAAGTCCCGGAGCAGATGGGACGTGCGTTCCGTGCCTATGGGCGCAAACCTCCTCATCCTGCCGGGGAAGGATGCAGGCGTGATTCACGAGGAAGATGTCAGTGCGGTCAGCAAGGCACTCTCGGACTATGAGGTGATCGGCATTACGCCGTTCCTCTACGACACCCTGCTCATCAATCATCAGACCGTCATGGCGGGCGGCACGGACTTTGATGTCCTGCAGGAGGTCAGCCCCTACTGGCAGGTGCGCGGTGCGGGCCGACGCCGGGGAGAAGGAGATCCTGCTCGGCGCGGAGTTCGCGTCGAAACTGCGCGTGAATCCGGGGGATACGATCAGTGTCTCGGGCGGTGAGGGCTCGATTGTGAGCGACTACCGCGTCTCCGGCATCGTCCGCACGGGCGGCAACGAGGAGAATTTCGTCTTCGTCAGCCTGCCCGATCTGCAGCGTATCAAGGGGCGCGCCGGCGAACTGAGCCTCGCGCAGGTCTCCGTTGTGGCGGGACAGGATGAGCTGGCACGCGCAGAGACGAAAAATTCACGCGCAGGTACCGACGGTGGAGCCGCAGCTCGTCAAGCAGATCGCGAAAGTCGGAGGGCACCGTGCTCGGCAAATTGCAGGCACTTGTCCTCATCGTGACCATTGTTGTACTCGTGCTGACGCTGATCTGCGTCTCGACGACGATGATGGCGATCGTGACGGAGCGCCGCCGTGAGATCGGGCCTCAAGAAGGCTCTCGGCGCGGACAACCGCCACATTGTCGCAGAGTTCTTCGGCGAGGGCTGCCTCCTCGGCGCACTCGGCGGCATTCTCGGGTCGGGATTCGGCTATCTCTTTGCCCAGAGCGTCAGTATGAACGTCTTTGGGACGCGGCATCGAGTTCTCGCCGACGATTGTCGTCGTGGCTCTCGTCATGTCCATCTTTGGTGACCGGATCTGGCCTCGCTGCTGCCCTGTACGTATTGCGACCAATGTTGATCCCCGCGATCATCCTGCGCGGCGAATGAGAGGAGAACGAAGCAATGAGTTTGCTTGAACTGAAGCACGTCTCCAAGGCGTACAACGAAAAGGTGCTCGCCCTGGATGACGTCAACCTGAATGTTGAAAAAAAGGCGAGTGGCTCGCGGTCATGGGTCCCTCCGGCTCTGGGCAAGTCGACGCTGATGAACATCATCGGCTGCATGGACAGCCCGACGAGCGGTGAGGTCATCCTCGACGGCGACGTGCTGACGAACGCTACGCGCGAGGAGCTGACGCGCTTCCGCCGCGACAAGATCGGCATCGTGTTCCAGCAGTTCCACATGATCCCCTATCTGACGGCGGTCGAGAACATCATGGTCGCGCAGTACTACCACAGCATGCCCGACCGCAACGAGGCGATGGCGGCACTCGAGCGCGTCGGCCTCGCTGACCGTGCGAGCCATCTGCCGAGTCAGCTCTCGGGCGGTGAGCAGCAGCGCGTCTGCATTGCGCGTGCGCTGATCAACTATCCCGTCCTCATCCTCGCGGATGAGCCGACGGGCAACCTCGATGAGAAGAACCAGAACCTTGTCATGAAAGATCTTCCATGAGCTCCACGACGAGGGCCATACGATTCTGACGGTCACACACTCCGCCGAAGTCGGCGACGAGGCGGAGCGCTGTGTCATCATTGAGCATGGACACATGCGGGAAAGGACGGCATAACGATGAAGAAACAACTTAGCCTCGGGTATTGCACTTCTACTGGGGGTCTGTGTCCTCGCTGCGGGCTGCGGTGAGGAGAAAGCAGGCACCGAAGGAGCAGCCGCAGAAAGACCGCCGCGCTCGATATGACGGGCGTCAAGGACGGCACCTATGCGGCGGACAGTCAGAGAACGAAAAGCTCGGACATTCGCACGTGGAGCTGACGATCAAGAACGGTGCGATCGAGAAGGTCGTTCACACGAGCATTGACAAAGAGGGCAAGCAGAAGGACGAGCACTACGGCGAGGGGAAGGAGCCGGGCGCGCAGAAGAAGGCACAGAACGCCTACAAGGCGATTGTGTCCTACGGCGAGCAGCTCACCGCGTCCAAGGATCTCGCAAAGGTGGATGCTGTCTCAGGAGCGACCGTCAGCTATGACCAGTTCAAGGAAGCGGTCACGAAGGCGGTAGAGCAGGCGAAGAAGTAAAAGAGACGAATATGGCATAGGGGCTGTTGCACGAAGTTTGTCACTTCATGCAGCAGCCCCATTTTTTGCATTCTGTGTTATAATGGGAAGGAATTTTGATGGGAGGAATTTATGATGGATGATGCAAAGCTGCTGGAAAAGGTCATTTCGAGTTCGAGGCACTGACGCATATCCCGCGTCCTTCGGGGCACGAGAAGGCGGTCAGTGACTATCTGAAAAAACACTTTGAGGAGATTGGCTGCACGGTGACGCAGGATGAGCACTTCAATATTATCGCGGAGCTTCCTGCGACGAAGGGAAAGGAGAATGCGCCGCGCACGATCCTGCAGGGACACATGGACATGGTCTGCGTGGCTGAGCCGGGCGTTTCCTATGACCCGCTGACCGATCCGATCAAGATGCAGCGGACGGCGGAGTATCTCACGGCGGATGGGACAAGCCTCGGCGGAGACGACGGCATCGGCGTGGCGGAGATCCTGACGGCGATGCAGTGCACGGAGGCTCATGGTCCGCTGCGCGCCATCATCACGGTGGATGAGGAACAGGGCATGACGGGGGCACGGCATCTTTCGGCAGATCATCTGAAGAATGCACAGTACCTGATCAACTGCGACTCGGAGGACTATCACATCATGACGGTCGGCAGTGCGGGCAGTGTCAATCTCGACTATACGCGTGCGCTGACGCGAAAGGAATCCGATCTGCCCGCCTATCGCATTACGGCTGAGGGACTGCGCGGCGGTCACTCGGGCGAGCGCATCGGCGACGGGCGCGGCAATGCGATCCGCACGCTGGCACTGGCACTTCATGCGCTGGCGCAGGAGGGGGACGTGGAACTCGTTTCCCTCACGGGCGGGAACGGCGCGCAACGCGATCCCGCCGACGGCAGAGGCAATCGTCCGCACGGCGATGGATGAGCGCAGCATTGCCCGGCTGTTGGCGGCGGAGGAAAAACGCTTTCATGCCATCTACGGCGAGGCCGATCCCGCGATGAAATTTACGCTGCATCCTGCACATGAGGCGGGGCGCGTCATCGGCGAGGAGGAACAGCGCGCCCTCATCGACCTCCTCGTCCTCCTGCGCACGGGGGTTCATGCCATGACACATACGCAGACGGGCGGGGTGGAGACCTCGGCAAACCTCGGCGTTGTCCGCATGGATGAGAACGAGGTGCACGTCGCGTTCTTCCCGCGCTCCTCGGTCAACGAGCGGCTGGACGAGATCGTCTGCGAGGCGGAGACGCTGGCGGCACTGACGGGCTTTTCCCTCGTCGTTGGAACGGCATCTCCTGCATGGCGTGAGAACCCCCAAGAGCAAACTGCGGACGATCATGGCGGAGGTCTATGCGGCGCAGAACGGCGGTACACCGATGAAGATCGAGAGCATCCATGCGGGGCTTGAGACGAGCTGGCACGCATCGAAAAAAATCCCTGCGCTCGACATGGTGTCTGTCGGCGTGACGGCACACGGCATCCATACGCCCGAGGAGCGATCGAAATCGCGACGATCGTTCCCGAGGCAAAACTCCTCATGGAGACGCTGCGCCGCATCGCGGAGTGATGTCTCATGTGTGTGACACACCAGATGAACAGACATGATTTACACGTTATGTAGAGGAAATAAAAAAAGAGGGGTGATGCCCTCGTAGAATCTTGATCTCGAGGGATTCCATACGTCACGTTTGGCGTACGGAACTCCCTCGGCTTTTTGTATGATTTATCGGCGATCTGACATGTGAGATTTAACCTAATGCTCAAGCAGCTGCATAAAACATTCATACATCCTCAAAAACGACATGCCTGGATTCCTCCTGTTCGTTTGAAATAAAACGCCAAAATTCGTCTTTGGTTGATTCATCTATAAATGTTTGAAACAGAAGGTGATTTTCGAGAGATAAGGTGATGTCTCCTATGTCAGAAAAAAAGTGGCTTCTACTACTTTGATGCCGTGAGACAGTTTTGTATTCAATTCTTTTACTTTCTCATCATATAAGCTGTTATCATCATTTCCCACATCAAATGGTTTTGTACTATCCATGGGGATATACATATCTCCGGAAGCTAAAATAATTTTGTCTTGAAGAAATCTCCATGGCGTTTGAATCACAAGATAGTATGTATGCTTTTTCTTTTTCGTTTATTTTAATTTTCTTCCCAAATCCTATCCATATCGTTAAGCCTCCTTTCCCCACCTTATCACAGACTGTTCCTTTTTAGTATACTGGATATAAATTCAAAGTCGTTCATATATATAATTCTCCGTACTTGCCGGCATATCCTTCTCGCTTTGGAGTATCTTGGGAATCGCTGAATTTATCAGTGCTTCCCTTGGTGTCAAGTGAGATGTTTTTTCCCCGCTGGCGAATGGAGCTCCTTTCATGCGTCATTGATACATACATAAGAAAACCATATTTTCACATACTATGGTAAAAAACTTTGCGCACTGTGCTATACTATTCTCATTGATTGTGATAATACATTGTGACCCACTTGGTGGATCGAGGGGAAGAGATATGGCAGAGACATATACCATGGAAGACCTGAAGAAGCGTCTGCAGGCGACACAGCGCAAGATGACGCCGCAGCGGCAGATTGTGCTGCAGGTCATTTTGGATCATCCGAGCGAGCATCTGAGCGCGGAGAAGATCTATGACATTCTGCGCGGGACGGAGTCGGAGATCGGACTCGCGACGGTCTATCGCAGTCTGGAGATTCTGGTCTCGCTCGGCATTCTGCAGAAGATCGAGTTCGGCAAGGAGTTCGACAAGCGCAACAAGGGGTCGTATTCCTACGAGCTGAATCCGATCGACCCGAACCAGCACTTCCATCATCATCTCATCTGCACGGAGTGCAAGGAGATCTCGGAGTTCGAGGAGGATATGCTCGATCATCTGGAACAGGATATTCTCGAAAAGACGGGCTTCTTGGTGGAGAATCATCAGGCGAAGTTCTTTGGCATCTGCAAGAAGTGCCGGGAGAAGCAGAAAAAAGCGTGAAAATACGATCGCTCACCATCAATCATCCCAGCGAGGTCATCGTCAAGGTTGTGCATGAGGTGCTGAACCTCTTCAAGGTGGAGATCGTCGGAAAAGCAGGAGAGGCGGATTACGCCCAGCTGTCGGTGGTGAACCGGCCGTCGGGCAGTGAGCCGCCTTCTGTTATGACGGAGGTCTGGCTCTATGCGCTGGATGGGCGCTGTGAGCGCCTTTCGTTCTCCTCTGCGGGGCGCACGGATGAACTGCCGCGTGCAGCGGTGCACCGCACGATCAAGCGGAATCTCTACGAGTTCTTCCGTGTTCGTTTTGCCCTGCCGCCTGCCCCGTGGGGCATCCTGCACGGGGTGCGTCCGACGAAGATTGTGCACCGCTGGCTGCGGGGCGGTATGACGCCCGACGCTGCCGTGCAGCGATTGCAGGAGGATTATTTCTGCAGCGCGGAGAAGGCACGTCTCTTGGCGGAGGTCGCCGTGCGTCAGCTGCCGTTTCTCGCGCATGAGGACGCGCGGACGGTGGGGGTCTACGTCGGCATTCCGTTCTGCCTTTCGCGCTGCCTCTACTGCTCCTTTCCTTCGCATCTCCTGCCGGGGGAGAATACGCTGCGTGCATTTATGGATGTGCTCGCGCGCGATCTTGCCGCTGCCGCAGAGGATGTGCGCACATTGGGGCTGACCGTCGGGTGCATCTACATCGGGGGAGGGACGCCGACGAGCCTGCCCGATGTTTTTTTTGCCGAAATGCTCAAAATGGTATATAATGCTTTCTATGGATCTTCTGTCCGTGAGTTCACGGTGGAGGCAGGACGTCCCGACAGCATGAGCGCGGCGAAGATCACAGCGATGAAGGCATATCGGGTGACGCGCGTCAGTGTCAATCCGCAGTCGATGCAGGAGCGGACGCTTGAGCGCATCGGACGGCATCATACGCCGTCCGATATTGTGCGCATGGTGCAGGACATCCGTGCGTCGATGGACGTGCACATCAATATGGATGTGATCCTCGGTCTGCCGGGCGAAACGGCAGAGGATGTCCGTGCGACGATGACGGCGGTGACAGCCCTCCGCCCGGACGACATTACGCTCCACGCACTTGCGCTGAAGCGCGGCTCGCGGCTGCGCCTCATGATGGAGACGGAGCACGTCGCGCTGCCGTCCGATGCGGAGACGATGCGCATGAGTGCGGCGGCGACGGCTGCCGTCCGTGCGGCGGGCTACCATCCCTACTATCTCTATCGGCAGGGCTATATGAGCGGCGATCTGGAGAACGTCGGCTATGCCCGTCCCGGTGCGGAGAGCATCTATAACATCCGCATCATGGAGGAGCGGCAGACGATCATCGGCATTGGCGGCGCTGCCGCGACAAAGGTGATCGGCGTGCGCAGCGGACGCCCTGCACTCTGCCTTTCATGCAAAAGGATCTCGTGACCTATCTGCGCGATATTGACGTCTATATTGAAAAACGCCGTGCGCTTCTGCGCGCGGAATACGAGGAGGAACAGCACTGATGCTGACGAATGCGCCGCGCGGCACGAAGGATATACTGCCTGACGCGGTCGGTGCGTGGACACATGTCGAGCATGTGATCCGCGATCTCTGTGCCCGCTATGGCTACGGTGAAATCCGCACGCCGATGTTCGAGCACACGGAGCTCTTTCAGCGTGGGATCGGCGACGGTACGGATGTCGTGGACAAGGAGATGTATACCTTCTCCGACCGCGGCGACCGCAGTCTGACGCTGCGTCCCGAGAACACGGCGTCTGCCGTACGCGCCTATCTGCAAAACAAACTCTATGCGGACGGCGGTCTGCAGAAGCTCTTCTACATCGGATCGATGTTTCGCTATGACCGCCCGCAGGCAGGGCGGATGCGTGAGTTTCATCAGTTCGGCGTGGAGGCGCTCGGCGAGAGAGCCCTGCGCTGGATGCCGAGGTCATCCTCCTCGCGTATGATTTTCTGACGGCACTTGGCCTGACGGGGACTGACGCTGAAGCTGAACTCCGTCGGCTGTCCCGCCTGCCGCCCTGTCTATCGGGAGCGTTTGCAGACGTACTTTAAGGAGTATCTGCCCACGCTCTGCGATGACTGCAAGGATCGTTATACACGCAGTCCGCTGCGGATCCTCGACTGCAAGCGGGATGCGGAGCAGCCGTTTATGGCGGGAGCTCCCGCGATTACGGACTGCCTATGCCCTGCGTGCACGGAGCACTTTGCGCAGGTACAGCAGCATTTGACGGCAGCAGGCGTTTCCTATGAGCTCGATCCGCGCCTTGTGCGAGGGACTCGACTACTACACGCGGACGGCGTTCGAGATTGCCTATCCGCCGCTCGGTGCACAGAGTGCCGTGGCGGGGGGCGGACGCTATGACGGACTGGTCGAGGAGCTCGGAGGGAATCCCACCCCCGCCGTCGGTTTTGCGGCGGGATTGGAGCGCGTCCTGCTCGCACTGGAGCAGCAGAATCTCCTGCCGGCACAGCCGCCAGCAGCGGATGTCTTCCTCATTGCGCTCGGCGATGCGGCGGCAAAGGCGGCGTTCCCCTTGCTGCATGAGCTGCGGTGCGGCGGTGTGCGTGCCCTCATGGACTACGCGGGACGCAGCATGAAGGCGCAGATGAAGCAGGCGAATCGATCCGGTGCGCGCTATGCCATCATCCTCGGCGAGGATGAGCTGGCAGCGCATACGGCGCTCGTGCGCGATATGGCGGAGAGTGCGCAGGAGACCTGTGCGCTTGACCATTTGGTAGAAAAGATGATTTCTGAGGTGAAGGTCTGAGATGGAAACGATGCAGGGAATGAAACGGACACATGGCTGCGGCACACTGCGCAAGGAGCAGGTGGGGGCAGAGGTAACGCTGTGCGGCTGGGTGTCGCGCCGCCGTGACCACGGCGGGCTGATCTTTGTCGATATGCGTGACCGCTCGGGATTTGTGCAGATCGTCTTCGATGAGGCGGCAATGGCAGAGGGGACGTTCCACGAGGCGGAGACGCTGCGCTCGGAGTTCGTTCTCTGTGTGCGCGGCACGGTGCGCGCACGCAGTGCGGAGACGGTCAATCCGAACATGGCAACAGGAGAGATCGAGATCGTCGTCAGCGAGCTGCGGATTCTCAACAAGGCAAAGACGCCGCCGTTCTATATTCAGGATGGCGTCGATGTGGACGAGATGATTCGTTTGCGCTATCGCTACCTCGATCTGCGCCGCCCCGAGATGCAGGCGAATATGATCCTGCGTCATCGCGTGACGAAGATCATGCGCGATTTCTTTGACCGCAACGATTTCCTTGAGATCGAGACGCCGATGCTCTGCAAGAGCACGCCCGAGGGGGCACGTGACTTCCTCGTGCCGAGCCGTCTCAATCCGGGCGAGTTCTATGCGCTGCCGCAGTCCCCGCAGATCTTCAAGCAGCTGCTCATGGTCTCGGGCTTTGAGAAATACTTCCAGATCGTGCGCTGCTTCCGCGATGAGGATCTGCGCGCCGATCGTCAGCCTGAGTTCACGCAGCTCGATATCGAGATGTCCTTTATGGATCAGGACAGCATCCTCACGCTCATGGAGGGGATGGTCAAAGAGCTGTTTGAAAAGAGCATCGGCGCGAAGATCGAGACGCCCTTCCAGCGCATGTCGTGGGATGAGGCGATGGATCGCTTCGGCTCGGACAAGCCCGATCTGCGCTTCGGTATGGAGCTGCAGGACATTACAGACTATGTCGGCGGCTCGGACTTCAAGGTGTTCAACGCCGTCATGGAGGCGGGCGGCCGCGTGAAGGTCATCAACGTCGAGGGCTATGCGAATATCCCGCGCCGTGAGCTGGACGGTCTCGTCTCCTATGTGCAGGGCTACGGCGCAAAGGGACTGGCGTGGATTCAGTACACGGAGGAGGGCGTAAAGTCGCCCTTCAAGAAGTTCTACTCCGACGAGACCTTTGAGACGATCAAGAATGCCGTCGGGGCAAAGACGGGAGATCTGCTCCTCGTCGTCGCCGACCAGCCGCTCGTCGTGGCACAGGCACTCGGCGAGCTGCGCCTTGAGATGGGACGCCGCCGTGGATTGATCGATCCCGATGCGCTGCGGTTCCTCTGGGTCGTGGACTTTCCCGATGTTCGAGTACAGTGCGGAGGAGAAGCGCTACAAGGCGATGCACCATCCGTTCACCGCGCCGCGTGATGAGGACGTGCCGTTCCTGAAGTCCGATCCCGGCCGCGTCAAGGCAAATGCCTATGACATGGTGCTGAATGGCGTCGAGATCGGCGGCGGCAGTCTGCGTATCTACAGCAGCGATCTGCAGGAACAGGTCTTTGAGGCACTCGGCTTCACGCCGGAGGAGGCACGTGCACGCTTCGGCTTTATGATGAATGCCTTTGAGTACGGCACGCCGCCGCACGGCGGACTCGCCTTCGGCCTCGATCGTCTCGTGATGCTGATGGCAAAGCGCCGCTCCATCCGTGACGTGATTGCCTTCCCGAAGACACAGAGCGCATCGGATGTGATGAGCGAAGCACCTGCGACCGTTGATGAGAAGCAGCTGCGTGAGCTCTATATCCGCACGGCTGTACCGAAGAAGAAGGCAGACGAAGCTGCACGGTAAAACGGTACGACGAAGCATTTCGAGGGCGTCCCATGCGGACGCTCTCTTTTCGCGAGACAGAAGGAGGAATTGCGCTTGGCAGAGCGGGTGAATATCCTGGGGGTCGATGTCGATGCCGTCACGATGGCGGAGGCTGTCGATGTCGTGCGCCGTGCCATGGACACGCGTGCGGGCGTTATGGTTGCGACGGCGAATGCCGAGATGCTGATGCGTGCGACGCATGATGAGGAGCTGCGCCGTATCCTGAATGCGTCGGCACTCGTTGTGCCCGATGGGGCAGGGACGGTCTGGGCGGCACGTCACCTCGGGCACGCGATGCCCGAGCGCGTCGCGGGCTACGATCTGGCGCAGGAGCTGCTGCGCTGCGCCCCTGCCGAGGGGCGGCGCGTCTACTTCTTCGGCTCAGCGCCCGGCGTTGCGGAGAAGGCAAAGGCGAAAGCGGAGCAGCTTTATCCCGGCATCGAGATCGTGGGGGTGCGCAACGGGTTCTTTTCCCCTGCGGACAATGCGGCGATCATCGCGGAGATTCGCGCGGCACGTCCTGACCTCCTGCTCGTCGCGCTCGGCGTGCCGAAGCAGGAGAAGTGGATCGCCGCGCATCTCGCAGAGCTCGACGTCCCCGTCGCCATCGGTGTCGGCGGGACGCTCGACGTCATGGCGGGCGTGATGAAGCGCGCACCGTACTGGATGCAGAGGGCAAAACTGGAATGGCTCTTCCGCGGCCTGATGCAGCCGAAACGTGCAGGTCGTCTGCTGGCACTGCCGAAATTCGTCCTGAAAGTGCACGCATCGCGAAAATAAGAGCCATATCTGTGGACAAAGAATAGGCTTTCCATTATAATGTGAGAGAAAAAGGAGGCGTGTCTGCGTGGTCATTGTCAGTGAGGGCTATAAGTTTATCGGCGCCGCACTCGTTTTGGCGGTTATTTTTGGATACTTTGCGCATCCGTATGCCGCGCTTCCGTTCGTCGTGCTGGCGTGCTATTTTGCCTATTTCTTCCGCAGCCCGACACGTACGATCGCCGAAAACGAACATCATATTCTGTCGCCTGCCGACGGCACGGTGACGGAGATCTCCTCTGTGGGCGTGGATGATTTCGTCGGAGAGCCGTGCAACAAGATCGTCATCTTCATGTCGGTCTTTAACGTGCACGTCAACCGCAGTCCGATCAATGGGGAAATCAAACTGCAGAAATATTACTGCGGCCGTTTTCGTCCCGCCTACAAGGACGAGGTCGGCTTTGAAAATGAACACCATCTGATCGGCATTGACCGCGGCGATCTGCGTATCACGGTAAAAGCAGATCGCGGGAATCCTCGCGCGGCGCATCGTCTCGTGGGTGACGCTCGACGACCGCATGAAGCAGGGAGACATCTACGGCATGATCCGCTTCGGCTCCTGCCTTGAGATCGTGATGCCTGAGCGGGCGCAGATCCTCGTGCGGGAAGGCGAAAAGGTGCAGGGCGGCAGGACTGTCCTGGGGAGGCTTGAAGGCGAATGAATTACAGACGATTTCTGCCGAATCTGTGTACGGCGATGAATCTGTTCTTTGGTATGTGTTCCATCCTGTCAACGGCAGAAGGCCATCTTGACTGGGCGGCGATCTTCATTCTGCTCGCGCTGGTCGCGGACGGCATGGACGGACGCGTGGCGCGTGCGCTCGGCGTCTCCAGTGAGTTCGGCAAGGAGATGGACTCCCTCTGCGACCTCGGCTCATTCGGCATCGCCCCCGCGCTGCTCGCGTGGAAACTGGCACTCTCCTCCTACGGGCTCGTCGGTGCAGCGGCGGCGATCTGCTTTGCCCTCTGCGGGATGTGGCGTCTCACGCGCTTCAATGTGAATGCCAATGTGGTGCACGGCTACTTTATGGGGCTCGCCATTCCTGCGGGCGGGAATCTCGTCGCCATGTCGGCGTGGCTCTTTCTCTCGCTCGGCATCAACCCTGCCGACTATGGGCTCCTTTATCCCGCCGCGGTCGCTGTGACGGGCTATCTGATGGTCAGTCACGTCCACTACCCGGATTTTAAGGGGGGCGGAGAACGGATTTACTTTGTATCGAAGCTCGTCGCACTCATCGTGTTCGCCGGCATCCTCTATGTCGGACGGACGGCCGTTCTGCCCGCTGTCTTTACGGCGATTTTTGCGGCGTATGCGCTCTTTGGCATCGTCAACCACGTGACTGCGCTGACGGTACGGACGAGGGAAAGCTGATATGACAGAGATCTTTCATGCACTCTCGCCCTATCTGCCGGCACATGTCTTTGACATCATCATGGTGCCAATGCAGATTCTCCTCCTGCTCTTCACGCTGTATTTTTTCTTCATCGGCTTCTGCTGTCTGTGGCGGCATGGGGAGAAAAAAATCCTGACGCCGGAGAAGACGTTTGCTGTCGTCGTCGCCGCGCACAACGAGGCGGCGGTCATCGGGCAGCTCATCGAAAATCTGCAGCGGCTCGACTATCCCAAGGAACTGTACGACATCTATGTCATTGCGGACAACTGTACGGACAATACGGGGGAGATCGCGGAGAAGGCGGGCGCCATTGTCTGCACGCGCACGCATCCGACGAAGAAGAGCAAGGGGTTTGCCCTTGAGTGGATGTTTGAGCAGCTCTTTGCGATGGACAAGGGAGTACGATGCCGTCGCCATCTTCGATGCGGACAACCTCGTACACCCTGAATTTTCTCAAGGAGATGAACAACCGCCTCCTCAAGGGAGACAAGGTCATTCAGGGCTATCTGGATGCGAAGAATCCATACGACACATGGGTGGCAGGGACGTTTGCGATTGCGTTCTGGGTCATCGACCATATCTCGCATCTCGCAAAGACGAACATCGGTCTCTCGGCGTGCCTCGGCGGTACGGGCATGTGCATTACGACGGACGTGCTGAAGCGGCACGGCTGGCGCGCGACCTGCCTCACCGAGGACATGGAGTTCACGATGAAGCTGCTTGCCGAGGGCATCAAGACGACGTGGGCGCATGACGCCGTGGTCTACGATGAGAAGCCGCTCACGTTCAAGCAGGCGTGGAACCAGCGCAGACGCTGGGCGCAGGGACAGTTTGACGTGGCGCACCGCTTTATTCCGACGATGATCCGCGAGGGCTGGAAACGCCGCGACATACGCATCTGGGATGGCTGCATCTATCTTCTGCAGCCGCATTTCCTCATGATCTCGACGTTCTTCATCATCATCAGCTATGTGCAGCTGGCGTTCCCGCCGTTTTATACGAGTATCTACAAATTCCTGCCGTCGCAGCTGATGACGGCGATCATGATCGGGCAGTATCTTCTGCCCATGATTATCCTCATCAAGGTACGTGCCAAGCTGAAGGCGTGGTTCTATCTGCTCCTCTATCCTGTGTTCATCTATTCGTGGATACCGATCATCTTCCTCGGGTTCATCCATCGAAATGAGCATGAGTGGAGCCATACGAAGCATACGCGCGCCATGAGCATGGACGAAGTGATGAGCGATGTGAAATAATGGCATCGAGAAGGGGTTCGCATCGTCCCCTATCGGCTCGCTGCGTTCGCCACTTCCCCCGTCAGCGGGGAAGCTATTAGCCGTTATTTCTAAAGCCTTCCCCGTTATCACGGGGAAGGGGACCGCGCAAGCGGTGGAAGAAGCACAAAGAAGGGGCGTTGTATGAAGTCTTTGCTTCGTACAACAGCCCCTTTGACAAACGAAGGAGAGCAGAATGTATACACTGCGCGTTGAAGGCGCATTCGAGGCGGCACACCGCGTTGTCGGGTATCCCGGGAAATGCGACCGCCTGCACGGGCATAACTGGGTCGTCGAGGCGGCGTTTCGCGGCACGGAGCTCGACGATCTCGGAATGATGATCGACTTTAAGACGGCGAAAGGCAGCGCTGATGGCGGTATTGGATGAGTTCGACCATCGCTATGTCAATGAACTTCCCGCCGTTTGATGCCGCGGTGAATCCGACGGCGGAGAATCTGGCGCGAATCATTTTTGAGCGCCTTGCCGTGCGTCCTGAGGTTACGGCGACAGCGGCGCATCTCGCTGCACTGACCGTCTGGGAGACGCCAAAATCATCTGTCACGTATGAGAGGGACTGAAATGAACGAGAATATCATCGAGATTTTCTCGACGGTTCAGGGCGAAGGGAAGTACGTCGGCTGCCGGCAGGTGTTCCTGCGCCTTGAGGGCTGCAATCTTCACTGCAGCTACTGCGATACGGACAGCGCGGTCGGGATGCACCCCGACTGTGTCGTGGAGGAGGGAGCGGGGACGTATCATCTCGTGCCCTACCCGAATCCCAATCTCGCCGCAGCGTGCGGCAGAGCTGGTGGAGATCGCAGCGGCGGGCGTACCGCATCAGGCGCTCAGCATTACGGGCGGCGAGCCGCTGCTGCATGCAGCGTTCATCCGCGCACTGGCGCCGCACGTGCAGCTGCCGATTTATCTGGAGACGAACGGAACGCTCCATGAGGAGCTGAAGAAGTGCATTGACTGTGTGGCAGGCATCAGCATGGACATCAAGCTGCCCTCTGCGACGACGCATCCCGTCTGGGATGCCCACGTGCGCTTTCTGGAGATCGCAAAGGCGAAGGATACGTGGGTCAAGATTGTCGTCGCGGCGGAGAGCCCTGACAGCGAAGTCGATACCGCCATTCGGCTCGTGGCGGATACCGCCCCGGAGTCGATGCTGATTCTGCAGCCCGTGACGCCCTACGGCGGATGTACGAAGCCCTCGCCCGAGCAGCTGCTCGCATGGCAGGAGAACGCGCTGCGGCGCCTTGCACATGTGCGTGTGATCCCGCAGACCCATCGGATGATGGATATGCTTTAGGGATGCACGGATAAAGACCTTGGGGCATGATTCCCACAAAAACTATTGACGGATATGGTAAACTAAAACAGAAACGATCACAGAAATTGAGGGGCACTGAACGTATCAGTGATTCTTTTGAGGAAGAACAACAGACGATGAAGATTATTGACGCCCATCTGCACTATGGCAGAGGGGAGTATTTTGATACCGTCGCACGTGCGGCGGGGACACGAGAATACGGAGGAGGCTCTGCGGCGCGACTGCCGTGCGGCGGGGATTGTCCACGGCGTTATCATGGGCAATCTCCCCGTGGAGGAGCTCGCGCCGAACTATCCCGATCTCTTTCACTACTGTGTCGGGATCGCGGGCGACGGCGGGCAGACGGAGATGAGTGCTGCGCGCATTGAGCAGCTCCTGCCTGCCCTCGAGCAGCATCTTCGGAGCGAGCGCTGCGTCGGCATCAAGCTCTATCCCGGCTACAATTATTTCTATATCTATGACGATATGCTTGCCCCCGTTTACGAACTCGCGGCACGGTACGGAAAGCCCGTCGCCGTGCACACGGGACTGACGGCGACGGAGAAGGCGCTGCTGAAGTATGCGCATCCGAATGTCATGGATGAGGCGGCGACGAAGTTCCGTCAGGTGAATTTCGTCATGTGCCATCTGGGGGAGCCGTATTTCGTCGATGCCATTGCGGTGATGGAGAAGAATCCGAATGTCACCGCCGATCTCTCGGGGATGCTTGAGGGAAAGATTGTGGATTTTGACCGCTTCTGTGCGCAGAAGCATTTCTATATCGAGCAGCTGCGCGGCTGGCTCGCGTACCTGAATGCGTACGATCGGCTGATGTTCGGCACGGATTGGCCGCTGGCAAACTTCGGCGACTATGTTGCATTCACCAAGCTCCTCATTCCCGAGGAGCACTGGGATGCTGTGTTTTATGAGAATGCGGTGCGGATCTATCATCTGCGCCTGACATGAGGAATACTATGGCGATACTTGACATCAAGAAGGCGGGGGATCCCGTCCTGAAACAGACGGCGGAGCCGATCGAACGCCTCACGAAGCGGCATCGGCAGCTGCTCGACGATATGGCGGAAACGATGTATGCCGCTGACGGCGTGGGTCTTGCTGCGCCGCAGGTGGGGAAGTCTCTGCGCATCGTTGTGATCGACGTGCAGGATGAGCACGGGCTCTTGGAGCTCGTCAATCCCGTCATTACCATGCGCGAGGGAAGCGTGACGGAGTCGGAGGGGTGCCTCTCCGTGCCGAAGGTCTACGGTGATGTGGAGCGCGCGGAGCGTGTGACGGTGGAGTATACCGACCGCCGCAGCCGCCGCCGTACATTGACAGCGGAGGGGCTTTTGGCGCGCTGCATTCAGCATGAGTGCGATCATCTTGAGGGGCGCCTCTTCATCGATATTGCCGTGCGCCTGCGCAAGGGGGAGGAAGAGGAATGACGCCGATGCGTACCGTCTTTATGGGGACGCCGGATTTTCGCCGTGGCGATTCTTGCGGCGATGGCAGAGCGGCGCGATCTCACGGATATCGTCGCCGTTGTTACGCAGCCGGATCGCCCGCGCGGGCGCGGGAAGAAACTCAGCCCCTCTCCGGTCAAGGCGTGGGCACTGTCACATGATATTCCTGTTCTCCAGCCTGCGCGCGCACGTGATGCGGCATTTGCCGAAGAGCTGCGCGCCCTCCGTCCCGATGTGGCGGTGGTGGCGGCATTTCGGGCAGATCCTGACGCAGGAGATTCTGGATATCCCCGTGCATGGCTGCATCAATGTGCACGCGTCCCTGCTCCCGCTGTATCGCGGTGCTGCACCGATTCAGCACGCGGTGATGGACGGTGCCGCAGTGACGGGGATTACGACCATGCAGATGGATGCGGGGACTCGACACGGGGGATATGCTCCTGCGGCGCGAGGTTCCCATCCATAGGGATACGACGTACGGAACGCTCCACGATGCTCTGATGGAGACGGGGGCGGCGCTCCTCGTGGAGACGCTGGAGCAGCTTGCCGCAGGGGTGCTCACGCGTACGCCGCAGACGGGGGAGAGCAGCTATGCCGCACGCATTACGCGCGAGACGGCACAGATCGACTGGTCGCGCACGGCACGGGAGCTCGATGCCCTCGTGCGCGGGCTGAACCCTGTGCCCTACGCAGAGACGCATCTGGGGGACGCCTTGTATAAGATCGGTATGCTGTCCCTCACAGGCGAGCGGACCGATGCGCCGCACGGCACCATTCTCACGGCAGATCGGCGGGCAGGGCTGCGCGTCGCAGCAGGCGATGAGATCGTGCAGGTGACGGAGATTCAGGCACCCGGGAAACGGATGATGGCGGCATCCGACTTTTTGAACGGCTGTGCACTGACCGCAGGAGCACGTTTTACATCATGAGTACGGAGACATTGACGGTCAACGGCGGCAAGGCGGGGGAGAAGAAGACGATTCTCCTGCCCTCACGGCCAAAGAAGCGGCTCTTCATCGGGATGCTCCTGCTCGTGACACTGCTCGCCGCCGTGCTCCTCTTTGGCATTTGGTACATTGGCGTGCCGGGGACTTGAGCGCATCCAGCCGCTTCTGCCGTGGGCGATCGGCGCTCTGCTGACAGGCGCGGTACTCCTGTCCTTTTTCGGCATCTTCAACATGGTGCTTGCCGTTGCGGGGCTGCCGTATCTCCCGTGGATGAAGCGGCAGACTTACGAGCTGATCAATCTGCTCTTTCCTGCTGCCGTGCGCCTTGGAGCGCTCTTTGGCGTCAAGCGTCGTCGGCTGGAGGGCTCGTTTATCGCGGTCAGCAATCTGCTCTTTCACCGCATGCACATCCGCGTGCCCGCCGACCGCCTGCTCGTCGTGACACCGCACTGCCTGCAGCTCGCGAGCTGCCCGCACAAGGTGACGCGCGATCCGAACAACTGCAAGCGCTGCGGCGGCTGCAACATCGGCGATCTCGTCACGCTCTCTGAGGAGATGGGGTTCCATTTCTTTGTCGCGACAGGCGGGACACTGGCGCGGCAGGTCGTCTACAACACGCGGCCGAAGGCGGTGCTCGCGATTGCGTGTGAGCGCGATTTGATGAGTGGGATCCAAGACGTTTTTCCGCTTCCCGCCGTCGGGGTGCTCAACATCCGCCCGAACGGCCCCTGCTACAATACGAGTGTGGATATGGCGGAGGTACGCCGCCAGCTCGAAGAGATTATTGAACCCAACCCAAAGGACACATAGATGCCAAAGCAGTACGATGAGAAAAAAGATCGACCGCATCCGCGAGCGTGCGATGCAGGTACTCCTGCGCGTGCACAGCGAGGGCGCATACGCGAATGTCGCTCTCGCCGATGCGCTGCGCGGTGCGGAGATGGCGGAGCGCGACCGCCGCTTTCTGACAGAGCTGGTCTACGGCACGGTGAAGGCGGGCGAGACGCTCGACGTCATGATTCGCCGCTATGTCGCCGACCTAAAAAGGCGCAGCCGCCCATACGAGAGCTTCTGCGCCTTGGCTTTTACCAGATCTTCTTCATGGATAAAATTCCGTCGTCCGCCGTTTGTCATACAGCGGTGGAGCTCGCGAAAAAACACGGCGGAAAGGGCGCGGCGTCCTTTGTCAACGGCGTCCTGCGGACGGCGCTGCGCGAGCCACAGCGTGCGGCTCTGCCAAAGGGGCGTGATGCACGCTCGCTTGCGCTGCGGATGCAGCATCCCGTGTGGATGGTGGAGCGGTGGCTGCGCGACTACGGCTATGAAGAGGCAGAGCGGCTGTGCCGCTGTGACAATGAGAGTGCGCCGCTCACGCTGCGGACGAATACCCTGCGCACGAGCCGCACTGCCCTCATGGAGCGACTGACGGCGGCAGGCGTTCACGCCACGGCGTCGCTGCGCGTTCCCGAGGGCATCCTCCTGCGCACGCACGGGGCACTCGATGCGCTCGCGCCGCTGCGTGAGGGGCTGGCGCAGGTGCAGGACGAGAGCTCGATGCTCGTGGCGCATATCCTTGGCGCAGAGCCCGGCATGACGGTGATCGATGCCTGTGCCGCCCCGGGCGGCAAGACGACGCATATCGCCCAGCGGATGGAAAATCGCGGGCGCATTTTGGCGTTTGACATCTATGAGGAAAAGCTGGGGCGCATCATGCGCAACGCAGAGCGGCTCGGCATCTCCATCATCGAGACGCAGCTCCTCGATGCGCGTGAGATCGGTGCGCACTATGGTGTGTGTGCTGACCGTGTCCTCGTGGATGCGCCGTGCTCAGGGCTCGGCGTCCTGCGGCGCAAGCCCGATGCACGCTGGCGCAAAAGCCCGTCGGATGCGAAGACCTTGCCGCCGCTGCAGCTTGCGATTCTGGCGAGTGCGGCGCGGACGGTGAAGCAGGGCGGCGTCCTCGTCTACAGTACCTGCACGATGGAGCGCAGCGAGAATGCCGCCGTGGTGGAGGCGTTTCTGCGCGGGCATGAGGACTTCGTCCTCGAGGAGACGGGGGCATTTTTTGCCGGAGCAAAAAAACAGCAGATCGCATGGTACAGATCATGCCGGAGACGGGCGGGCCGGACGGCTTCTTTATCGCCCGTATGAGACGCCGATGAATATTTTTGGATGGACGAAGACAGAGCTTGCCGATGCCCTTCGCGCCGAGGGGATTCCCCGCTTCCGCGCCGATCAGATCATCCGCTGGATGTATCAGCGCGGCGCGGTCTCTTTTGATGTCATGGACAATCTGCCGAAGGTGCTGCGCGCGCAGCTGGCGGAACGCTTTTCCATTGAGCGGCCGCAGGTCGGTGCGCGCCTGACGTCGGCAGACGGCGCGACGATCAAGCTGCTCTATGCGTTTGCCGATGGGCAGACGGCGGAGACGGTGCTCATGCGCCATCCCTACGGCAACAGTGTCTGTGTCTCGACGCAGGCGGGCTGCCGCATGGGCTGTGCATTCTGCGCGTCGACGCTGCACGGTCTGGCGCGTAATTTGACCGTGGGGGAGATCGCCGCGCAGGTGATTGGCATGGCGGATTACCTGCGGCAGGAGGGCGCGCGCGTCGATACCATCGTCGTCATGGGCTCGGGCGAGCCGATGGAGAACTACGATAACGTGATCGGCGCGCTGCGCCTTTTGCACGCGGAGGAGACCATCGGGCTCAGCTATCGCGGGATGACGCTCTCGACCTCGGGGATTGTCCCGGGGATTCTGCGCCTTGCGGAGGAGGGGCTTCCGATCTCGCTCTCCATTTCGCTTCACGCGCCGACGGAGGAACTGCGTTCCTCGCTGATGCCCGTCAACCGTATGTACCCCATGGCGGAGGTGCTGCGGGCGGCAGAGCTCTATGCGGCGCAGACGAAGCGGCGTGTGACCTACGAGTACATCCTCATCCGTGATGTGAATGACGGCGTGCGCGAGGCAGAGCAGCTCGCGCGCCTCCTGCGCGGACAGCTGGCAAGCGTCAATCTCATCCCGATCAACCCCGTTGCCGAGCGGCATCTCTTTCGCCCGCCGCGCGAGACGGTGCTTCGCTTTCAGCGGATTCTCGAGGCGCATCATGTCACGGCGACCGTGCGCCGCGAGATGGGGACGGATATTCAGGCGGCCTGCGGACAGCTGCGCAGCCGTCTCATGGAAGCAGGACTATAATTTTTTCAAGATTTATGCTATGATATAGAAGTTGATTTTTGTATTTATGAAGCATGTGGATTTTCCTGTGCTTTGCGACCAAAGGAGAGCGATGCACGATGATGGATCGCGTGGAATCGTTTCTGGGGGATCACATCGAAGGTTTTTTTAACCGCAAGTTCAGCAGTCATCTGGAACCCGTGGAACTGATCAAGGGGCTGGAAAAAGAGGCGAAGCGCCAGAACAGCGCCTCTCTTGCCAATGCGTATATCATCTCTCTCGGGACGGAGGACTATCAGCGGCTCTGTTCCCACCGTGTGGTGGATGAGCTGGGAACGGCACTCAAGCGCTGTATCATCCGTGAGGATCTCTATATGGAAGGGCGGCTCAGCATTTCGTTTGACGTTGACGCGTCCCTGCGCGCGGGTTCATACCGTCTGGTGGGGCGGATGCAGCAGGATCACGTACCGGAGCCGAGCGACGCCGTTCCGCATGACACGCTCGCGCAGACCATCGTGCTTGAGCGGCCATCCCTGCGCGACGGACGTTGTCTCGATCTGCCGCCCGAGCATGAGCTCGCGGAGCTCACGGTACTCAGCGGGGCGGATGAGGGCGTTGTGATGCCGCTCGGCGAGCGCAAGATCTATATGGGGCGGATGCCGCGCAATGAGTTCATCCTGACGGACAGCAATATTTCCCGCGTGCATGCGTGGGTTTCCTACGAGCGGCATCGGCATGTGCTTTACGATGCGCAGAGCCGCAACGGTACATTTATCAACGGAGAGCGGAGAGAGATGCAGTGCCTGAGGAATGGAGATGAGATCCGCCTCGGGACGACGGCGCTCCGCTATGAGGTGCGCTGATGCCGGCACTGGTTCTGAAAGCACTGCGCGTTGTCCTAGAATATGGTGCGCTGCTCTGGCTCGCCTATGCCGTCCTGCATCTTGGGCGGCAGATGTTCACGGCGCTGCGTGCCGATATACGCGCATCGCACACGCCGGCGCAGACCGCCGGGGCGGCGGCACTTGTCGTGCTTGCCGGCGAGGGGCTGGAGGGACGGCGTTATCCCGTGGGGCATGAGCTGTCCATTGGGCGCAGTCCGGACAATGACATCGTTCTTGACGACAGCTTCGTCTCGCATCATCATGTCCTGATTTATCAGCGCGAGAACGCGTATATCGCAGAGGATCTCGGCAGTCGGAATCACACGTATCTGAACGACGGTCAGCTCAGCGGGCGCGCCTATCTGCGCGCGGGTGATGTCCTGCGCATCGGTGCTGTGTCGCTGCGGTTTGAGAGGTAAATACATGATCGAGGTTTCAAGCGCATCGGACATCGGACGCGTGCGCACATCGAACGAGGACAGCTGCGGCGTCTTTTCGCCCGCTGTCTACGTCGTGGCGGATGGGCTCGGCGGACACGCGGCAGGCGAGGTGGCAAGCCGCATCGTCGTCGCCGCTGTGCATGATATGGCAAATGCCGGAGAGCCCATTGACACGGCAGCGCTCAAGAGTGCCGTCCTGCGCGCCAATCAGCAGGTGCTGGATGCGGCCGCCAAGAACTCCGCCTATGAGGGGATGGGCTCGACGGCGACGGTGCTCCATATCGACGAGGAGGCGCAGACGGCGTGCTATGCGCACGTCGGTGACAGCCGTCTCTATCTCCTGCGCGGCGGGGCGCTGCGCAGGATTTCGCGCGACCACTCCTACGTGGAGGAATTGGTTGCCCGTGGGGAACTGAGCGAGGCGGAGGCGCAGCATCATCCGCGCAAGAACTATCTGCTGCGTGCCGTCGGGGTCGAGGAGCGCCTGCACGTGGATGGAGATACGTTCCCCGTCATGGCAGGAGACCGCTTCCTCCTCGCCACGGACGGTCTGACCAATATGGTGGAGGATACGGATCTGTGTGCGCTGCTCGGCGGGAATCCCGACGATGCAGCGCGGCAGATGGTGGAGCGTGCCCTCGATGCGGGCGGGACGGACAATGTGACGGCGATTGTCATCGCCTGTGATCCGTCATGATGCTCAAGACGAGACTCGCCCCGCTGGGCATTCTCCTCTGCGGGCTCGGTGTTCTCCTGCTGAAGCATGGGGCGGGACAGCCGGGGTGGCATTTTGACTGGCAGCGAGATCTGCCCTATCTGCCCGATCTTGGCGTCCTCGTTCTCTGCGGTGCGGCGGGGTACATCTTGGCGGCGCGGCGTCATCTGGACACGGTACCGCTTGCCCTTGCCTACACACTTCTTGCTGTGGGGCTCATCGAGGTGGCGCGGCTGAAGCCCGATCTCTTTGCCGCACAGCTGCGCTGGGCATGTGTCGGCACCGCCGCGTGGATGCTGGTGCTCCTCTTTTGGGCACGGCTGCGTCGGATGCTCGCCTATCCCTATGTGCTCGGTGCAGCGACGACCATCGTTCTGCTCCTGCCGCTGCTCTTTGGCGTCTCCATTGGCGGCAATAAGAACTGGCTGGCATTCGGAGCATTCTCTGTGCAGCCCTCGGAGTTTGGGAAAATCCTTCTCGTATTCTTCCTCGCGGCCTATCTTGCCGATCATCATGCCGTGCTGACCCTTGCCGGCGCGCCGCGTTGCCTTTTCTTCATCTGCCGCCCGTGCGCTTTATCGCGCCGCTCGTGGCACTATGGGGGCTCTCGGTGCTGATGTTTGTCATTGCACATGACCTCGGCGCGGCGCTCTTCTTCTTCGGCATGGCGGTGGTCATGACCTATATGGGGACGGGGCGCAAGTCGTATGTGTTCCTCGCCGGCGTGTTCATTCTGGCTGCGGCGGCACTCAGCTATATGCTTTTTGGGCACGTGCGCGTGCGCTTTGATATCTGGATGCACCCGTGGGCAGATCCCAACGGGATGTCGTATCAGATCGTCCAATCGCTCTTTGCCATCGGCAGCGGCGGCATCTGGGGGACAGGGCTCTCCGAAGGTCATCCCGGGCTCATCCCCGAGGTGCACACCGATTTTATCTTTTCGGCGATTGCCGAGGAATTTGGGCTGATCGGTGCCGTTTTTGTCCTCATGGCGTATGCGCTGCTCTTTTGGCGCGGCATTCAGATCGCGCTGCGGCAGACGCGGATGGAGGAGACGCTGCTCGCTGCGGGGGCTGCGGTCGCGCTCCTGCTGCAGGCGTTCATCATCGTGGCGGGCGTCACGAAGCTCCTGCCCCTGACGGGCATTACCCTGCCGTTTGTCAGCTACGGGGGCAGCTCGATGGCGGCGAGTTTTGTCTTCCTCGGGATTCTGACCGCGCTCTCTGCCCCACGCAAGGAGGCGGCATCATGACGGATGGAAAAATGCGCCGCCATATCGCCGCGGCGGCAGCCTGCCTCCTCGTCCTCATCGCCGTCCAGATCCTCTATCTGGTCAAGATTTCCGTGTGGGACGGCGCGTCGCTCGCTGCGCATCCGCTCAATATGCGCTCTGCCCTCATGGAGGAGGATATACGGCGCGGGCGCATCCTCGATCATACGGGGCGCGTTCTCGCGGAGAGCGATGCCGCAGGAAACCGCTCCTATCCCTATGGCGCTGTGCTCGCCCCTGTGACGGGGTACCGCACGGATCGCCACGGGGCGACGGGCATCGAACAGACGGAGGGGACGCCGCTCAGCGGCGTGACGAACGATGTCGCGGGCATGGGGCCGCTGCGCACCCTGCTCCGCGCCGATGCGGGCTATGATGTCCGCCTCACCGTCGATGCGGAGCTCTCACAGACTGCGTATCGTGCCCTCGGCGAGCACCGTGGTGCCGTCGTCGTGATGGATGCGGAGACGGGCGCCCTCCTAGCGATGGTGAGTACGCCGTCCTTTGACCCGTCCGTGACCGAGCGCTCATGGGATACGCTTTCGTCGCGTGCGGACAGCCCGCTCGTCAATCGTGCCGCGCAGGGGCTCTACCCGCCCGGCTCGACCTTCAAGACCTTGGTCGCCGATGCGGCGCTCGCCACGGGCGTCACGACGACGGACGAGATCTTCGACTGCACGGGTGAGCTCGCGATCGGCAGGGACTATGTCCTGCATGAGCCGCACGGAGAGGTACATGGGCGTCTGCGTCTGGCGGATGCCCTGCGCGAATCGTGCAACATCACCTTTGCGACCCTCGCCATGCGCATGGGGGACAAGGGGCTCAGCGATGCCTTTGACCGCTTTCGGGATCGGGGCAGAGCTGAACGCGCCGGAGGTTTCCATGGCGGCGGCACACGTTCCTGCCCTGCGCGGGCTGAGTGATGGGGAGATCGCTCAGCTCGGCTTCGGGCAGGGACAGCTGCTCGTCACGCCGCTGCAGATGGCACTCGTTGCCGATGCGTTCGCAAACGGCGGGCGCATCATGCAGCCCTACCTCGTGGATGCCGTCCTGACGACGGGCGGAATCGCACTTGAGACATCCAGCCCAAAGGTATGGCGGACGGCGACGACACCCGAGCGTGCGGGCATCATCGACGGGGACATGGCGGGGGTTGTCGCCTCCGGGACGGGCACGGCGGCGGATGTCGCGGGCGTGCGTGTGACGGGCAAGACCGGTACGGCGGAGAACGCCACCGGTACGGATCACGCATGGTTCATCGGGTCGGCAGAGCGCGGCGGACGCAAGATCGTCCTCTCCGTCCTCGTGGAGGAGGGCGGCTTCGGCGGCAGAGCCGCAGCGGGCATCGCCCGTCAGATTATACGTACATATTTCGAGGGCTGACGCCCTCATGAATCGAGCCTCCCCTACAGGCAGAGGCGATAGGAGGAACAAACATGGTCGAGCGTGTCTTGGATGGACGCTACGCACTGGAGATGCTCGTAGGCAGCGGCGGCATGGCAGATGTCTATCGGGCGAAAGATCAGCTCCTGGAGCGCACGGTTGCCGTAAAGATTCTGCATCAGCAGTATGAGCACGACACGGAGTTCATCGGACGCTTCCAGCGCGAGGCAAAGGCTGCCGCGCGCATTACGCATCCCAACATCGTCAATGTCTACGATGTCGGCGTCGCCGAAGGGCGTCACTACATCGTCATGGAATATGTGCCGGGGCGTACGCTGAAGGAACGCATCAAGGAAGAGGGCGCGCTGCCTGTGGCACAGGCACTCCACATAGCAAAACAGATTGCCGGTGCTCTGGCACAGGCGCACGCGAACAATCTCGTGCACTGCGACATCAAGCCGCACAACATCCTCGTCATGCCCGACGGAAATGTCAAGGTGGCGGATTTCGGCATCGCGCGCGCGGTCACCGAGTCCACCATGACCTACAACGACAACATCATGGGCTCGGTGCACTACTTCTCCCCGGAACAGGCGCGCGGCACGATCATCACGCCGAAGTCCGACGTGTACTCCCTCGGCGTTGTCCTCTATGAGATGCTCTCAGGGCATATTCCCTTTGACGGCAATACGGCGGTGAGCATTGCGCGCAAGCATCTCGAGGAGGAGCCGCAGCCGCTTCGCCGCCTCGTGCCCGGCATTCCTCCCGTCGTTGAGGCCCTCGTGGCCCGCATGATGGCGAAGGATCCCGCACAGCGGCCGGACAGCAGCACCCTTGCGGCGGATATCGCCCATACGGAGCAGCTGCTGCACGGCGATCAGACGACCGCCGTCCCCGCCTTTGATCCGGATGCGACGCGCGTCCTCAGCCCGCAGGAGGCACAGGAGATTCACGCCGCCGTGCCGGTGGAGGAGAATACGGAACCCGTACCGGTGAATGAGCGGCCGTTCTATCAGAAAAAGAAGTTTAAGTTCGGCATTGTCCTCGTTCTTCTCTTGGGATTTTTCACCGGATTTTTCCTCAGTTTCGGCAAGTTCTGGAGCTCGGTCGAGGTCACTGTGCCCGATGTGACGGGAAAACAGCTGACGCTCGCACGTCAGATCCTCGAGGATCAGCATCTGCGTGTCACCGTGGCGGAGACCTATGATGCGTCTGTGCCCGTCGGCATCGTCGTTTCACAGACCCCCGAGGCGGGCATGACGGTCAAGGAAGAGCGCACAGTCACCATCTACGTCAGCAAGGGCGGCGAGGAGATTGAGATGCCGAACCTGCGGGGACTGAAAAAGGAAGACGCCATCAGCAAGCTCGAAAAGATGGGGCTGCGCCTCGGCTCGGCATACGAGACGTATTCGGATGAGGACAGCGGCACGGTCATTTCGCAGGATCCGCGCAGCGGGTCGCGCATCAGCAAGGGGCAGAGTGTCGATATCACCGTCAGCAAGGGGCAGAAGGTCAAGAAGGTTGCTGTTCCCGATGTGCAGGGCGTCCCGCTCGACCGCGCACGCGCGATGCTGGAGGGCAGCGGCCTGAAGGTCGGCGGCACGTCGGAGGAAACGAGCACGCAGGCAGAGGGACGGTCATCCGTCAGTCGCCTGCGGCGGGGGCCGAGACAGAGGCCGGCACAGCCGTGCGCCTGACCGTTTCGAGCGGCAAGGGCGCTGAGACGAAGAGCAGCGGGAAAAACAGCGAACCGAAGAAGGGCGATAAAGACCCTGCGGGACGACGCATCCAGACGGAAAAGACAGAGTAGGGAGGCGGCTGTGCATCAGTACGGACGGATTCTGAAGGTCTACAACAGTGTCGTCCACGTCTCTGTGGATGGTGCGGAGATGCTCTGTAAGCTGCGCGGCAAGAGCATGCGCGGGCGGGATGCTCTGCTTCCCGGCGATGTTGTGCGCGTAGCGTGCGGCACAGACGGTGAAGGCGTGATCGAGGGGCGGAGCCGCGTACGTCCCTCCTCGCGCGCCCGCGCGTGGCGAACCTCACGCAGATCGTCATCACTGTGGCGGCGGCGTCACCCGACCCGCATCCGCTCGTCGTCAGTCGCTTTCTCGTGCTTGCCGAGCACAGCGGCATACAAAGCATCGTGCTCTGCATCAATAAGATTGACCTGATCGACGGGGAGGCAGCAGCGCAGCTCTGTGCGCCGTACGAGGCGGCGGGGTATCCTGTCCTTCCCGTTTCGGCAGCGGAGGGGACGGGCATTGCGGCACTGCGGGAAAGACTGAGCGGTGAGATCACCGTCTTTGCGGGACCATCGGGCGCAGGAAAAATCCTCCTGCTCAATGCGATGGATTCGTCCCTCGGTCTGGCGGTGGGGCGCAGTCAGTGAGAAAAATCGGACGCGGGACGGCATACGACGCGCCGCGCCGAACTCCTTCCCTTTGTGGGCGGCTATGTCGTCGATACGCCGGGCTTTACGCAGCAGGAACTGACGGGCGTCGCAGCGGACGACCTCGCGGACTGCTTTCCTGAGTTCCTGCATTTTCCGGGCTGCCGCTTTACGCCGTGCAGCCACAGTCATGAGCCGGACTGTGCCGTCAAGGCGGCGGCAGAGGAGGGGCGGCTCGCGTGTGAGCGGTACGATGCCTACATCGCACTGCTCAAAGAAATTCGGTCGGCTAGAAAATAGGAGACAGATCCATGGCACATGAACACGAATACGAAGAAGAGATTATGGAGGAAGAGGAGCATATCCACGTTGAGCGTCCAACGATTGTTGCGCCGTCCATCCTCTCGGCGGATTTTGCGAATCTCGGGGCAGAGGTGCGCCGCGTCGAGGAAGCGGGGGCGGAGTACATCCACATCGATGTGATGGATGGGACGTTTGTGCCGAATATCACGATGGGTGCATGTGTGGTCGAGAGTCTGCGCAAGGTGTCCAAGGCGGTCTTTGACGTGCATCTGATGGTCGAGCACCCCGAGACGCACATCGAGAGCTTTGCGCGCGCGGGGGCGGACATCATCACCTTTCATGTCGAGGCGACGCGTCACGCGCACCGCGTCATCCAGCAGATCAAGGCGGCGGGCTGCCGTGCGGGCATCGCGCTGAATCCCGGCACCTCCATCTACACGCTCGAGGAGCTGATCGACGATGTCGACATGGTGCTGCTCATGACGGTGAATCCCCGGCTTTGGCGGGCAAAAGTTCATCGAGAACACGCTCGGGAAGATCCATGCCCTCTACCATACGATTGAGGGGAATGAGCTGGATGTCGACATCGAGGTCGACGGCGGCATCAATGCGGAGACGGCGGAGTCCGTCCGCTCTGCGGGAGCGAATGTGCTCGTCGCCGGATCGTATATCTACGGTGCGGCAGATGTATCTGCTGCCATCGCGTCGCTGCGCGGCTGATTGAGAGAGGGGAGGACGGTATGGGAGAACGCGCGGTCATTCTGCTCTCGGGCGGACTGGACAGCTGTACCTGCATGGCGATCGCCCATGCGGCGGGACAGGAGCTCTATCCGATCAGCTTTAACTACCATCAGCGCCACCGTCGTGAGCTGGATGCGGCAAAGAGCATTGCCGCTCACTACCATGTGGCAGAGCATCTCATCATCGAAACGAATATGGACGCCATCGGCGGCTCGGCGCTGACCGACAGTGCCATTGATGTCCCTCAGGGCGACGCGGAGCGGACGGACATACCCGTTACGTACGTGCCCGCCCGCAACCTCATCTTCCTCAGCTATGCCGTCGGCTATGCGGAGCGCGTCGGTGCCACGCACGTCTACATCGGCGTGAACTCTGTGGACTACTCGGGCTATCCCTGACTGCCGTCCCGCATTTATTGCGGCGTTTCAGCGCGCGGCGGATGCGGCGACGGCGGCATCGGCAGAGGACGGACGGCGCATCGTCATCGAGACGCCGCTCCAGCATCTCTCCAGGGGAGATCATCCGCCGCGGCGATGAACTCGACGCGCCCTACGCCCTGACGACGAGCTGCTATCGGGGGAGATACGGCGTGCGGCGTCTGTGACAGCTGCCTTCTGCGGCTGCGCGGCTTTGCTGAGGCAGGTCTGCATGATCCCCATCCCGTATGCTGCGGGGAAGAACTGATGCAGGACGTACAGAGCAGGGAGGACGGGCGCGGCATCGCCATTCAGCGCGTCGGGGTCAAGGACGTACGCCTTCCCTTTCTCATCAAAAAAACAGGCGGGCGGCTATCAGCAGGTGCTGGCAACGATTACCTTCACCGTCTCCCTGCCGATGGAGTTCAAGGGGACGCACATGAGCCGTTTCCTCGAGATCCTGCTTCCGTGGAGCGAGAAGCCTCTCGCCGAGGAGGAGATGGATGCGATGCTCACGGAGGCACTCGATCGGCTCCACGCCGAGGCGGCAGAGGTGCGGCTCGCATTTACCTACTTCCTCGAAAAGAGTGCGCCCGTCAGCGGACGCACCTCCCTCCTCGATGTCGATGCGTCCTTTACGGGACGCAAAAGGCGCGGGATGCCGATGGAGTTTGAGCTGGGGCTGTCCATGCCGTTCACCTCGCTCTGCCCGTGCAGCAAGGAGATCTCCTCCTATGGGGCACACAATCAGCGCTCGCGGGCACGCGTGCGGCTTCGCTTCCATGCGGGCGTGCCGTGCATCTACATCGAGGATCTGGCGAAGCTTCTCGAGCAGCAGGGCTCTGCGCCCATCTATCCGCTGCTGAAGCGCGCCGACGAAAAATACGTCACAGAGGAAGCCTACGAGCATCCGAAATTCGTCGAGGATATCCTGCGCGATACGGTCCTTGCGCTGCGACAGCTGCCGGGGACTTGCGTACTTTCTCGCTCGCCTGTGAGAATGAGGAGTCCATCCACAGCCACAATGCCTTTGCGGCACATGAAGAGTATTTGAGTTAGGGAGAAGGGGAGGAGAGGCAGACGATGCGCAAATTCATACGACGCTTTCTCCTCCTTTTCATTCTCGTTGTCGGCATCTCCACCGCCGTCATCTACACGACGGTGGACATCAATACGCTGCAGAATCTGAACCAATTTCAGCCGTGGTCGCTCGCCCTCGCGCTCTGCGCCATCGCACTCGGCATGTTCTTTGACGGCAGCCGCCTGATGCACCTCGTCCGCATCTCAAACGAACGGATTACGCTCTATCAGGCGGTGCAGGTGATCTTTCGGCAACTATTTTCTCGCGCTTCTGACGCCCGGTGCGACGGGGGGCGCCGTGGCGCAGGTCATGTTCCTGCGCCATGCGGGCGTGCCCACGGGAAAGGCGGCCGTGCTCGTCATCGTACGCACGCTGCTCTCGATTTTCTTTCTGGCACTCTGCATGCCGCTGATCTTCCTGCACGATGAGGGTATTGTCCCGGGGATATCAAATGATGTTCTCATGGTGATTACCCTCACCGCGTTTGTCGGCATCATCCCTCATCGTCGTCGGCGCACGGCGCGGCTATCTGGACTATCTCGTCGTACGCCTTGCACGCCGTCTGCGCGACCATCGCCGGCGCAAGCTCTTTGCCTTCTATCGCGACACGAAAAGCGCGATTTCTCTCCTGCTCGACGCGCCGCACCAGATGCTCGTGGTATTCGCCGAGTCAGGACTGAATCTCCTGTGCATCTACGCCGTCGTGCCATGTCTCTTGCTGGGGCTCGGCGTCACGAATGCCGATTGGTACACTGTCATGGGGCGCATGATCTTTCTCAATATGCTCCTCTACTTCAGTCCGACGCCGGGCGGCTCGGGCATCGCAGAGGGCGGATTCGTCCTCCTCTTTTTCCTCCGTCGTCCCTGCGGGGACGGTCGGCATCGTTGCCGTCTGTTGGCGGCTCATCGCCGAGTATCTGCCGTTCCTCATCGGTTTTTACTACACCGTCACCGTCTTTGGCCGTGAGTTTTTGCGGCGATATTGAGCGTTTTTTGCTGCACGACATCCGCTCGTGCAGTTTTTTTGTGTTGTGAAATATGTGGGGAATTCAGCTCGTGACGACATCTTTTCTCCTATTCCTTTACGATTGCTTCAATAAAATTGACGAATCGCATCCCTTTCGTTTCAATCAAAAAAATCGCGTCAATCCAGAGACGGGTTTCGATCTGCAATTCCATAAGAATAAAAAAATAAACATCTTTACAGCAGTATGAAAATATGGATATACTATACTTAACTTACTATGTCGGCCATGGGAGCTGATATGGAAATCGACGGCTTCGGTGCTCTGACCGGAGAATGCTGCATCATTCCATCTTAAGGGGGAAGTATTCGAAATGGGACTTAGAACCAAATCTGTCTTGTTTTTTGATCTGTGTGTGGTGCTGATCTGTGTCTGCATGGCACTGATCGGATGGGAGAGTGCCAACAGCGGCTTTAACTCTGCCCTGCAGACACAGGCAGTATCAAATGTCAAGCTGATCTTTGAAAACATGGATGTCCGCTACCCGGGGGATTGGTCGCTGCAGGACGGAAAGCTCTATAAGGGCGATCACCATTTCGGCGACAATCAGGAGGTTGCCGACAAACTCGGCGAGATCTGTCAGGGCTACGTCACCTTCTTTGCAGAGGATGTCCGTGTTTCAACGAATCTCAGGAAGGCGAACGGCGAACGCAACGTCGGCACAAAGGCGAGTGCAGAGGTTGTCGATATTGTCATTAAAGGGAATAAGGAACACAGCGGTCTGGTGACGATCGACGGCATCGACTATCTGGGGGCGTACGTACCTCTGCGGAATGCGAGCGGTCAGGCGATCGGAATGCTCTTCGTCGGCATCGGCTCGTATGTGATGGATGATGTGCGCCATCAGTTTCTCACGGTTACGGTCGTCGCCTCCATCCTCGTCATTCTCATCTTGAGTGTGCTCTCCTATGTGGCAATCGGCAGATCACTGAAGCCTATTGAGGAGCTCACCGAGGGGCTGGGGAGGATCGCAAAGGGCGATCTCCGCCTCGCCGATCTGGATGAATCCCGTGAGGATGAGATCGGTATACTCGCACACAGCGCAAATGCGATGAAGAACCGTCTACGTGAGGTCATGTCGAATGTCTCCCGCTCGGCAGAGACTGTTGCGGCGTCATCGGAGCAGCTGACGGCGAGCACACAGGAGACCCTCGAATCCATTACGCATGTCGCACAGAACACCACCTCGCTTGCAGAGGGGGCGGCAGAACAGACAGATATGATCGATCGCCTCGCTGCTAATGCCGATGAAATGTCGGATAAAATGAATCAGCTCGCTGAGCAGACGGACAGTGTCTACAAGCTCTCACAGAATGGGCAGGAGAGTACGGCAAACGGGCAGAACCAGGTGAAACGATGCCGTGAATCGGATTCAGGGCATCGCCGAGCAGGTCAGTGCAGCAGCAGGGACTTGTTGAGGCTCTTGGCAAGCGCTCCGATGAGATCGGATCGATCGTTGACACCATATCGGGGCATCTCTGAGCAGACGAATCTCCTCGCGCTCAACGCAGCCATCGAGGCGGCACGCGCCGGTGAGGCAGGACGCGGATTCGCTGTCGTCGCGGAGGAAGTCCGCAAGCTCGCGGAGCAGTCGGGCGAGTCGGCAAAGAACATCGCCGACCTCATCCGCCTCATTCAGAAAGGATACGGCAGATGCTGTTGCCGCCATCCGTCAGGGGAATGAGAACGTCGATGAGGGGCCTCTGTCGTCGCGTCCTCGGGTGAGGCGTTCCGTACTGTGGCGGAGAATTTTCACGGAACTTGGCAGGAACATTCGCCTTGCTTCGGACGCTGTTGGTGTTGTCAGTAAGGCAAGGGATGACATGATCGAATCTCTGAAGCGCGTCGAGGACATCTCGCGCAAGGCAGCGGATGATACGCAGACCATCTCGGCAGCTGCGGAGGAGCAGGCTGCTGCGATGCACGAGATGGCAGATGCAAGCAATACG